>WNFT01000232.1_pt1 | contig 43255 bp, 75 predicted proteins | sample 5400191 | NCBI WGS metagenome assembly WNFT01 (sample SAMN13153359, study PRJNA577476) | soil metagenome | isolation source: 80 cm saprolite under Madrone tree | place: USA:California | collected 2016-06-14 | reverse complement strand
AAGAGCCCTTCAACTTGCCATTAAACCCGGTCCCGGAGCCGAAAGCGGTGTCGCTCTTACTAACTTTATGAGCAAATTCGGTGGCGGATTGCCTCCAGAAGTACAGGCAGCAGCCAATATTTGGGGAAAGAATGCCACTCTTGCTGGTTTTGCTGGAATTGTTGGTGAAGGTTTAAGTGCGCGAGAGGCGCAGCCAATTATTCGTGCTTCTATGAATGCCGTTGCTAATATCGGATTACCGGAAGCTTCCAATCGAGCCCTGATAGCAGGTGGGCGTGAAATTGCTCAGAGAGCCAAGGATCAACAGGCTTTCTTTGACTCTTATCTTGCCAAAAACGGCGGTATTTCGATTGGATGGAGAGATGAATTCGAAAAGAAATTTCCGATAGGATCATATATCGCTAGAGCGGTATATTCTTCTCTTCCGGCGGAAGAGAAATCCAAACTTAATGCAAATGTACAACAATTACGTCAAATACGAGATCAATATATAGCTGCGGAGAAATCTGGTAATCCTGCTGATGCAATCAGGATAAGACCAATATATGGTTATGCCAAAAATAAGTTTAATGAGAGATTTGGAGGTACCGCAGATTATTTTATGTTCGGTAGGATAATGTAATGCCAGAAAGTGACCTTCTCAGTGGATACAATCCTCAATCCGTTCCGCAGTCTTCTGCCACTGATACTATCTCGCCTGAATATCAAAGCGATCTGCTAGGCGGATATGATCCAGCGACGGGTGGCGCTCAAAAAAAGGAAACTGAACCTGCACCGGTATGGTCTGAAATTCCCGGTCAGGCATTATCAAATGCTCCGCATAGTGCCGCAGAATTTGCTGGCAATATTGCTCAATCTGCCCTGCATCCAATCCAGACCGCCGAAAATCTTGTCAGTATTGGTCTTGGCGTAATGGAAAAGGTTGGTAGGCATATAGGTCTTCCATCAGGACAGGGATACGAGAAATATGCAGATGCAGTAGGCGAGTTTATGATGAACCGCTATGGCAGCATCGACAATATCAAACGAACCTTGGCTACCGATCCAGTCGGAGTAGCGGCGGATTTATCTGCACTATTCACGGGCGGCGGCTCATTGGCGGCTAAATTACCCGGTATAGCGGGCCGAATTGGTGCTGGCGTTAGCGCGGCTGGTAGCGCCGTTGATCCCTTGAATGTTATCACTAAACCTATCGGTTATGGTGCCGGGCTAGCTGGTTCAGCAGCAGAACATATCCTTGGTGAAAGACTTGGTACCGGTCATGAGGCTATAGGAGAGACAGCCAGAGCCGGTTGGCAAGGAGGAGAGGGGGCTAGAGAATTTAGAGAAAATCTTCGCCAACAGGTTCCGGTTGAAAATGTTGTCGATACCGCGATGGATGCCGTCCATAATATCATGGAAAACAAGAATTCCAATTATAAACAGGGCATAAGAGATGCCGGTCTGGATAAACCTATATCCAAATCTAGCTATAGAATAATGGACCAAGGCATTTTTGATGCTGGCGATATTGGTCATCTAAAAGGATTTATAAGCAACGAGGGGGCAATTAAGGCAAACAGAGATTTGCGTGGAATCGTTGATGCATTCTATGAACACACAGATATCCAAACTATAGAAGGATTGGATGCCCTTAAACAGAGAATAGGTGAATATCGAGATAGGCTGGCTCCCGTTGATGCCAAGGCCGGAGCCATAGCGTCCAAATATTATGATTCGGTTCTGGATGCGATTAAAAATCAAGCGCCGAAGTATGCTGAAGTCATGGAGCAATATGGTGAGTTCAAGGACTTGCTAAAGCAAATCAAGAGCAGCCTTTCCTTGCCGACCAATGTTAGGCAATTGAATGTAGAAACCGCGCTTCGCAAGATGCAATCTGTTATGCGAAATAACGTGAATACAGCTTATGGATTTCGAAAGACGCTGGTTGATCAATTAGAAGCCAATGGTGCTCCAAATCTTAGATTTGCTCTGGCCGGTCAAGCATTAAGCAATAAATCTCCACGCGGTTTTGCAAGAATAGGGATCGAAAATGGAGCAGAACTTGCCACGGGTTTCTTTGGAATGGCCTCTGGTAATCCGGCGCTAATCATTCCGGCCCTCAAGGCTTTTGGCATAAGCACCGCAACAAGATCGCCAAGATTGATGGGAGAAGCGATTTATTATGGAGCTAGGGCAGCAAGCGCCGCTAAGGCCTTACCATATCTTGGTATCAGCAAACCCGGGGCTAGAGTTGCTCAGCAAATGGGCCGCATCGAAAATAACGAACCTATATCTTTCTGGAAACCGCCAGAGCAAGCGCGCGGAGGCGCAATAGAGCGCGCTCTTAGGATTACCAAGAGAGGTTAAAAATGGTAGACCCCACTACAGTCAACACTAGTCTTGCTATACCTATTCGTGGCACAGATGTTGGCACTTGGGATTTGCCAGCCAATGGAAACTTTACCGCTATCGATAGTATGTTTGGTGGCGTGACAACGGTTGCTCTATCAAGTCAAAATGTGACTTTATTATCATCTCAGGGACAAAGTGCCGTTATCAGACTGACTGGAACATTATTAGCTAATATCGGAATTATCCTACCATCTATCTACAAATCTTGGATAATAGATAATCAAATTACGAATTCTCCATCCAGCTTTTCGGTGGGATTGATTTCGACTGATCTTGCCAAGAGTATTGGATGTCCTCCGGGTTCCAATGGAGTTTATTATGATGGCTCGACCACCAAATATATAGGTTTAGGAAAACTCGGAGAATATTGGGATTATGCCGGAACAACTGTTCCAACTTGGGCCACTGCAACGCAAAATACGCCTGTATTACCGTATCTTAATTGTAATGGAACTACATTTAGTTCTGCGACCTATCCACAACTCGCCAATCTACTAGGCACAACCACTCTACCAGATTCCCGTGGTCGTGTTCGCATTGTTTTAAACCAAGGCACTGCACGCACAACTGTTCTTAATGCCGATATTATTTTCACGGGCGGCGGCGATCAGAATTTACAAGCACATAATCATACTGGGAGCGGCACCACAAGCGGAACGAGCGTAGATCATACCCATGCAGGAAGTGGTACAACCAGCAGCGCAAATGCTGATCATACTCATGGTGGAAGTGGTACCACAAGCGGAGTGAGTGTTGACCATACTCATACTATCCTCCCCGCTGGGATAGCAGGACTTTATACGGCAGCAGGAGGTGCCGGTAATTTCGCTTCTGGCCCCTATGCTACATCAGGAATATCTACCGGAGGAGCTAGCGCTGATCATAGCCATACTTATTCCTTTACGACAGGAGGCATGAGCGCTACCCACCAACATACTTATTCGTTTACATCAACAGGCCAGAGCGCTGATCATAGTCATACCTATTCTTTTACAACATCTACGGCAGGAAGCGGAGGTTCGCTAAACATACAACCCTCCTATGTGGGCGGCATTACCATGATCAGAGCGGCATAATGGTTACTATTACGCTTATGCCAAGAGTGATCGATATTAGTCATCACAATAATGTCTTGGATTTCAATATGGTCGCGGCTTCGGGCATATGGGGAGTTATCCATAAAGCTACCCAAGGCAAGGAGATGATGGATTCCAAATATGCCTCACGCCGGATTAGAGCTAAGGCTGCCGGGCTTCTTTGGGGGGCATATCATTTCAACACCGGAGATGATGTTAAAACTCAAGTGGATTGGTTTTTAAAAAATGCCCAACCGGATGATAAGACACTTATGGTTTTGGACTACGAAGACAATCGGCTATCGAATATGGGTATCCATCAAGCTGTAGACTTCCTGCATTATATTGAGGGACTCACCTTTAGAAAGGCGGCTATTTATTCTGGCAATAGGCTCAAGGAGAACATCAGTAAACTTGGGCCTCTGGACCGGGCCTACATAGTTTCGCATCGTCTTTGGTTATGCCAATATGGTCCGGTGGCGAAACTCCCTCCGGGATTCTCCAATTGGTGGCTTTGGCAGTTTACGGGGGATGGTTTAGGCCCCAATCCTCATAGCGTTCCCGGGATTTCTGGCACCGGCATTGATATCAACACTTTTATAGGTACAAAGAATGAGCTTATAGCCAGTTGGCCTTAAAAAACAAAAGGGAGTGCCTGATGAATGTTAGTAGAATGGGTCCATATTGTCCTGATCGTCGCAGGATGGATTGTTGGCGCTGCTGTAGGTCTGGTCGCTGGAACATGGAAGTTGGCATCTACTGTAGCCAGAATTGAGAAAGATATAAGAAGGGATTTCTCCGATAGAGAGAGCAAATTATATGAAAAGATAGCCGGTGCTATAGCTGACCGGGAGGCAAAATTGGGTGATTTGGCAAATCAATTTGATGAAACACTAAAAGGCCTTCGTCAGAAGATAAATGACGTGGAATTGAGTACGATCAAAAATTTTGTGGCAAGGAACGAGTTTGATGATTTCCGCTCCGAATATCGCGAAGACATGCGAGATATAAAAAAGGGCATTAATGATATGAATCTCTTCCTACATAAAAGAGGAGAAAAGCTATGAATGGATTAACCCCATCAATAGACCAGATGGTCGCACAATTGCGGATTCTGATCCCTATTATCGGTACAATAGTTACCGCTCTGGGATGGGTATCATCCGATCATATAGGTCCGATTGTGTCCAATATTCTGATAGCCATTGGCCCGGTTTCATATATAGGGACTTCTGTATGGTCTTTTATAGCCAATTCGAGGGCGTCCATTATGGCTTCGGCGGCTAAACCATACGATGCCAATACCCCTCCGCCCCTAATTGTGCTACCTGTGCAGGAAGCCGATCTTGCTCAAGCTCTCCCGGATAACGTTCAGACGACTGCAACTCAAAAGGTGGTTCCAAAATGAGGAAAATAGCAATAGCAACAATTCTTGGCCTTTCCCTCACTCTGGGAGGGTGCAGTACCCTTGGAACTGATATTGGAAGTTCTCTCGGAACCTCTCTTGGAGGCGTCATCACCAATGTTCTTCAAGGTTCCGGCGTAGGAGCAGTTTCTATCGCCAACCCCGTTACGAAAGATCGTCTTAACCAGCTAGAAAACGGCGCAATTGTAGTCTTTTCCTTGCTTGATGGTTGGAAAAAGTCATGTGTTAATGCTCTTCTGCCACCTTCCTGTAGGCAACAGATAGCTGCCGTACAGGTCTATACACGCCAGATTCCTCCATATCTCACCCAACTAAGGACCTTCGTTAAGACCAATGATCAGGTCAATGCGGTAGTGGTTTACAACAATGTCATGAACATAATCAGCACCGTTAGGGCACAAGCGGCTGCCAGTGGCATCAACTCAGGGGTTTAATTATGGATATCTCCGCAATTCTGGACCTTGTTCTGAAGGGAGTTGGGGTTATCAGCACCCTTATCTCAGCCGGTAAAAGCGCGGCCCCGGCCATTAAAGCGGTCACCGATCTTGTTACTGGGGCTCAGGCTGGCACACTGACTGCCGATCAATTAGACCAAACGGAAGCCACGCTGGATGCCCTAATAGCCGACTTCAACAAGCCGATAGAATAAAAAAGTCAAGGGGTTACTTCTGATTTCTGGGTTGGTAAAACCCCTGTTCCTAAAACGGGACAGGGATTAATCTAATGAGGCTTATAAAGGTTCTAATTCTTGCGTTCTGCCTTTTGGCAGTGCCTTCCAGCTATGCAACAAGCCACACGGGTAAGATTAGCTATTACTCAGAAGGCTCGTTTACTGCCTCTGGCGAGCGCTTCAATAAGCGGGCATTAACGTGTGCCCATAGAACTTTGCCGTTCGGGACAAATGTACAAGTTGAATATCGAGGAAAAGTCGTGACATGCCGCGTGAACGACCGGGGACCGTTTATTTCAGGAAGAATTCTCGATGTTTCTCTAGCCAGCGCCCATGCTCTAGGCATGGAAGGCGCTGGCGTAGTGGTCGCCACTATAGAATGGTAATGCCAGTTAGCTGGATACCGGGGTTACCGGGGGCGGTGGCTGGAGCCCTGCCAAAGCCGCATTGTTATCCGCAATTTGCTTTGTAGCCGCGTCAATACCGGCCTGATCGGTTGCGGTCCTGAGTGCGGTTACCATAGTGGTAGTATCCGCAACCGCTTGGGTATTAGCAGCAACGGCGGCATTTAGTGCAGTAAGATCGCCCATGATTATCTCCAAGGCTAGAAGGATTTTAGTTTCGAAAGGGTGATGGTCAGGTACTCGGGTGTAAAATAAATCTAGCATTCCTTTCTCCACTTGTACATGATGTCGGAACCAACGGAAACCTAAAAAGTTGCGTCCATAACGAGCTATTATCCGAAGGACCCCCATGAGCTGCTTCTCTCTCTTATGGCTTGAGCAGATGCTTATATGGCTGGTCATAGCCTCAGCCGTGATCGCCATTGTCCGGCTTGTCATTCCTTGGATAACCAGTATTACCTTTCCTATTATAGGCCAAGTTCTGGAAATTGTCCTATGGGCCATAATCGCCATAATCGCGATTTACATCATATTTGCCTTACTCAGTTGTCTTATAGGAATGGGAGGCGGTCTTCATCTTCCACTTCCCGGGCACTAGTTTCCGGTTTCTTCTTCTTGAGTCTCTGCCCAAGAGCTCAGCATATTAGCTAAGCCAAATTCACCATGAATCTCATTTGGCTTCCAATCCCAGCCATCATCTTTGGCATGCCTTTGCATATCTACAAGATCATTGGTCACATCAATTAACTCTTGATAAGTCATAGACTTAATTATAGCGGCAAGCTCAGATTTTGCGCTCAATGCCGTGCTCCAAATCCAAAGGTTCGGACTTGAGACCTCTTGCCCTGATTAAATAATTCCGCAAGAGTATATTCCCGTTTTTCTGTCGGGATCGGCAAATTTGCAGCCCTTGCTGCCGCCTGAGCCTCAACTAGATTGAGGGCACGAGTATGCATTATTCCAAAACATCTGCCAGGCCGTAAAAGAGCCGCATCCACTTTAGTAAAGTCATTGATATTGGTGGTAAATACCAGTTTTTTGTTTGGAAGTCTGATCAGGCCGTCTGAAACATTCAGAAACCTCGACATAAGCTTGTTTCCATGATCCTCTCGCGCTCCAAGCATCGTATCGGCATCCTCAATGATCATGATATCGCCCTTGTTCCCAAATAAGAACGATTGAAAGATAGTATCTTTCTGCATAAGAGCTTCATCATAAATCACATGAGCGCAGAGCTTATAATCAGTAATTAGATGCCGTAGCAAAGTGGTCTTACCAGTACCCGGAGGACCCGCGACAAGCAATATAGCTTCATCTGAAGCTATATAATCAGCTATATACTTAGCTGGATCGCCAAGATCAGGATAAAACTCTGGAAGTATCTTCGTGTTATCTTTCGGCAGATAGAACTCTCTGTCATCTTCACCATGCCGCCCAGCAGTCCACCATTTAACGCTGGCCATCTTTTCTTCTTCAAAATCCTTAGGAATAGCTGCCTTGAGTATAGTAAGAGGCTCAGGAGGCGCCATAATATCAATATCAAGTTTATGAACCTCGGCATGATCCGTTAACGTAATCCATACGAATATTGGGGCACGATCATAATCCCCAAAAATAATAACGGCGCGCTCGTCATGCGGCATCGTTACTCTGGCATTGGTAAGATAGCCCTTAATTTTGTTTAAGATGGCCTCCAGGGAATAATTATTTTTGCTGATTACCAAGGGTATTTTGGTAAAGAAAATGTCACCCTCGACATTTGCAATAAATTGCTGCGAAAGCTGATAAGCTAAGTTTGTCTCAGCTACCGTAGAATGCGGCATATCGAAAAAATTCATAAAACTCCCTCTCTCTATTTTTGAACAATCCTTAAATGCAGGCCCCGAAGAAACTGATGTTTTTTCAAGTCAATCGGATAACTTTCCTCCGGATAACTTTCCCAGTCATCATCCTCTTCCATGGAGAGTTCCTTGATCCCGGCATTGGATTGCGCGATTTAGCAATAGAAAATGTCTTTTTGAAGACCCGATCTGCCTTTTGCATGATGGGGTTATCTTGAGTTAGGGTTTTCTTTGCATGACATATTTTTATGCATAACACCTTACAATTTCCGAGAGAATTATCGCCGCCAAGACCGGCAGCAAGATCGTGATCAAAGTGAACATTTCCTGCCAAAAGTACCACGCCACAACCTTCACAATGAGGTTGACCTGATTCATCACAGCACCTTTTGAACGCCAGAGTCTTAACACGGCGTGAGAATTCCTTACGCACTTTTCTTCTTAGCCCAGAATTTGGATTTCTTGGTATACTTGCGTTTCCCGATCTTCCTATTTCTCTTTTTGTTCTTGGGAAGAAAGACTTCGAAGTCCATCGGAAGGCTTGGCTCGCGTCCTATACTTTTAGGAAGAAGTGTCTTCATAGTATTTTCTATAAAATTGATTAAAGTCAGAGCAGCCGCCGTAGTCATTCCTGCCGTATATTTTGGTCTATGCTTAAGTACTTCCAATACGATGCGCTCGCGTATGCTTAAAGTATCGCCCGCCAGTAGTTCTCTATACGCTTTCTCGTAATCCACTATTTACCTCCTTCTTCTTTAAGATCGCTTCGGTTCAGTGAAGCACTTAATGTCCGGTTCGCAATTGCAGGACCCGCCACGATAAATGTTACACCATGTATCATGATACATTACTATATGATGTACGCCGGGCGCTTTTATATCAGTTGATCCCGGCAAATGTTCCACATAGCCCTTGACGTATTTCGTCTCTCTGGCCATGGCATCTCTAATCCTGCGTTCCTTACGGTTCATAACCTTTTCTCCGCTCTAGCGTTTGCCTCGTGCGATTGCCATTCAGAAAATTGCATTTTTAAATATTCTAGCTTTACCTTAAGTAAATTTGCTTTGCTGCGAAACTTAACCATAGTAGTTATAAACTCTTTATATTCATCACTGGACTTTGCAGCAAGCTCTGCCTTGTTGAAGGGCATGCTTATATCATAACTAATCACATTATTTATCATCTCAGATAATACGGATGTCCGAGTTTCCTCCATAAGAGAAGCCGCCTCTTCAGCCTCAACCCACTGCTTTGCTACTATCCTGAACCGTTCCGAGATCGGATAATTGTGCTGTGCTTCGTCTGACATGTTCTGTGGCCTCCCTCAATAGCAACGGTGTCATATCCCCTATTCCCCCACGCTGGAGGGCAACAGCCTCATACTTCAATAGAAGATTTATAATTTCCTGTTTGGTTACCGGATATTCCTTAAGATTTCTCATTTTGAGGCCCTTTGTTATTTAGAATGGAATATCATCGTCCATATCACTTGGAATAGGCTTTCCGGGCGGATCATTACCAATTGGCTTCCGTGCCTTGAATGGAGAATGCCCCCCAGAACTCGGCGCGGCAGCTTTTTTCCCCTTCTTATCCTCCGAAACTTGGAGGTAATTTTGGCCAGCAGCACTAGTTTTTGGCCAGAGCGCCATCTGCGTTTTAATTCCATCAATTTCTACAAAGCCGGTAAAGGCTGGCCCACTGTCTTTGATATTCTCAAAGAAAGCACCCTTAATCCTGTATTCTGTCATCGCTTTATTCTCCTGTTCAATCGAAATAGAACCGCGCTGTAGTTTCTTTCTTCTATCTCTTTCCAAATCCCAGCGCAGTTTTGACACATTCAATCCCTTTCGTTCTCTTCCTTTTCATCATCATCATCATCATCATCATCATCAAATCTAAGCAAGCCAAGTATTTCTAGCGATAAAACCAATGCCTTTGCCCAGTCCTTTCCATCGAAGATAGCGCCGCGCGGGCCATCCGCCTTACGTATTAAGGCTATGGCTTCCCATCGCTTCATCCGATCAACCCGCCGATCTCTTTCATGGTCTCCTTAACTCCATATTTAGCACCACTGGCAGTCAAGATTATTGATTTAACATCAACATCGTATCCACCATCATTCGGCATCAACATGGAAATATAATCCACATTAACTAACATTATTTCGCCATCAGGCCTTGTAAGTTTAATAAGCTTCATCTGAATTTAAGGTTAAGGTCCCTAACCTCTTCCTCTCGCATAGCCACTTCTTCATTGGCAGATAGTCGTACTGCCTCTGTATATTCCTCCGATGTAATAATGCCTTTTTCTATCAGAAGAACCGCCAATCCAAGCATATCGGCTTTCGACATATCGATGCCGACACGCATATGCTTGGGCTCGGTTGTCTTCCTGCCTTGACCTATATCGTAGGCAATGGCTGATTGCACGCCATGGGCCGCTTCTTCATACGTAAGACCCAGATCACGCAGCTTGAACAGTACCATCACGCTTACCTCCCAAAGAAAAATAGCCAATCATCTTGGTTCAGATCAAACGAGGACTGGCCCTGTGAGGCAAGAACTTGTATCCAAGAATTGTAATCCCTGATCTTAGCTTGATGTTCCTTGACCTTAGATATGCATTCATTCAAATCAACTAGGAGATCATTTCGGATGTTGACTGAAGTACCACGATGGGCGGTAGAAAATTTATAGTTCTCGTCATTGTTAGCTACACTTTCATCGATCTCAATACCCTCGGACCTGATCTTGTCCTTAATCTCTTCGCGCTTCTTGACCCACCAATTGAGGCGGCCTTCATGCCAATTATGTTTTATCTCCGCAGCCTCTAGCAATTTATTAGCCTGATAACTGAATTTCCATGAGGTTCTATTCATCGTCTATACTCTTTCTCGGTTTCGATTGTTGCTTTTTCTAACGCCTTTTTAACCTTGATCAGAGCCAAGGTCATGTTCGTAAACATCTTCGGAGCCTGATCTCTCATATTAGTTATAGGCATCTCGTTTTCTTTCTCTAGTGAGACTAGAGAGGCCACATCCGGCGTTGATCTTGCCGCAGCCATAAATGCCTGTCCCCATGCCATCCAATCGGAACCGCTTTCATCCGGCAACAATGGCACCTTGATTAGCTCCGGAGAGAATATCGGCCCTATGACTTTCTCCAGATTATCTGCGGCTGGTCCAGCTTTAGTTTCCTTCCTTTGTGCCAAGCCAGAACTAATTGGGTCTGGCGCTGGAGCCTTTGGGGCCTTATCCACAACTCCCTTGATCTCATTGCCATCAGCAATATTCGCGTCGTCGTCTTCCTCGGCGGCAATCCCAAGAATTGCTGCCAATGCGTATCTTTTCATATAGGTGAGAGCCGAACCAAACTGTTGATTGGTCTGACCCTCTATAATAATAGGCGTTTTGCTCGAAAGGAATTGATTGCCGCAATATAGAGTTGTCGTCAAAACATAAAAACCACTATCCGCATCATGCGAAATAATCTGGGTATACGCCAAGCCATTCTCCGATAGAGGTTTTCTAATCGCATCAATGATCGCGCTCAAGGTCGCGTACTTGAACTCATATTCTTGACCTCCAGATTTGGGTCTTACCCTGACTGTGCGGTTACGCTCGATTTCTGGAAATGCGCCTTGAGCCTTGGCTAGCGCAGCTACCAGCTTATCAACTTCCGCGCTTCTTGAGGGGGGATACAAGGCCTGTATCGTTAACAGGTTTGATTGAGATACGGTTGGCCCGATCCCTTCGTGCGGTAATTCCATATCCGGTTGCACTTGCTGCATCATTCGCTACCAATCCTTTAAGAGTTTCAACTGAAGTTTCCCACAACCTTGCGGCTTCTTTATGCTTTAACCAATCAGCCGCCGCAGATGCCCATTCATTATTACCGGTCATGTTGTAATCTCGCAATCGCGAGATGCGTGTTAATTCTATCGGTTCCATTTCGACTGGCGGCGTCATACTCCAAACGCACTCCATCAACTTGAGTGCCCTCGCCATTAGTTCATCAACATAAGCTTTATCTCGATCAATCGAGACCTTACGCGGAACTCTACCGCCCTCGATCACCGAAAGTATACAAAGTAGGCTTCCGGTAACCTCCATTTGCCACTGACATTGTGGTTGATATCGTTCAATCACCTTTTCGATAGGTTCAAAACCACCAACATGTTTGGCTTCTATAGGCCCCGGAAGGAGATTATCGTATCCATCAAGAGTTGCAGCAGCCCAATTATAATCAGGATGCATAACCACTTCGCCTCGACGTACAAGGGTTCTTTTTTCTGTGCGCTCGTACCAGTCAAGATTGAGTTTCTCCGTGGTGAGCCCTAACTGAACTTGCCAGACATCACTCAAGTCTTCTTCTTCATAAGAAGGATCGCCACATAGCTCTCGCCATACCGCCATGATCTTGGCCTTGTCGCCGGTCATAAGCGGAGCAACGCGAGAGGCTGTAAGTTTCCCATCGCGCGCAAGCCTCTGTGCATCAGTAAGTGTCATGAATTAATTCTTTCTTTTTCTCAAAGAAAGGCCTTTTGTCACGATCCCTGATCTTAATCACCCACAAATATTGATAGATCAACATCACCAAGCAGCCAGCAGAGTTTATATATCTTCCCGCAATTACTGATCCAACAGCCAGTCCAATCTGGAAACTATTAAAAGCATGTCGAAGGAACAGGCCTTCAATCTTAATGGCAAAGGCATTATAACGCTTAATATCACCATTATTCTGTTCTTGGTAAGGTATGGCAATAATCAGGGCCGCCAACCCTATGAACATCAAATTCCACCATGGAAATTCTCCCCGAATTATATCGGGACTAAAGCCACCGACATAGGTGACAAACATCAGAGTTGCCACATAAACGCCGGTTCGATCCAATAACCATAAATACAAGTTCTGGAGATAGGATATAATCCAGTTATCTAGTTTCAAATAAGATTTCCATATCATTTTTTGGCCCTTTCCGCTCTTCCGCCAATCATTCCTCGTTTTTGAAGCGTCTCACGATTTTTATGATAGGCTTCCATTCGACGAGGCGTCAGATGCCGAGAAGCTTGACGGCCTTTGTTGAAATGATCAATCATATGTCGGTAGAGCAGCAAACCGGCAGCGGAGCCTGCACCAGCGAGACGAATAATGGTGGGTTCTTCAATCGGGAAGCTCTTCAGTTTGAACTTCTGGCTTGCATCAAGCGATAGCTTGTTTCCATCCCAGAAATCTTCATGATCAGAAAAAACGGCCGCCAATTGGATCATAAAGTTAACTCGGGTATGAGTAGCGCGATCTGAGTATTTGATGCCGCGTAATCCCCAAGCTTCATCCATGATTTCATAGAAAGCCATAATATTGGCGCGGAAGTTATTAAGCCCATTTGCGGTTGCCATGCCATCCAATGTCTTAGGAAGCGCTCCCGAAGAGGAAATCTGCCGTCCGCCCGGAGCTGTATGACGAAGCAGCGTAATGCATGCTTTGGCAAAAGAAACTGCCGTGGTCAATTCACCACGATGCATCTCCTGATCCCAGCAGACCTTGCCATACAAGGCAAAGTTCTTATCGTTCAGCGATAGACCATAAAGTGTGGCCACGCCATCAGAGTGATTGCGCTTGTTTCGCAGGATCACACTCGGAGACATAGCCCTCCGCTTGACATTAAGAATTGTGAATAGCGCTTCTTCGGTATCGCGAGTAGTATCAAAGCGCACTTCTGCACCGATCCGGACTTTAGCGGCCTCCTCCGGATTGTCGGCGGCATGCTTTCGCAGCGCTGCAACACGCTGGAGGCCATCAATAATGAAAACATCGTTCTCCAGCAACATCGCGCCACCACGAGATGTATAATTCTGACCACGCATGCCCAGCATGATATCAGGTAAACGCACACCTGCCTTAACTGCATCCCGGATAGATGATTTCCGCCGGGCAACCTCCAGAATTTCGCGTTGGTAGTCTCCAACACGCAAATTCTGAAGAGCCTCAAGGTTCAGCCAGCCATGGGCAACAATCTGCCCACTTTTGTCGTCAAGCGTAGCCTGATCGAGCCGGACAACCACCGGCTCTTTGGTTTCCTTCACAGTCATGGATTTCCCTCTGTTTCTCTCAATTAGGAGCCGTCCCTGCTTCAGTTTTCTCTCTTCTGACCATGGCCGGTATGGAGTAAACTCCATCGGCCCGGTACACATTTTACGCATTTTATTTTATTTATGATTGTATTCTTTCCTGCCGCTTCCGCGAACATCATGCAGAACTTTCGGGCTGCGACGATGTTTACCGGGACGGCCATGGCCAAATTTTGGTTTTGCGCCGCGCGCTCTTCCAGTCGGAAGTTCCGACTTTGAAAGCGGGTTGATATCATAAATATCTGGCTCGAATGTGCCGCCGCGATCAAAGGTGGCAATCTCGGTACGGAGAGCGCCCGTGGTTTTGCCACGAAGCCAGTATATCTGGCGCTTATTCTTGATTTTCAAGAACACTCGACCAACATGAATTCTTGCCTCGACGCAATTTGGCACCTGTCGAGTTGCGGCTAATGCTGCCGCACATGCTGCCGGGGCTTTCTTGTTTCCCTTTTTGCAATCTTCCTCACTGATGATCAGCCTGATCTTGTGCTTTAGGTTCCTTACCGGAAGTCCATCAATTGTGTAATCACGCGATCCTTTAGGCATGTACTTTCCTCTCGTTTCAAAAAACAACATTTGCCTTATGTACCCATATTGGGGCGCTTGTCAAGACCCGATTTGGGTGTTATTTAATTTAGTAGAAAAATGGAGCAAGCAGCCAATGACCACGCTTAGGGACTGGATGGATAAGACGGATATAGATGTATATGAAGCGGCTAGAGCTTTCGGTGTTTCGATTTATGCAGTAAAAAAGTGGTTGAAGAAAGAACGAACACCAAGACCAGCAATGCAAGCCAAGATCAAGAAGATCACTAAAGGCTTTGTTACTGGAGATGATTGGGTTCCAAAGGAATAGGATTAAAATGTACCATCCTCGTATCAATTGGACGCCGGACATGGATGCCTTTCTCGATGATAGAAAGGATAGTTTTGCTCAGCTTGCTAGAAAGCTTCAAATCTCTGCGAATGCAATCCGTCTACGTGTAAAAAGATTAAACCATCCGCCACAACTACCACAAAGTTCTTGGAAAGAATGGCAAATAGATATCCTGAAAGTTGAATGGCCCCAAGGAAAGTTAAGCGCAACCGATATAGGTATTCTAGTAGGCAAATCACGTAATGCCGTTATCGGTAAATCTCACAGACTTAAGCTAGGTAATAGAGCACCTTCAGGAGATAAAAGAACCGGAGATGACAGAAAGGAGAGGCCACCACCGCCGTTAAAGACTAAAGGCAGCGCGCCAAAAAAGATTGAGATGGCTATCATTAAGAAGAAGGCAATTCCGCCTCGTTTCTATCCGAACTCGGTGCCCCTTACCACTAAACCACCGATTTCGATCATGGAGCTTGGAACCGATACCTGCCGCGCGCCTGTCGGACATGGTCCTGACGGGCTGGTAGTCTATTGCGGTGATTTTACCTTCGCTAATAAACCGTTTTGCGAGGGGCACTGCGCTATGTATTATACCCCTCCAAGAACACGAGTATATCGATGATCACTTGTGATACATTGATAATGATTCTCATTGGCGTCTTAGGAATATTGGCGCTGCCGAGGTATATTCTATGATTAACTGGCATATGATCTAATGCTGGAAAAAATATTTCACATCACTTTAGCGCCCGGGTCATCCTATATTTGGGTAGCTTCATTAGCAGGAGATAGAATAGTTGACTTTATTAATCATAGGCTTCTTACAAAGATAGAAGTATACGCGCCTGCCAAAGGAGCCCCCCTGCTTGTCGAAATTTATCGCGACCTAACAGATCGTTCTCTGGTGTTACCGCGCGGCCCGGGTATTTATTGTTGGTTCGATAATGGATCGTTGTATGACGGCAATGAGGAACTACCAAATAAAACGCCCAATTATCTAATGCCAGACCCGGAATTTTCGCTTGAGGAAATTCACCAAGCACAAGAAGAGGTAAAATAATATTCCTTTGGTTAGTTTTACGCTCCCATTTCCTCCTTCCGCGAATTCTCTTTTCAGGAATCCGCCCAAGCCACATATGAAACGGCCAAAATCCAAACAGTATCTAAAATGGATTACGGAGGCTGGCTGGCAGCTCAAAATCCAGCGGGTGTCACCTACCCGTGGACCCGTAAAACTTACCTATGAGCTTTATAACGGCGCTAAGGGGCTATCCAGTCTTTGGGACTACGCAAATAGAGAGAAGGCGGCGACAGATTTATTGGTCGAGCACGGCATCATCGAGGCCGACCACAGAATGATCGTTAAGGAGCTAACCATCAAAGGAACCGACGATCCTATCGGTATCAGGATAACAATTTTACCATATCTTGATGTCAAGTAGGCATTGAAAATCAACTAATAGCATCTTGCCAACAAGAAAAACTTGGAGCAGGATTTGAAAAGAATGCGGCCCGGGGAGAGGGACTACCCGAGCCGCTCAACACGACGCTATGTTTTGGAGCCACTGCGCCATGGATAATTATGACGATATATCCTCTAATTACATTCATTTCAAGTCTAAAAAATCTCACGGATTTCAGAAGGTTCGTGAGCAATATATGGATAAAGTTGTAGAAAAATATGGAGATTTATTAGATTGCGGTATTGAAGGGACTACACCAATAGAGAAAGTGTTATTTTTAGCACTTAAAGCTCTAATTTCCACCGGAACCACAGAATACGAGCATTTACTAGTCGCCAAAGACTATGATCATGGCCAGCGTCTATTAAATGGATTGCTAGAGGATAAATATCCAAATAGCTACAATAGCTTATTAATAATTCCCCAATTTCGTATGGAAGGCCGCAGGGCTGATTTTTTGATTAGTTCTCTCGCTAGTAGATGTTCGGGACCAAAGATTATCTTTATAAAACTATATCTCCGCTATTTATTGGTGGAGTGTGATGGGCATGATTTCCATGAAAAAACAAAGGAGCAGGCAGCCTTAGACAAAGGCAAGGACAGACAGGCTTCAATCGATGGCTACGATACATTTCGATTTACTGGATCGGAAATCTGGAAAGACCCTATGGGGTGTGCTTCCCAGATAGTCGATTGGGCCTTAGAAGGATTTTAGATTTTGCAAGACGCTACCAAAAATTTAATTGACGCTATGATTGCAGCGGATATGGACCCAGCCATCGTTATAACTCTCGTGACCAATGCCACTATGCAATGGGCCGCTGCTCCAAGAGCGCGTTCCCGGCATGCTGAAGCACAGGCGAGATATCAGGCCAGAAAGAAAGACAGAGGTAGATCAGAAATGATCAGAAATGATCAGAATGATCAGCCTGACGCCCTCGCGCGCCCGGTTTTACCTTCTTTTGTTTCTACGGAACTTAGTAAGAAAGATACTAACTCCTCACTCCGTTCGGAGTTAGACGCAAACGCGTCAAACCCACGAATGGAACTTTTTAATAAAGGATTGGAACTGCTAAGCAAAATCACTGGAAAGACGCCAAATTCGTGTCGATCAATCATTGGGCGATGGTTAAAACAATCCCAAGATGAAGCGATCCATGTTTTGGGAGCGATTGAAGAAGCCGCCAAGGAAGGCATTGCCGATCCGGTCCCATGGATACAAGCATCCTTGAATAGAACTTTCTATTCCAGAGAACAGCCTTCTGCAAAGCCACTCTCATTCCGAGAAGCCAACATTCTAAGAAACCAACAACTTATCAATGAAACACTAGGAAAACATATCAATGGACAATCTTCCACCGTTCGATCCTTCGAAACTCCCGCCTATCAATCCTCTGAGCGCCGCCAATTGGGCGGCCCAACTCTTCAAATTGTTCCCCAGTCTCGCGACAATGACTTTGAGTTCTGAGTTTATTGATGCAGTGAAAAGTATCTTGGCGCTTTACCCAGAGGGGGTTATTGCCAGCGTATGTAACCCAGTCTATGGCATCGCAAGCAAAAGGGATTTTTTTCCAAGTCTTGCTGAACTAAAATTGGCCTGTGACGATGCTGCCTTCAAAATAAAAGAGCATGAACGCCGGATGGAATTATCCAAGCGACGACCTGTATCGGTTCCATATTCTGACGTGAAAGAAGATCAGAGGCCTTCCTATACCGGCCCAATCAAAAATATAAAACCCGGAGATGTTTTGGACCAATCACGTTTTCCAGAATATCGGGAATTTATGAAAAATAAAAAAGGCATTCCAAATATAAAAATATGGGGACGGCACGAAGACTGGGAAGATAATAAACATCGGCCCTTTGGTGGCGGTTGGGAACCACCCAAACCTATATTACCTCCTTCCGAAAACAAGATTCCAGTTGCATGGGCTCTATCGAAAGAAGCCTTGGCTGCCAAGCATGGCATAACGGCCGCGGCTATTGATGCTATTCCAGATCAAAAAGATTATGACTGGAAAAATCCAGCGTTGAATATTCCAAAAGAAGAGCTTTCTGATAAGCCAGAACTCGGTAGCGGGATCAGCGAAACTAATCCGTTTGAGAATTAATCCCTCTTAGAATATTTTCGATTTCTCCGCGCAAATCGGGCTTTATTTTTTTGAAGGCCGGATCATCTTTCAACAAAGTTAAAACTTCCGCCATCCAGTAGGCATAAGCATGAATATTTTTGGAGTCCACCTTCAAATGGTCTTCAACTATCTTTTCATAAAGCTCGTGCATTTTCATTTTATGTTACCTCAAATGGATTATATTCTTGTTCTGCGATTATGGCTTGTGCTCGTTCCATTTCCTCTTCAGAGAAGTCTCCAAGATATTCTACTTGGGGCGCAATGGCAGCCGTTTTGATTTCCAAAATTTGGTGCTCTATCTCGGTGAGTACCTGAATAAAGCGTCGAATATATTTTTTGGCTTCCATATGCGCCGATAACTTCCATATGCGCCGATAATTAGCTATTAGCTTGTGTTCGATTTCTTGACGTTTATCACGCACAATCGCAGCGCAGCGCGACCGTTCTCGCGTTCGCGAGGCGTTTCCTCCAGCCATAGCTTTAACTTCCTACCGGAGGGTTCCAATCCGGCATAGCACCAGCTTGGATTAGGGCCTCTGTAAGCCGGTCGATTTCCTTGGCCTGATCCTCGTTTCGCTCTTCTAGCTCCGCGATCACCTGTAGAGCGCCGTTTGCAAGCTGTGCGAGGCACAGGGAGGCGATTTCCGGGGTATAGCCGGTATGGGGACCCTTTGGTTTCGGAAGCCGTTGTATGACTTCCCTAAGCCTGTCTGAATGCCATCCCATCTTAACCCTCCCTCAAGGCCTCAAAGGCCGCCTGATCGGCCAATATATCATCGTATTCCTTGACCCCATCCATTTCGTGGCTTGAAGCCCAATCTGGAACCAAAAGATCGTTTAAGATCAGCGCCCTTTCCAAGGCTTCATTGGATGAAGCTCCTCTCCCACGCAAAAGTACAAATGTTCTTTCTATTGCCATCTTAGTGTTAGAAGCAGGCAGATTGTGATAAATTGCATGAAGTTTCTCCCATTTATTCATTCTTCTTCCCTCCTTGATTGAGCTTCTTGAAGATTTTCTCCCCAGCGAGTATATCTTCATATTACGGTCACCAAAAGAAAGCCCTAGACCCATATTGGGTCTGAATTATGGAAACTCAAGACCATGGCTAGTGTGCTTCGCAATCCCCGACATGAAATCTTCGCTCAATGTATCGCGGCTGGGCTTTCTTCCAAAGAGGCTTATCAGAAAGCTGGATATACGGGAAAATACCAGCATTTATACTCTCGCGTTAATAATCTTCCCCATATTCGCCAGCGGGTTAAGGATTTGTTGGCGGCCTCCGCGCGCAGAGCGGAACTATCCAGAAAGGATATTTTAGATCGAATATTTCAAGACTGGGAACTCGCCCGAAAATTAGGTCAAGTGCCTGCTGCGCTCAAAGCAGCCGAGTTAATGGGACGCGAGATACATAAAATGTTTACAGAACGTAAGGAAATCGGAGGCCCGGGCGATTTTGACAATAAGAGTGAAGAAGAATTGCGGACCATTGTCAAAGAAGGCCTGAAAGATTTGGGCTGGGAGGATGATGTTATTATCCCTCCCAATCCCTCAACCATCAATTAGGGATTTATAGATATCCTGAGCTTCTATAATACCATTATATTCATCTTTCCGGTTATCTCTAACGATCCTATTGTCTTGATTTGATATTTTAACTTCCGAGAGAAGAATTGACCGGTTGCTCCCTCAAAATTTATGCATTCCACCCAATCTCCAACCTTGAATTCGTTCACTTTCCATCCCTCCCTCTTAAAATATAAATGCTAACCACTATCCCTCGTAAGGGATAGGACGTAAGCATTAATAATCAACTGTGCGGCCATACGGCGCTTTCAAATTATTACCGGCAGCAAAATTAACCCATACCACCGGGAAGTCCGGCTCTTTGCCAAAGCTGCCAGTCTCTAGGTCTGTCAGAAAGAGCAACCCGATAGACTGGCCATACTCTTCTCTGATTAGCTTCATGACACTCTCGAAGTTAGTGCCACCACCGCCAGTAGGTTCCCAATCGGCAACTTGCGCGCCATTGGTAACGACTGTAATGCTTTGCGGTTGCGTATCGACTGCGATTAATGTTGCTTGATTAATCAGGTCCTGATCCATAACACTTGCAACTTCGCTTTTCATATCTCTCAACATTTCTTTCGAAACGCTTCCAGAAACATCAAAGACTATCATCAGATTATAGATATTGTCGTTTGCAAGGCCGGGCATGATAGGATTACCATCTTGACCGTTCCTGCGACGATTAACCCGAGACCATGAACGGGCATTTTTGCTCTTGGCATCACGCGACATATCGCGAATAAGGTCCCTCCAATCTAGTTTTTCAGTCGGTAGCAGTTCCTCGATTAGCCGCTTGATATTACCCGGCATATTACCGGCTTTTGTGGCCTTATCCATGGCATTGGCAACGGACCTTGCCCATTGCTTGGCTGCGGTTTCGGCCGCTTCCTGATCTTCTGGATTAGGATCAACCATGCCGCCCGGACTTTCGCCGGGCTTTTGACCTTCCGGCTTTCCTTTATCGCCTTTACCCTTGCCATCTTTTGGTTTCTCTTGGGTTTCCAATAGTTCATAGATTTCCTCGGCAGCCTTGTCGGGGAACCTTCCATCCTGTATCATTAATGCTGGATGCTGTTGGAAATACTGATGTACCAAGGGACGGATCGAAAGATCACAGGCTTCATTCCATTTTTCATTATTTCGATATTTCTTGCGTCCGATATGCTGCATAGCAGCATGCATGACGCATTCCAGAACATCGCCCTCCACGAATGGATCGTTTTTATTGATGTATTCCGGATTGAAATAAACGTTCATTCCGTCAGTCCAGATAGTCTGATATCTGTCGCTTTCAACTAATCTGGCATTAAACAGAATGCTCGCGAAAAACGGATTGCGCCGCGCGATTTTTTCTCGCGCAATCAATACGCGCCGCATTGCATCCGTGATTTTGTAGTTAAACCAATTCATGAATTTCATCTCCCTCTCGTTATAACGTATCTTTCCATAAAGACACGAAATAGGGGAAGTAGATGCAGGCAGTGGTCTCTGCATCTTCCATGAAGAAGACTAATATGCTTCCCCTATCGCTTGCCCTTTAATTAGTAATTAGTAAGGGCGATTCAAAAATTTTTCAAATTTATAGACCGCAAAGACTGTTGCCCAGCACCAGCCCAAAGTAAACCCGGTAAACAATTCAGGGAGAGATAAATTGCTTCCCCTGACTATAGCAGGAACTAGCAACGCGATGGCTGCGATAACGCTGGCTGTGATAGCCCACGGCAAAACATACTTCATTTTCCTGATCCTTCCAATTATATTCCCCTATCGCTTGCCTTTTAGACTATCAACAAGATAGTGCTTAATATAACAACCAGACAAACAGTCCCGATCATAATAAAACGCGATCCCTTGTGGACGATCATTAGTTCTTTAGAAGCATTCATAGTCCCCGGAACAGATGTAACGTGAACCATTAGGGCCATTAAAAATACGGTGCCCAAGATAATTACCCAGATCATTTGCCGGACCCTTCCAAGATCAACGCTTTCAGGTCCTTGTTATCGGCTAGCGAGCTATCCCGGGCAATAGCATCATGTGCCGCCATTGATCGGATATCCGGCATTAGCCGATTAAGATATTCGGCAAATCTTGTAGCCGTTTTATTGTCGATATTCTTGGCAATTGCCGCCGCCACCACGTACTGGAAATGCGGGTCCTGCGGAACCTTAGCCTTGCTTGGGTTAGCAAGAATTTCAGGTAGCTTGGGCAGGTTAGCTCCCAGATTTGTGATAAACGTCATGAATTGCCGTGTGAAGCCATCGCCAACAATTGCCTGTGACACATTTTCCAAAGTGTTATTCTTTGCATCAACAGGCAGACTTTTCAACACGTTATTGAGCATTTCCAATGATCGCGGTGTAGAGAATGAAGGATCAGTCTGCGAAACATTGTGTATTTCGCCGGGCCGCAAGGTTAGAAAGGCAACTAAACGACTATCCCAACCCCAGATTTTCAACTTTTCGATTAGTCCCGGGGCATCATTCTCGACCATGACATGCGCCATACGATTTTCAAGAGGCTTTAACATCTTGTTATCGCCGCCGCCGTCTGATCTGGTATTGCTGGCCAACAAAACGCGATTATGTCTGGGTAGCGGATAGCCGCCTAGACCACGATCAAGAACCAGCGAATAAGCCATTTGCTGAAGTTGAACCGAAGCATGGCCAAATTCATCAAAGAACATGACATGCATATTTCCATCATCACCCGGAATAAAAGCAGGGCGGGTCCAAAAAGTAGCACGTTCCTCTTTGTCGATAACTGGCATTCCAGTGCCATCCACAATATCCTTTGTGGATAGCCGAGTATCATGCAGCACGGTTGGCCCGAACTCGCGCTCAATACGAGGCACAAGATCATTCTTGACTACGCTGGATTTGCCTACGCCGGTTGGCCCATAAATCATTATGGGGATATTGGCGTAAACAAGCGGCCAAATAGTATCTGCCAATTTGGTAATTTTGCATTTTAGCATTAAATTTCCCTCTCGATTTAGAGCAAGCTTGATTGCTGCTCACCAAGACGCTGTAGCTATATACATAGCTCAGCGCCCGGCGTGAACAGTTATAAACGCATACCAGATATGCATTTTTACATATCAAGATATTCGCCCGCATCTGCCACCATATCGCTGACTTCCTGATCTTTCAAATCCAGCATTGTCAGATTTATTAGAACCTCTTTGCCAGCAGACAATGCTCTATCTCGGATATCATGGCGTTTCCGAAGTCCCCATGTGGCAAAGCCACTAAGGCGTTTTAGATCAAGCACAACTTTATTGATTCGTGGATTATCTGTCATGTTCATCCGCTCTATTAAATTGGCGGTATCCCTGACATTATCCACAAGGCTGTCACGAAATGCGCCTTGTTGGTTTAGATTATTATCTTCATCGGCTGGTTTGAATTTTTCCAGTCTATCTACATAGATGGAAACCACTTCCTTGGCACGTTTGACCATATCATAAGTTGCCTCTAATAGCCGCTGCTCGATTTCACGTTCGATACCTTCTTTAGCCTCTTTTGCAGCCTCGGCTGATATCTCTGCGATGAAATTTCCACTTTCCGGAACTGGCCAGTAGGAAATTTTCGTAGTAAACAGGCCACGAATTTGATCCACCGCCGGATATTGCGAGCGGTCGAATAATTCGCCTAAATCGCGTTCACTGGCAGCGACCAGTGCCGGATAATGCTGGATGTAGTTTTCTCTGGCTTCATTCAAATCCAGAATTGCCGGATTAAGTTTTTCCCGAAATGTTTCCAGCAATTTAACGGATAAAAGGCGCGATTTGTCATCGCCCCATGGCAGCGTATAACGATAGATTATTTCTCGAACACGCTGAGAGGCAGCCACTACCTGTCTAACCGATTTATGTTTTCGATCAATCAAGTATTTGCTGGCCTTGGTGCGACGATGGGCAGTGTTGTAAGTATTTTCGACTAGCAGACTTGCCACATTATCGCGGCGTTCTCCGAGTAATCCGCCGTTTACAATGTTGGCGCTAACCAGCATTGCAGACTTAGCGAGTTGCATTTTTATTTCCCTCCATTTAGAGCATAGGTGCTCACCACTAGCCCTTAATAGGGCTAGGGCGTGAACATCATGTAAGCATCCTGTACCAGTTAAGCGCAACATAAAGCCAGATGGCTGTAGCCAAAGCCGTTAGAAAATAATCAGTTTTGGTTTTCCACAAACCCAGTTTCTTGATTAGTGTAGGGTTGGTTTGTTTCCGGGGAACAAGTTTTCTTTTCGTTCCCCTGACTGGAAAGGGTGGATATATTTCCCGCTTTCCTCAAAGCCAGCTTGTTTAATTTCCAGTCCAATGCTGCGAACGTCCTCACCGGCCTGTGCCATACATACCAACATAAACGGAATTGTTGCCTCTTCCGTTAATTTCAGCGCTTTGTAAATTCGCTTGGCTTTGATAGCGCCGTACTTGATGCTTTCGGATGCATTGTTGTTAACTTCATAGGCCGTAGCCAAAAATGGTACGATTGCCAAATAACGGGCAAGTTTCTTTTCAAGATCATCGCCCTTTGTCATTGTTGCCACTAAATGCCGTTTGGCAAGTGTGACACCATTGACGCGAAAGGCTTTCTCGCCTTCCTCAATATAGATACGCATTACATTTGCGTCTTGCATGTATTCTCCCTCTTTTCTCTCGATTTGAGTAACCTTTATTGGCACTCATTTCTGGAGATTTCCTCAAGTCTCCAGTATATGAATGTCAGGCATCGATGTAATTATCATGATGATAATCCCATGCTGCATTGTCGCGAATAGCTTCTTCATAATCTATATTTTTTTGTTCTTCTAAGGCTTCTTTATAATCTTGCCATTTCGTTATCAGCAAGTCATCAATCCGTTCATTGTCTAAAATTGCCTGATAATAAGTGGCATGACTAAAGCCGCGACTATCTTGCGATTTGCGGTCTATTTCGTATCCATAAACCGCTTTCTCGCGATTAGCCCAACTCTTTTTTGTATTGCTCCAATGATAATCCCATTCAGGATCGCCAACCATTTTGATAGGCGCGAGATAATGTCTAAGGCGGGATATCGGCGTGGGTTTAAAGCGCAGTTTATAGGCTTTAGGCTTTGCTTTCTTTGCCATTATGCCTCCAAAATTTTCTTTTCTCGGTCAAGATCGGCTTGTAGGTCGTCGCCATACGCCGCTTGCGTAACATAGGGATCATCGACGCCAACGGTGTTAAAGAACCTTGCCCGGTCAAAATTTGGATTTGTATTTTCCAAGGCTAGAGCGAATGAAGACGCCACTGATCTTTTCTGGGCTCGCAATGACGCCGCATGGTCTGGCATATTAGCAATGACATTTGCAATAAAAGCAAAATGCCGGTGTTGCATTATGACTGATTTGCCGGTTGATTTGTCTTTTCGCATTGCAGTAATTGGTTTTAATGGCATGATTATTCTCCCTCTAAATTGCGAAGCAAATGCTTCGTGCTGGCGATTATTAGTCGCCAGTGTCGAAACATTTTTTAGCGCTCTAACGTTAGAGGCATATGACGAGAGCGAATGATTTCATCAATCTGATGGCGATAAGCTTTGATAAAGCCTCGCATCGATCGATTGGAATTACACTTCATATCATAAAGTTCTTCGTCGTTATCAATCCACATCTGGCGTTCTTTATCATTCATTGATGAACCTCTCCCTCGTTGATTAGTTGTTGAGCGCGACGGCCATACATGCCTTGCAAATGCCAAGCAAGACCAGTATCAACCAATTTCTGGAAAAACTGAATCTCTTGATCGCGCTTCATTCCGCCATTTTCCCAAGCGATAATGTCATCGACAATGTCATCGATATCTGGCATGTTATTTCCCTCTCTATTGCGGAACGATAGCGTTCCATGCTGCGCTGTATGGGTAAAGTCTGGGCCTGCCAATTTCCCATGATGCCTATTCGAGAAAGTATGAAAATCGAATAGTTGGCTATCTCCATATCGCATACTTGACACAGCGCAGTGTTGGAAAGCTATTGGTTTTTTAGGCGACTTTCGGCAATTCCAGTGCCTTACGCCTCTCTTTGCTTCCCTCCAAGGCCTCAATTTCGAGCAGGAAGGCCTGTCTTTTCATTCTCTGCAATTCCGCCTCTGTTAATGGCCGGTAACCATTGGGCTGGCCATTGATAGCTCTACGGCGCGCAATGGCTTTGCCATGCTCGATTTGCTCTTTGCTAAGTTCTGACATGATATTTCCCTCTCGATTTGAAGCAAAATGCTTCTCACTGCACTGTTGCCAGTGCAGGACAGAAACATTCATTTTTGACCGGCATAGAAGATTGATGCGGCGGCATTCAACAGCGAGTGCTTTGAGTTTTTAGCTAACTCAAAGTCCGCGATATGGTTTAACAAATCGTGTAATTCTTCTGCCGTTGCCAATTCCGCCATATGAACCATTGCCAGCGTGAATTTGTTTGTGTTGCACATGATTTTTTCCATCTCGATTTGGAGCATTCACATTGTCCAAGGCTTATTGAAAGGCCAGCGACGGAATGAAAAGTCTTTTGGCAATTTAGGAACTTCCGGAATATCACCGATATAGTTCATGCGATTATCAAATCGCGCGACGGTAGCGGCAAGTCTCCGATCTTCCTCATCGGGGATATGGTGAAGCTCTGTTGCAAATGCTGACATGATATTTCCCTCTCTCGATTGAAGCAAAATGCTTCGCTATAGGCTGGAATTAGCCAGCCTATGCCGAAACATTCGTTTCTAGGGTGCCGTTATTTGTCCGGATTTAATCCGGAAAGGTTTTTCGTTAAATCGCCGGGCTGTTGGATCGGTGACAACGATTTGGCCATCTTTGCGAACCATTACATTACCATAATGCCAGTCGCCAACTAATTTAGCGGCTTTCAACTTGATAATAAATTTAATCAAGTCCGTAGCGCCGCTTGAAAGGCGAGAGCCTGCCGAATTACGTTCATCCCTTGATGTTATGGGGCTTTCATCGACATACCATAATGTTATTTCATTATATAGTGCATTATGGATACTGGAAGAGCGATTGAAGTCATGCATAGTGCCGATCAGCCGTTCCATAGTGGCCACATAGAAGTCATCATGGAATTTAAGGTTATAGACTTTAGGCGAGAACTTACCGGCATAACCTTTTTGTATTGCCCATTTGATATAGGTAGGCCAGCTATCAAGGGCTGCTACCTTGATAACCTTGTCGGAATTCGGCTTTGCAAAGACATTTGCATACAAGCCTTTGCCGATATCTTCAAAGCCTTTGGCTCGAAGGTTGTTTTCATACTGAATCCTTGGCATGGATTTTCCCTCTCAAGTGAAGCTTAAATGCTTCGCAATAGTCCTCGCAAGGACTATGCCGAAACATTCTTAGAAGAAGGCGCGGTAGACCGCGTTCATGATAAAGTCTGGCGGAGAATTGAGCCAGTTCAGGACACGGCGCATTGCGCTTTGTTTACGGTGTTTCTTTGTCATGATATATTCCCTCTCGATTTAGCTTGGCTTTTAAATTGCCTAACCGGGCATATTGCTATGCCCGAATATATTATATTTATATCCATTGATCGCCGCGAAACATCCACGCGTTCTGGTACATACCTGTGTTATAATACAGGACATATCCCGGACCGCGCGCCAATATGCGCGGCGCTTTTGGTTCTGGTTTGGTTTGGGGCATGAGTTGAGGCACCATACCCCAATCCTCGCCGTGTCCGCCCAGAACTGACATCTGGATATCGGTTTTGCTTTGCTCTGACATGATATTTTTCCCTCTATTTAGAGCGTCCGAAAATGGACTAACGGGCGAGAATAAATCCCGCCCAAATGTATTATTTTATATATTTTTGACCACTCGATCATGGTCATGGGCCGAACTAAGGCCCTGAAACTCGTCAGCGTCGTCGTGGAACCAATAGGGTTTGGTCAGAAGGCGTTGGAGCTGCAATAACTCAGCCTTAGTGAAAGGTGCTGGTTTCTGATTTGTCTGGTCTTTCATGATGACATTTCCCTCTCGATTGTCCGGAAATGGACTAACCGGCCGGTATTGCTACCAGCCGAATATATTTTTATTTCACGGATTTAATTAATCCGCTTTCCATCGTGATTTGGCCGAACCATTCGCGGCCGTTGTGTGTGATATGCGGACGGTTTGCTACTGTTAGAATGCCGTCCGCGCGATATTCTTTTTCGAACATTGATGTTTCAATATATCTGAGCGGCTTACCAATGGCTTCTTTGGCAGCTTTCTTTGACGGATAATTTACGATCAGCATTTTTCCCCTCCATTAGTGCTTGGCATCAAAAGTGCCTAATAGCTTGGAAAAGCTAGAATTTAACTAGCTTAACCAAGCCAATTTAGTGTAGTTTTTAAAAGGGAAAGGGTTAGGGTTTGGCGTGGTTTGCGCCGCTCCCTATCATGCTAAGATGCAACGCTTTATTAACACAGACTACCAACTCTTTCGAGCCGCGTTCCGGGGATTACCTGCGAGCCGCATTGGCGCGTCTTGCACGAATTACCTGCCTTGCGCTGGTAAGTCTGTAAGTCGCGCTCCCGCCGCGGTTACTTTTGGCTACCTATCAGGGGACATTATGCCCCGGTCAGCTTGCGAGGATGAACCTTGCGCCTATCCTAGCCACGGTCCAGAGTTGAAGCGTTGGGCGTTCCCGGTAGATATTTCGCAAGTGCGAAAATCTGTATGGTTCGCTGAGAGTTATCTGTCCTCTCTTGGGCGCGCTATGGCAGGAACATTGCCGCGCGGGACCAGCAGCAGAAAGAGCTGGCGCTGTAGGTGCTCTCGATCTGAAACCCTCAATTCTCTAGAGTTCTTCTGCGACAGGGGGAACAAGTCAGGTATGATCTGCTTCGCTCACCGATAAGAACGGCTACCGTCCGCAGGCCCAACAAGTGCGCCCTGTCACCAACCAATCTAGCAGCTTGGCAGAAATCTAGTAGATACAAGAATGCATGGCAGCTATGCAAAAAGATATTATACCCGGATAGAATTGGCTGATAGCTTGTCAAGAGCTAAGAACGCATAGCAGGTATGCAAACAAACATAGCTAAGGCCCTAGGATGGCTCAGGATCGATTATTCGGGAAATCAGGTACAGGGACAGCCAAAGACCCACAAATCCAGCCAGACAAGCTGCTAAGCCCAGTAATCAACAAACAATACTGGATCATCTAGATAAGATTGACCATTTAGGTATCTAATCGAACCTATAGGTATACTTTTGTGACTTACCCACGATTTACTTGATCATTCAACTAACTCGTTAGTGTACGAATGATCCAGATAAACTAGCAATATCAACGAGAAATAGAGCAATATCAAAGGAAAAACAGGTCAAATCGCCTTCTGTATGCTCTATTTCGTGAAACCCAATAAGCCCTCCGATACACCACTAAGTTGCAGCTAGTCCGAGAGTGGCATCAAACACGGGGTTTATACAACCTACTGGTTGTAATTAGGTATCAGCATACAGATGAGGGCTGGTATACCCCATTGCATACCAGCCATGCATATAAACATGGCTTATTCAGATGATAATCGTTTGCATCAAGATTCGTGCCAGTTAGCTATGCATTACAGCAATACAGCCATGACTCCTAAGCATAGCTAAGACTATGGCTAGGGCAAGGCGGAACTATGTTTGGAGTATGAAAGGGACCCGGATACCGGTGGAACCGTCAGGGATAGGGTGGTGGGAGTTGGACTAGAACTTGGCCCCTTTCATTTTTCTGAACAGATTTGGTTTGGACCCTATATGGGTCACTTTCATTTTTGTATTAAGTTCCATTTGGTAGAGACCCAATTTGGGCCATAATTAAAGATGATTATGGATTAGGTATGAGGATGCGCTGATATTTCCGGTAGCGAGACTGAATGCGGCGCGGTGGTTAGGGAGTCTGCCATTGAAGACGGTATGGTTATTGACGCCGAGACCTAGCATGCCTCCGGGAGAGGTAATAGCGCGAGGGGAGAGGCTGGGGGGTGGCAAGATGGATTATTGCTGGCTGGTCTTCGAGCGTGGGTATGCTGGCGAGCCATTCATGAAGTGGCTACGGCGAGACAGGGGGGAATGAAGTGAGGAATGTTAGGTTAAATCCGGACGATGACGAGCTATACCAGCGGCTATTGCCTATTTACCGGGAGCATAATTTCAAGAATCCGGAGCTATATGAGACATTCGCGAGGTTATGGGACATAGGGAAGGGGATGGCGGCGGGGAAGGCGATGGAGCAGGCGCTGGGGCAATTTGGATTGATTGATGATGGTTCGGGGGAGAGGATGGGAGATGCGGCACTGGAGTATGAAGAGATACTGGCGGCGGAGGAGATATTGTTATGCACTTTGACCGGGAAGCGCTGAGGGGGATTCATGGGGCCTTGAGCCATGAGGAGCAATTGGAATTGACTTCGCTTTTGATGAAGATGGGATGCAGGCATAATTGTGGCGTTGTTATTGATGATGATTTGCATATGGCACAGCAGGTGATGGTTAAGTTGGGATATATTATTCCATTTGAGGCCTCGGTGATGGAGGCTGGGGCAAACGAATATGACGAGATCATGCTGGCGTCGGAACTGGTTTGGGGGGATAATAGTTAATGAAATTTTTGATAGATTTGGCTTTATGGATATTATGCCTTGGTTTGGTTATTGGCATATGGGGGCTTATTGCCAATAGTATAACATCACGCAAGCGCTATCATTTGATCGATAGTTGTATTCTTTCTGGGAATTATTCTCTTGCGGTAGCTGAATATAATCTGGTGACCTTTAATGAGCATCACTGGAGGGTATTTACATTTCGCAAGTCGCGCTGTCTTTATGGGCCTCTTTTGCAGGGGATATGGAATCATAGTAGTTCCAACAATATAAATACCTATGATGAATATTGGTGGCGTTGTTACAACGAGATTTATCTGAAGCTCACCATATATGAAATTACGCTCAGCAAGACTAGAGAATTTATGTCAAGAGGGAATTCCCTTCCATCCGCATTGACGCTTGTTGGCATTGATCTGGATGAACGACTTCTGGGGGAGGATCAAGTGGCCCCACCTCCCAAATTTGCCATGACGGATGGTGCGGAAGAATATGATCAGGTTATAATCGCGCAACAATTAATGGGAGAACTATAAATGAAAAAAAATATATATACATCAGAGGGAATAGAAATTCGTAAAGCTTGGGATCGGCTCACTGAGGAAGAAAGACATCGTGCCGCTCTTGTTTACAAGAGCCCAGAGAGCAAACTGAACGAAGAAACTTATACTAAAGCCTTAAAGGACTGCATGTTGGCTGCCGGATGTTGGCCGGGAAAACCCAAGTTGCTTATGGAAGAAGCCGTTCAGGAGTACGAGGATATTTTTGCTGCACAGCACCTTATGGATATCCTATGATAAAAATACTGGTCTGCGGCGGCAGAAATTTTGGTCATGTGGTTCGCACCAAGGCAGCCTTGATGGAAGAACCGCCAGAAGTAATTCAGAGATTGGAGGAATATAAATACATTCATTATTCTCTGAATGAACTTACCACGAACCTTAGCGAAAATTATGATCCATTCGACAACTGGCTGCCGACCGATATCACGATCATCGCTGGCGGGGCCACGGGAGTAGACAGGGCGGCGATAGACTTTGCCATAATCAACTATTGTATATGGATGGAATATCCCGCCGACTGGAAGAAATATGGCAAGGCGGCGGGTTTCATTCGCAACAAGCAAATGCTGGACGAAGGAAAGCCCGATCTGGTTGTTGCCTTCCCGGGCGGCAAGGGAACCGCCATGATGGTGACATTGGCCAATCAAGCTGGAGTCAAGGTGATCAATATGGGAACTTTGGGAATGGCAACAATGTCTTTGGGGCACGGAAGCTTCTCACTTGAGAATATGGATACGGACGTAAAGGATAACGCTGCCTCGTTTCAGACCGATAAGTTCTCGCAAGTATATCTCGGTCGAATAGCGGAATTTGGAGATAACGCCAACTATTTAACTTTTGGCCAAAGAAAAGCTATCTTTATGGAAGTCATGAAGCAGGAACGGGACTGGGTGGATAATATGGGCTGCGAATACGAAGAAATAATGCAGTCGCAAAAACTTATGGAATAAGTCAATGGCCAATATTAATAATTATAATCACCAATTTTCTCTGAACAACATATGCGATGTATTTTGGCCATATCTAAATGGCAAGATTAAAAAATTTGGAATCGAAGCGGATATTCTAACTAATTATCCAACAGATAGATTGGAACTTGTGGTTAGTTATAATGGGGAAGCAAATATCAGTATCCTGATAAGCAGGTTTGAATTGGAAAATAATTCAATTGGACAATGGACATACCTGATCCATGACCGTATTAACAAGGCTATTACTAAAATAATGCCGCCGTCCAACAATGCCTTTGTAACTGAATACGAAGAAATAATGCAGGCTCAGGATATAATCGACAAAATCCAGACATAATCTTGTGCGAGACAATATGGGGCTAGAATAGAAAGGGGAAATTTAATGTCCAACAAACTAGAGATCGGAACCCAAGAGGATGGCGAAGATTGTGATTATGCGGTTTGCATTCGTGCCACGAGTCCACTGGTTTTCCCGGATAATCTGGTGAGCACCTGCTGCAAATGTGGGTGCACGATCCAGTATCGTCCATATGCACCAAAAACACCAGCCAAAATATGCCTTGAGTGCGCTATTCCCGATATGGATAATTCTTTCGGTGAAGACGATCTTCGAGTCATGATCACGCCGAAAACGGCAGCGGAAGTTGCCGCCTATTTCCAGAAAAAGAAAGAAAACTAATGTCTGTAAATACTCACGATTTCGCCAAGCCTGAAATATTGGATATCATCCGGGGCCTTAATAAAATCATGGATGGCCATGATGTGGTAGATTGCATGCCAGCACTGGCGATTATCTCTGCATTCTGCATCGACTCGCATCTAAACAAAGACAAAGCTCGCGCCAAGATGATTGAAATGATTGATTGGATGCTGGCCAACGCCAAAGAAGCAGGCGCAATGGATGCGGTTAATAAAGTATCGGGTCAGAATTATATCAAGTAACAAATGATCGATACTTTTTGGTGTGATGGCAAGAAAATCATCGAGATCGAGCCAACCATATGTCCCTGCTGTACTAAATGCTGGATGATCACCAAGGGTAAGAGTAAAGGTAAATGCGTCTATGGAGGACCCTATCTGGGCCACATCGATGTCGAAGAAGATGGAAAAAGAAAGTCGAATTCAATTGGGTCTTCCCGATTTGGAGGTTCTTAGAGCGCAAATAGCCTATGATCAAGTTCTCAGGGATATGAAGAAATATGCAAAAGGCCAAGAAGAAAAGGAAATATCGCCTCAAGAGCGAGAAACCAAGCCACGGGAATGGTTTTAACCGTCAGGTCTGGCGAGTGGTGGACGGCGCAATCCGGGATGCTTTCCTGAATCATCCGGATTATCTTACCAAAAAAGGATCGCGCTCCGCCTGCGCTAGACGCTCGATTGCCAAACGCGTAACCGGCGCGTTATTGAGCTACTTGGAACAGCGGATGATGGTATCAGTATCATCTATAGGCAAAGTTCCAAGCGGGGACGCTCCGGGTAACGTCCCGGCGTCTGTAAATGGTGATTGATTGCTAAGATCGATTGCCGAAGGTCTCTGTTCCAGTTGGAGACTTCTATAAGAAGTGACGTGATAATCACTTCGTTTTATCGCCGGTAGTAATGGCCGGTGCTCGGCAGGGAGGGTACGACGCTCTCCCTGCCAATATCTAGAAAGAAACGAGAGTTTGGGATATTATGGTTTTTCCGGCAAATCAGAATACGGAGAATAACGAGATGGGAGAATATCTTGACTCGCTTCATGAAGCCCACAAGATTCGCCAATCCAGATTAAAAGAGGCGGCCTTTAAATCCATAACCGAACCAGAACCTGCCACGATCCCAATCCCAGAACCTGAAATAGAAAAAATATCCGAAGAGCCTCCAATGATCTTTCCGAGATATCGAACGACTTTCGATATTGTACTTCATGAGATTTGTACATATTATAATGTACGCAAGATAGATATTATTTCTCCAAGGCGGCTTAATAATATCTGCTATCCGCGTCATATGTTGATTTACATGTTATATAGAATGACCATATTCACAAATGGTCAAATAGCCCAGAACATGCGTAGAGACATAAGTACGATTTCATACGCCATAAACAAGATTATCAATGATATAAAAAGCCATCAATCCGACATAGATGAGTTGGAAAAGAGAATTCTGGAATTACTAGAACAGAGAAAGGCCCTTGCTTCAACACAAGGAGAGGAAATTAAGAATGTCTGACATGAAGAAATTTACGTCTGATTGCGAGGTTGATCTGGTCAACAAGAAAGACCTAATCCAGACCGGAGATTGGTTGCTGAAATGGTCCCCTGATGTTTCCAGTAACGAAAAGTCTGGCTTTGCATTATTTACCCCGAGCGGCTTCAATCCGGAGAATAAAGACGGAAATCCCATTGGTGGGATTGTTCTGGCAGCAGTATTTTTCCTACTGGAACATGGTGATAGTTCTTTTCCGAGAGAATTGATCGCCAGAGCCAATGAATTATCTAAAGAAATAGAGGATAATGAAAAGCAGGAGGGTTCCATGATTTCTCCTTCGGGACGCGTTCTTAATTAGGGAAGGATAATAACATTATGCTTGAGTTTATAGGTTGGTTTATGATCAGTGCCGGATTGTCGATGTTAATCATGGGAATTACTGGTCTTTGTTATAAGATTGTCCGTCGCAGAATTATAATTAAAAGTAATCGTAAATTAATGGCATTTATCGAGAAGCTGAAATTGGAATCTGATTTGATCAAGCATGAACTCGAAAATGATCATAAATCCGGACGAGAAACCAGCGAACTAGTCTTTCGGGATAAAGATGGTATTCTGAATACGGTTAGAATTATCATAGATCATGATTTGGATGATCTCGCGACCTCTGATAAAGAAGAACTCAAAGCCATGCTCTTGAAGACAGACGGAACAATAACTGATACTGGAAGTCCTATGAACAATATACAGGAATTTATCTTCTCGCCGCAAGCTGTCAGAGACATGCGACTGGCTGGCATGGAACCGGATGAAATCGTAACAAGGATGCTAAAGGCATCAGGAAGGATGGAATAACATGGTTGTTGGATTAGGTGATATAGGAAAATTATTGGGACCGGCAATGCCTGATCCACGCTCCATTTCTAATAATGCTTATAGCCAATGTAGCCAATGTAGCCAATGGGGCGGCCCAATCCAGCAGACTAATGTTTCTGGGGTTATTGGTTTAGGATCAGCAATCGGAGGCGTTACAACCGGAGGCGTTACAACACAGGGCACGCCACTCCAATATTATCTTCCACCTGCGACCGGAATAACGCTTACAATGGTCTTTGTAGATGCCAATGGCATTGCCATGACTATAATTGTGGATCAATCCTATACGGGGATTATGTCCCAAATCAGCAATTTGCATCAAATGAAAAGTGTTGGAATGGGCGTAAGAACATATTATCCTCCACCAATTAAAAATGATGGACCAATATTCAAACAAAAGACAGAACCTATGGTGGGGGATGATTTCTCGTATGACGAGATGGAATTGGCCGAAACAATTATCGAGGAGTTAGAAAGTGGTAGAGAAGCGCGTCAGCAAGAAGATATCTGTAATCTCGCATAGCGAGTATCAGACGCTTCCACAGCGTATTAAATGGCTTCGTGCTAAGATGAGGCCATACATGACACAGCGTCAGCTTGCTCAGCGAGCCGGAATGCAGGAAAGAATTATAGCCGCCATAGAAGGCGGAGACCTCTCCGCCAACAACATGAAGCTTAATACACTTAAACGTATCGCTCATGCTCTGGATTGCGGTTTATTCGTTAACTTAAGGCCGAGACCATTGAAGAAAGGAGCGGCGTGCCTGCCTTTATGTCCTGAGTTGCCACCCCTGCCAAAACGGTTTGGTAAAACCTCGGGGCCAAACCTGCGGCTGGCCGAATTGCACGGACGTTCTCCTTACAAAACCGTTCCCCAGCCGAAATATCGCAAACGGCGTAAAGCGACTTCCGAAACGCCAAGTTCGGAGATGCCTTCGGATGTGAATCCGTTTGAATAGCCTGCCATGCCTCATTGCATGTCATTACAAGAAGCGAAAATTCGTGAGGCTCTAAGCTAAAGCCACTATCTGGACCACCTGAAGACCTATCGAGAGTAAAGTGCTTTTCGATAATGGACGCTCCAAATGCCACCGCAGCAGAAGCTATGCCAACCCCAAGGCTATGATCGCTAAGTCCAACCACATGACACCCTTCTCCTAATGTGCTTAACGGGCCTAATGCTGGAAGATTTGCTTCTCTTGGTAATGCCGGATAAGAACTTACGCAATGCAGAAGCGTTAAATTCTCTGGCTTTACAGAAAAGTAATTAAATGCATTTATAGAGTCGATAATCTCTTCTGTGCTTCCCATTCCAGTCGAAATAATCGTTGGAAGATCGGTTTTTGCCACCTCTTGGATCAAAGGAAGATCGGTTAGCTCAAAGCTGGCGATTTTGAAGGCCGGAACTCCCAATTCAGCTAGAAATTCCACATCTTCAAGCGTAAAGACAGACGAAAATATGGTTTTATCTCTCGTCTGACCATATAAGAGTAACTCTTTGACGAGATTTCGTGGGCTTTCTGCCTTTTTGTAAAGCTCGTGGAGAGTTTGGCCTTTCCAAGGGCCTTCCATGATCTTGAATTCTTCTCCCTCGCCCCTAAAGGTCAATTTATCTGCTGTATAGCACTGGAGTTTGATCGCTGAGGCACCGGCATCAATGGCGGCATTAATCAATCGCTTTCCATCGGCCACCGATCCATTATGGTTAGCGCCGATTTCGGCAATGATATATGGCGGAAAATCCGGTCCTATATTTCGATTATCGATCTTCATGCAATTCATCCACGCTAATGATATCTCCTATGTATTGAGATACCATCATGTCATGCAGTCTGATTTTGGCCAGTAATACCTTTGTTTCAACCGGGGCATGTTTCAGGGCTATATCTAGAACCGACATCCAGAGATCATTGTTCCTCACTCTTATTTTTCTGATTTCTTCCAATTCATCTCTCATAAGCACTTTCCAAGTTTCTCTACCATCTGAAATATTTCGTCGTCTGTTGGATCGACAGAACAGAGTTCCACCAGAACGATTCTGCGCTCTATTTCTTCGACTACTGGAAGAGATATACTAGGATTTTGTCTAAATGCTGGCAGATCATATAATGGATGGACATATCCACGCTTGAATGGCGCTGGAAGCTCTCCGGGGATGTCATCCAGCAGTCCTGCCCAGCAATAATAACTATGTTCACATCCATGTCTAATAACAGGGGCGGCTATTGGAAGTCTTGACACGCAACTAGTGATCATTTCGGCAATATGCTTTCGACTGGCTATAATATTCGGAGCCTTCTTGAGTTGCTCAATGGCCATGGCGGCGGTTATTTCAGTCATGCGAAGATTAAGGCCCGGAATGCCGCCGCGCATTTCTCCGTGGTTCATGGCCTCTCGTATCTTTCTATCAAGATAATCTTGGTTGGTTACTACAATTCCTCCCTCGCCAACCTGAAGATGCTTATGAACATTGAGTGAAAAAACTCCAATATGACCTATAGTACCGGTATATTTATTGTACTCCTTGGCGAAGATCGCCTGAGCGTTATCTTCGATTAGATAAATGCCATGGTTATCGCAGATATCACGAAGCTCATGTAGATTTGCCGGATGACCGAATAGATTGGTCGCGATGACGGCTTCGGTCCGTGATGTAATTAAATTAGACACATCGACGGGATCAATCGTAAAAGTATCTCGCTCTATATCTGCAAAGACTACCTTGGCTCCTAATATCTTGGGAACCGCAGCCGTTGCTGACATAGTGTAGGGAGAAACGATTACTTCTGAATGTTGATCTATATCAGCAGCCATACAGGCGGCCAGAAGACCGCTAGTTCCGCTATTAACGGCTATTGCATGCTTACATCCAAATGTATTAGACCAAGCAATTTCAAGATCGCGGCATATATCTCCGCCATATACTTCAGAACCCAGATATCCAGAAAGAGGATAGTGATGCGCGGCTTCCTCAACTGCCCCGATCTCCTTGCTATCAATGGTATTAAATATCTTCATTTAACCTTAACCTCCGAAAGGGCCACATGAACATATGGAACATCAGGGATGATAATCATGCATCTTGATGCAATTCTGTTTACCATTTGATCAACCTCGTCTCTTGCAAGCAATCGGTTACCACCGGTATCAACCTGAATTTTTATGCTTACTGAAACTTTACGACCATTGGCACTTATTGTTTTTACCCTCTTCATAACATTCCCCTCAAATCATCGATATTAAGCCATTTATCATTGGTATCCGATGCATAGCGAAAGCCAGAATGTACATTATTGCCTACATCGGGATTTATAATTAATCTATCCCATGCTTCAGTGCAGAGATGGCTTTCATCTTCTGTCACTAAACACTCATGGAGTTTTTCGCCCGGCCTGATGCCGGTGAAAATCCGTTCCCCACCGGGATCGATAGCCTCCGCCAAGTCCATAATGTGCATTGATGGTATTTTGGGGACAAAAATCTCCCGGCCCTGCATCATCTCTATGGAACTAATAACAAATTCTACGGCCTGATCCAGAGTCATCCAGAACCGGGTCATCCTCTGGTCGGTAATGGTAAGAGGTTTATTTTGCGAATGGAGTAATCGGAAGAGGGGGGCGACACTACCGCGACTACCAACCACGTTGCCATACCTAACCACGCTAAAAGTAGTGCGGCCAGCAGATAAGTTATTCGCGGCGACAAAGATTTTTTCCGCAGCAAGCTTTGTGGCTCCATATAGGTTAAGTGGATTAACGGCCTTGTCCGTGGATAGCGCGATGACCTTTGGGACTCGCGCCGCCATAGCTGCCCGGCAGACATTTTCGGCTCCATTTATGTTGGTCATTACTGCTTCAAACGGATTGTATTCACACGTTGGCACAATCTTCATGGCAGCAGCATGAACCACAAGATCGACGCCTTGCATAGCCATTTCAAGACGATGTTTATCCCGAACGTCTCCTATGAAATATCGCATTGCAGCATCGGGATATTGTCTTGCCATCTGATCCTGTAATTGCTCACCGCGAGAATAGATTATCAGCTTAGCAGGAAGTTCTGGTAGGACCTTTTTGACGAAAGCATTTCCAAAGGAGCCTGAACCTCCTGTGATTAATACGGTATGACGTGGCCAAATCATTCAAATTATCCCGTGAAATATTTATGTGCGATATCATCGATTTTACTTAGGGTGGAATCTGCATTACCAAATTGAGCATATTCAACACCGATGACTTCAATTATATCTTGACAAATAATTCGTATGCGATTGATTTCTTTTAGTGCTTCAAACAATGCTGTTCCGCTATCCTCGCTATAATACTCGGCGCGATCTATTTCTCTCTGCAAATCTATGGCCGAAATTTCTGAATATTTCATCGTATCGTCCTTCCCTGAATGATCTCCCCTTCCAGTTTTCCACCAGAGGCGATTACCTGAAGAGTGGCATCCCAAGCAGTTAATACTCTATCCAATTCTGGCTTTTTGTGGGCAAAGCAGGTATTATGACTTCCTATAATCAGGACGCCGTTTTTGGCCATTTCTTGAATGAAGAGACTCTGGACGGCCTTATCAGCAAATTTAATGCGATTTAGAGCTAGTTCTCCATAAAGTTGGATAGAACTTATATTATGTTTTTCCAGCAAGGCCCTTATCTCTGTTCTAAGATAGGCTCCTATCCTATGAAGATATTCCGGTACTTTAAGGCGGTATAATTTGTCGATAGTGGCGAGGGATGCGGCAATCGATAGCGTCTCGCCAAAGAATGTTCCGGAATAACTGATTTCCGGCATGCGCTCCATGAATTCTCGTTTGCCGACCAGCGCTGAGATCGGCATTCCATTGGCCATGGCTTTGCCGAAAGTGGAAAGATCGGGTGTGATACCGTGGACTTTTTGTAAGCCTCCCATTCCGCACCTGAAGCCTGATATGATCTCGTCAAAGATCAATATGATGCCTTCTATTGTGCATTGCATTCTCATATCTAATAGGTCTTTTTGAGAATAGAATTCAGGCTCTATAATTATCACAGCAGGTTTCCCATTTGAGCCGCCTAATCTCCCGGATAGAGCCTGCACACTGTGTGGGATGCCATTTCTATGCTCGCTTACTGCCATACTCCAATCGTGCCATCCATGATATCCCCCAATCATAATCTTATCACGACCAGTGATATGTCGAGCAAGCCTTACTGCTGCGGTAGTAACATCCGATCCATTTTTTCCGAATCTGACCATTTCTGCGGAAGGAACATGGAAGTTGATCCTCTCGGCAAGTTCCGTTTCCAGCGTTGTAGCAAGCGAGAAGCTAATCCCTCTGGATAGTTGTGCGCGAATAGCATCATCAACATCAGGATCACGATACCCGAGAATATTAGGTAACAAACCGCCCACAAGATCGACATAATCGTTTCCATCAACGTCATAACAATAACCTCCATCACCATGTGTCAAGAATAGAGGCGCTGCTCCTATAGGAAACTGTAACTTGGATTTGGAGAAGGTCTGGGCACCAAGAGGGATCAGATGTTCAGCCTTGTCCAGACAAGCTTTGGAGATCGAATACGAGCGCTTTCCAAGATTCTCGCCAGCAAGCGCCTCATAATGACGCTCATTTCTGGTAAGATGGTTATTAATAGCGCGCAACGATGGTTCTTTATCCAGAACTTTCAGAATATCCAGATAGTTGGGGGGCGTTTCATCACTGATGCGCTTTAGTATCTCTTTGATAAATTCATAATCCTCTGGGCTATCCAATACCCAGCGCTCATTAACCAGTGAAGGCAAAGGACAGCTAAGATTGGCAGAACTAATACGATGGCGATTACGCACCATAAAACGCGTAACGGTATCCCTATCGGAGGCTCTCGTCGCCTCACGGTTAGCAATTTCCAACGCAGCCATCGTGAATACTTCCACGTCCAATCCGTCAGGATAGGTGGGAGGATCAGTATTTGTGGCATACATCACATCCTTCATTTTACGAAGCTGAATGACTTCTTCGATTACTCGCGGATCAAGCAGTGGACAATCGCCGGTCAGGCGAACGATAATATCAGCATCGTATTGCTGGGCGGCTCCATGAAAGCGCGATAGAACATCTGTTTCGCTGCCTCTGAAGAATTTATGACCCTCTTTCCTTGCCCATTCCACGATTTTATCATCTTGAGGAAGATCAGAAGTCGCTATAACAACTTCATCCACCTGAGCAAGTCCAGCAGACCATGCGACCATACCTATAGATGTTCCTGCTGGATGTGGACCATCAACATGATACATCGGCAAGAGAACCTTGCCGGGTAATCTCGTACTTCCCATTCTTGCTTGGCAGATAGCCACAGTCTTAGTCATAGTGTCTCCAATGACGATTACAAATAGGACAATGCATATCATATGAATGATATACTGGTATTGCTATCCAATGAGCGGAGTGAGCCAACCAGCACCAAAAAATTTTCATAATAATAACCCCGCCTTCTCTCTGGCTGCCATTACGGCCTCTAGACATTTCACGCCATCTTCTCCTGTAGCCAGCGGAGTTTGATGCTGGCCAATTTCAATGGATTTTATAAAGCATTTCATTTCATCCATGTAATTCTGATCCCAGCTATCCATGGCAGCCAAAACTTGTCGATGATCATTATCCCGCGTGAAGACATTCCGCTTCACAAGATCAACATATATCGATCCATTTTCGCCCTCGATCCAGAAGTATCTACTTTCAGGCGAAGAGAAATAATCGGCCTCAAAATGAACTTTGTTCTGAACATCATTGAATTTGATTACAATATGTGCCTCTGTAGCGTCATTGCCGTCCTTATTTATTGGCGCATCACATCTATCGACATAATCGATCTCGCCCAGAAGATATCTGGCAAGGTCTATTTCGTGACTAAGCCAATTACGAATAATGCCATCCCGGAGATATTGGGGCCTATCGGTCTTTTGTCTTACTGTAAACATGGCGGCCTTAAGTGGGCCAATTTCGTGGATTAGTTCCTTTGTTTTCCGAACACAATCATGGAAGCGCAGATTAAAACCGGTGGCTACAATAATATTTCCTCCCGGTTTCATGCGAACTCCCTTGAGATATCCAGCAAGAAACGGAGGGCAATCATAGCCAAATGGCTTTTCAACAAATACATGTTTGCCAGCATCAACAGAGTCAATCATGTCTTGAGCATGGTTCTTGCTAGGTGAAGCCACCACGATAGCATCAGCCCAATTTATTATATCTGTTCTGATTTTTGAAAGATGACCAAGCTTAGGATCGTACCAACTAACACTATGGTTCAACTCCAATAAATTATGGAGGTGTCGATTACCAATAGAGCCATAACCAAGAATGCCAAACTTCATCACATATCCTCTGTCTCTATAATACTACGTATATGGCTTGGATCGCCCGTAACGGCGAATATGAATGGTCCAAGATTTAGAACGATGGCATGGACAGGACTAATTATTCTGCAATAATCGAATTTCCAATTAAATGGCATAATCCCAAATATCAAATTCCCATAGGGACTTGAGATCATCAATTGTATTCCAAATTCCATCATGGAAGTTGTTCCAATGGCCAGCCATCAGCAATATCTTTCTTAAGTATCCAAACTGCCGTGCCATCGCCAATCGCCGTCTTACTCACCAGAGAATAGGACGGATTAGCCAACCATAATCTTGAATAATCCATCTTATAAGAGAAGACGCCATCTACATGATGATAGGGGACCTTATGTGTATACTCTGGATCGAAGTCATGAATGACCAAATGGCCTCTATCGATAAGATTATTGTGGGCTTCATAAACTATTTTTGGCAGGTCTTCTGGATCGCAGACATAGAGGCAGAAACCGAAGATAAACAAATCGCTTGGTCTGGTATTGTTGATATTGTTAGCGGCGGTGCCATGATATAACTCAACAAAGCGATGAATACAGGCGGCCCGTAGGGTTTCTATGCCCTCTTTGATGGCCTCAAAGGAAGGATCGATACCACAACAGTAGGATTTATAAATCTTGGCATATTTAGCCAAGCGCCATCCGGTACCACAGCCAACTTCCAGAA
>WNFT01000231.1_pt1 | contig 43256 bp, 38 predicted proteins | sample 5400191 | NCBI WGS metagenome assembly WNFT01 (sample SAMN13153359, study PRJNA577476) | soil metagenome | isolation source: 80 cm saprolite under Madrone tree | place: USA:California | collected 2016-06-14 | reverse complement strand
CATGGCTTGCCGCAGGGGATCATCGAAGTCCGGATACAACATGGGAAGCGGTCCGACGGCCTGCAGGCCGCGCAGGTTCAGCCACTGTCCGGCGAAGTTGATCGTCAGGGCTTCCGAGCGAGGATCCTTCAGCATGCGCTGCACCTGCTGCTCCAGTACGGCGGGATCCTTCAATTTGCCCTGGCTGGCAATATTGATCAGTTCGTCATCGGGACTCGTGCTCCAGAGGAAGAAGGACAAGCGGGAAGCCAGGTCGAGATCGTCGATGCGATAGGTGTCGCCTACCTTGAGGCTCGCAGGCTCCTTTTCGATGCGATAAAGGAACTTCGAAGCGGCAAGGATTCGCGCCAGAGCCATTTCGATGCCGTTATCGAAGTCGGCTTCCTTCCGGCCTTCCCCATAGAACTGCATCAGCCCATTTACTTCGGCGGTGGTTGCTGGATGCCTGTAGGCATGAGTCGCAAGATTCGAAAGGATTTTGCGCGCACAGGCACTTTCATCGGCTGCGCCGGCCGGGCGGCAGATGAAGATTTTGCGGCGGCTTGGCGAATCGGTAGCCTGTGTTGCATCGAAAGGTCCTTCGATTCGGACCGTGCCTACGTGCGGAAAATACGTGAATCCTGGAGTCGGACCAGTCTGGACGGTATCGCGTACGAAGTGCTGATCCAGGTCGAGCACCGGAGCAAAGTTTGTTTGCAGGAACGTCACGCCAATCGTGTGCGCCCCGGCTTTAGTCGCAAACCGAATACGCATGGGGGCGTTGCCGCGTCCGCCGAAGAACGCTTCGGGACCGGCCTGCCCGCCAACGTTGGCCGGGATTCCCCGCTGGCCGCGGCCTCCACAATTGGTCGTACCTTGTGGACGTCCTCCACCTTGCCAATCAACTAACGCTACGCGCTCACCATCGAGAATAATTTCCAGCTTTTCGCAGGGAACCGAACCGAAGCCGGTAGGAGACATGTTATCGCCGAATATTGGAGTGACGGTGACGGTGTACTGACCGTCGGAGGGGAACACATGCTTGATGAGCATTCCACCGCGGGTTCCGAACGGCAGTCCTTCGATGTGATAGTCCTGCGAGGTGTCTTCCGGAGTCCGGTACACGACCAGACTCGGAGTAGTCGGTTCGCCAATTGCAACCCGGCTGATTTTCTGCGCAGCCGAGACATAGGCTTCAACCAGGGTAGAAGAAAGTCCCAGAGCGCCGGCGATGTTGTCGAAGCCGTGGGTCGAATCATCGGACGGCAAATACTTCGCAGGATCGATTTCGAGATCCAGAAGATCGCGGATCACATTCCCATATTCCGTGCGGTTTAACCGATGCAGGCCCGGAGGAGGCATGTGCGGTACACCCGGCCGATCGAGTTCATTCTCGAGATATGTGATGAATCCTTTGAGGGCCGCAGGCTCCGGCCGCCTTGCGCCCGAGGGGGGCATCATACCGGCCCGCAGCTTGCGGACGACTCTCTCCCAGGCTTCGGCGTTTCGGGCGACATTGGTCAGGTCAAGAGCGTCCAGCGTGAGCTTGCGGGCTGAATCCATACCCGCGGCCTTTGCTCTCTCGCTGTGACATGTCACACAATACTGACTGACGATTGCCTGCTGAGCGGAAGTGGGAGCATTTTGCGCGTTGCCAGCAAGGACGCTCGACAGGAATACGATGCAACCAACTATAAGGAATGGCCTGTTCATGGATGACTCCACTAATGCACTGTCTTTGCAATAAGATAAAAGCCGGACGCAAGGATATAACATGACCGCCAAAACGTCTAATGGATTGGCGCTCTATGAAGGTGTGAATGAATTGCACTTCCGTGTTCCAGCCGCGGAGCGGCGTAAGAATGTAGCCAAGGGCGCAAGCCCGTGGATTGAGTCGCAGCGAGTCCCAGCCCCGGGGCGGAAGATTTCTTGAGTCCATTCGAATCTTTCGCCCCTTCCGGGGCTGAGATCCAGGGTCACTGTTTACCCCGGGCTTGCGCCCAGGGCTACATTCTTACGCCGCTCCGCGGCTAAAACGCAGTGAGCGCAATTCGTTCCATCCTAATCAACGAAATACCGGCGGTCATAGACCGCCGCTACAATAAGAACCATGCTGACGCGGCGCGAGTTTCTGGCAATTAGTCCTCTGATTCTTTCGCCACGGGAAAGCAACCCTCGTGTCCGCTTTCTGAGCTATGACCGGGTTGAACCCCTCCTCAAAACCGGAAAGCTTATCTCGCCCGCGGATCGCGCCGCCTGGCCGCGTTGGATTCAAAACCATGACCGGGAAATTCGTTCCCGATTGCTGCGTGGCGAGGAGGATACGCTCGCAAATTTTGTTTTGTACGGTTTCTCGTTTACAAATCAGCCCCGCGAGGCCACCGCAGCCCGGGTTCAAGACTTCATAGCGGGCCTATTGATGCCCGGAAACAATGAGCGGCTTCTATTGTTGAAGAATCTGGTCACGCGCCTGGGATACCGCGCAGCCACGCCGGCTGAGCGAGAGCGGCTGGCACGTTATTTGTCGGAGAATGCCGCTCGTTACGCTGCTGAGCAACAACGATACGGACGAACGCTCGACAACGCCCTCTCCAACGACACCCGAAACGCGTTTTCGAGCACGTCACAGCTTTACCGGGATCGAGGCCTGTCGATCGACACCGACTTTCGGCCGAACTATGCAATCGAGCAGGCGCTTGCGAACTTGAAGCGACGCGGCGTGTTGTCACGGGTGCGCCGGGCCGCGGTCATCGGTCCGGGCCTGGACTTTGCGGACAAGAATTCAGGTTTCGACTTCTATCCGCTGCAAACCCTGCAGCCCTTCGCCCTGATCGATTCTCTGGTTCGTTTCGGATTGGCCGAGCCGTCAACTCTTCGGCTAACTGTTTTTGACATCAGTTCTCAAACTCTCGATCACGTGTCGCGCGCGGTAAGGCTGGCACGAGGCAGGCAAGCATACACAATTCAATTGGTACTCGATAAGAACCATTCGTGGAACCAGAACGCGCTCGATTACTGGCGGCGATTCGGTGACCGCGTGGGAACTGCTGTTGCTCCGCTGCCGGCACCTCCGCAGATTCATAACGTTGAGCAGAGGGCTGTCCGAATTCGGCCCGAAGTTGTGACGCTCCTGGAGCCGCAGTCCTTGAACGTGGTTGTACAGCATGTCGAGCTACGCCCGGAGCGGCAATTCGACTTGATCGTCGCGACCAACGTGTTCGTTTACTACGATACGTTTGGGCAGGCGCTATCGTTGGTGAACATCGAGTCCATGTTGTCGAGTGGCGGCATCTTTTTGTCCAACGATGTTTCACAGGATGTTCCCGAACTGAAACTGCGCGCGATTGATAACGTCTCAGTGGAGTACTCGACGGCGGACGCAGACCGGGTTCAGGTCTATTCGAAAACCACGTTTGCGCCGCAACTGCCGCCTATCTGAGTTTCTGATAAACTGAGGCCTGGAATGAGGAAAACAATTCTCTGGTTCTGCGTAACGGTTTTCTCGGCGATCATCGTTTTTGCTGCGGGGCAGAACCCGCCGAGGGCTGAAAAGGGTGAACAGATCATGAATGAAGCCTGCATGAGCTGTCATGATTTCAGACCGATAGACACGCAGGCGCTGGATAAGGATGGCTGGACCAAACTCGTCAAAACGATGATCGATAAGGGTGCAAACGTAAGCACCGAAGACACGCCGGTGCTGGTTGAGTATCTCGTCAAAAAACATGGCCCGTTACCTAACGGGGCAGGGAAAAAGATTCTCCTCGAAACCTGCACTCTGTGCCATGACCTGGGCCGGGTGAGAGAACACTCGGGAACGCGAGAAGAATGGGAAGGACTCCTCGTACACATGATGGGCGAAGGAGCCCCGCTCGCGGATGAAGACTTTGAAGTGCTGTTGAATTATCTCGCGAGAAACTTCGGACCCCGATAGCAAAAGGGGACGGAAACAAGCCGCAGATAACGCGAATTACGCGGATGGGCGCGTAAAAACCTTTTAGATGCGCCCATCCACGTAATTCGCGTTATCTGCGGCTTGTTTCCGTCCCCTTCTTAACGATTCACTTGCGGGTCACAGATCTCCACAATGCAAATCGAGTCAATATTGCGATTGGCAGGCGGTACGGTGAGCCCTTTTTCAGCCATCAGTTTTCGCAGCAGGGCCGCAGTTTCCGGGCGGGCAATGGCGGATTGCACGCCAACCCGGACGAGACCTTCGGCATAATCCAACGCCTCCCAGGTATGTCCTGCCGCTTTGCTGTTGAATTTGTCTGTATCCCGGCTGCCCTTGTCCCGCGTATCGAGCCGGGCGCCGTGATCCACCAAAAGCTGAACGACTTCGTTTCTGCCTTTGAGCGCCGCGCCCATGAGGGCAGTGCGCCCCTCTTTATTGGCCGCATTGGGATCGAGGCCCAGATCGAGCAACATCTTCACCGCCTCAACGTTTTCCTTCGGCGACCATTCGTAGGTAATACCTTCAACCCAGCCGATTCCGGCGCAGACCGACAGAGCTGTATCCCCGAGATCGGTCGCAATCTTCGGATCGGCGCCATGAGCCAGGAGAAGTTTCATTAGAGTCACGTCTCCACTCTGGGCTGCACGAACGAAGGCTGTTGCTCCGGATTCGAAGAACCACTGCATGGTAAAGATGGTGCGGGTCTCGGTGTTGCTCTTGACCTGGTGGTTTACATTGGCACCATGATCCAGGAGGATCTTGATGAACTCGAGGTGATCCATATCCGGCTTTGGCACAGGATAATCGCCGCCTTCGATGTTGCGGTTATCCGTTGCCAGGTATAGCGGAGTCATGCCTCCCTTATTGGCGATATTCACGTTGGCTCCGCGCTCAACCAGGAATTTTCCGAGTTGGTAGTTCCTGTTGTTAGTCGCTGCCAGGAGGGGACTCCACCCAAATTCGGTCACCTGGTTTACATCGGCGCCGGCCTCGATGAGAAGTTTGGCTGACTCGAGATCGCCTTGCCGGGCCGCAAAAACCAATGCCGTTAAACCACCGCCACCGCCGCCGACAAGACCGGCTTGCGGTGCATCCTGGGCGTCGGAGTCATCCGGATTGGCATCAGGCACAGCAGCACCGTCTGTCGGCGCTGCACCTCGGGCGCCGCCAGCGTTGCCGCCACGACCACGATTGCCGCGGTTGAAGATCGACTGGCGGCGAGCCTCAGCTTCTGCTGCGCCGGCACGGGCCGCCTCCGCCCTCGCAGCTCCGCCGCGCCGTACAGCTTCCGCAACAGTGGTGTTGACAGCGTTGGCCATGTAAGCCCTGGGTAAGCCCGAGCCACCTGTGCGGGCGCTGACGTCGGCTCCGCCATCGAGCAATGCCTTGACTGCAGCCGGATGTTGCTGCTCGACAGCCCACATCAGCGCAGACGTATCCCGCTTCGGTTCTCTCAGATTCGGGTCGACGCCTGCTGCGAGAAGTACTTTGATCGCGGCGGGATTCCCATTGCGCGCCGCCAGCATGAGTGTCGTCTCGCCGTTCGGCCCGCGCTGTTTTGCGTCAGCTCCCGCCTCCAGCAATCTGCTGATCATGGTCGGATTGCCATAGAGGGAGGCCATGTACAGCGGGGTGATGCCCTCACGGGTCATCACGTTCACCTTTGCACCGGCGCGTATCAACAGATTCGCAACTTCGAGGTCATTCCGATACACGGCCCAATGGAGCGCTGTCGCGCCATCGATCTGTGCGGTGTTCACGTCGGCTTTCTGCTGCAGCAGCCGCGTCAGGCTCGCCTTGTCGCCTTTCATTACCGCGTCTGCAACATCACTGCGGCCGGCGCCAAGGCTCAATCCGGCAATACACAGCAACAGCAGAGCGGTACAGCCAACAAGTGTGCGTCTAGTCATCTTCGATCTCCTCAAAGTTTGGCTAGTCTGCCCGTGCTGTCGCCCTGGCTTTTCTGATTGATGCCGTACATATCGAGAATGCTCAACAGAAGGTTGCCTGTAGTAATGGTTTTGCGTTCGTATGGCAGGTGACGTCCTCCTTTGAGCTGCCCGTTCGCGCCACCGACGAGAATGTGCGGCACATCGTAATGTTGATGCTGATTCGAGTTGCCCATGTTCGTGCCATACAGGATCAGGGATCGATCCAGCAGCGTGCCGTCCCCTTCTGGTATGGATTTCAGTTTCTTCGCAAAGTAAGCCATCGTCGAAACGTGGTATCGGTTCAGCTTGGCGTAGTCCGCGATCCGTTCCGGATTTTCCGCATGGTGGGAGAGTCCGTGGAAACTGCCGCTCACACCACCATCAGGGAAAAGCTCACTCTTCGGGAAACGGTAGACCGCGCCGGTCAGGTCGCGAGCGCCCAGCAGAGTGGCGACACGTGTAATGTCCGCCTGGAAGGCAAGCGCCACAAGATCGAAATGCAGCTTGATGTGATCGTCGAAGTCCGACGGTATGCCGGCGGGTTCCCCCAGAGCGGGCACTGCGCCTGAAGCCTTCGAAGCGAGCTGGAGCCGCCGCTCAATCTCGCGAACTTCGTCCGTGTACTGATTCATGGTGTCGCGGTCGGCGGAACCGATGTTCTTCTTGAGACTGTTCAATTCACCGACAACCGAATCGAGGATGCTGCGGTTTTGCCGCATTCGGGCGGCGCGCACTTCCGGCGTGGCACCGCTGCCGAAGAGGCGTTCGAAAACAACCTGCGGGTTGAGTTCCATCGGGAGCGGTCTTGTCCGGGGCACTTCATTGTCCGGCGTGGGAACTGGTACCCAGGAAATGGAGTTCGTGTAAGAGCAGCTATATCCTTCGCCGCAGCTGCTGGAGTTGGTGCCCGGGTCCTCGACGGCAAGCTGAAGGGATGGCAACAGCGAATCCTGGCCGATCTTCTGAGCGATCTGCTGATCGATCGTGGCCGAGTACACGGTGGCATCGGAACCGGTAGTCTTTCTGGGTTTGACCGCGGTCAGAAATGCTGCCGCAACCCAGTGATCCGAACCCGTTGTTCCCTCCGGGGGCTCTGCGGACTTCGACCACAGGCCGCTGAGAATTACGGTGCGGTCCTTGACTGGTTCCAGCGATTCCATGATGAATGGAAGCTTGTCCTGTAATGCGCCTTCGGTCTTGGGTTCCCAATAGCCCGGCGCCATGCCATGTGGAAAAAAGACGCCCATAAATCGCGGCTTCGGCGCCGCCGGCGTTTGCGCCAGCGCTGTTGCGGCCGGGAGCATCGCCTCCAGGAGCGGTAAAGCTAGTGTGACTCCAGCCCCATGGAGGAAGGTGCGGCGTGGAATGTGCTTCTTGGTTATAAACATATTAATTGCCTTCCTTCTTACTTTTATTCTGAATACCCGTTTCCTGCAGCTTCATATTCATCTGAAACGGCTTGCTTTTGACAACGCCAAGAACCAGCGCAGAGAAACGGTTCCCGTTGCCCGCAGCCTCCCGCGCAATTGAACGAACCAGCGGCATATCGCGATATTCAACGCCGCGGCCCAGCGCGTACGTCAGAAGCTTCTCAGCAACGACTTCGACAAACTGATCCGAATAGCCCACAAGCCACTGCCGCAAACCGGCGGGACCCTGAACCTTCGTGCCGTCATAAACTGTTTCCGACGCCTTGATCGGTTCACCGGCATCGTCGGGCCGCCACAGACCGATGGCGTCAAAGTTCTCGAGCGAGAAACCAATTGGGTCCATGAGACTGTGGCACTGGATGCAGTCGGCGCGTACGCGGTGTTCCAGCATCATCTGCCGCATCGACTGCGCTGTTGCGTTGCCTCGCGCATCATCCGCTTTCGGTTTCAGTGGCGGCACATCTGCCGGCGGCCTTGGGGGACTCATGCCGAGAATGTTCGTCATGACCCACTGGCCGCGTGAAACAGGCGAGGTCCTTTCGGGCTTCGATGTCGTTGACAGGATGGCGCCCTTGCCGAGCAGACCGCGGCGTACATCCATATCCGGGCCAAGCGTCACACGGCGGAACTGGCTTCCGTAGACATTCGGAATGCCGTAATGCTTGGCCAACCGTTCATTGACGAAGGTGTAGTCAGCGGTCAGCAGGTCGACAACATTACGGTCTTCACGGACGATGTTGTCGAATAACAGTTCGACTTCTCGGCGCATCGACTGGCGGAGAGGATCATCGAAGTCCGGAAATATCATCGGCAGCGGGCTGAAGCTCTGCATGCCTCGCAGGTTCAGCCACTGCCCGGCGAAGTTGGCTGCCAGCGCTTCCGCGCGGGGATCCTTCAGCATGCGTCGCACCTGCTGCTCCAGGACTTCAGGTGAGCTTAGCTTTCCCTGGCCCGCCAGGTTCCTCAACTGCGCATCGGGACCGGTACTCCAAAGGAAGAACGACAAACGTGACGCAAGGTCAATGTCGTTGATGCGGTAGGCCTGACCTGCAGCCAGGTTCTCCGGCTCACTTTCAATACGGTAAACAAACTTCGGGGCAGCAAGGAGGCGGGCAATCGCCATCTCGATCCCATGATCGAAATCGGCTTCCTTTCGGCCGTTCTGATAAAAAGACATCAACTCATTGACGTCTTCGGCCGTGGCAGGCCGTCTGAAGGCTTCTGTCGTCAGATTCGTGATGATTTTTCGCGCACAGGCTGTTTCTTCGGCGGCACCGGCCGGACGGCACACAAAGATCTTGCGCCGGCTGGGCGAGTCCTGCCCGGTGAGTGCGTTGAAGGGACCATCGAGCCGAATGCTGCCGACGTGGGGAAAGAACGTGAAACCGGGCGTCGGTCCCGTCTGGATCGTGTCCCGCATGAAATGTTTGTTGAGATCGAGGACTGGCGCCAGGTTGGTTGCGAGGAATGTGACACCGATCGAATGCAGTCCGGCTTTTGTCGTGAACCGCACCTTCATTCCGGCGCTTGCAACACCCTGGCCTTGCCGTCCGTTCTGCCAATTCAACAACTGCACGCGCTGGCCGTCGAGAAGGACCTCAATTTTTTCGTTCGTAATGGTGCCGAAGCCCTGCGGCGACATGTTATCGCCGAATATCGGGACGATCGTGACCGTGTACTCCCCGTCGGAAGGAAAAACGTGATTGACGAGCATTCCACCGCGCGTCCCGAACGGCAGACCTTCGACGTGGTAGTCCTGCGAGGTATCTTCCGGGACTCTGTACACCACGAGGCTAGGTGTCGTCGCTTCGCCGATAGCCAGACGGCTGAGTTTTCCCGCGGCCGAAACGTAAGCCTCCACCAGCGTTGAGGAGAGTCCGAGCGTGCCGGCCATATTGTCGAAGCCATTGCTGGAATCGTCCGAAGGCAGGTACTTCGCGGGATCAATCTCCAGAGCAAGAAGGTCGTGAATGGCGTTCGCGTATTCGGTGCGATTCAGACGATGCGCGCCCGGCGGCGGCATGTTGGATACGGCATCGCGGTCGAGTTCATTCTCCAGGTAGGAGATCAATGCCTTGATATTGGCCGGGTCGGGCCGCCGTGCGCCCGCGGGGGGCATTTGGCCTGCCCGAAGTTTTCGTACGACCCTCTCCCAGGATTCCGCATTTTTGCCGACATGGGCGACATCCAGGCTATCCAGGGTAAGTCTTTTGGCCGAGTCGATGCCTGCCGCCTTGGCCCGCTCGCTGTGGCAACCGCTACAATATTGATTAATAAGGGCTTTCTGTGGGGATTCGGCGGTTTGACCATAGCCGGCAAAGACAATAGACACGATCGCCAGGCAACCAATAACTAGTCTGTTTTTCATAGATCGTCGGCCTCAAAAAAGGAGCCGAAAGTATATCGGAATGCAGCCAAAATGATATAGCAGAACGTACTTACCCGCAATTCCACTGTAGCGGCGGTCTATGACCGGCTCTCGCAAGTTGCTGTGCTGTCGGCGGTCATAGACCGCCGCTACAGTTACAGGAACCATTTCTCCAGTTCGGCTGGATGGATTCGGCGGCGGCTTTGGATCGCCCGGCGCTTGCCCAGAAGCCTTCGGAAATTGCGCACCGGATACCACAGTCCGGGAATCGAGGAACGCTCGCGCAGCAGGACGTAGCCAACGACAGCCGCATCGCGTTTGGTTATCGACCAGAAGTGCCGCCAGTACATATTCCCAGACATATTGTTGATTCGAAGAAGAAAGCGGTTCTTGACGGAGTGGTAATTGATTTCCTTCGGCAGTTGGTCGCGCCGCTCCGGCGTCACAAAACGGCGATGCCGCGCAATCGCGCTGGGTACGTAAATCGAATTCCAGCCCAGCAAACGGCAGCGCCAGGCGAGATCGGCGTCTTCGCGGTAGGCGAAGAAATCCTCGTCGAAATACTGATCGCCGATCGCGACATCGTCCAGAGCGGTCCGCCGGAAGAAGGCGGCCGCGCCGCTCGGGCCAAAAATATCTTCGGCGCTTTCAAACTGTCCTTCGTCGATCTGGTCGGCGCCTCGATCCAAATGGCGCTGTTCGCGCAGCATGATGATGCCGGTGGAATCCAGAGTCTTTCCGTCCAGGCGGAGCAGTTTTCCGCTCGCCGAGGCAGCGTCCGGCCGAGCATCTAAAGCGTGGACCAGTTCTTCGATAAAGACGGATTGGAGAATCGTATCGGGATTGAGGAACAGCACATACTCCGATGGAAAGCGCCGAACCAAATCATTGTGCGCCCTGCAAAAGCCCGTGTTCACGGAGGAGTGCTTCAAATAATCAATGTCGAAAGAAGAGACAACTTTGAGCGTATCGTCGCTCGAGGCATTGTCGAAAATGTGAATTCCAATATTTTGAAAAGTCTGCTTCTGAAGACTGTCCAGACAGGCAGCGATTTCCCGGGCGCTGTTGAAGGTCACAATGTTGACGGCTACCTTTACCATCCCTTCAACGCTCCAATCAGAGTCTTACCGTACGCCGACGCTTCCTTTGGACGTCCGATCATTCTGCCGAGCATCCCCGCCGCAATCGACGCCCGAACCGCTGCTCCGCCCAGCGATCCGAAATGCTTGCGCGCGTATCGTAGTTGGTTGCTGTAATACGCGCGAAGGAAATTCGCCGATCCCAGTGCCTCTGCGCTGTAGCCGCCTTCGTGGAGAAATTCTGCTTTCGGGGCGAAGTAGATCTCCCAGCCCGCGGTGTTGAGCCGGCGGCAGAAGTCCACGTCTTCATACCACGCGGGGTAGAACTGTTCGTCAAAACCGTCGACCGATTCCCAGGCATCACGCCGGATCATCAACGCGGCCGCCGCCGGCTGTTCGACGGCGAAAGGTTCCTTTAGCTGTAGCGGCGCTCTATGAGCGCCGGCCTGTCGGCGCTCATAGAGCGCCGCTACAGTGGAACCTCCCGGAAACCCCAGGTTCTCGCGCACAAGCGAACCAACTGTCGGAAAGTCCCTCGGAAGATATTTTTCGCTCACATACCCGCCAACAGCTCCCGCCCGGGGATGCGCATTCATGAAGTCTTCGAGAACCGGCACTGCTCCAGGCATCACCCGAATGTCAGGATTGAGTACAAGAACATATGACGTTGAGGTCAGCTGAAACGCCTGATTTATAGCTGCAGCGAATCCTCGGTTCACGCTGTTACGAACGAAATTCACACGGTTGCGAAAACCATCCACAGACTCGAGCGACGTATCCACCGAAGCGTTGTCGATGACCAGGATCTCGGCATTCGTGGCTGTTGCCAGTAGCGATTCTATACACGTCCGCAGCCAGCTTCCCGAATTCCAGTTGATGATGGCAACAGCGCTACTCATTCCCGCCTTTTGTGGCAAACACGAGCATAATGTCCATTGGATTGACTCGAAACGTCAGACGCGAAACCCCATTCATTTGTGGAATCCAGGGCAGATACCGTGAAAGTCGGTTGAGGAGCAACTCCAGACTTGCGTGCTTCCCGATGCGAACGATTCTGTCTGTCCTTAGCCCACAGTCCGCCAGTAGCCTGCTCATTGTCCTCGAGTCAAAGAAGAAGTAGTGCTCCGGAATGAACTGCCGCCACCTCGTCTTGAGGAGCTTGTAGGGAAGCGAGTCGATGTCGGGTGTCTCAATAACGAGGAGACCTCCCGGCTTCAGCCTTTCGGCAGCCGCATGAATGAAGCTGCGCGGCGAATCGACGTGCTCAATAACGTGGAAGCTTGCAATCACATCGAACTCATACCACGGGGTACGCTCCACGATATCCTGATACACCGGCGCGACCTTACGAGCCGACTCCGCCAGTTCCGGGTTCGGCTCGACGCCGTACGCGTCGAACGACTGAGCGGCGACTCGCAAAAAATCGCCTCTCGCGCATCCAACTTCGAGGAGTTTTCCGGATCCCCGGATCCTTCGTATGAGTTCCAGCCTCCAGGTGGCATTGAGAAGCGCGATCCGGTGCTCTTCCTCCAGCCTCAGGGGACGAAACCGCATGTTTGCAGCGCGCACCTTCTCTGCCGTTTCTCTTCCGCTTTCGGTGCCAAATGTCAACGCCGTGCGGCGGTTCCCGACGTAACGAAATCCACAGTTCACACATTCCACCAGCGGTCCATCCAACCTCCGCGATTCCAGCACGAATCGCGGATTCGCCGCTGCGCAGAGATCGCACGAAAGGTAGCTTGTGGCGGCCATCAGGCTAATAATATGCCCAGGAGGTTATTTCCATGTTTGCCAGAAGACGATTAGCGTGTTCCTTCTGCCGAAGAAGCAATGAAGAAGTGGCAAAGTTGGTTGCCGGGCCCATGGTTTACATCTGTGACGAGTGCGTAGCGATCGCTGCCCGGATCATCCAGGACGATGGCGGAAACACCTTGGGACCTGCAAACGTCGAGTCCGGCTTTTTCAAAAGATTTGTGGACCGTCTCCGATCACTCGTCAGGCCGAACAGAGAAAACGCACAATGCGATAACCCGCTATAGCGCTGAACGGAAATTGACCCAGAGTGTAGTGACCGCATGGAAGCCAGGCAAGCTCGTAGGGAAGGCCGCAACGATCGAATTCCTGGTAGGCCTGCTCCGAAAGCGCCGGCAGAAAAGTCAGGTCGTAGCGACAAGACAGCGCGAGCATTTTCCGCTTCGAACCACGAAGGCGCTTGATGAATGGATACGGACTGATCGGCGACCACAGAAAACGAAGTTGCTGAAGATCTACCGCGCCTTCGAGAGACTGCCGGACGTGTGTGGTGGAGAGTCCGGTCCACACCACATCGGCAAAGAAGCTGGAGATATGCAGGAACACGCCCGTGAAAAAGCGGCTGTCGTGCGCAAATGCCAGAAAGCCGATGCACGACCCGATGCTCGTTCCCAGAATTCCTACACGCCTGTAACCGCGTTCGAACAGCCAATCCGCTGCGCGCCTCGTATCCAGCACCGCCTGCCGAACAGCGGCCAGAGTCCGACCCACATTCGGGGAGACGAGATATTCCGAACGCTCGAGATGCGCGGGCCGGCGATAGTGGTGATAGGGCAGGCTGAGCCGCAGCGAGCTGATTCCTGCACGCTGCAGGACACGACATAAAGTGATGTGGCCGTCATCCCATTTGCAGTTCCACTGCGGAAGAACGACCATCGCCACATCCTTCCCAGCATCAAAGAACCGGCCCCACACGGTGTTGTTTTCAGGATATGGCGTCTGGAGGGCGCTTGAAAACTTGACGATTTCCCCATCGAACTCATAGTCCGCTGCAGGCTCGCAGGCATAGAACGACGGACTATCGATCAATGCCGCTGAAACGAAATCGCGGAGCGCAGTGGGTGAATTTCCGTTTCGATCAAGTCCCAGGTGTTCGAGTCCCCATTCGAACGGCAGGGATTTACGGTTTGTGTCGCGCCCGTGGAAAGACTTTTCGCGCCGCTCGATGTAATTACGAAGCATCTTCTTCTGTGAAATTTTGGACGAATCGTGTGATGGAAAGAATTAGCCGCGGATTACGCGAATTACGCGGCTAATTCTTTCCATCACAGCGCCTTCACCAGAGCTTCCGCCGGGTGCAGTGGCCGCCGGCCTGTCGCGTGTTCCACTTGCTGCCGGCATGAGATCCCTGGAGCAACAACGATGGCTTCGGGATTCTTTTCCACCGCGGGAAATAAACGCCGCCGGCCGATCGCAATAGAAACGTCGTAGTGTTCCTTTTCGTATCCAAACGAACCCGCCATACCGCAGCAGCCCGAGTCAACCTCTTCAACGGGGTAAGCCAGTGCGAGCGCCTCTTTCAGATAACGAGAACCGATCAGCGCCTTTTCATGACAATGTCCGTGAAGGAGCGCCTTCACCTGCTGGCGCTTGAACTCGAGTTTCCATCGGCCGGCCTGCTTTTCCTTCACGATAAATTCTTCGAGGAGAAAGGACGCTTTGGCCACATCGGCCACCTGGTGGCCTTTAACCAGGTCCGGATATTCATCCCTGAAAGTGAGAATGCAGCTCGGCTCGCAGCCGACAATGGAGTAGCCGTTCTCGACGAAAGGGTGGAGCTGGCGAACATTGAAGTCCGCATTCTCGCGGGCGGATTCGGCCAGACCCTTTGAGATCATGGGCCGACCACAGCACTTTCTTTCGGCAAGACGAACTTCGTACCCGGCGGCCTCGAGAAGCTGGGTCGCGGCCTTTCCGATATCGGGATAGTTATAGTTGATAAAGGTGTCGTGGAAGAGAACCACCTTACCTGAAGTTCCGGATTTTGCGCCGCTCCCAGAGGACTTGTTGCGCTTCGCGAACCAGGATTCAAAGGTTTGCGACGCGAAGAGAGGAAGCTTGCGGCGGGCATCGATCCCGACGAAACGATCCAGAGTGCGCCTTAGAGTCGGATTCGTAAGTGTCCAGTTGGCCATCGACGGCCAGGCTGACGCGAGCTGGCTCAGGACATGAATGTTCGCAAACACCCTCGAACGCAGCGGAGTGCCGTTGGCTTCGTTGTAGTGCGCCAGGAACTCGTACTTCAGTTTCGCCATGTCCACGTTGGACGGGCACTCGGCCTTGCAGCCTTTGCATTCGAGGCAAAGGTCAAGCGCATCGTACAAACCCTCTCCTGTGAACTCAAGTGCCGGCAGCTTGCCCGAGAGGATTTCGCGCATCAGGTTGGCGCGGCCCCGCGTCGAGTGCTTGTCCTCCATGGTGACCATGTACGACGGGCACATGGTTCCTTCGTTCTTCTTGCGGCATACGCCCGCGCCGTTGCACAACTCGATAGCCGTGGCAAGCCCGCCTTCTCGTGAAAAGTCGTAATGCGTATTGATGCCGAGCGTCCGATACTCCGTGCCGTAGCGCAGGTTCTCCGTCATGGGCGGCGCGTTGACAATCTTGCCGGGATTCATGCGATGCTCGGGGTCGAATGCGGACTTCACATCGCGGAAGGCTTTGTACAGCTGGGATCCAAAGAGTTTTTCATTCAGGTGGCTGCGCGCAAGGCCGTCACCGTGTTCGCCGCTCATGCCGCCGCCGAATTCCACGACGAGGTCCGCAATCTCGTCCGTCATGTTCTTCATGACCTGGATGTCGCGCGCGTCCTTCGTATTGATCAACGGCCGAATGTGGAGACAGCCGACACTGGCGTGGCCGTAGTATCCGGCGCTCGTGTTGTATTTGTGGATGACGTCCCTGAATCTGACGAAAAATTCCGGAAGCTTCGATGGCTCCACCGCGCAGTCTTCGACAAAGGCGATCGGCTTTCGTTCGCCTTTCATCCCCAGCAGAAGACCCAGGCCGGCCTTCCTGACCTTCCACATGTTGTTCTGCTCCGCCGGATCGAAGGCACGCACATAGGCATAACCGGACTTGTTGCGCTTGAGCGCGGCTTCCATCTCGTCCAGCTTCGAGCGAAGTTCAGCTTCATTCTCGCCGTAAAACTCCACAAGAAGGACTGCGGCAGGATTTCCTTCAATGAAGCCCATCAGGCGCGAAATTTCCAAAGAACTGCGGCCGAGTTTGATGATCATGTCGTCGATCAATTCGATCGCGGCGGGCTTGAACGGCAGGATGATGTCGCTGGCCCGAATGGACTCGACGATATCGGAGAAGTGAACAACGCAGAGGGCTGTAGCCGGCGGCCGTGGCTCGATGCGAACCTTCGCCTGGTGCACTGTCGCCAGGGTCCCCTCGGATCCGACCATGAGCTTCACGAGATTGAACTTTCCATTGCGGACAAATTCATCAAGGTTGTAGCCGCTGACTCGACGCATGATTTTGGGGAAGCGCCGATCGATCTCGGCCCGATTCGCCCCGACGATATCCGCAATTCGCCCTTCCAGGCCACCCCGAAGGGCGGCTTCCTCGAGTTTCATCTCGCGAAGAGTGCGGCCTTCACCCGACGAAAAGACGACGTCCATTTCCAGAACGTGGTCGATGGTCTTGCCGTAAATGATCGAATGGGACCCGGCCGAGTTATTGCCCATCATTCCGCCGAGAGTTGCCCTGTTAGCGGTGGATGTGTCGGGACCAAATAGAAAACCCATCGGCCGAAGATGAAGGTTGATCTGCTCCTGAACGACACCGGGTTCGACGCGGGCCCAGCGCTCCTCGGTGTTCACTTCAAGAACGCGGTTCAGATACTTCGACATGTCGAGGATGACGGCATTTCCGACAGTTTGTCCCGCCAGGCTCGTTCCGCCGCCCCGAGGCAGGACCGGCACCTTGAAGTCGCGCGCCACCTCCATCGCCGCAAAGACGTCTTCGTGAGACTTTGGAAGCACCACTCCTATCGGTTCGATTTCGTAAATGCTGGCGTCTGTGCTGTACATAAGCCTCGACGCGCGGTCAAAACGCACTTCACCGGTGACTCGCTTTTTCAAGGCCTGATAGAGATCGTCATTCATAGAGCCGTGAGTTTAGCAGATGAAAAAAGCGGTCGTAACCAAAGAAGTAGCCGCGAATGACGCGAATTACGCCAAATGGGCGCGTCAAGGATCCTTTGATGCGCCCATTTGGCGTAATTCGCGTCATTCGCGGCTACTTCTTTGGTTACGACGACATTTCCTCGGAACCTGGATGGAACTGTAAACGTAAAATATGCCCTGGGGGTTGTCCATGGCGAGGAAGAAATCGCGAAAGCTGTTGATCGGCATCATCTTTATTGCCGTGCTTGTGGGGGGAGCAGGGGCCTATGTGGCTCTGATGTCGCGGCCCGCCGCCGATATCGAACCATCCCGGCTGGCGGCAGTTGAGAAAGGTGATCTTGCGCGATCGGTGGTCGCGATCGGACGTATCGAACCGGTAGCCAAAGTCGAAATAAAATCCAAGGCGAACGGCATTATTAAAGAAATCAAGGTCGAAGCCGGTAATCTGGTGAGCGAAGGGCAAGTGCTGGTCGAACTGGATAAAGAGAACTTGAACGCGCTTCTTCGGGAAGCGCGAGCCGCCTTGCTCGGGGCCCAGGCGAATGCGAAAGCAGCGGAAGCCGAGTTGGAGAAGAACAAGATCGAAGCCGAAGGGGTGGACGTCAATTTCGCCAGGCGCAACGTGACCCGCGCGGATCAGTTATTTAAGGATGGACTGATTCCACAACAGAATTACGACGATACTCGAATGGCACTCGAGGTCGCGGAAAACCGCCAGCGCGCCGCTCAATCGCAGCTTTTCGTCACCCAGGCACGGGTGGCGCAGGCTCAGGCCACGATAGCGCAGTCGGCTGCGGCGGAAGAACGCGCTCAGGAAGAACTGAACAATGCGACGATTCGCTCGCCGATCAAAGGCATGGTCCTTTCACGCGATCTCGAGCTCGGCAGCCCGGTTTCCTCCATCCTCAATATGGGCGCGAACGCCACGCTGGTCATGGTGTTGGGCGATATACGCGAAGTTTTCGTTCGCGGCAAGGTCGACGAAGCCGATATCGGTCTGGTTCGCCTGGGTCAACCCGCGCGCATAAAGGTGGAGACCTTCAAAGAACGCCAGTTCGAAGGTCGAGTCACGCAGATCTCGCCACTCGGCGTCGAGAAGGACAACGTCACCAGCTTTGAAGTCAAAGTCTCGATCGACAACGCTTCCGGCGAACTGAGGGCAAACATGTCGGCCAATGCCGAGATCGTTCTTGCGGAGCACAAGGCCACGCTGATCGTCCCGGAAAAGGCCGTCATCTACGATGCCCAACGTGTCGCCTGGATTGAAGTGCCGGCACCGGGCACGCGCACAGGACGAGAAAGAAAACAAATCAAGGTTGGATTCAGTAACGGAACCCGCACAGAGGTCGTCCAAGGGCTGACAGAAGGACAGAAAATCATTCTTCAGTGAGGTGACCATGCTGCGCCTCGTTTGGTTACTGGTTGTTGCCCTGGCCCAGGACGGACCAAAACCCCTTCCTGAACTCAGGCCTTTTCTCGCCGAATTTCGAAAGACGCTCCACAGCGACGATGTGCTGTTGAGCCAGTACACGTTCACAAGAAAGGAAACTCTCGTTCGTCTGGACTCGGACCAAAAGCCGACAGACACCAAGGTTAATGTTTATCTGGTGTTCCCGGGATCTTCGGAGCGCACAGGGTACCGCCGCCGCGTCGTCAAGGACAATGTCGCGCTCACGGATGCTGAGCTCAAAAAGGTGGATGAAGACATTCGAAAACGGATCGAATCGGAGGATCGGAAGCGTAATCAGAAAACCCTTGCGGAGCGGGAGAGGGCCCGGGCCGAAAAGCTGCGTGAAGAAGAACGGATACTGGACGATATGTTCGCGCTTTACGAAGTTCAGATCGTGCGCCGGGAAACGCTGGCCGGCCGTCCGGTAATGGTGGCGGACTTTAAACCGCGGCCCGGCTACAAGCCGAAAACGAGTGAAGGAAAAAACAGTCAACATGTCTCCGGCCGTGCCTGGGTAAGTGAAGACGATCATCAACTGGCGCGCCTTGAACTCGATGTTTTCGAACCCATATCGATCGGCTTCGGGATCCTCGCAAAGCTCCAGAAGGGCGCGCGCATCATCGTTGAAAGACAGAAGTTCAACGATGAAATCTGGCTGCCGCTTAGAACCGAGGTGTCGCTCAACCTTCGCCTTCTTATGTTCAAGGGACTCAACATCCGTCAAATCGTCGAGTATTCGGATCACAAGAAATACAGTGTGGACACGATTCTCAAATTCCCGGACGAGGTGATTCCCCAAGAGCCATGATCATCCTGTCGCAGGTCTGGCAAAACCTGAAGGCCAACAAGGTCCGCAGTTTCCTGACGATGTTCGGAATCATCTGGGGCGTAATCTCGATTGTGATCTTGTCTGCGCTCGGCGAAGGCTTCCAGCGAGGCAACATCAGAGTCCTGAAGGAATTGGGCCAAAACATCCTCATCATTCGCAACGGCCGGACCAGTATGCAGGCCGGCGGCGAACGCGCGGGCCGCATCATTCGCCTGGAGTTTGCCGACGTTCTTGCGCTGAAACAGAATTCGAAGCTTCTGGAACACGTCAGCCCCGAACTGATGCGGGGAGGTGTCAAGGTGAAGAGTCCCTTCAATTCCGCAACACTGCAGATGAGCGGCATCTGGCCGATCTTTCAGACGATCCGGACCATTGAAGTCGATCGCGGGCGGCTGTTGGGTGAACCGGATAACGATCAATCGCGACGCGTGATCGTCATCGGGTACGAAGCTGCAAAACAGCTCTTCGCGGATCGCGATCCGATCGGCGCGGAGGTTACTCTGAACAGCATCCCCTACACGATTGTCGGAAAGATTCGAAGGAAGGACCAGGATTCGAATTACACAGGCGCGGACAACGAAAGGTTATTCATTCCATACGAAACGATGCGCAAGGATTTTCCGATTCCGGGAAATCTCAACACGCCGGATTCGCTCTCGGCAATCATCGCAACGCCATATGAACGAGTGGCGGAGGAGATGGTCGAAGCCATGGCGAATCGCGGAAAGATCGATTTCCTGAGAGGTGGTCCGCTGGAAGCCGAAGTCCGAACCATCATTGGAAAACGTCACAACTTCGACGGAAGAGACACGGAGGCCCTGGGCATCTGGAACACCGCCCTCGAGATGGTCCTGTTCCACAATGTCATGACGGGCATGAAGGATTTCTTCCTGTGGGTCAGCATCATCACGCTCATCCTTGGCGGAATTGGCGTGATGAATATCATGCTGATTGCCGTGAAAGAGCGGACGAAGGAAATAGGCCTACGAAAGGCTCTGGGCGCCACGCCCCGCAACATTCAATGGCAGTTTTTTGGAGAGGGACTGGCGCTGACGTTGGTGAGCGGACTCATCGGCATGACCGCGGCTCTGATATTCGCGGCTCTGATCAACATGCTCCCGCTGCCGGACCGATTCGCCGGCATGATCGTGACCTGGCAAACCGCGGTCTTTTCAACTGTCACTTTGATCGTGATCGGAGTGGCTGCCGCGACGTATCCGGCACGGCGCGCCGCTGAGCTCGAGCCGGTAGAAGCTCTGAGGTTTGAAATGTAACTGTAGCGGCGGTCTATGACCGCCGACAATCGGCGGTCATAGACCGCCGCTACAGTAAATCAATTATGGTTCTTAAGGAAGTCATCCTTCAGGCTCTCACCGCAATCGTCAATCATCGCTTTCGCGCCGCGATGACGATGCTGGGCATCGCATGGGGTATCGTCACCGTGGTCCTGCTGATGGCTTACGGCAACGGTTTCAATAACGCCATAACGGTCGGCTTTCGCGGGGCTTTCTCCGATGGAGTCGTCGTCACTTATGGCGGCCAGACGAGTGTTCAGGCCGGCGGCGAGCGGGCAGGTAAACCGATCTTTCTGAAGGAGGAGGATGCCGAGGCCATTCTCGAAGCGCCGCTTGTGAAGTATTCCAGTCCGGAATACATGAGTAACCTCCCATTTTCTTCCGCTACGCGGCAGACGAGCGTGGGTATTCGTGGCGTGGGACCAGATTACGGAGTCATGCGTTCGGAGATTCCTTTCGCTGGACGATTTTTGAACTCGGAAGACATAGAGAAGCGGAGGCGTGTGGTCTTTCTCGGCTGGGAAGTCGCGAGCCGGCTTTTTGGAAACAGCCCCGCGGTTGGAGAAACCATCCGCATCCGCGGCGTCCCCTTCGAAGTCATCGGTGTTGGAACCAACAAGGTTCAAATTTCAAATTACGGGGTCGGGCCTGACAAGTACTGTGCGTTTATTCCTTATACTGCGGTCAGCCAGCTATGGAGCACGCTGTACGTTTCCACAATCGTGTGGCAGTCGCTGGACCCCGTGTTTCACGATGAGGCAGCGCGGCAGGTTCGGGAAATTCTCGCGCCACGGAAAGGATTCAGTCCGACTGACGAGCGGGCACTGCGCATGAATGACACGGTGCAGATCATGAAGAGCATCGGCGGCATAACGAGCGGCCTGAAAGTCATCCTCACGATTATCGGAACACTGACGCTCACGATCGGTGGAATCGGCGTGATGAACATCATGCTCGTGTCCGTCACCGAGCGCACTCGCGAGATCGGCGTCCGAAAAGCGCTCGGCGCGCGCCGGCGTCACATCCTTATTCAATTTCTTCTTGAAGCAATGGTGATCACGTTTCTGGGTGGCCTGCTGGGAGTGTTGCTCTCGTACGGTATTACGTACATCGCGGGCACTCGTCCATTCCTTGCCGAAATGATGGACGACCCGACGCGGAATACGGATATTCATCTGCTGTTATCGACTGATGTCCTCTTTGTTGCCAGTGGAATTCTGACGCTGGTGGGATTGCTCAGCGGGTTCTGGCCGGCTGTACGGGCATCAAGGATGGATCCAATCGAGTCCCTACGATACGAATAGGAGAACGATGTAGCCGCCGGCTTCAGTCGGTCGCGCGACCGGCTGAAGCCGGCGCCTACATGTGCCTACTCGACTGGCTCTCGACGAACCTTTTTCCGGCTGCGCTTCCGCGCCAATGCCTGCTTAATGCGTTTTTTCTCGCCCGGTTTCAGGTAGAAGGAGTGTTTCCTCACTTCCTTAATGATGTCTTCCTGCTGAACCTTGCGCTTGAATCGTCGCAACGCATTCTCGATGGACTCGCCATCTTGAATTCGAACTTCGGCCAAATCAACACACCCCCAATCCGGTTACGATCGATTCCGATTATCAGCACGCCCCTGAACCAAAGTCAAACGGGCTTTGATATATACTGCTGCGCTTATGGCACGTTGTCCTTTGTGTTCTGCAAGATCCGGCAAGCGGTACTGTCCGGCCAAGGGAGCGCAAATCTGTGCGGTCTGCTGCGGCACGAAGCGTGAAATTGAGATCGACTGCCCCGGTTCCTGCCCTTACCTGCAGGCGAGCCGTTCTTACGAGGCCGAAAAGCGTATGCCGGATCCGCAACTTGCAGCCAAAATCCAGAAGTACGACGACAACTTCATCCATCGATATTCCCCGGTTCTCGACACGATCAGCAGGGCGGTTGTCGAGGAACGTTTGAATTCACCGTGGCTTGTGGATAACGACGTCATTGAGGTCTATAAGAGTCTAAGCGCAACCATGAAAACGTTGTCCAGCGGCATTTACTACGAGTCTTTGCCGGATGGACCGGCGCGCATTTCCCTTTTTCGCAGGTTGAAATCTCTGCTCGATCAGTTGATGCAGCCGGCCGAGGGCGCGGACCGTCAGTCGCTGAAAGTTTCAGAAGCCCTCGATGTGCTGGACTTCCTCACGTTCGCCGTGCAGGCAAATTCCAGTGTTCGCCCGAAGAGTCGTCGTTATTTGGACTGGCTCAGCAGCATGGCGGGCGTGGCCCCATCGGCGGAACAGTCGAGTGGCCTCATCCTTCCCTGATCCTGCCGTGAAGATTCTGGCGATCCGCTTTGCGCGGCTCGGAGATGTCATCCTCTTGCTGCCCGCATTGCGTTCGTTGAAAGCCGCGTTTCCCGATGCCCGGCTGACATTCCTGACAGGACACCGATGTGCGCCACTCGCGAATCTCTGTCCCCAGATAGACGAAGTGATCGCAGTGGATCGGGTTGCGATGCGTGATGGGCCTGTGTGGCGCGCATTGAGAAAGATGGCCGGTCTGGTTCGTGAGATTCGGGGGAACCGGTTTGACATTGTCGTCGATTTTCACAGTTTTCGTGAGACGAACTTGCTCACGTGGGTATCCGGAGCGCCTGTGCGAGTGGGCATGAAGAGATACAACGCGCCGTATCTCTCCTTCTGTTTCAACAGGCCGCCGGTCGTGGAGGATAAGAGCCTTCACGTGGCGGAGATGTTTCACAGGGTGGTAAAGAGTGTCGTGAATGAGCCCTCACCGGACACTGCGAAGCTGGTCATTCCAGACGATCTTCGAACGTGGGCCGGGCAGAATTTGCCTGCTGGGCCGAAGATCGCTCTGTACGCTGATGCGCCAGTTGGGGATAGGGTATGGCCGCCGGAGCGGTTTGCCAGTGTGGCGGATTTTGCAGTTGAGCGGCTTGGGGCGACGGTGCTGGTGTTTTCGGGAGAAGAAGGAAGCCGGCTGGCGGAGCGCGTCCGGAAGGCAAGCAGAATTCCAGCGCGAATGCTCACTTTCACGAGTGTCACGATTCCGGAGCTTGCAGCGTTGATTGCGTCAACGCAGCTGCTCGTCAGCAACGATACGGGGCCGATGCATCTCGGTCCTGCACTCGGCGTTCCGACTCTGGGCCTCTTTAGTGTGGGCTACCCGGAACATTTTCGTCCGACAGGTCCAGCGGACCGTTTTCTGCGCGCAAATCCAATTGATGGGATTTCAGTGGCTGCGGTGATCGAAGCGGTCGATCAGATGTGGGCTATTGCTGATCCAGATCTTCAACGCTGATTTTAAGCGACCTGAGGAACTTCAAATCCTGCGCTGTTACTTTGAGTTTCATTTCACCGCTCTTAAGACCGTTCGCGGTAACCTCTTCAGTGCCATCGGTCTTGGAACGCTTGTTGAAACCAATCGTGGCTTCCAGCACAAGAAAGACATCGTAGCCGGCATTCCTAACGTTTTGGATAGCCTCACTAATGTCTTCGGATTCGGAGAGGGCGTCGTTTATCGCCGCGCCGAGTTCTTTCATCAGTTGCTTTAGATTGTCATCCAATTGCAAACCGTCCTCCTCGTTTGGCGACAAACGGTTCTTAAGATCATCCTACGCACAATGGTTTAATTTGGTCAATTCACAATTTCGGCGAGTCGGTTTTTCTGTCATGATGTTACGCTACCGTCTCAGCGATCAGGTTCCCTAATCGCACCTGTTGATGAGCACGTTAGTAGCCGTTAATATGCTCCTTGACCTCCATGATCGAAAAATTCAAAATTGCTTTCGCGGATTTTCTGCATTCACTCCATCGGTTTTGGCTCGAGGTGATCGGCGGAGTTTTTCTCGCCCTTGGCGTTGTATTCACCTTCTCTGCTATTAAGGAATATAGAGAATATTTGAAGACACCGGAGAACGGCATTCTCAGTGTTGGCCTCACGGTTTTCTTTTCGTTCCTGATGCTCTTATTTGCTCTCGAAAGCTTTTGGAAATCCAGGAAGCCCCGGTAGTGAGCTCCAAGTACAAATCCCACACGGATCCGGAGTTGGTCGCCATGTGTCTGAAAGGTGACGCACAGGCGTGGGAAGCGCTCATCATAAGGTATCGAAGACTGGTCTATTCCGTTCCGGTTCGCTTCGGCTTCACCTCAGCGGATGCCGCCGACGTTTTCCAGGCTGTGTGTCTCAAGCTGATTGAGCATCTTCACGAGCTGAAGGACGAAACAAAGGTCAGTGCCTGGCTCATCACCACCACGACCCGGCAGTGCATTCACGTGAAATCATTAAAGCACAGGGAAACAGGTGCCGATGAAGAGTTCGAGGAACCAGCGGACCCCGGCGAAAATCTCGAAGATTTGCGCATCATGACTGAGACTCAACAGACGATCCGCGACGCTGTCGAGCAATTGTCAGGGCGCTGCCGGGACCTTATCGAAATGCTATACTTCGACCAGCGATCATTATCGTACGAGGAAATCAGCCAGAAGATGGGTATGCCTGTGGCGAGTATCGGCCCGACACGAGCACGATGCCTCGACAAATTGCGCACGCAGTTGCGCCGCCGAGGGATTAAGTGAGGAAAAGTTTCTGTATTTTTGCCAATCACTTAGCCCTCAATATAGTCTGGATCAGAAGAGTTTTGTTATAAGCAATCGAACGAGGGAGCGAAGATGCGACACGTAAATATCGAAAACTTAATCAATTACATGGACGGACAGACCTTAGATGTCGAGAAATCGACACTGGAAAGCCATTTGACCAACTGTGGGGAATGCGCGGAGTTAAAGCAGGAATTTCAAGCTTTTATGGTTCGCCTTCAGGAAGACGCTTCCTTCGAACCTCCTGCCGAGTTGGTCCAGTGGGGTGTGAATTTGTTCCAGCCCGTCATGCAGCCCAAGGCCGGCGGCGTTCGCAGGATGATTGCCTCTCTCATATTTGACACCTTTGATCAGCCGGTAATGGCTGGTGTACGGCGCGTTGGCGCGCCCCCGCGGCAACTCCTGTTCCGTGCGGGAGATGTGGACGTGGACGTCAAGATTGAGTCAATGGAAGCCAATGACCGTATAACACTTGTCGGACAGGTATTGTCTAACGCTGCGAAATTCTTCGATAATACTCCAGTGAAGCTGGAGTCCCACGGAATCGTCCGTTACCGGACCAGAACTAACGTGGTCGGTGAGTTCTCGTTCGACGAGGTCCCGAAGGATACCTATCATCTTTCGGTGGATTTGCCTGAAGGGCAGATCACGCTCTTCTGCGTGCACCGCGGTAACTCCTAAATACAAACAATCGGAAATTATTTCCGAATACGCGCAGGAAGCGAGCCCACGTAGGAAGCGCTGGAATCGTGACCGTTACGAATCCCGAGGAGTATCTGGCCGCGCTGGCCCAGATCCGGGATGCTGCCCAGCAACGGGCCTTCATCTCGAACACTGAAGGCTCGTCCAGCCAGGCTCTCATCGAAGCCATCTCCGGCAGAATCCGAGAACTCCTTCCGCGTGACCCGGATCTGGCGCAGGTCCTGGCCGAAACCAACCTCTACATAGCCTCGTTGATCGACACTCCACTGGCCTGGGCTTATGCCAACCGGTCCAAGGGTCAGATTCTCTACACCATGCGAAAATCCGCCGACGCGGAGTCGTTCTTCGGCCGCGCCATCGAACTCTTCGAGAAGGCGGGTTTGAGCGGCGAAGTTGGGCGTACTCTGGTTGCCCAGATAGACAACCTGATGTATCTCAGCCGGTATACCGAGGCCCATGGCCTCGCCGAGCGTGCGCGCTCCTCGCTCGAGAAAGCGAACGATACTCCATACCTTTCCAACCTGGAAATCGCCCTGGGCAATCTGTACTACCGCTTGAATCGCTACAACGATTCGCTCACCCATTACGATCGCGCTCAGAAAGCCCTCGAAAACACCGACAACTATCTCGCGATCGCCGCGATCAGCCTGAATCGCGCTTACGTCCTTACAGAGATGAATCGTTTTGATGAGGCGGTGCAATGCTTCGAAATCACCAAGCGGCACTGCGAGCGCCACGGCATGGTGCTGTGGGCGGCTATAGCCGAGCGCGCCACCTCACACATGCATTACATGCGGGGGAATTACTCGACCGCTTTGCGCATCCTGGAACAGGTGCGCCGCAAGCACGAAGAACTCGATGATGCGCGCCGCGTCGGCCTGTGCGACATGGATCGCGCAGAAATCTACCTCGAACTGAATCTCTTCGATGACGCTGCGAAGATCTCGGCCCGGGCTTTCGAGACTTTCGACCGGCTCGGGAATCGATATGAAGCGGCAAAGTGTCTGACTTACGTGGGAATCGCCGAGTTCAAGCTGCTCAATGACAAGGACGCCGAGAAAGCTCTGGTTTCCGCTCGAGAGATCTTCATCAAGGAGGGAAACGAAGTATGGGTGGCGGTCCTCGACCTCTGGCATGCCCAGCTTCTGATTCGTCAGCAGCAATTTTCAGCCGCACAGGAACTGGCGCAACACTCCGCTGAGATTTTCGAAAAACAACAGGTGCCCGTGCAGGCGGCGAATGCGCGTGTGCTATCGGCTCAAAGCTGGCAGGAACTGGCAGAGACGGCATCGGCGCTGGAAGAGGCGCAGAAGGCACTCAGTGAAATCGAGGGTTATCACGCGCCCTGGGTTTCGTATCAGTGCTACAACACGCTGGGCCGCCTGAAGGAGCTGAACGGGGAACTCCAGGAAGCCGAGCAGCTCTACATGAAGGCCATCGAAGAGATAGAATCTTTACGCGGAAATATCCGGCTCGACGAAATGCGCATGTCCTTTGGCAGGGACAAGTATCAGGTCTACGAAAACATCGTTAACCTGAAACTGACGAGGGGGGATTCGCGTGCCGCCTTTCAATTTGTGGAACGCTCGAAGTCCCGCACTCTGATCGATCTCCTCGAAAAGAATCTCGAAACGGTGTGGGACACAGGAGCCGAGGAATCACCGCGACTGCAGCGCATCCGCAAGATTCGCGAAGAACTCAACATCTTCTATAGCCGCTTGAACGAAGTCGGAGCCACCGCACGGACTGCCCTGGCGGACAATGCCACCAAAGAAGAAATCATCCGCCGCGAGCAGGAATTGATCGAACTGCTGAGGGAACTCGGTTCGGAAAGATCAGGATGGGCCACCTTGCAAAGCATGCAGCTTCCCGAAGTCGAAGAAGTACAGGCGATGTTGCTGCCGGATGAAGTACTGGTGGAGTACTACTCGATCGGTGATCGATTTCACGCATTCATCGTTGGGCACGATAGCTTTGATGTGGTGCCAAACCTTACGACCACGGCCGCGGTTCGAACTTCTCTGAAGGGTCTCACGTTTCAGCTCTCCAAGTTTCATTTGCAGCCGGCGTATGTCCAGTCGCATTCCGATCTTCTCCTCACGGCAATGCAGTACCACCTCACCGAGCTGTACAAACAATTGATCGAGCCTATCAAGGAGATAATCAAACAGCGATCGTTGATCATCGTGCCGCACCATTCACTCCATTACATCCCGTTTCAGGCGTTATACGACGGCGAGAAGTACCTCGTGGATTCGCACGCCATTGGATACGCCGCCAGCGCGTCAGTTCTGAAAATCTGCCGCGAACGTAAAATTCAGAAGACGGCCGAAGACCTTGTTCTCGCCGTTGCCGACGAGATGACGCCTTACATCAACGAAGAAGTGGAGGCGTTGCGTGAGCTGCTTCCAAAAGCTCGCGTTTTTGTTGGAAGTGAAGCTCGGGAAGACAAGCTGCGGGAATATGGCCCGTCCGCCGGAAAGATTCACATCGCGGCCCACGGCATTTTTCGAGCGGACAATCCGATGTTTTCTTCGCTTCGCCTTGGCGACAGCTGGCTGAATCTCTTCGACATCTTCAATCTGCAGCTGGGCGCCGAACTCACGACCCTGAGCGCCTGCGAGACGGGAATGAGCGCCGTCTGGGAAGGCGACGAGTTGTTGGGATTGGCACGCGGCTTTCTTTACGCCGGAACGCCGTCGCTGGTCGTCAGTCTGTGGACAGTGAACGACCGGTCCACCGCCCAGCTCATGCGCCGCTTCTATGAGGGCCTGCAGAAAGGTCTCTCAAAGCCCCGCGCACTTCAGGAGGCCGTGGTTGAGGTGAAAGCCGCGTTCCCCCATCCTTACTACTGGGCACCTTTCATCCTGATGGGCAAGTCCTGACAGGAAATAGATTAGCCGCGAATTACGCCGATTACGCGAATGGGCGCAATCAAAATTTCCTTTGATTGCGCCCATTCGCGTAATCGGCGTAATTCGCGGCTAATCTATTTTCCTGCAAGTGAGTTAATCTAGATTTCTATGCGCGAGTTGTTTTACCGCCCGGACGCATCGCGGCAAGACGATATCGGCCAACCTGGCGAATTCCCCTACACGCGCGGCATTCAGCCGACCATGTATCGAGGACGGCTGTGGACAATGCGCCAGTATGCGGGCTTCGGATCGGCTGCAGAGACGAACCGGCGGTTCAAGTATCTCCTGGAGAACGGCCAGACGGGCCTGTCGGTCGCTTTTGATCTACCTACTCAGATGGGAATGGATTCCGACCATCCGCTTGCGGAAGGCGAGGTCGGTAAAGTCGGCGTCGCCATCAGCACACTGCACGACATGGAGGAAGTGTTCGCGGGCATTCCCCTCGATCGTGTTTCCACGTCCATGACGATCAATGCGACGGCGGCCACACTTCTGGCCATGTATATCGCTGTCGGGCGCAAGCAGGGTGTTTCGCCCAAACTGATAAACGGAACGATTCAGAACGACATCCTCAAGGAATACGTCGCCCGGGGACTTTACATTTACCCGCCACGATTTTCGCTGCGATTAATTACGGACGTCTTTGCTTATTGCCAGCAGGAAGTTCCGAACTGGAACACGATTTCAATCAGCGGCTATCACATTCGGGAAGCCGGCTCGACGGCAGTTCAGGAACTCGCCTTTACGTTCGCCAATGCGATCACTTATGTTCAGGCCGCGCTCGACCGCGGGCTGGACATCGATTCCTTCGCGCCTCGACTCTCCTTCTTCTTCGACACGCACAACGACTTTCTCGGTGAAATCGCCAAGTTCCGGGCGGCCCGGCGGATCTGGGCAAAGATTGCCCGAGACCGGTTTGGCGCGAAGAATCCACGATCCATGATGCTTCGCTTTCATGCGCAGACCGCAGGCTCGTCTCTGACGGCGCAGCAGCCGGATAACAATGTCGTCCGCGTGGCTATTCAGGCGCTGGCCGCAATTCTGGGCGGAGCCCAGTCCCTCCACACGAACTCAAAGGACGAAGCGCTGGCCATTCCTACTGTTGATGCGGCGCGACTTGCTTTGCGCACGCAACAGATCATTGCGTATGAGTCGGGCGTTGCGAATACGGTGGACCCCGTCGGCGGCTCGTACGCGATCGAAGCTCTGACCAACGAGATCGAGAAAGAGACGATCGAATACCTGGACAAGATCGACAACCTTGGAGGCATGCTGGCAGCCATTGAAAGCGGCTTCATACAGAGTGAGATCCACAATTCGGCATACGAATATCAGGAATCCATCGAAAACAAGCAGCAGATCATTGTGGGTGTGAATGAGTTTCGCATGGATGAGAAAACGTCCATTCCCATCCATATAGCGGATCCCTCTCTCGAGGCAGTCCAGCGCAAAAAGCTCTCGGAGGTTCGAGCCAATCGAGACGCAGGCAAGGTGCGCTCAGCGCTCGAACGCCTGGAAAATGCTGCGCGAGGCATGGACAATTTGATGCCTCACATCCTCGAGGCAGTTGAGACATACGCAACCATCGGTGAAATCTCCGACGTCTTTCGCAAGGTGCATGGCGAATACAAGGAGGCCATGGCGTTTTGAGCAACGTTCTCGAAGTCAAGAACCTCAAAACCTACTTCTATACGGACGAAGGCGTGGTCAAGGCCGTAGACGACGTTTCCTTCAGCGTGGAAAAAGGAAAAACGCTGGGTCTCGTCGGCGAAAGCGGATGCGGCAAGAGCGTCACCGCCATGTCGATATCCCGGCTCATCAGCCCGCCTGGACGGATCGCCGGCGGCGAAATTCTTCTAAGTGGACGCAATCTCCTTTCATTAAACAACGAGGAGATGCGGCAGGTGCGAGGGTCCCAGATCTCGATGATCTTTCAGGAACCGATGACTGCACTCAATCCTGTTCTCACGGTGGGGTTCCAGATCGCCGAGGCGGTTCTCGCTCACGAAAGGGTTTCCAGGCGTGAAGCGTGGTCACGGGCAGTCGAAGCCATGAGAGCGGTCGCAATCCCGGATGCCGAGAAACGCGCGAAAGACTATCCGCATCAGCTCTCAGGCGGAATGCGGCAAAGAATCATGATTGCGATGGCGCTGGTTTGTCATCCATCGCTGGTGATCGCCGACGAGCCGACAACAGCTCTGGACGTGACGATCCAGGCCCAGATCCTGGAACTTCTCGACAGTCTCAGAGAGAAATACCACCTGTCGCTGATCCTGATTTCCCACGATCTCGGAGTAATCGCTGAAGTGGCCGAGACGGTGGCTGTGATGTACGCCGGCAAAATCGTCGAGATTGGACCGGCGATGGACGTTTTCCACAATCCGAAGCATCCATACACGCAGGGCTTGCTGCGGTCTGTTCCACGGCTCGGTTCCAGTGTTCAGAAGAAGGATCGGCTGGATGTGATCGAAGGAATGGTCCCCAATCTTCTCCACCTGCCGGACGGCTGCTCGTTCGCCCCGCGCTGCTACAAGAAGACCGTCGAATGCACGCTCTCACCAATTCCGCTGGAGCCTGTCTCGGAGCGCCAGGAGGTCCGTTGCATTCATGCCTGATGTGGCCGAACCTATTCTGAGCGTCCGAAATCTCAAAAAGTATTTTCCGATTCGGCGAGGCGTTCTGGCCCGCGTTGCAGCCCATGTGAAGGCGGTGGATGACATCAGTTTCGATATCAACAAGGGCGAGACATTCGGTCTGGTCGGAGAATCGGGTTGCGGCAAGACAACGGCTGGACGAGCCGTTCTCCGCCTGATCGAGCCCGACACGGGAACGATACGGTTCGACGGCATCGATCTGCTCTCCCTGTCCTCACAGCAACTCCGACGGCGGCGCCGGGATATGCAGATCATCTTTCAGGATCCGTACGCCTCGTTGAACCCGCGAATGACGATCCGAACGATTGTAGGTGAGCCCTTTGCGATTCACGGAATCGCGCGCGGATCCGAAAGGGACGATCGGGTAGCCAATCTTCTGAAGACTGTCGGACTCGATCCAAGCGTCCTCGGCCGCTATCCACACGAGTTCAGCGGCGGCCAGCGCCAACGCATCGGGATAGCGAGGGCCCTTGCCCTGAAACCCAAGTTGATCGTCGCAGACGAGCCGGTTTCCGCATTGGATGTTTCGATCCAGGCGCAGATCATCAATTTGCTGGGCGATCTCCAACAGCAGTTCGGTCTGACGTATCTTTTCATTTCGCATGCCATTCCGGTAATCGAACACATCTCGACACGGATCGGCGTGATGTATCTCGGCAAACTGGTCGAGGTCGGAACGAGCGCGCAGATCTGCCTGGCTCCGAAGCATCCTTACACCCAGGCGTTGTTGAGTGCTGTGCCGATTCCCGATCCAGGCGCAAGGAAACAACGCGTCGTTCTCAAGGGGGATGTGCCCACGCCGATCAATCCGCCGTCCGGTTGCCGCTTTCACACGAGGTGTCCCATTGCCATCGATCGCTGCAAGGTTGAAGAACCACCGCTGCGAGAGACCCAGGATGGACGCGACGCCGCCTGCCATCTGGTCGAATGAAATTCGAACTGCTCGATAAGGATCCCGGGACACGCGCACGGCGCGGGCGTCTGCATTTGGCGCATGGAGTCGTGGAAACGCCGGTCTTCATGCCGGTCGGAACGCAGGCGACCGTGAAGTCTATGACGCCGGACCAGCTACGAGATCTCCAGGTTGAGATTCTGCTTTGCAATTCGTATCACCTCTCCCTGAGGCCAGGCCATGAAACCGTTGCAAAACTGGGCGGCTTGCATAAATTCATGGGATGGAACAGACCGATCCTGACCGACAGCGGCGGTTATCAAGTCTTCAGTCTCAGCTCCCTGCGCGAGATCAGCGATGACGGTGTTCGATTTCAGTCTCATCTGGATGGCAGCACGCATTTTCTGAGCCCGGAATCGGCAGTAGACATTCAAGCAGCGCTCGGCTCAGACATCATGATGGTCCTCGATGACTGCCTCGCTTACCCGGCCAGCCATTTTGAGTCAGAGAAATCTATGAGGCGGTCGCTCGTTTGGGCGGAGCGATGCAAAAAGCATTTCGACGCTGTAGCGGCGGTCTATGACCGCCGACAGTTGCCAGGCCTGGAGATCGCCGGCGGTCATAGACCGCCGCTACAGTCACTGTTCGGCATTGTTCAGGGTGGAATTTACGCCGATCTCCGCAAGGAAAGTGCGGATCAGTTCGTCGGCATGGATTTTCCCGGATATGCGATCGGAGGCCTGGCCGTCGGGGAACCGAAACCTTTGATGTACGAGGTCATTGATCAGACCGAACCGTTCCTGCCGCCGGACAAACCCCGGTACCTCATGGGTGTGGGGACGCCGGCCGACCTGGTGGAGTGTGTCGCACTGGGAGTCGACATGTTTGATTGCGTGATGCCCACGCGGCACGCGCGCAACGGGTGGTTGTTTACGAACGAGGGTCACATTGTGATAAAGCATTCGAAGTACAAGGATGATCCCGAGCCGATCGATCCGTCGTGCAAGTGCCCGGTTTGCGCGACGTATTCGCGCGCGTATCTGAGGCATCTTTTCATGGCCGACGAAATCCTTTCCTCGGTCCTGAACACAATGCACAACCTATACTTCTACCTTGACATGATCCGAAGAATCAGGCAGTTTATCGAGTTTCATCAGTTCGACCAATTTCTGGCAGAAACAAGGAGAACGGGGGCTCATTAGTGTTTCTTCAGCAGCAGGCCCAGCAGCCCGGTGGTTTCGTCACGATCCTGCCTTTGGTTTTCATTCTTGCAATCTTCTACCTGATTGTTTTCTTGCCGGCTCGGAACCGTCAGAAGAAGCTTCAGCAGATGATCGATACTCTGAAGCCTGGTGATAAGGTCATCACTTCGGGCGGGATTTACGGTACGATAGTAGGCATCAAAGATGACCGCATTCAGCTCCGAATAGCGGAAAACGTGAAGGTCGAGATGTCCCGCAGCGCCGTTACGGCATTGCAAGTACCGGAAGAAACCCCATAAAGGTTCTCGAATAAGAATCGCGCCCAGGGACGGGTTGGCGCGAAACCATGGACGGGGGGAGTGAAAAAACATGACCAAGAGAGTTCGTACACGTTTGCTGATCATCCTGGGCGTCACTGCCCTGTCGATTGCCCTTTTTGCCGGGTTTCCACCCAGCCGTGCCAAGATGGGGGAAAAGATCAAGCTGGGTCTGGATCTTCGTGGAGGAACACACCTCGTTCTGGAAGTTGTAACGGACGACGCCATCCGCGCCGAAACCGACCAGGCAATTGAGAGCCTGCGGCAGCTTCTGGCGCGGGAGAATATTGTCTTTCGCCAACTGACACGCAACCAGAACAACGAACTCAAGGCCGTAGGCGTGGATCCCGCCAAGGACACCGATTTCCGGCGAATTCTGAGCGAACGCATGACCGAATGGGACCTGGTGTCGACGGCCGGCGACGTACCAAACACCTACACGCTGCGGCTAAAGCCGCAGCAGGAGCAGACATTCCGCGAACAGTCCGTCGATCAGGCGATGAATACGATCCGGAATCGAATCGACCAGCTTGGAGTAGGCGAGGTCGTCATCCAGAAACACGGCGGGCCCGGTCAGAACGAGATTCTGGTCCAGCTTCCAGGCATGGATGATCCCGCCCGGGTGAAGAACATCATGCAATCCACCGCTCTGCTTGAATTAAAGCTGGTGGAGAGCGGTCCGTTTCCCAGTCAGGCCGCGGCGGCGCAGGCGCATGGTGGCGTTATTCCGGCAAATCTGGAAGTCCTGCCTTCGATCGAGCGCGATCTGCCTTCCTCGCAGGAAGGTTCCTTTTATGTGGTGCAGCGCGTTGCTTCCATTTCAGGGCGCGACCTGAAGGGCGCTTATCCTTCTCGGGATGAGAATGGCCGCCCGGCCGTGAGTTTCAATCTTTCTGCGGACGGCGCACAGCGATTCGGCCGTGTGACCGAAGAGAATGTCGGAAAGATGCTTGCTATCGTCCTGGATGGCCGCATTCAATCCTCGCCGCGCATCAATAGCCGGATCACGGACTCCGGAATCATCACGGGTGGCCCCACCGGTTTCGCACCCCAGGCTGCTCAGGATCTCGCACTGGTCCTTCGATCGGGCGCGCTTCCGGCATCAATCAAATATCTCCAGGAGCAAGTGGTTGGACCGTCACTCGGTGCGGACTCCATCCGTGCCGGACTGCTCGCTGCTACCGTCGCACTGGTCTCCGTAGTCGTATTCATGCTCTTTTATTACCGCCTGTCGGGAGTCAATGCGACTGTTGCAATGATCCTGAATCTTCTGATTCTGCTGGGCGCCATGGCGTATTTCGGAGCGACATTAACACTGCCTGGCATTGCCGGCATCATTCTCACCATCGGCGTGGGCATCGACTCGAATGTTCTTATTTTTGAGCGTATTCGCGAAGAACTGCACGCCGGCAAGACGGCGGTTTCGGCAGTGATCACGAGTTTCAGCCGTGTTTTTGTAACTCTTGTGGACACCCACCTTGCAGCCCTGATTTCGGCAACATTCCTGTTCCTTTTCGGGACCGGTCCGGTGAAGGGTTTCGCGGTGACCCTGGTGATCGGCTTGATTTCGAACATGTTTACGGCCGTTTTCGTGTCGAGAACCCTGTTTGAGTGGGTGCTCTCTCGAAAAGATCGTGCGGAAACCATAAGTATTTAGAAACTTGGAACAATCGCAGACACCACGGTGTCTAAAAGGGTAGTTCGAAATGATTGAACTGTTTAGGGGTATTAAGGTTGACTGGCTGGGAAAGAGAAAGCTCTTCCTGGCAATTTCAGGTTCGATAATGCTCCTTGGCCTAGTTTCCCTGGTGGTCAAGGGCGGTTTCAAGTACGGCGTCGACTTCCGGGGCGGAACCATCGTTTATGTCAGGTTCCAGCAGAAACCGCCACTAGATCAGATCCGGGCGGAACTTAAGGATAGCCAGATCCAGGACTTCGGCACGAGCGGTACCGATGTCATGATCGAGTTCCAGGGGGCGAAGGAAGAAGCGGACGCCAGTGCCGGGCGCGAGGCAATTACGGCTGCCCTGAACAAGAACTTCCAGGGCAAGTTTGAAATTCTGAATGCCGAATCGATCGGACCGAAAGTCGGCGCGGATCTGAGACGGCAGGCGGTTTTTGCAACGCTGTATGCATTGGGCGGAATCCTGGTTTACATCGCGTTTCGATTCGAGTGGATTTATGGTGCTGCGGCCGTATTCGCGGTCTTTCACGACACGCTTGTAACCCTGGGTTTGTTTTCCCTTTTTAACCGGGAGATCAACCTGACGGTTATTGCGGCTTTGCTGACGCTGGTTGGTTATTCGGTGAATGACACAATCGTCGTTTTTGACCGGGTCCGGGAAAACTTGAAAATTCGCCGCCGGGACGATCTTGAAACGATCATGAACGACAGTATCAACCAGACATTGAGCCGGACGATTCTGACATCTGGTTTGACGTTCTTGACGGTGATGGCGCTGTTCATCTTCGGTGGAGAGATCATCAATCACTTCGCTTTTGCAATGGTCATTGGAATCATCATCGGAACATATTCGTCGATTGCGATTGCTGCGCCCCTGGTTCTGTTCTACGAGAATTTGCGTGGAAAAGCGGTCGCAAAACCCGTGGTGACAGCGCGTTCCGTACAACCGAAAGTGCCCAGACCGGCCAAGGTAAAGTGACGTTGACATACATGCAGAGCGCTGATATAAGTGGCGATCCTGTTTACAGATGCCTGCCTCAACTGAACAAGTTAAGACCAGACGCGACCGGTAACCGCCACGGCGTTGTCGGGAAGTTTCAGGATTTTTGCAAGTTTTGAAAGGGAGGTTACCCTATGTTTGAGGATTCCTTACTTGAGTCGAGCGGAAAGACCAAGAAGGGCGCAACGGTGCTCATATCGACGATCGTCCACGTTGCGCTGATTACGGTCATGATTCTGGTCCCGCTGATCTCGTATTCGGAGCTGCCGCAAAACCGGTTGCTCACGTTCCTGGTCGCGCCACCGCCGCCACCGCCGCCACCGCCGCCGCCACCACAACAAGTGGCGCCGCAGCCGGTGGTGATCAAGCAGGTCCAGATCGATCCGGGCACGATCGTTGCCCCAACAGAAATCCCGAAAGATATTGTTAAAGTCGTCGATGCTGGGCCACCTCCGTCCGCAGTTGGAGTTGTTGGAGGAACGCGTTCAGGCGTGTTGTCCGGCGTCCTCGGAGGAGTCCTACGCGCGCAGGATGACGCGGCACCACCGCCGCCACCGCCGCCACCGCCGCCGCCTCCACCACCGCCGCCGCCGACACGCGTTCGCGTGGGTGGAAACGTCATCGCCGCCAACCTGCTCCAGCAGGTGAAGCCGACGTATCCGCCGCTGGCAAAGCAAGCACGTATTCAAGGTGTCGTTGTTCTGGAAGCTGAAATCAGCAAGGAAGGAACAATCGAAAACCTGAAGGTCATTACCGGCCACCCATTGTTGATTCAGGCAGCTATCGACGCAGTGAAGCAATGGCGCTATAAGCCGACAATGCTGAACAACGAACCGGTGCCTGTGGTTACCACAATTACTGTGAACTTTGCGTTCTCTCAGTGAGAACGCCTGAAAATTCGAAATCAAATTTAAGCCTGCTGAGACAGGATTAGGAGGGTTTAGTTTCTATGCTTCTCTACAAGCTCAATGTCCTTGCGATCATGCTCCAGGGCGAAGTCAGCTTCGACTTGCGTTCCATGTGGGCAAACATGGGATGGATGGCCAAAGGCGTCGTTATTCTGCTGGCAATCATGTCCGCCTGGTCCATCGGCGTGATGATCGACCGCTACATTGCCTTCAGCCAGGCCCGAAAACAGTCGCGTGAATTTGCTCCCGCCGTTGCCGGCTGCCTCAAGGAAGGAAAGATTGAGGAAGCCATCAGTGTCGCCGAGCAGAACAAGCGCAGCCACCTGGCAAAGGTTGTGGAGGCCGGTTTGCAGGAATTCCGTGCTCATGCTCTTTCGCATGAACTTGCCGGCGAACAGGTTGAGTCTTCACGCCGGGCGTGCGAACGCGCTGAGGCTATCGTGAATGCCGAGCTGAAGCGCGGACTTTCGGGTCTTGCGACGATTGGTGCAACGGCTCCTTTCGTGGGTCTGTTCGGAACCACCGTCGGCATCATCAACGCATTCCGCGGCATGTCTTCTGAAAAGACCGCCGGTCTGTCGGCCGTCGCTGGCGGAATTTCCGAAGCTCTCGTCACCACCGCTTTCGGTCTTTTCGTGGCCGTCCCTGCGGTGTGGGCTTACAACGCCTTTACGAACAAGGTCGAGGCTTTCGGTATCGAAATGACGAACTCTTCGTCTGAGCTGATTGATTACTTCATCAAGCAGCAGGGTCAGAAAGGGAAGAAGTAACTATGGGAATGGGGTCAGGCGGGGGTAGAGGCGAAGTTACCTCCGACATCAACGTTACGCCGATGGCTGACGTCATGCTCGTTCTGCTGATCATTTTCATGGTTATCACTCCAATGTTGCAGAAGGGCGTCAGCGTCGAACTGGCCAGAACAAGAAACCCGATCGATATGAAAGAAGCCGATCGGGATGACGCGGTGCTCGTCGCCATAACACGCGACGGAAAGTTCTGGCTCGGCAAAGACCGCGTGAACATCGAAGACCTCGCGGCCAAGGTGAATGATCTCCTGTCCACAAGGCTGGACAAGACAGTCTTCCTCAAGAGCGATTTGCGCGCGAAATATGGCGATGTCGTTCAGGTTGTGGACAGCATTCGCAATGCGGGCGTCGATAAGGTTGCGTTGTTGACCGAACGCCTGGACGACCAGGTTCGCAGGTAGAAGGGGCCATCGATGAAGAAAAAGATTAAGAAAGTATCGGCAAAGGCAGACATCAACGTGACTCCGTTCATTGATATTCTGCTCGTGCTGCTCGTCATCTTCATGACGATCACTCCTCTGACCCCAAAGGGACTGGATGCGGCGGTTCCGCAACCGCCGCCACCGGGCACACCTCCACCGCCACCGGACGAACTCAACAAGACTATTGTTGTTTCGATCGATAAGGCGGGAACGCTCAAGATCAACCAGAAGGAAGTGGAACTTCGTTACCTGGGTAACGAGCTTCAGGACGTTTTCAAGACTCGTAACGACCGTACTATGTTCGTTCAGGCCGATCCTGACCTGCTCTATAAGGATGTCGTTGAAGTCATCGACGTGGCGAAGGGTGCCGGCGTCGACAAGGTCGGACTGATGACCGAGCAGATATCGGCAGCATCAGGCCGGTAGGGAGGCACAACTTATGACGCGAAAGATTAAATTGATGCTCGCCTTCCTGGCGATCCTCGCCCTGGCACTAACCAGTTGCGCGAAATTGCAGGCACGCGACAACCTGAACAAGGGAGTACGCGCGTTTACTGACGCTCACTATGAAAATGCGGTCAACTACTTCAAGCAGGCCATGCAACTGGACCCGGACCTGACTGTGGCGGAAGTCTATCTCGGGACGGCATACTCCCAGATGTTCATTCCCAATGCGCAGTCTGAAGAAAACCAGAAGAACGCCGAGATGGCCATCGCGACGTTTCAGAACGTTCTCAAGAAGGATCCAAACAACACCAACGCCATCGCCGGGCTGGCCTACCTGTACCAGAATACCGGTGACCTCCAGAAAGCGCACGATTACTACATGAAGAACGCGGAACTGGATTCAACCAATGCCGTGCCCTTCTATGCTGTAGGCAGCGTGGACTGGATCATGGTGTACAACAAGAACAATCCTCTTCCGGAAGAGGAGCAGGCAAAACTTGTCGAAGAGGGTCTCTCGTATCTGGATAAGGCTCTCGCGAAGAATCCCGAGTACGAAGACGCAATGTCGTACAAGAACCTGCTCTATCGGGAAAAAGCCCGGCTCTCCAAGGACGAGAAAGAAAAAGCTGCACTGATCGCGCAGGCCGACGAATGGTTCAACAAAGCCCTCGAAACGCGTAAGAAGTTACAGGAACAGAAGAAAGCAGGCGGCGGCGTAGCGACCACAAGCGATTCGAAGTAAGTCCTTTTGGTAAACCTTTAGCCGCGGATTGCGCGGATTAGACAGATAATTCAGGGACAAACGAATTATCCGTCTAATCGGCGCAATCCGCGGCTTTTTACATATAATCTGAAAGATGATCCGCCTGGAGGACATTCTCGACCGCGTCGGAAAGCATCATCCCGGGGACAACCTCGAACTTGTGCGCCGCGCCTACATATTTTCCGCGAAAGAACATAAGGGACAGGTGCGCGCGTCCGGCGAGCCTTACCTGACGCATCCTCTGGAGGTCGCGAATCTGCTGGCCGAGATGAAGATGGACGCCATCACGGTCAGCGTCGGACTTCTGCACGATGTTGTCGAGGACACGCTGGTTTCGCTCGACAAGATCGAAGAGCTTTTTGGAACGGAAGTCGCTCACATCGTCGATGGTGTAACCAAGATCAGCCAGATCCAGTTCACGTCCAAGGAGGCGAAGCAGGCTGAGAATTTCCGTAAGATGCTCCTCGCCATGACGGACGACATCCGCGTCATCATGGTCAAGTTTGCAGACCGTCTCCACAACATGCGAACGCTCGGGTACCTTACGGCTGACCGGCGCGAGGCGATTGCCCGGGAAACCATGGAAATCTACGCGCCGCTTGCGAACCGGCTGGGGATGGGCAAGATGCGGGGCGAACTGGAGGATCTGGCCTTCAGCTACATCGATGCGAAGGCGTATCAGGAACTCAAGGAACTCGTCGATAAGAAGCGCCGGACCCATGAAGCGTTCCTCGCTGAGATCACGAAGATAGTCGAAGAGAAATTGAAGGAAAGCGATATCCCATGTTTCACGGAATCGCGAATCAAGCGCCTCTATTCGATCTATCAAAAACTCAAGAAGCAGCGGATCACAATCGATCAGGTATTCGACCTTCTTGCATTACGAATCATCACCGACAGCGTCAAGGATTGTTATGCGGCTCTTGGTGTCATTCACAACGTCTGGATGCCTGTTCCGGGCCGCATCAAGGATTTTATCGCGATGCCACGGCCGAATATGTACCAGTCGCTGCACACTTCGGTGATCGCCGGCGGGCAGCCTTTCGAAGTACAGATTCGAACCGCGGACATGCATCGCATCGCTGAAGAAGGCATAGCAGCGCACTGGAAATACAAGGACGGCAAGCTGATCGCCGACGATCGCGAAGATCGGCGCATCTCGTGGTTGCGCCATCTTGTGGAATTGCAGCAAGACATGAAGGATCCTGCCGATTTTCTCAGTACGCTGAAGATCGACCTGTATCCCGAAGAGGTCTACACCTTTACACCAAAAGGCAAGGTCGTTACGTTGCCTCGCGACGCCACTCCCGTCGATTTCGCCTACGCCATTCACACCGAGGTCGGTCACACCTGTGTAGGAGCGAAGATCAATGCCCGGATGTTGCCGCTGAAGACCAAGCTGACAAATGGCGACATCGTCGAAATTGTTACGCAACCGGGCCATAAACCAAGCCGGGATTGGCTGTCCTTCGTCAAAACCTCCCGCGCCCGAAACAAGATTCGACACTGGCTCAACGAGCAGGAAAGTGAGAAGGCCATCGAGCTCGGCCGCAAAGTGCTCGAAAAGGAGGCCCGAAAGTATAAGCAGAACGCCAAGGACCTGCTCGAGAACGAAAAGGTTCTGGCTCTGCTGCCTGACTATGGAGCCGGCAAAGTAGAAGATCTGCTCGCGGCCATCGGTTACGGAAAGGTATCGGCCAAGCAAATCATTTCGCGAATTTCACCGGATGGTTTGAAAGAACCTCAGGCGGAAGAGGAATCGAGAATCGCGACCGTCGTCAAGCGTATGCTGGGACTGGGGACGGACGCCAAGCTGCAGGTGAAGGGATTCGACGACCTGCTCGTCTACCGCGCGAAGTGCTGCAATCCGATTCGCGGCGAGGAAGTGATCGGATACATCACGCGCGGCAAGGGCGTTGCCGTACATTCGAAGAACTGCCCGAACGTGCAGAACCTGCTTTACGATGCGGACAGAAAAATCGAAGTCGAGTGGGCCGGCGTTGCCCCTGCTGCCGAGGCTTACGCCGTGCCACTGACCATTCTGACGGAAGATCGTCCAGGGATGCTGGCCGAGATTGCAGCGGCAATTTCAGAAGTAAAGGCGAATATTCTCAATGTTGAGGCGCGAACGGCGGACGAGCGCGGGACTATCGACATCACAGTCGAGATTCCCGATATGAAACATCTGGAACGCGTCATCGCCTACATCAAGAAAATCGGTGGCGTGTACGACGTAGCTCGATCGACACGCGTCGTCAATCCCGCAAGATAGACACTGCTATGAATAAACGAGTGATCTCTACGCCTCTTGGCCCGTCGGCGATCGGCCCATATTCTCAAGCGATCCGTGCTGGCAATTTGTTATTTGTCTCGGGCCAGGTCGCCCTGGACCCGTCCACTGGAAAGTTCATCGAAGACAAAAGCATCCAGGCTCAAACACGACGAGTTCTTGAAAATCTGTTGGCCATTGTGTCTGCAGCGGGTGGATCTGCGGACAATATTGTAAAGACAACAGTGTTTTTGAAGGACATGAATGATTTCGCGGAAATGAATGCAGCCTATGGGGGGGTTTTCGGTACGGCCCCGCCGGCTCGCGCCACCATTGAAGCCTCACGTCTGCCACGAGACGCGGGAGTGGAGATCGATTGCATCGCGGTCTTGGAGTAAAGAAGGAGAACGCGGGCTAAAGCCCGGCGACTACATTAGGGACTTGCTCGGTTCCGAATGTAGTCGCGGGCTTTAGCCCGCGTTGTTCGTGTTTGCTAAAACCTTCGGCGGAGCCTGATATCTAAACCGAAGTTCCCCAGCTCGTCCTTAGACGCGACAATGGACGTGTTTCGGTTGACGAAGTACTCGATGAGGATGATCTGCTGCCGGTTCGATGACAGGTCCTGCGAATACGTGATCGAAAGATCCTTTGTGACCTGCTCGGAGAGCGTGATCCGGGCTCCCGGATTGTTTTCGGCTCCAATAAGAAATGGGTCGATGCGTACGCGATTCGAACCAAAGAACCGGCCGCCCACGCGTTGTTTGAGCAAATCGAACAGAATGGACGCTGCGCCGCTTTGAAAGAGCTGTTCGCTGGTGGGCCGGTTCTTTTCCGCGTATTCCTGCTGAGTTCTTCCACCCGCAATCAGGCTGACGATTTCGAGCTCCGGCAACGGGGGGTCGGACCGCATTTCCAGATGCAGCCGGTCGCCACGGCCGGTGATGGAAAGGATCACGCGATAGTCCCGAACTTCCGCTTCGGCTTGAACGTCGATTACCGGTTCGATACGCAGTGGATCGACGAAATCGATGTTGCCGCGCGTAATCCGATAGCGGTTTCCCTGAAACAGGAGTGTGCCGCCGCTTGCTTCAATGTGGCCCGTCATCGAAGGCTCATCGACAGTGCCTTTGACATCGACGTCGACGCGCGCTTCGACATCCGCCAGCTGATTCTGGATTGTAATATTGCGGCCGCCCTCGACGTGAACTGCCAGACGCAAGCTGCCGAGGGGCGACGACCTGGCACCCGGGTTCCGCTCCGTGACGAGAGCCAGAAATTCTTCGAAGCCGCTACGATACGCGAGGCTCTGGATCTCCATGCTTCCTTCCAGAAGAGGGGATGACATGTTGCCTCTTAGTACAAGGCTTCCATCGAAAACCGTCCGCAATCCCTCAGGATATCGAACGCGAACATTCTTGG
>WNFT01000230.1_pt1 | contig 43331 bp, 42 predicted proteins | sample 5400191 | NCBI WGS metagenome assembly WNFT01 (sample SAMN13153359, study PRJNA577476) | soil metagenome | isolation source: 80 cm saprolite under Madrone tree | place: USA:California | collected 2016-06-14 | reverse complement strand
GACAGCCCGGTCAAGGATGAGCGCTACGTGCTCCGGACGGACGAAGACGGGAGCTTCAGGTTCTCGAACGTCCCGCCTGGGCCGTACGTGCTGACGAATCGCCTTGCGGGCCAGCCGATCTGGAGGCTCCGCGTCGAGCTCAAGCCCGCCGCCGAAGAGAAGCTCGAGTTGAATGCCGGCAACAGCGTCGCTGTGCGCGACGATTTTCCGGAGTCCCGCTAACCTCTCCCCGGCTGTCATCGCCGTATCGGCCACGCCTGGGTAACGGCTCGCGATGACGTATATTGTGGGCGTGACAGGCTTGCCCGTCGAGGGCTTCCGCGGCACACCCGAGGAAATCGAGCGCCAGTGGTATGAGCAGGTCTACCGCGGGCGCGGCGACAGCATGCTCCAGCTCACCTGGCGCGCGGTGCTCATGGGCTCGGTGCTGGGCGGCGCGCTCTCGCTCACCAACCTCTATATCGGGCTCAAGGCGGGCTGGGGCTTCGGCGTGGCGATCACCGCGTGCATCCTTTCGTACGCCATCTGGACCGCGCTGCACCGGGCGGGCATCGTGCGCGAGCCCATGACCATCCTCGAGAACAACTGCATGCAGTCCGCGGCGAGCTCGGCCGGGTACTCGACCGGTGGCACGCTGATCTCGGCCTTCGCGGCCTACATGCTGATCAACAACCGCACCATGTCGCTGCCCACCATGCTCGCGTGGGTGTTCTGCCTGGCGGTGCTCGGCGTGACCATGGCCATTCCCATGAAGCGTCAGATGATCAACGTCGAGCAATTGCGCTTCCCGAGCGGCATCGCCGCCGCCGAGACGCTTCGGGCACTGCACTCCGTCGGGGAGTCGGGCATGCGGTCCGCCCGCGCCCTGGGGTGGGCCGGCCTGCTCGCGGTGATCAGCAAGTTCTGGACGGAGGGCCTCGTCGTCATAAGCGCGAAGCTCGCGCCCTACATGATCGGGACGTGGGTGGCCGCGCTCAACCAGCGCGTGTTCGGCCGGGAATGGATGGGACGCACGGTGATGTTCTCGTGGGAGCCCATGTTCATCGCGGCCGGCGCCATCACGGGGCTCCACGTGTGCTGGAGCATGTTCCTCGGGAGCGTCACGGCGTGGATGATCTTCGCGCCCATCCTCCAGCACCGCGGCATCATCCAGGGCGAGGGCTACGCGGCCATCGTGCAGTGGACGCTCTGGGGTGGCGTGGCCTGCATGGTCACGTCGAGCCTGCTCTCGTTTGGCCTGCAGTGGCGGACGGCGCTGGCCGCTTTCGCCGATCTCCGCGCGATGTTCGGCGGCGCCAAGAGAGATGCCCACGATCCCATCGCGGCCATCGAGACACCCGCCTCGTGGTTCATCGGCGGCCAGCTCTTTGGATTCGTCGGGCTCGCGTGGCTCGGCCACCGGACCTTCGGCATGCCGTACTGGGAGACGGCGGTGGCGGTGCTGCTGTCATTCGCGCTGGCGCTCGTCGCCTGCCGCGTCACGGGCGAGACGGACACCACGCCGGTGGGCGCGATGGGGAAGATCACCCAGCTCACGTTCGGCGCGATCTCCCCCGGCCACGTGAACGGCAATCTCATGAGCGCCAATATCACGGCCGCGGCGGCGGGAGGCAGCGCCGACCTCCTCACCGACCTCAAGAGCGGCTACCTCCTGGGCGCGCATCCGCGGAAGCAGTTCATCGCCCAGTTTTCCGGCATCTTCGTGGGGACGCTCGTCAGCGTGCTGTGCTTCCGGCTGCTCGTGCCCGACGCCTCCGCCCTGGGCACGAACCAGTTCCCCGCGCCGGCGGCGCAGACGTGGCGCGCCGTCGCCGTGGCGCTCTCGGAAGGGCTCAGGGCGCTCGGGCCGGTCAAGATATGGTCCATCGTCATCGGCGGGTTCGTGGGCATCGCCCTCACCGTGCTGCCGATGATCTTCCCGGCGCGCCGTCACCTCATTCCGTCGCCGGCCGGCGTGGGGCTGGCGTGGACGTTCCATTGGTACTACGGGCTCCTGTTCTTCATTGGCGGACTCGTGGGCTGGTGGGTCGAGAAGAAGCGCCCGACGTGGTCGGCGGAGTATACCTTCCCCGTGGCCTCGGGCTGGATCGCCGGGGAGAGCCTGACGGGCGTGGGCCTCGTGATGTGGGAGAACGGCCCGGAGCTCGTGCGCAAGCTCCTCGGCCGCTGAGTTTCTCGCTACGCGCGCGTCTTCCGGTGGGCGAGCCAGAGGCCCAAGGCGACCAGGACGAGGCCGAGCACGGAGAGCGTGGAGATCGTCTCCGCGAGGAGCAGGGCGCCCAGCCAGGCGGCGGTGATCGGGCTCAGCGCGAGGAAGACGGTCACCTGGGTCGCCGGCGCATGACCGAGGGCCCAGAGCCAGAGGAAATAGCCGACGCCGCTATTGAGGCCGATGAAGATGACGGCCAGCCACCCGCCCCGGGTGAAGTGCGGCACGGACGAGAAGAAACCCTCGCCCGCGGCAAGGAACGAGAGGAACCCCACCGACGCGAGCATCGCGAACGCGCTTACCGGCAGGGCCGGGTATGTCAGGAGATAGGGCCGGTACAGCACGCTGCAGACAGCTCCGCACACCGCGCTGGCGAAGACGGCAAGCTCGCCCGTCCATGCATGAGCCCCGCCGCCCTGGATGGCCTTCTCGCCGAGGGCGAGCCCCACGCCGGCGATCGTCAGGAGCACGCCGAGGATTTTCGGCAGGGTGAGCCGCTCGTGGCCGAGTGCGGCCGCGAGCACCATGGTCAACAGGGGAAAGGTCGCGAAGATCAGCGCGGCGCGGCCGGACGGGATGTACCGCAGGCCGTAGTTGAGCACCGCGATCAGGATGCCGAACTGGGTGATCCCGAGCAGCGCGATGGGGAGGAGATCGCGCCGCGCGAAGCGCGTGCGCTCCGCGGACAGGAGCACGACGGGCAGGAGGCAGCAGAACCCGATCGCGTAGCGTAGCAGCGCCAGCGATGCCGGACCGGTCTGGTCCACGACGAACCGCGTGGCCACCATCGCCGAGCCGACGAGGATGCCGGTGGTGGCCGAGGCGGCCGCGGGCAGGAAGCGCATGGTCACAGCGTGAGGTCCCAGGTTTCCCCGACGAGCGCGTGGCCGAAGCTGTGGTGCCGCTCCTTGTGGACGAGGCGGAAGCCGGCCTTCTTGTAGATGTGCCGGGCGGCGAGCAGGATGCTGTTGGTCCACAGCGTGATCTTCCGGTAGCCTTTTTCCCTGGCGAAGAGGATGCATTCGTCCACCAGGCGGGCGCCGATGCCCAGCCCGCGCGCCTTGGGCTCCACCAGCATCAGGCGCAACTGGGCGACCGTCTTCGAGTGCGTGATGAGGAAGACCGAGCCAACGATCTCGCCGTCCTTCTCCGCTATCCAGCAGCGCTCCCGCTTCGGGTCGTAGCGCTCGATGAAAGTCTTCACGATGCCCGCGACCAGCGCCTCGAAGCGCTCGTCCCAGCCGTATTCCTGGGCGTAGAGCGCGGCGTGACGGTGCACGACCCAGCCCATGTCGCCCGGCTTGTGCGGTCGGAGCAGGTACGGCACCTTCCGCTCGGGCTTGGCGCCCAGAATGCCCTCGATGGTGTGCATCGCCTGGACCAGACGAGTCTGCTCGCTCGCGGGCAGGGTGCCCAGCATCGCGCCGATTTCGTCTCGCGAGCGCGTGTTGAGAGGGGCGAAGGCCGCCTGGCCACGCGGGGTGAGCGCGAGGTGGCTCTGCCGCCCGTCGTGTTCCGACTGCGTCCGCTTGAGGAGGCCGCGCTTCTGAAAACCGCGCAGGATGCGGCTCAAGTACCCTGCGTCCAAGCCGAGATCGCGGCCCAGCTCGGTCGCCGTCGGCCGCTCGCGGTGCGCCAGCTCGTAGAGGACGCGCGTCTCGCTGAGGGAGAAGGGGCTATCCAGGTACGCCTCGCGGAGCAGGCCGATCTGGCGCGTGTAGAAGCGGTTGAAGCGCCGCACGTCGGCCACCCGCGCCTCGATTTGCCTGTCCGCCATATGCGTGCCAGCGTCACATAATTGATTGACTTTGTCAACTATGTTGACGACGGGGCGCCCGCGGGCGAGCCGCGGTATGCTGTCTTCGTGGCCTGGGACCCCGCGCAGTACCTGAAGTTCGCCGACCATCGCCTGCGGCCGGCCGTGGACCTCCTGAACCGGATCGACGCCGCCGAGCCGGACGAGGTGTATGACCTGGGAGCGGGTGCGGGCAACGTGACGCGGCTCCTCAAGGCGCGGTGGCCGGGCGCGCGGGTGACCGGTGTGGACTCATCGGGAGAAATGCTCGCGAAGGCGGCGGCCGCGGCCCCGGAGATCGCGTGGCGACAGGCCGACCTCGGGGCGTGGCGACCCGACGGTCCCGCCGACCTCATCTACTCGAACGCGGCCCTGCACTGGCTCGGCGATCACGAACGGCTGTTTCCGCGCCTCCTGGCCGCGCTCGCGCCGGGAGGAGTGCTCGCGGTGCAGATGCCGCGTAATTTCTCCGCGCCGTCTCACACCGCGATGGCGGAGGCGGCCCGCAGCGGGCCGTGGCGCGTGAAGCTCGAGCCGCTGCTCCGCCCGATGCCGGTGGGCGACCCGGCCTTTTACTACGGCGTGCTGGCCCCCCGCGCCGCGGCCCTCGACATGTGGGAGACCGAATATCTCCAGGTGCTCGAAGGCGAGCACCCGGTCAAGGAGTGGACGAAGGGCACCTGGCTCAAGCCGCTCCTCGACGCGCTCGAGGAACCGGAGCGCAGCGGCTTCGAGGCCGCCTACGCCGAGCTGGTCGCCCGCGCATATCCGCGTCGCGCCGACGGCCGCACGCTGCTGCCGTTCCGCAGGCTTTTCATCGTAGCCAAGGCGCGTCATGGCTGAGCGCGGGATGGCTGAGAGGGGAGACATCCTGCTCGTCTCCTGCTACGAGCTGGGCCACCAGCCTCTGGCGCTGGCCTCGCCGATAGCATTCCTCGAGCGTGCCGGCTTCGCTCCCGAGGCCCTCGACATCTCTGTCGAGCCGTTCGACGCCTCCAAGGCGGCGCGCGCCCGGTTCGTGGCGATCTCCGTCCCGATGCACACGGCGCTCCGTCTGGGGGTGCGCGTGGCCGAGCAGATCCGGCAGATCAATCCCGCGTGCCACATCTGCTTCTACGGTCTCTACGCCTCGCTGAACGCCGACTACCTGCTCGCGCATTGCGGCGATTCGGTGATCGGCGGCGAATTCGAGTCGGCGCTGGTCGCGCTGGCCCAGGCGCTGGAGGCGGGGCGCCCGGAGGCCGTCGGAGGCGTCCACGTGCGGGGCCGCACCGCCGCGCCCGTGCTGGAGCGCCTGCCCTTCGCGCTGCCGAGCCGGGCGACGCTGCCCGGTCTCAAGAAGTACGCGCATCTGGACAGGGACGGCCGCAAGGAGCTGGTCGGCTACGTCGAGGCGAGCCGGGGCTGCCTCCACCTGTGCCTGCACTGTCCGATCCCGCCCGTGTACGGCGGCCGCTTCTTCGTGGTGCCGCGGGAGACCGTCCTCGCAGACATCCGCCAGCTCGAGCGCGAAGGCGCGACCCACATCACCTTCGGTGACCCGGATTTCCTGAACGGGCCCGGCCACTCCCTGTCGATCGTGCGCGCGATGCGAGCCGAGTTCCCGTCGCTGACCTTTGATTTCACGGCGAAGGTCGAGCACATCCTCGAGCGCGCGGAGATGTTCCCGGAGCTGCGGAGCCTCGGCTGCGCCTTCATGATCTCGGCGGTGGAATCGCTGAGCGAAGCCGTGCTGGCCAACCTCGAAAAAGGCCACACGCGGGCCGACGTCACACGCGCGCTCGGCATAGTGCGCGACGCGGGCATCGCCTTCAGGCCCACGTGGGTGGCCTTCACGCCGTGGACGACGCTCGAGGACTATCTCGAGATGTTCGAGTTCGTGGAGCGCGAAGGGCTGATAGACCACGTGGACCCCGTCCAGTTCACGCTGCGGCTGCTGGTCCCGCCCGGCTCGGCGCTCCTGACGCGCGACGCGATCACGCCCTACCTGGGGCCACTCGACCAGGCCGCCTTCATCCATCGCTGGACGCATCCCGATCCGCGCATGGACCTGCTCCAGCGCGAGGCGAGTCGCCTCGTCGAGGCCGCGTCAGCCGAAGATGCGGCGGCAACCTTCTACCGGCTCAAAGCTCTCGCGTATTCAACGGCGGGACTGTCGCAAAAGCTTGCGCCGGCTTTCGCTCCCGACCGGCGCCGCCCGCCCCGACTCACCGAAGCCTGGTTCTGCTGAGCGGAGCCGACCGAGGGCCAGTTCGGCCCTCTCAAGCCGACGCTTCACGAAGGGGTGTCCGGCGTGGTCGTGTAGAGCGCGTTTCGGTCGCTCGAGCCGTCAATAAGGGCAAGAATCCAGCCGGGTTTGTCGGCAATGCGGTATTCTCCCGGTCAGCCGGGAGTCGGGATGCCGTCGAGCCTGGTCGGAGGTTGTGCCATGGATCAACTAACGCGTCGCCAGCTTCCTCTCTTGCTTCTTTTCTCCGTCTCTGTCCTCGTAGCTGTTGAGCCGGGCCCGACGTGGGCGCAGGGCGGCGCGCCCGAGCTGATGCAGCGGGCGCAAGCACGTGTGGAAGCATACCGTGAGCACTTCGCGCGCACCGGTGACCGCGTCTCCCGCGTGAGCGAGTTGCAGCAGGCGCTGACCGAGCTGGACCAGGCGTGTCCGGCGCTCGCGGCGGCCGGCGATCGCGCCGGCGCCGCCACGTGCGTCATCAAGTCGGGGGATGTGGTGCGCATGCTGAGCCAGTTCCGCCTCGGCAACCAGATGTCCGCCGAGGACCAGCGCTGGGTCCAGAACATGCTCGGCGAGGCGAGCCGCCGGTACCGCGAAGGCGAGCGCATGGCGCGCGCCGAGCGGTCAGGCCAGCCGCTCGCCGAGGCGCTCATCGGTCAGGTGCGCACGCAGCTCGGCGCGGGAGCGCTGCACGACTACCGCTCGGCCGCCAACGCCGTGGACGAGGCGATTCGCGTGGCCGCCGGCCTGCCGGATCGCCGCACGCTCGCTCGCGCGATCGAACTGAAGTCGCAGCTCGACGTCGAGCAGGGCGACGTCGTCGCGGGCGCCGACGGGATCAATCGGGCGCTGGCCATCTATGCCAAGCTCAACGACGAGCGGGCGCGTTTCTACCTGCTGCTCGATCGCGCCGATATCTACGAAAAACTCGCCACGCGCTGCGACTTCAAGCTGACCTTCGAGCAGTGCGACGAAGACGCAGTGCGCGCCCGTGTCGACTACGAGGCTGCGCGGTCGATCGCGACCACCCTCGGGTGGCCAGGCCTCGCCCGCCAGTCCGACCAGTTCGCCGTCAGCGTCGACACGCGCCGCAAGTTGATCGCCTCGCGCAAGCGGATGCACGACTCCGTCGCTCCGCTCTTTCACCCGCGGAAGCCTGGCGATGTCCTGGTCTCCGAGAAGTACGTGGCGAGCGGTGGCGGCACCCCGCCGGAGATGCTGGCGGCGGTCAAGGAGCTGGGCGGCATGCCGACCGGCACGGACGCGCGCAGCACCTACGTCCTGGGGATCGATGCCGACATGCGCGGCGACACGAACGCCGCCCTGGCCTCCTACCTTCGGGCGGTGGGCCTGCTCGAGGGTGATCGCCGGCTGGCCAGTGACAGCGAGGCCCGTGGCACCTTCATCGAGGACAAGATCGACTTCTACTACCCCCCGATCCTCCACCTCCTTCAGCAGGGCAAGCAGGTGGAGGCATTTCGCCTGATGGAAGCCTCGCGCTCGCGCGTGCTCGCCGATCTGCTCGCGACGCGGAGCGCGGCGACCGACCCGCGCCAGCGGGCGCTGCTGGCGCGGTACCAGGAGCTGCGCGCTCGAATCGGGCGCGCGCAGAAGAAGCTGTTCGACCTGCGGACGCTCCCCGACTATGACGCGGCGGCCGTGGGCGCGCGTGAGCAGGACCTGGCGCGCCTGGAGAGCGACCGCGCGAGCGTTGTCCAGGAGATGCAGCGCGTCGCGCCGGCCCTGCTGGAGCCGAGCTTCTCGGAGCCGGCTTCTCTGAGCGAGGTGCTCCAGGGTGCCGCGGCCGGCCGCTACGACGTGCTGGAGTACCTCGTCCTCGAGACGGGTGTCGTGGTCTGGCACATCGGCAGTGGCGGCGTCCACGTGCGCAACGTCTTCTTGCCCCGTGGTGAGCTCGCGGCCAAAGTGGATGCGTTGCGGAAGAGTCTGGCGAACCCACGCGCGCCGTTCGACGCGCAGACCTCGCGGGAGATGTTCCTGTTCCTCGTCGAGCCGATGCTCCAGTGGGTCAAGAGCGGTACGATTGTCATTATCCCGCACGAGGAGCTGCACTACGTCCCCTTCCAGGTGTTCCAGGATCCTTCTGACGGCCGGTTTCTCATCGAGAAGGTCCGGGTCTCGTATGCGCCGAGCGCCACCGTGCTCCGCAGGCTCAAGCCCGGCGGCGGGCTCGCCGGAAGCGCAATGCTCGCGGTGGCGGGGCCGGGCCTCGTCGAAGCGGAGGCCGAGGTCAAAGCGATCGCGCGTCTCTACCCGGCGGGTCGGGTGACGCTCCTTGTCGGCGACGCCGCGACGGAGGCGGACGTGACGCGGCGGGTGGCCAATCAGGGCGTGCTGCACCTGGCCGCCCACGGCGTGTTCGACCCGGTCAATCCTTTGCTCTCGTCCATCGAGCTCAGGCCGTCGTCCGGCGCCGACGGTCACCTCACCGCCGCCCAGATGTACGGGCTGCCGCTCGGCCAGGCGCGGCTCGTCACGCTGAGCGCGTGCGAGACCGGTCGTGCCGAGACGACCCACGGTGGCGAGGTGATCGGCATCCAGCGCGCGCTCATCTACGCGGGCGCGGGGGCCCTGCTGCTCACGCAATGGAAGGTGGACTCGGCCTCGACCGCGCTCTGGATGGAGACGTTCTACCGTGAGGCGGCCCAGGCGCCGCTGCCCGAAGCGGCGCGCCGCGCCGGCGCAGCGCTGCTGGCCAGGCAGGAGTATGCGCACCCGCACTACTGGGGCCCGTTCTTCATCGTGGGACGCTGAGGCGGTGCCATCCCTTGCCGGATTGCTCGCGGAGGGGCTGGGCTCGGCCGTCACCAAGTGGAGCGCTCTGACCGCGGTCTGGACGGCCGTGCTCTACGGCGTAGGCTACCTGGCCCTTCGCTTCCAGCTCACGGCCCTCGGCATAGGCACGGACCTCTCGGTTCTCGACGAGCGCTACCTGTTCGAGGGCGCAAAGTTCCTTCTGCTCGTGATGACGGCCATTCCCCTCGGCCTGCTACTGGGCCTGCCGGTCGCTGCGCTCGCATGGGTGACCGTGCGCGTGCTGCCCGGTGTGCGCGACGCCTTCGTCCGCTGGTACTCGGTGCCGGCGCGGCCGCTGATTGCCGGCAGCGTCTTCGCCGTCCTTTTCATCCAGGTCGTCATGCGGCAGTGCCTCGCATTCAACGATCTCTTGCTGGCGGCGGATCTGCCGAGACAGCCGCCATGGTTCCGCGCGATCCTGCTCGCTGGTGACGATATTCCGATGAACCTGTTCGTCGTCCTGCTCTTGCTCGGGGTGGCGGTGACGGCGGCCTGCGTGCCGGCGCTCGGGGCGTGGGACACCGCTCGCCCGTTCGACCGCGTGCTCGGCGCGCTGCTCGTTGTCCTGCTCGGCATCGAGCTGCTCCTGTTGCCCGTGAACCACGGGTACTTGGGCACCCGTCGCGCCATGCCGCGCGTCGTGCTCGACATGCCTGGCGGGACGGGCAGGCCGGCGTGGCTGGTCTGGGAAGGCAAGGACGGCATCACGCACCTCGTCCTCGACCCAAAGGGCGAGCGACGGCTGATCACGGTTCCGAAGGACGAGGCCAAGCACACGGAAATGGTCGCGTACGATCCAGTCCTGCGAATACTCTATGGCGGGGTCAGGGGTCCCCGGTGACATCCCGGATTCTGGCCTTCGCCATCGTGGTCGGTGGGTTCTTCGCGGGCGCCACGTCGCTCTCCGCGCAGGAGTCGCTACTGAAGACGCTTGCGGCCTTCTTCGGGATCTCGCAGTCGCCGAGTCAGCTCCGCTCGAGCTCCGGCGACGCAGTGGCGGGTGAGATCTGGCTCGTACCTGCCGCCGGCGGGGCCAAGTCCCGGCTCTCGCGTGAGGCTGTCTACCATTCCCCGGTCTTCCTGCCCGACGGCAAATCGCTCCTCGCCCTGCGCGGTGAGGCTCTCGTGCACATCGACATCCCCGGCGGCACGGTGACCGAGCTGATGAGGCTGCCGGGCGTCACGAGGCTCGTCGGTGTGGCACGCGAACGACCGGACGAGGTGGCTGTGCTCGCCCTCGTCAACGGGCAGTCCCGCATCGAGATCTTCGAGATCAGCACGGGCAGGCGGCGAATCGTCCGCCACGATCCGCAGGACGGCCGCGACCGGCTGATGCTCGCCTATGCGGAAGGCGACGAGCGGGAGTACGGCAGCGTGCGCGTCTATACCGACGAGCAGAGCACGTCGATCCGGCAGTGGACCGACGTCTTCATCCAGACCGGTGGCGGGCCTGCGGTGGACCTGACGAACGGCAATGGTCTCAGCAGTCGCCAGCCGGCTCTCTCGCACGACGGCGCGCTCGTCGCCTATGTCAACGTCGGCCGCGGTCGCTGAAGCCCGGGTTCGCTTGTGGAGCGGCCCCGGGTAAATTATAGTTCTGTCCGCGTCGCGCTACGCACGCTCGGACCGAGGAGGCGGTTGTGGAATACGTGATCGTCGACTTCCCCGAGCGGCGCGAGGTCTTCATGGGCGGCGTGAGTCAGGGGAACAACCTGAACGACAGCGGCGGCCATCGGATCCTCAGAGTGGACACAGGGAAACACACCTTCACGCTTGGCGGCCCGAAGGATTTCGACCCCCCTAGCCAACTCGTCGACGTCAACGGCACCACGCCCGTTCTGCCGAAGCACATCGCCTTCACGAAGAAGGTCTGAGATGCGCGCGACCGCTCGATCGCTCCTGCTCGTCGGAGCGGCTGTTCTCGTTGCCTGCACCGGCCAGCCCATCAATGGCAAGCTCCCCGCATTCGACGGGAGCAGCGGGTACCGGTTCGACAAGCTCTCGCTCGACAACAACACCAACGACCTCTTCGTGATCCTCGCCTTCTCCGGAGGCGGCACCCGCGCGGCCGCATTCTCGTTTGGCGTCATGGAAGGGCTGCGTGAGACGAAATACCAGGCGCCGGCCGGGCAGCGCGCCCTGCTCGAGGACGTGGACGTCATCTCGTCCGTGTCGGGCGGCAGCTTCACCGCCGCCTACTACGGGCTCTTCCGGGACCGGTTGTTCACGGACTTCCCGAATGTGTTCCTCTACCGAAGCATCCAGTCCGATTTGGTCCTCCGCGCGTTGTCGCCCGTCAACTGGGGTCGCCTCGCGTCCCCGACTTTCGACCGGATCGATCTGGCCGCCGAGCTGTACGACGAGGTGGTCTTCGAACACAAGACGTTCGCGGACCTGCTCAGCCTGCCGCGTAAGCCCTACATCATTCTCAATGCGACGGACATGACGTTGGGGCACCGCTTCGAGTTCACGCAGGACCAGTTCGACCTGCTGTGCTCGGATCTCGGGCCCGTCAAGGTGGCGAACGGCGTCGCCGCCTCCTCCGCCTTCCCGGGCCTGCTGAGCCCCCTCACGCTGAAGAACTTCGCGACGGAACGGTGCGGCTACAAGGCCCCCCAGTGGCTCCTGGACGCGGCGCAACCGGGCAGCCCGATGCCGCGCTACGTGCGCGCGCGGGACGCCCTCTCCTATCAGGATCCCCAGGCCGGCCGCGCGTACGTGCACCTGCTCGACGGCGGCCTCGCAGACAACATCGGCCTCCGCGGCCCCTACGCCGCTCTCACCAGCGACGCCAGTCCCTGGAGCGTGCTCTCCAAGATCAACCAGGGTTCCATCCGGCGTGTGGTCGTGATCACCGCAAACGCCAAGACGAAGACGAGTCACGACTGGGATCGGCGGCGACGGGCGCCGGGCCTCCTGAACGTGTTGGGGTTCGTAACGTCCGGCCCAATGGACAATTACTCGTTCGACACCGTCCAGATGGTCCGCGACTTCTTCACCCAGATGAACGCGGACGCCCAGTCGTGGAACGTATGCACTGCGCGCATCAACGCGAGCTGTCCCGCCGCCGGCACCGACGATGTACTGCCCGTCGTGAACTTCTTTGCGGTGGAGCTGTCGTTCGACGCGGTGGAGGACGGGGCGCTCCGCACCTGCCTCGACAACCTGCCCACGTCTTTTGCCCTGCCCAAGCCGACGGTGGACCTGCTCCGCGCCGTCGCGCGCTCGCTGCTCATGGGCTCGAAAGACTTCCACGCGGCGATGGGCACGATCGATCCCGCCTGGACTCCCAGCCCTGTCACGATCGACCCTGCGCTACGCGCCGAGGTCTGCGCGGCCTCGGCGTCGCGCTGACGCGAACGGGAGGAATACCGATGGACGAGACGGCCGGCGCGAGCGTCACCGGGGTGGCGCAGGTGTTCGATCTGCACGCGCTCAAGGCCTTCGCCCCCGACAAGCGCGTGCGGAAGATGCTCTTCAAGACCGACCAGCTCTGGTCGGAGATCGCCTGCTACGAGCCCGGGCAGTCCACGGTGATGCACAGTCACCCGAGAGAGGAAGAGGCCATCTACGTCCTCGAGGGCACGGCCAACATGGAGATCGACGGCCGCGAGGTCGTGGTGCCGGCCGGCTCGATCGTCAAGTTCCCCAACGCGGTCATGCACGACGTGCGCAACCTCGGGACCGAGCGCTGCGTGATCATGTTCCTCAAGGTCAACCCCAAGGTGCTCCCCAGAACCAACACGGACACTCACGATGGGTAACGTCGAGCGCTGCGACAAGACCCTGCCGCTGAACGAGATGATCTTCTACGTGCGCCGCGACCCGGTGCTCCGCGCGCGCTGGACGACCGACCTCGAGGGTCTCGCCCGCGAGTTCGGCCTGAGCCGCGAGGAGTACGAGGCGGTGCGCGACAAGGACGTGCGCCGGCTCCACGACATCGGCGTGCACCAGTACTACGTCCCGCAGATCCTTCGGCTCTTCTACGGCGCCGCCGCCAACACGAACAGCCACCCGGCGCTCGAGGCATACAAGAAGGCGTATCCGGAGGAAGCGGAGCAGGCGAGCCGGCTCCAGCACGAGCTCGAGAAGCGGGAGCGGTGAGCCATGGCCACGATCGTCTCCGCGATGGCCATGACGCACTCGCCCGGACTCACGGGCTGGTTCGAGCGCGCATCCAGGGACTACCAGGAGCGGGCGTTGAGCGCCATCGGCGAGATGCGCGAGCGCCTGGCCAGGTCGCGGCCCGACGCGGTGGTGGTGTTCAGCAACGACCACCTGCTGAACTGGCCGATCAACAACACGCCGGAGTACACGGTGGGGATCGGGTCCGAACACGTCGGGCCCGCCGACTGGTACGACGAGTGGCTGGGCCTTGCGAAATACAAGATCCCGGGCCATCCGGCGCTCGCACGCTACATCGTCAACGAGGGCGCGCGGCGGCGGCTGGCATTCTCCTACCTTCGCGATATGCAGTTCGACGATGGCATCTCGGTGCCCATGCACTACCTGAACCCTACCGGCGCCATCCCGCTCGTGCCCGTCACGATGAACTGCACCATGCCGCCGATTCCCACGCCGGAGCGCGCGTATCAAGTCGGGACGACACTGCGCGAGATGCTCAAGGCCTATCCGGGCAACGAGCGCATCGCCATTCTCGCGACGGGCGGTCTTTCACACGAGCCGGGAGGGCCGCGCTATTTCTGGGTGGACGAGGAGTTCGACCTCTGGTTCCTGGATCTCTTGAAGAACGGCGACCACGAGGCGCTCCTGCGCGAGTGCACGCTGGAGCGGATGGAAGCGGCCGGCTCGGGCGGCACGGCGGAGCTGCTCTCGTGGATCCTCGCCATGGCCTTCACGACGGGCCCCGCCGAAGTCCTCGCCTACATGCCCGCCATAGCCTGGCGCTCAGGCACGGGCATGGTTGTCTGGCCTGGTCTCATCTGACCGGATCTACCCGCACCCTACCCTCTCCCCCAGTGAGGGAGAGGGAGCTCTTCTCGAATTCCCTCGCCCCCGGGGGGGGAAGGCAGGGTGAGGGGGCGCGGCCTAGCTTCCGACCACGCGCTCGACGATGACGCAGTCCTTCCAGACGCCTTCGAGCTCTCCGTGCGCCTTGTAGATCCCTACCTCCCGGAATCCCACCGAGCGACAGGCGGCCCGGCTCGCGACATTCTCGGGGAAGATACGGGACACGAGCTTGTGCAGGCCGGCCGCGGCTGCTTCCTGGATGAGGGCCTCCAGCGCGAGACGGCCGACGCCGCGGCCCCGGTAGTCGCGCGCGACGTACACCGAGAACTCGGCGATCTTCGCGTAGCACTCGCGCGGCCGGTACGGCGACGTCGAGGCGAAGCCGACGATGCGCCCGCCATCCTCGACGACCACGACAGGGTGAACGCCGTCGAACCAACGCGCCACATCCTCGGCGCTCCGCGGCCGCGTCTCGAACGTGGCGATCCTGTCCTCGATGCCCTCGTTGTAGATCCGCGCGATGGCGTCCGCGTCGGTCGGGGTCGCTTTCCGTGTCGTGATCGGCATGGCTCAGCCCTTTCTTCCCCATCCTTCCATTTCGATGAGGCGCTCGACGCGCTGCCGGACCTCGTCGCGGATCTGTCGCACGCGCTCGAGCGGCTTGGCCTTCGGGTCCTCGATGGGCCAATCGTCGCGCTCGAGCCCCGGCACGAAGGGGCAGGCCTCGCCGCATCCCATGGTGACGAGGAGCCGGCTGGCACCGGCGAGTTCATCGGTGAGCCGCGCGGGCTTCGCACCCGACACGTCGAGACCGGCCTCCTTCATGACGGTGACGACCTCTGGGTGGACACGGTCCGCCGGCTCCGTTCCCGCTGAGACCGCGCAGGCGCGCCTCGGATCGGCCAGGGCATTGAAAAACGCGGCAGCCATCTGGGAGCGCCCTGCGTTGTGCACGCACGCGAAGACCACCTGAGCCGTCATCGCGGGCCCTCCTCTACTCGCGGCTCTATTGGCGCGAGCCAGCCGAACAGGGCAGTGGCCGCCGCCGCGCCGATGAGCTGGGCGACGATGAAGCCCGGAGCGTCGGCGGGGCGGATGCCGGCGAAGGTATCGCTGGCGGATCGGGCGAGCGTCACGGCCGGGTTGGCGAACGACGTGGACGCGGTGAACCAGTAGGCCGCCGTGATGTAGCCGCCGACGGCGAAGGCCACAATGTCGGAGCGCAGATGAGCGCACCCCCAGATGACGGCCAGAAGCCCGAAGGTCGCGACGAACTCGCTCAGGAGCTGGGCACCGCCGGCTCGCGCGTGACGCGAGGCGAAGAAGACGGGCTCGGAGAACATCGTGTTCGCGGCCGCGACGCCGGCGAACGCGCCCACGAGCTGCGCCGCGACGTACGCCGGCGCCTCACGCCATGCGAAGCCGCCGCGCCAGGCATCCGCCAGCGTCACCGCAGGGTTGAAGTGCGCGCCCGAAATGGGCCCGAAGGCCAGGATGAGCGCGACGAGCGCCGCGCCGGTGGCGATCGTGTTCGCCAGCAGGGCGAGGGCCTGCTGGCCGCCGGCGAGCCGGCTCCCCATGATGCCGGAGCCGACCACCGCGGCCAGGAGCAGGGCCGTGCCCACCGCCTCCGCGACCACCCGTCGCCCGAGATCGGGCCGGCGGTGGGGCGGTCCGCTCACCCCGCGAGGGGCTTGCGGGCGCGGACGAAGGCGCTCATGAACTTGCCGTCCACCTGGGGCGCGATGGCGTCGACGTCGATGCCAGACTTCGCCAGGAATTCGCGCGCGTCCTCGACGCGGTAGACGCGCGTTGGCTCGAGGTCGATGCCCTCGAAGCCTGCCTTGGCGAGCTTGGCACGGTACTCGTCGTGTTCCAGCGCTCCCGCCACGCAACCTATCCACAGCTCGACGCTCCTGCGGATCTGCGCGGGTACCTCGCCGCGCACGACGACATCGGAGACGGCGAAGCGGCCGCCCGGCCTGAGCACGCGGAAAGCCTCGGCGAAGACGCGACTCTTGTCCACCGAGAGGTTGATCACGCAGTTGGAGATGATCACGTCGACCGAGTTGTCAGGCAGAGGAATGGCCTCGATCTCGCCCTTGAGGAACTCCACGTTCGAGACCCCGGCTTTGCGCTGGTTCTCTCGCGCCAGCGCCAGCATCTCGTCGGTCATGTCGAGGCCGTAGGCCTTGCCCGTCGAACCGACCCGCCGGGCCGAGAGCAGCACGTCGATGCCGCCGCCCGAGCCCAGGTCGAGGACGGTCTCGCCGGCCTTGAGCTCGGCCAGCGCCGTGGGATTGCCGCAGCCGAGGGAGGCGGCGGTGGCCTCGGAGGGCAGGCACGCCGTTTCGCTCTCCGTGTAGAGGTTGGAGGTGATGGGGTGGGCCTCGAGTCCGGAGGTGCTGCTGCAGCAGGAGCTGCCGCCATCCGTCACCTTGAGCGCGGCCTTGCCGTACTTGTCCTTCACGATCTGCTTGATGTCCTGATCCGCCATTGCCGGTCTCCTATCGTGTCGCGTCGTCAAGAAGACGCGCAGCAGGTATTGCTCTTTGCCAGTTGCAGCCCCTGCGCGGCGGGCTTCTCGCCGCCCGTGACCTCGTCCTCAAGATCGTAGTTGAGGTGGTAGACCTCCCACTCCACGCCGTCCGGGTCCTGGACCCAGAACTTGTCCTGGTTGGCGTGGCAGCAGTTGACCCCCATCTCCTCGCGCACGGGCAGGCCGGCGGACTTCACGCGGGCGAGCTGCGCCATGACGGCGTCCACGGTCTCCAGCTGGACGCCCACGTGGTTCACCGTGCCCACGGCGGCGTGACCGCCCTCCGAGACGGCGAGGTTGACGGGCGCCCACGCGGGCAGGAACTTGACGTACCCCGTCTTGACCTTGACCGGGCCCTCGCCGAGGAACCGCTCGTAGAAGTCGCGGCTCTTGCCGAGGTCGGATACGTGCATGTGCAGATGGACTTTGGCGGACATGGAGCCCTCCTTTAGCAGCAGGCGGTGAGCAGGCGCGCGAGCGTGGTCGCCGTCTCCCGCTGCACGGAATAGTAGATGTACCGCTCTTCCTTGCGGCTCTCGACGAGCCCGGCCCGCCGGAGCAGGTCGAGGTGGTGCGACAGGGTCGGCCCCGGGATCTCCACGGCCGCCTGGATCTCGCCCACCGAGACTTCCCTCCCGGCGCGGACGAGGAAGAAGAACACCTGGAGTCGGGTCAGGTGCCCGAGGGCCTTGAACGCCTCGACGTGGGTGTCATCGGCCTCCAGCCGGGCCAGCGGCAGGCGGGCTATAGTTTTCATAGTTCGAAGTTTATGAAACTATCGAACGGATGTCAAGCCGATTCTTCGGGCCAATGCGGGTGTTGACAGCGCCCGGGTCCAACCCTACGATCGCGTCGTTTTCCAGAGGCTTGGAGGGCTGCGAATGTCCAGGAACCATGCACTGGCCGGGCTCGTCGCCTGTGTCGTCACGCTCGGGCTCACGCCAGCCGGACCCGCCCACGCCGTCGCCGATACGCCCGCCCTGACGGTCGAGATTGTGCAGCCGGGCAGGGCGGCGCCAGGCGGCCTGCCCGCCGGAGGCCTGGGCGACCGGGTCACCATCGGCATCAAGGGGTTGCAGCGGTGGGCCGGCGCATCGACGGACTGCGAGCCGAGGACCGACGCAGCCAGGATCGAGAAGGCGGTAAGCACGGATGTCCGCGACCTCACGCGGGCGAAGCTTTTCATCGACAACCGGGCGATCCCGGACCTTCCGGTGACCGTGGAACTCTGCAACGATCGACTCTTCTTCGATCTCGTCTACACCGCTAAAACGCAGAATACGGCGAACAGAGACGCCTGGAGCCGTATCCTCGGCGAGTCGCACGCCTGGAGCCGCCCCGTCGTGATGACGGTGGCCCTCGACGGCAGCAACCCGTTGCCCGTCTCGAAGCCGAATTTCGACCTCGTCATGATTCCGAGGGCCCGATTCAACTGGTGGCTCGGGATCTTCCTCGTCCTCATGGCGGCATTTTGGTATCTCGCCGTCAGGAGCGACCTGTTGCGCGACATGGGCCCGCAGCCCGGGCTCACCCCCGATCCCCGGCAGCAGCCGCGAAAGCCCTTCAGTCTCGGCCGATGCCAGATGGCGTGGTGGCTTTTCGTGATCCTGGCCGCGTATCTGTTCATCGGGGTGATGACGGGGGACTACCTGAGCATGACGGTCCAAGCCGTCGCGCTGCTCGGAGTCAGCGCGGCGACGGCGGTGGGCTCGGTGGCGATCGACCAGAACCGGCGGAGCGGCGCCGAGGCTCAGAAAAGCGCGCTCACCGCCGAGCAGACGACGCTGGCCGCCAAGCAGGCTACGCTGACCCAGGAACTGGCCGATACCGCTGCCCGTCTGGCCGCGCCCGGAATCGCGCCGGTTGCCGCAAACGATCTTGTCAAGATCCAGACCGAGACGCAGATCGAGCGGGACAAGATCCTGTCGCGGCTCAACCAGATCAGCCAGGAGCTGAAGCGGCACGAAGCAATACTCAGGGTGAACCCGGCCACCGGCAACTTCCTGAAGGACATTCTCTCCGACGCGACAGGCGTCACGCTGCATCGATTCCAGATGCTCGTCTGGACGGTGGTGCTGGGGATCGTCTTCGCCCTCCAGGTTTATCGCAACCTGGCCATGATGGACTTCTCGCCCGAGCTGCTGGCCCTCCAGGGCATCAGTGGCGGCACCTACCTGAGCTTCAAGGTACCGGAGACTCCCGCTATTTCCGGAGGTGCCGCTCCATGAGACTGAAGGAGCGGCCGGAACGTCAGGGGGAAGCTCTGAAGGAGCGCGAGATCCAGTAGAAGGCGGCCGCCGCCACCGCCAGCATGGTCAACCCCGCGCCGGTGAAGCCGAAGATGACCTTGCCGATGCCGAAGAGCGTCGCGTACACGGCCACGATCCCGGCGATCCAGTTCGTCCACGCGAGCGCTCCGCCGGGGATGGGCTCGCGCCCGAAGCCGAGCCGCGCCGAGACTCGGGCCCAGCCGGGGCCGCCGGGGCGCACGCGCCGGTAGAAGGCGTCGAGCACCGCGTCGGGCTCGGGACGCGTGAGAAACGTCACGCAGAGCCACACCACCGTGCTGCAGGCGACGGTGACGAGCATGATCGTCGCCAACGCGTTGGGATCGTTCTCCGCGAAGCGGGGCTTCAGGTACCTGAACCCGAGCAGGCTGACCGCGAAGCTCGCCACCATGGCCGAGATCTCGCTCCACGCGTTGATGCGCCACCAGTACCAGCGCAGGATGAGCACGAGTCCCGTGCCGGCACCGAGTGCGAGCAGGAGCTCCCACGCCTTCTCGACGCTCGAGAGCTGGGAGGTGACGGCGATGGAGCCGAGGAAGAGGAGCACCGTCGCGGCACGGGAGACGGCGACGTAGTGCGCTTGGGTCGCGTCGCGCCTGACGAAGCGCTTGTAGAAGTCGTTGACCAGGTACGAGGCGCCCCAGTTGAGGTGGGTCGCCACCGTGCTCATGTACGCCGCGGCGAAGCCGGCGAGCATGAAGCCGCGCCACGGCGTCGGCAGGAGATCCACGAAGGCCTGGACGTACCCCGCCTCCCTGTCTTGCATCGTCGGGTAGAGGATGACGGTGGCGAGGCCGGTGACGATCCAGGGCCAAGGCCGCAGCGCGTAGTGCGCGATCTGGAAGAAGAGCATGGCCACCACCCCGTCCTTCTCGGTGCGCGCGCTGAAGATGCGCTGGGCGACGTAGCCGCCGCCCCCGGGCTCGGCGCCCGGATACCACGCCGCCCACCACTGGACGGAGAGATAGACGCCCAGGGTCAGGAGCGGCATCCAGGCGTAGGCATGCAGGCCGGTTGCCGTCGCGCTTACCGGGAGGACGGACAGCGCCGCCGCCTCGCTCCCGAAGTGCGCCACCAGCTTGACCTTCATCACGTCGATCCCGCCCACCGCGCGCACCGCGTAGACCGCGAGCACGATGACGGCGCTCATCTTGATGACGAACTGGACGAGATCGGTCCACAGCACCGCCCACATGCCCGCGGCCACCGCGTAAAAAGCGGTGATCGCGAAGCAGATCCCCACGGCCACGACCTCGCCGCTCACCGTCATGCCGGCTATGGTCACGTCGCGCAGGCCGAGCGACACCGTCAGGATCTTGATCATGGCCCGCGTGACCCAGCCGAGGATGATGAGGTTGATGGGGATGGCGAGGTAGAGCGCGCGGAAGCCGCGGAGAAAGGCCGCGGGCCCTCCGCCGTAGCGCACCTCGGCCAGCTCGGCGTCCGTCATGACCTCGGCCCGGCGCCAGAGGCGGGCGAAGAAGAAGACCGTCAGCATCCCGCTCATCACGAAGTTCCACCAGAGCCAGTTGCCCGCCACGCCCTTGGTGGCGACGAGCGCGGCGACGACCAGCGGCGTGTCGGCGGCGAAGGTCGTGGCGACCATGGCCGTGCCGGCGAGCCACCACGGTACCTGGCGCCCGGAGAGGAAGTACTGGTCGAGGCTCTGGCCGCCACGCTTGGTGAAGAAGAGCCCGACGCCCGTGCAGAAGAGGAAGTACGCCGCGACGATGGCCCAATCGAGCGGGGTGATGGTCATCCCGCGAGGACGTTACGGCCGGGCGAGCGCCGATGTCAAGCGAAGCGCCAGCCGTCGAGCGCGCGCGGATTCGTCGGGATGATGCGCAGCGGCAGGTCGCGCGGGCCGAGGATGCCCGCGTCGAGGAGCGGCCCCGCGCCCCGGCCGAGTGCCGAGCGTCTGAGCGACGGCATAGTCCCCAGGCGGGTTGCGAGCGAGTGGGCTTCGGCAGGGAGTCTCACGACGCCGCCGGGGAGCCAGAGAGGGAAGTCGCCGCGCTTCCTGTCAATCGGCCCCGCGAAGACGGGCACCTGTGTCCAGAGGCGGTCGCGGCTCTGCGGTGGGATGGGCTCGGCCATACCCGCCGCGACACCCCACGAGGTGATCGCCGCCGCGGCGCGTGAGCCGCTAAGCGGCTTCGCGCGCCTCTTCCACGTGAGCGACAGCGCCAGCGACCGGCCGTGGCAGACGACACGGTGAGGGGTGCGCGGCTGCATGTAGAAGAGCGAGCCGGGCGCGAGGTCCTGCGTGACCCAGCCGCGGCCGATCACCTTCTCATCCAGGTCAGCGCGCGTGCCGCGCGGTACCTGAGGCCCCGTGGTCACCGTGCGGCGGCCTTCGAGCTGCACCCACACGCTGTCCACCTCGCCGTCGTGGTGGAGCCCCATGCCCTGGCGCCCCTTTCCGTTGACGATGAAGAGGAAAGACGTTTCCTCCCTCCCTGGGCCGAAGAGCGTCGCGCGCAAGGCCGCCATGAGGCGCGCCACGCGCGGCAGCACCTGGTGGACCTGCGGCATGTACACCGTGGCGCCGGCGGCGAGCGCGCGATCGATCTGCTTGCGGGTGGGCCGGCGGTGGTATCTGCGCTCGGCGGCGATCTGGACGGGAAGCCCGGACCGGGCCAGTCTCAGCGCCTCGCGGAAAGACGGCGCGAGCGGGGAGGCGCTACTTCTTCGAGGCGGCGTAGCGGTTCTCGACGTAGTCGTCGAGAATCTCGAGGAACTCGGCGACGATCCTGTCGCCCTTGAGCGTGAGCTTGAGCGCGCCGTCCACGAAGACGGGCGCCTTGGGCTCCTCGAAGGTGCCCGGCAGCGAGATGCCGATGTTCGCGTGCTTGCTCTCGCCCGGGCCGTTGACGACGCAGCCCATGACCGCGACCTTGAGCTCTTCCACCCCCGCGTACTTCGCCTTCCACACCGGCATCTGCTCGCGGAGGTACGTCTGGATCTCCTCGGCCATCTCCTGGAAGAAGGTCGAGGTCGTCCGCCCGCATCCGGGGCAGGCCGTCACCTGAGGCAGAAAGCTCCGCAAGCCCATGGACTGGAGAATCTGCTGGGAGACCAGCACCTCTTCGGTCCTGTCGCCACCGGGCTTCGGCGTGAGCGACACGCGGATGGTGTCTCCGATGCCCTCCTGGAGCAGGATGGACAGCCCCGCGGCGCTGGCGACGATGCCCTTGGCACCCATGCCCGCTTCGGTCAGTCCCAGGTGCAGCGGGTAGTCTGAGCGCGGCGCGAGCATCCGGTACACGTCCACGAGGTCCTGGACGCCCGAGACCTTGGCGGAGAGGATGATGCGGTCGTGGCCGAGGCCCGTCTGCTCGGCCAGCTCGGCCGACTGGATGGCGCTCTCGACCATGGCGTTCATGGTTACGTCGCGCGCGGAGAGCGGCTCGGCCAGCCGGGAGTTGGCGTCCATCATCTCGGTCAGCAGGTTCTGGTCGAGGCTGCCCCAGTTCACACCGATGCGCACGGGCTTGCCGTTGTCGACGGCGACTTTCACGATGGCTGTGAAGTTGTCGTCGTGGTGCTTGCCGCCGACATTGCCCGGGTTGATCCGGTATTTTGCGAGGGCCTTGGCGCAGGCGGGGTACTTGGTCAGGAGGACGTGGCCGTTGTAGTGGAAGTCGCCGATGACGGGCGCCTGCACCTGCTTGACGATCTCGGGGACGGCCTTCGCCGCGGCGTCGTTGTTGACGGTCACACGCACCAGCTCGCTGCCCGCCGCGTGAAGCGCGTTGACCTGCGCGACTGTCCCGGGGATGTCGGCCGTGTCGGTGTTGGTCATGGACTGGACGACGATGGGCCGCTCGCTACCGACCTTGACACCGCCCACGTCGACCAACACGGTCTTCCGGCGCTTCGAGAAGCTCATATCAGCGCCACTATATCATGGAGATCGGGGGCTTCCAGAGCGCCGCGGGATCGTGGATAATCGCAGCCCGGACACCACAAACCCCATCGAGGAGAACTCCATGCTCGTCGTCCAGACCCCGCAGGACCTGAAGCAGCACATCGGCAAGACGCTCGGCCCCTCCGACTGGATCACGGTGGACCAGGCCATGATCGACAAGTTCGCGGAGGCGACGGGCGATCACCAGTGGATCCACGTGGACGTCGAGCGCGCGAAGAAGGAGATGCCGGCGGGCAAGACCATCGCCCACGGCTACCTGACGCTGTCGCTCCTGCCCCGCCTGGTCCCGCAGCTCCTGAAGGTCGAGAAGCGGAAGCGTGGCATCAACTATGGCAGCAACAAGGTCCGCTTCACCAACATGGTGCCGGCGGGCTCGCGCGTGCGCCTCAAGCAGACCATCAAGAACGTGGAAGACGTCGAGGGCAACGGCGTGCGCATCACGTCCGAGATGGTGATGGAGGTCGAGGGCCAGGAGCGCCCGGCTCTCGTCGCCGAGGTGCTGGGCATCCAGTACGCGTAGCGACGCGTTCTCGCGGCCGACGAAGGCGCGATCCTGGGCGCCCGGCAGGCGGCGGGTGACCGCATGTGGCCGCGCATGAACAAGCCGGACTGGGCCGGACGGAGCGCCGACCAGCTCTCCCCGCAGACCTACGTCGAGTGGGCCGCCTGGGGCGATACGGCGGCGGCAGCCTCGGCGAGGAGGGTGTACTTGGCCAGCGTGCGCGCGGCCTGCGCGGCGGGCCAGTCGCCACCGTCGATGGCCTGCACGAGCGAGTCGAGCACGAGGGAAAAGTGCGCCTCATGCCCCGCCGCAAGAGCCGGCGGGAGGACGAGCGCCACGCCGCCTCGGATGACGGGCTCCACGCCGACGCCGGGTAGCTCGGTCTGCCACGAGGCGACCGCATCGAGCACGGCCCGTGCCACGCGGTCGGCTTGGCCCCGCGGCTCGACGCTGACCCGCCGGCGATTGCCGGTCTCTGGCCCCTGCTCGAGCACGATGTCGGCGCCTGAGCCGTGGGCCACCGCTCGATAGTGATCTCCTCCTCCCGCCGGAATCCCGACATTCCAGCTCGCCGCGACCCGCGCGCTCACGCCCGACACCAGGTACGAGAGCTCGGCATTGCAGAGGTACTCGAGGGCACCATCGGCCACGAAAGGCCGCAGCTCGTCGGGGAAGGCCGGCTCCTTGGTGATCCGCTGGAACGCATCCGAGGGCACACGGGTTGGCCAGGCGCGCGCCGACGAGAGCTTCGGAGCCTCGTCGGTTCCGCCTCCAGCGTATTCCGTGAGCCACTGGGTCTGATCGACGAGGTGCGTCGGGATGTCCACGGCTCCGCTCCCCTGGACGCGCACATCGAAGTACCAGGTGGGGCGCCGAAGCGGCACCCCGTCGACCAACTTGTCGAGATGGTGGACGCTCTCGAGCTCGAGAGCCGGCCCGTGACCGCTAAAGCGGCCGAAGACGTCGGGAAGATCGACCAGCCGCTTCATCAGCCGGGCCGCGAGGTCGTGACGGCCCGTCATGATCTCCCAGGCCAAGGGCCGGGCGGCGAGACTCTGCCGCACGTCCTCGAGGTCGCGCGGCTCCACGAGCCAGGGCTTGTCGGCCAGCACGTGAAAGCCGGCGTCGTGGAGCCGCCGGATCGCACGCGCCTTGCCGCCGTTCCGCCCGGCCAGCACCACCACGTCGCCGCGCCGCTCAGTCACGAGACGCGCGAGCGGCTCGCCGGACGTGAGCACCGTTGGCCGCCAGCGCGTGGGTTGTTCGGATCGCCGATTGAACCGCTCCACCAGCGCAAGGAAATCGCGAAGCTCGACACCATCCGGCGCGTAGACGAAGATCTCGTCCCCGATAGCGGGATGCGGGACGCGCAGGGTCAACGCCGCGTGAAAGTGCCCGGGATCGAGAAAGAGCAGGGTGTGCACGTGTCTACGGCAGCTTGGCCTTCGCCTTTTCGTAGGTCTGCTTGACGGAGTCCATCGCCGAGTTCGCGCCGGCCTTGACGTCGTCCCACTTCGAGGCCGAAGAGGCCTTGACGGCTTCCATCTTCTCGGCGAGCACGGCCTTCTGCCTGTCGAGCGCTTCCATGTCGCGCGCGAACTCCGCCTTGACCGAGTCGCTCGCGCGCCCGGCCTTGGCCTTGAGCTCGTCGATCTTGACGTCGAGCTCCCGCATCTCCGAGGCGAGCTTGCGCTGGTACTCTTCCTTCTTCTCGTAGGTATAGTCCGCGGCCTGCCGGCTGTCCTCTTTCACGCCGGAAACCGTGTTGCAGCCGACGAGAAGGCTGACCCCAATGAGCGCAGTCCAGAGAGTTCGCATGAATCCTCCTGCGCAGACGGTAGACGAGGCTGCGTGGCCCGTCAAGCCGAGCGCAGGCCGCGGAGGCCAGGTCACTTGCCGAGGAACGTCTTCGCCTGCCGGATCTCGGGCCGCTCGCTGTCGGCCTTCTCGCCGAGAATCACGAGCTGAGAGTAGTACGTCCTGGCCTTGGTTCGATCGCCCGCCAACTCGGCCGCACGGGCCGCGCCGAGGACCCCCCTGAACCGGTTCGGCTCTACCCGCATCGAGGCCTCGAACTCCTTCAGCGCCTGCGCCGGCTCATTCGACTCGAGCAGCATCTCGCCCAGGAGCTCGCGCGCTGGCACGAGCGGTCCGGGCGTGACCGGGTGCTTCTCGGTCGCGTCCTCGCGATCGGCAGCCGAGCGCATGAGCGCCAGCGCATCGTCCTTCTTTCCCTCGGCCCGCGCGATCCACGCGGCCAGCATGCGCTGCTGGATGTCGACCTGCTCCGCCCAGTAGCCGTTCTTCGCCGCCGCGAGGGCGTCTCGCAGCACCTGGAGGCGGTCGACGTCTTGTCGCGCCGCCGCCGCGTTGCCGCTGCGCGCGGCGCCGAGGCCTCGCGCGAACACCAGCTGCGCTTCCGACTGCGGGAAGCGTCCCCACGGGAACTCCTTCCCGAAGAGCGTGAGCGACGCGGCCTCCGACCAGCGCCCGCGCTCGAGCGCATAGCGGGACGGAATGGTCGCGAGGGCGAAGCCGGCTACGAAGTGCTCGGTGTTTATTTTCTGGATCGCGTTCATGTCGTCGAGCACGCGCTTCGCCGCTTGATCCTGCGCCATCTGCAGATACGCGTACGTCAGGTAGTCCATGGCGTGCAGCTGGTTGAAGTGATCCTGGGCGGCCGCCGCGGAGGCGCGGTTCGACTCGACGGACTCCTGCCAGTAACCCCGCCGCGTGAAGATGTGAGAGGGCATGTGGAGCGCATGCGGCGCCGCCGGCGCGATGCCGGCGTAGCGGCGGGCGGCGCCAACCCCTTTTTCGGCGATCGGCGGATAGTCGTAGCTGTGGATCAGGTAGTGGGCCACGCCCGGGTGCTGGGGCTGCTCGGCGAACACCTTCTCGAGTATGGCGGCGGCCTTCAGCTGATTCGCGTAGGTCTTGTCCGTCGGGAGCGCCGTCGCGTTCAGAGCGAGGGCGTAGAAAATCGCCGCTTCGCGATCGTCGGGATAGCGCTGCGACAGTCGCTCCATCGCCTGGAGGTAGGCGAGGGCCCGCGCCCGGTGCTCAACCGTCGCCGCGTCCTTGTAGAAGACCTCGAGTGCGGCGATGTAGTCGCGCTCGCGCTGGGTCCTGGCGCCCGCGGCCTTCGCCTTCTCGACGGCGGCCCAGCCGTCGGCGAGCCCCTTGGCTGACGGCGGCCACGCGAACGGGTTGCCGAGCGCGTTCATCCCGATGCCCCAGTAGGCCATCGCGCAGCCGGGGTCCTTCTGGAGCACGCCGGCGAGCGCGTTGAGTGACGCCGCGTGATAGAAGGAATGCAGCGCGGCGATGGCGCGGTCGAACTCCGCCTGCACCTCGGCGTTGCATGACGTCGGGAAACTGACCTTGCCGACCTTTTCTTGCGCCGCGGTACCGGCGATGCCGACGACCATCATCAGGGACAGACAGAGGGCGACTCTGCGGAATTTCATGGCGCAAACCTCCCATCCCGAGTGCGGGGCCGGTGCATGAGGAGCCTGGGCAATTCTAGCCCGGAATGACTGCTCAGAACATCCCGTTGGTGTTGGCGCTGGCCATCAGCGGATGACGAGGATGAAGTCGAAAGTCGCGAGCCTGCCGCCGTCCGTGTCGCGCACCCGCATCACCAGCGCGGGGTCGAAGATGGAGTCGCGCCGGTTTTCGGCGCCGTCTGGGAAGTAGAGCTGGGTCGTGAGCGCCGGCTGGCCGGGGGCCTGGATCTTCACGTGGATGTGCCGCGTCCGACCCGGGTACTCGGCGGGCACGATGGTTTCGAGACGGTAGCGGCCAGACTCGTCGGTTAGCTGGTGGCCGCGCAGCCGGTAGCCGGCGTTGTCGTAGCGGCCGGTGGCATCCGCCTGCCAGAAATCCAGCATCGCGCGTGGGACCGGCTTGCAGCCGGTTGTCAGCACCGATCCCTCGATCACGAGTTTCGTCCCCGGCATCCCTGGCTCGAGCAGCGACGCGCGCATCGGCGTGTTCGGCTTGTAGTACGGCCCCTCCGTCTGGGACGGTGTGGCCGCTCCACAGGTCTTGGCCGCCTGCGCCTCCGCGTCGGAGACGGCGGCGAGTGCCACGGCTACCGCCGCTGTCAGGAACTCGCGCCGCGTATAACGACTCCCGCTGGCTGTGGCCATCAGAACATACCGTTCGTGTTGGCAGCTTTTTCGGGGATGGGCTGGACGACGTCCCAGTGCTCGACGACCTTGCCGTTCTCGAGCTTGAAGATGTCGACGATGGCGTTACCGCGCGTGCCCGGCTCCCGGACGGCATGGACATGGACGATGACGTAGTCGCCGTCGGCGAACACGCGCTTGATTTCGCTGCGCGAGTTGGGGAACTTCTCTTTCAGAAACTGGAGAAAGGCCTTGAGCCCCTCCGGGCCGTCCGCGGCGTTCGGGTTGTGCTGGGTGTAGCGTGAGCCGAGGTGCTTCGACGCGGCTTCGAAGTCCTTCTGGTTGATCGCCTTGTCGTAGAAGTCGACGACGATCTTCTTGTTCGCTTCCTGCTGCGTCTGGGCGTCGGCGCCGGCGGCCAGGGCCGTGAGCGCGAGGGCGGCCGCCAGGGCGAGGGTGATCCGTGTCATGCCGTTCTCCTTTCGGGGCAGGCTCTAAACGACGTTGACGGTGCTAGTATATGCGGACTAATTGCCCCGGGGAGGCGAGATGGCCGAATCCATTCCAGCAACGCTCATCATCGACACCTTGAAGGACACCTTTCGCGAGGCGCGCGCCGCGCTCGCGAAGGAAGTCGCCGAGCCGCCAAAGCACAGCCACCTCGGCTGGATCCTGAGCGTGCCGGACACGCACCAGAAGACGGTGCTGGCCGCGCTCGACAAGGAAGAGGCGATTCGGACGCTCACGTGCGCCACGGAGGACGAGGCCACGACCATCGCGGCGGGTCTCCACATCGGTGGCGAGCCGTGCGTGTTGATGATCCAGCACGCGGGGCTCTACGCCTCGGTCAACACGCTGCGGGGCGTCGGCATGGACGGCCAGGTGCCGATCTTCTACATGATCGGCCTCCTGAGCCGCGAGAAGGACAAGGACCCGAGCGAGTCGCGCCATTCCATGGTCCGCTACGCCGAGCCGCTGCTCGACACCTTTGGCGTGCCGCACGCGAGGCTCGAGGGGCCGAATGACGTCCACCTGATCCCGGAGTACTACCGGCTCAGCCGCGCACGTAAAGGCCCGGCCGTCGTCCTGGTCGGCCTGGAGACCATATAGCCATGGCCGACGTTAAGCCCCACGACATGAAACCAATGAAGCCCGAAGAGGTCCTGGACCTGATCCATGCCCAGCGGGGAAACGCCATCTGCGTGCCGACTATGACGACGGCGCCGCACTGGCGGACTATCGCCCCAGACGATCTCTCCGTCGGCTGCGTCGGCTTCATGGGCGGCGCCTCGTCGCTGGGTCTCGGGCTCGCGCTCGCTCAGCCAGACCGCCGCGTCCTCGTCCTGGACGGCGACGGCTCGCTCCTCATGCAGCTTGGCTCGCTCGCCACCGTCGCGGGCGCCGCGCCGCGGAACCTCGTGCATTTTCTCTTCAAGAACGGCGTGTATCACACGTCGGGCGCTCAGGGGATTCCGGGCGGCTTGACGGTGGACTTCGTCGCTATGGCCAAGGGCGCGGGCTACCGGATGGTGTGCGCCATCTACGACATCGAGGATTTCAAACGCCAGCTTCCCGACCTGCTGAAAGCCGAGGGGCCCGTCTTCGTCGAGCTGCACACGGGGCTGGCCGACCAGACACCGATGACCGCGCGCGGCGGCGTCCCCTTTCCGAAGCAGGTCAGCGACCTGCGCGCAAAGCTGCTGAAGCCCCGCGCCTAGGCGGGGTCAGGTCTCAACCTCGGGGGTCAGGTCTTGCAATACGACATTCGGCTCGGAGTCAGCACATCCGATGCCCGTTGTCGTTCCGGCGCGGTGGCTCGCTACCACCCTTTCTGCCACGCCATGACGAAGCTCACAGGGTGATTTCTGTATTGCTCCCACCCCGGCTTGAGAGCGATCCAGCGGTCGTCGACGAGACGCTCCCGCATTTCGATGAGCATGAGATCAGCGGCGTGCGCGGCGGCGACATGATCGCTGAGCAGGTGGACGTAGGTCTCGATCGCCACCGGCTCACCGGGGTTGCGGTGAAAATGTGTTGGCATCCCGGCAGCCATGATGAAGTGCGGGTGGAAGCCAACCAGGACGTGGATGCCGCCCGGCCGGAGTAGGCGCGACACTTCACGGTACAGCGGTCGCAGGTCCCGGAGGTGCTCGTCCACCAGGCATGTCGTGACGAGATCGTAGACTCCGCCCGCAAGACCGGTCGCAGCAACATCGGCTTCGCCGAGCCGATCGTAGATCTCGCGGGCGCTGGCGATTGCGAGCATCTCGGGCGTGAGGTCGATCCCGTCCAGTCTGGCGACGCCATGGGCCCGAAGCCAGACGCCGGTCCGGCCGGTTCCGCATCCGAGGTCGGCGCCGTGTTCAACGGCGGCCCATGGAACCGACTCAAGCGCCTCGAGCAGAACGAGATCCATCTGGTTCTCCACGGTCGTCTCGTACGACGGAACCCACTCGCGGTAGCCCTCGCGGACCGAGAGGGTCGGGTAGCGGCGGCGATCAAACGAGGAGAATTCGAGCATGCTCGCTCCGCCTACCCGGCGCGCACGATGATCTCGTCCACCACGGACCACCGGGTGCGCTCGAGGTCCAGGCAGTTCGCGTTGTCCGCCGTCGCTCGTCGGCCCTGTTCCGACTTCCACGCAGCCTCCATGGACGCGGAGTCGTCGAACCAGAATTCTATGACGGCGTCCCACGGGGGCTGGCGGCGGTCGTCGGGCAGGGTGAAATTCTGGACGTAGCGCCGCAGCCCCGGCATCGACAGCGCGAGCGGCCCGTGGACATCCTGAAAATATCGGCGAAACTGGTCGTGCGACCAATCCGGACGCCGATAGCCCACGACGACGAACTTGAGCATCGCGAAGCCCGTGAAGCCCCGCGCGCGTCTGGCCTGGCCGGGGCGTCCTAGCGGACGGCCGGGGCCGGAGCGGCCTGCGCGGCCTCGAGCTGGACCTTGTGGCCCCAGAGCGTGCCGCGGTCGTGGCGCTGGACCTGCCAGACCGCGTCGTCCACGAGCCGTCCACCCCAGCCGTACTCGACCTCGAACCCCGATGGCGTCGACATGTAGAAGGACACCATCTGGTCGTTGGAGTGGCGGCCGAGCGTCGAGACCACGGGGACGCCGGCCGCCGTCGCCAGGTCGAGGGCGGCGCCGACGTCGTCCAGCGTGTTGGTCTCGAGCATGAAGTGCCACATCTTCTTGTCGCGGCTCCGCGGCAGGTCCGAAATCCTGGGCTGCAAGGCAATCGAGTGGTGCCGCGCGTTGCAGTGCAGGAACACCATGTTGCGGATGTAGTCGGACACCCTGAATCCGAGCGCCTTCGTCAGCAGCCCCGCGCTCTCCTCGCGGTCCGTGGTGCGCAGCACGACGTGGCCGAAGCCGAGCGCCCCGGTCTTGAAGCCCGACATGGGGCGCGCCGGCTGGAAGGGCGGGTCCCAGCGGGTGTGGGGGCCGATCGAGAGCTCGAAGGGCAGGCCGCCCGTCTCGAATTTCACGAAGTCGATGAGCCGCCGGTGGGCCACCTCGGCCGGCGAGCCCTGCGTCACCGGGACGCCGGCGTCGCGCAGCGCCGCCTTGGCGGCCTCGTACTCGGCGGTGGTCGCCGCCTGCAGCCCGATGTAGAGGACGTCGTCCTCGCCGCTCGGGTGCAGCGCGATCCGGTGGTGGTTCTCGTCCATCCGGAGGTACACGGTGCCGTCATCGGCGCGCTCGACGATCTGCATGCCGAGAATGTCCGTGGCGAAGGTCTTCCACGCGCTCATGTTGCTGACGCCGATGCCGAGATACGCGAGCTGAGAGACGGCCATGGCCTTGTCCTCCGTAGGGGTTGGTGCAGCCACGATAGCGACGGAGAGCCGCGCAGTCAAGTTGCAAGGATGCTAGAATCCGCCCGCGCCTGACCTGGATCGAGCGTCGGTCACAAGAGGAGGAACCTCCGGTGGAGCAGTTCGGCATCGGCCAGTCGGTCAAGCGCTTCGAGGACCCGCGCCTCGTGCGGGGCGAGGGGCGATTCCACAACGACGTCAATCTCCCGGGCCAGGCCCACGTGGTCATCGTGCGATCGCTCCATGCTCACGCGCGAATCCTGTCCATCGATACGGCGACGGCCGCCGCCGCGCCGGGTGTCCTGGCCGTCTTCACGGGCGCCGATCTCGCGCGCGACGGGCTTGGCACCATGAAGATGACGCTCAAGCGCAAGCGGCCTGACGGCTCGCCGATGTTTGCGCCGGCGCACCGGGGTCTGACCCAGGACCGTGTGCGCTACGTGGGCGATCCCATCGGGCTGGTGGTTGCCGGGACGCTGGCCGAGGCCGAGGATGCGGCCGAGCTGGTCCGGGTGGAGTACGACCCGCTGCCGTCGGTCACCGCCACTGCGGAGGCGTTGGACGGACCACCGGTATGGGACGAGTGCGCCGACAATGTCTCCAACGTCTTCGAGGCCGGCGACAAGGCGGCAACCGAGGCGGCCTTCGCGCGCGCGGCCCACGTCGTCCGGCGCCGCTACGTGATCACCCGCGTGCACGCGCAGTACATGGAGCCGCGCGGCGCCCTTGGCGCATACGACCCCGGAGAGGATCGCTACACCCTCCACGCCGACGTCCAGTACCCGCACCGGGTCCGGAACGCGCTCGCGAGTAACATCTTCCAGGTGCCCGAGCACCACGTCCGTGTCATCGTGGGCGACGTCGGCGGCGCCTTCGGGACCAAGGGCTGGCAGTACCCCGAGCACAAGCTGGTGCTGTGGGCGGCGCGCAAGCTGGGCCGGCCCGTCAAGTGGCAGTGTGAGCGGCGCGAGGCGATCCCGGCCGACGAGCACGCGCGGGATAACGTCAGCGAGGCCGAGCTGGCGCTCGACACCGACGGCCGCTTTCTCGCGCTGCGCGTCCGGACGCTTGCCAATGTCGGCGCCTACGTCTCCTCCGACCGCAACCTGCTCGCGACCTTCGGTAATGTGGTCACGCTCGTCGGCGTCTATGCATTTTCCGCCGCGCACGTCCAGGTCCTGTCGGTGCTGACGAATACCAACTCGACCGCGCCGTACCGGGGCGCGGGCAGGCCCGAAGCGACCTACGTCATCGAGCGCCTGATCGACGACGCGGCGCGCGAGCTCGGCATGGACCGGCTGGAGCTCAGGCGGAAGAACCTCATTCCCTCCTCGGCCATGCCGTACAAGACGGCGCTCGGCGTCACGTACGACTGCGGCGACTTTCCGAAGAGCATGGAGAGGGCGCTTGTCCTCGCCGACGTCGCCGGCTTTCCTGCCCGGCGGGACGCGTCGCGCCGCCGCGGTGCGCTGCGTGGCCTCGCGGTCGTCAACGCCATCGAGCGGGCGGCGGGGCCCGCGCCAGAGTTCGCGGAGATCCGGTTCGCCCCGAGCGGGAGCGCGACCGTCTTCATGGGCACCAAGAACCAGGGCCAAGGGCACGAGACCACGTTCAAGCAAATCCTCCACGAGCGGCTCGGCATCGATCCCGCGGAGGTCCGCTACATCGACGGGGACACGGACCGCGTGGCTTTCGGCATGGGCACCATGGGCTCGCGCTCGACTGTGATCGGCGGCACCGCGCTGTGGACGGCGGCCGACAAGGTGATCGCCAAGGGGAAGAAGATTGCCGCGCGCCTGCTGGAGGCTGCCGAGGGGGACATCGTGTTCGCCGGCGGCAAGTTCTCCGTGACGGGAACGGACCGCGCCGTCGCGCTCAAGGAGGTCGCGCGGGCCGCCTTCCAGCCGGCGCAGCTGCCGGCCGGCCTCGAGCCCGGGCTCTACGAGACGGGGACGTTCGCGCCCAAGCAGGACACGTGGCCCAACGGCTGCCACGTCTGCGAAGTGGAGGTGGACCAGGACACGGGCGCCGTCACGCTCGCCGGCTACGTGATCGTGGACGACGTGGGTACCGTCATCAATCCGCTCACGCTCAAGGGGCAGATCCACGGTGGCGTGGCGCAGGGCGTGGGGCAGGCGCTCATGGAGCAGGTCGTGTACGAGCCCGGATCGGGCCAGCTCCTGACCGCCTCCTTCATGGAGTACGCGATGCCGCGCGCCGACGCTTTCTGCGACATCCACATCGAGAGCAGCCCGGTCCCGACCAAGCTCAACCCGCTCGGCGCCAAGGGCGCGGGAGAGGCGGGCACGGTGGGCGCGCTGCCCGCCGTCATCAACGCGGTCATGGACGCGCTGGCGCCGCTCGGTGTCCGGGACTTCGACATGCCCGCTTCCAGCGAGCGGGTGTGGCAGGCCATCCAGTCGGCCGGCCGGAGCGCTTAGGTTACCGAAAGCCCGTCGCCGGCGCCGGGTATTCCCCGAACACCTCGCGCACCTTCTCCACCAGCCCGGAAGAGGTGAAAGGCTTCTGGACAAAGGCGCCGGAGACCAGCACACCGTGCTTGCCGATGACTTCACCGGGAAACCCCGACATGTACATGATCTTCGTTTCGGGACGCATCGGCCGCATCCGGTCGGCGAGCTCGCGTCCGCTCATGACCGGCATCACGACGTCGGTAAGCAGGAGATCGATGGGGCCCTTGTGCTGTTCGCAGATCGCCAGCGCCCCATCGGGCGTGGCCGCCTCCAGCACGACATAGTCCTGGGATCGAAGAACTTCGCAGGCGAGCGTCCGGACATCCTCGTCGTCGTCCACCAGGAGGACGGTCTCACCGCCGGAACTCGGGACCGTCCAGGCCGGCGCCCTCGCCTCGACCTCCGCCTCGACCCGCGGCAGGTAGATGGTGAAGGTGGATCCGCGCCCGGGCTCGCTGTCGACCGCGATATAGCCCCCGTGCTGCTTGACGATCCCGTACACGGTCGCGAGTCCGAGTCCCGTCCCTTTGCCGACCTCCTTGGTCGTGAAGAACGGCTCGAAAATCTGGGCGCGCGTCACCTCGTCCATGCCGGTGCCCGTGTCCCGTACCCGCAGGACCACGTGGGGCCCGGTCGACGCGCCGGCGTGCTCCAGCGTGAATGCCTCGTCCAGCTCCACATCGGCGGTCTCGACGGTCAGCGTACCTCCCCGGAGCATGGCGTCCCGCGCGTTCACGGCGAGATTGATCAGGACCTGATCGAGCTGGATGGGGTCGGCCTTCACCCGCCCGATGTCGGAGGCCAAAGTGGTGACCAATGCGACGTTTTCGCCGATCAGCGGCTGCAGCAATTGCTGGGCGTCTGCGACCACGGCATTGAGGTCCATGACCCTGGGCTGCAGCACCTGCTTGCGGCTGAAGGCGAGAAGCTGGCGCACGAGGCCCCCCGCGCGGGCGGTGGTGGCGTCGAGAAGTTCGATGTCCTGGCGCGCCGGGTCCGCCGAGCCGAGTCGGCTCAGGGCGAGCTGGGCGCGGACGTGAATGACGGTGAGGAGGTTCCCGAAATCATGGGCTACTCTGCCCGCCAGGCGCCCCACGGCTTCCATCTTCTGCAGCTGCCAGAGCTGCTGCTCGAGCCGCTTGCGCTCGCTGATATCCGTGCCCACTCCCGTAAGCCCTATCACCTCTCCCTGGCTGTTTCGCAGCGGGACACAGCTGAACTGGTAGGGAATCGGCGTGCCGTCCTTGCGGACGAGCCGCGCCTCGCGCTCCCCGTGTCCGCCGCCGGCCGCCGCCCTGATGGCTTCCGCAACGGCGGCGCGATCATCTTCATCGAACATCTCCGGTACCGGTCGCCCCCGCAGCTCGTCCGGCTGGAACTGGGTGACGTACTCGAGCCGCCGGTTCCAACCCTTCAGAATTCCGCTATCGTCGAGCGTGTACAGGATGTCGGCGACGCTCTCCATGATGTTTTCGCGATCGGCCAGCGCGCGGGCCACGGCCTCATGCGCAAGCTGCAGCTCCCGCGCGTTCGCCTCCAGGTTTTCGCGCTCGCGCGCCTCGCTCTCGCGCCGCTGTGCCTCGGCTCGCCGCCGGCGCTCGTGGAGCGAGTTGATGAGGGCGGCGGCCAGGGCGAAGGTTGCTGCGCGCAGGGTCTCCCCGAGTCCGCCCGCGAGATCCCTGATTGGAGGCAGGAACGCGTAATCGAGAATCGCTATGCTCAACCCCGTGGCCAGCAACCCCGGTCCCAGATGGCCGTAGAAGGTCGACAGGGTGACCGCCGCGAAGAAGGCTGCTATGGGCACGCCCTGGAGCGCTGGGGTTGCCCGCGTGAGCCCCCAGGCCAGGATCACGGACACCACTGCCACGCCGTAGCGGCGCCAGGCCGGAGCGGAATCGTCAGCGAAGAACTCCGGACTCGGGGGGCTCTCAGCGGGTGACCAGGGGGAGATCATGACGCCGACCGTTCCTCTCGCGCCGCACGTCTGGCGTTGACGCGCACCCACGCGAATCGGCACAGTGGCAGCACCCACCCGAGCGGCAGCACCACGGCGGCCAACCAATACCAGCACTCCGGCGTCCGGTGCCAGCCTCCAATGCGGTAGGTCTGAGCAGGCTTTGTCGACACGTTCATTCCCCCTTGCCGCGGTTCGTCCACAGAGAGCATAAGCAACTCGGGTACCAGCCGGGAATCGAACGTAACTTGCCGGATTCACGACGATGACTCCTCTCGAGGGCCGGACTGCGCTCAGCAGAGCCACCAATCGTGGGTGGCCGGCGGCTTCAGGTTTGCGAGGTCATCCCCCTTGTTTGCAGGGTCTTCGGGAAGGTTCGCCTCGGAAATCGGGATGTCGGAATGTAAGACCTGACCCCGGTTGACAAGGCCGGCGCGCGCGGAACACCATGCCGCCCATGCGCACCATCGACCTCTCCTTCCCGCTGAAGCCGCACTTCCGCTGGACGGTCGGCAGCGAGCGCCGCTCGACGCATGAATCGGGCGCGCTCTTTCAGTCCACCGTGTTCACGGCGAGCTGCCACGCCTACACTCATGTGGATGCGCCCGTGCACTTCCTCCCCGGCGATCGCGACATCGCCCAGATGCCGGTGGACCAGTGGATGGGGCCGGCGGCCGTCGTGGACCTGACGCATCTCGGTGAGAACGGGGAGGTCACCGCGGTCGACCTCGAACGGCGTGCCGGCCACGTTGAGCGCGGCGACATCGTGCTCCTGAGGACGGACTGGCCGCTCAAGTGCGCCGTGGACAGCGAGCGTTTCTGGCGCGAGGCGCCGTTCACGGGCCGGAGCGCCTGCGAGTGGCTGGTGAAGCGGCAGGTCAAGGCCGTCGGTTACGACTACCCGCCCGACCACGCGATCCGCACCATGATCTTCGAGCCCGGCCGCAAAGTGGCGCGGCACGACTGCACCACGCACGACGTCTTCTTCCCCGCCGGCATTACCGTGATCGAATACCTCACGAATCTCGACCGGATCGGCTCCCCCCGCTGTCGCTTCATCGCGCTGCCGCTCAAGCTCGAGGGCGGCGATGGGTCCCCTGTTCGCGCAATCGCTCTCGTGGAGTGACGCGCCGCTCAGCCGCGCGTGCCATCGCGCCCACTTAACCTCTCTCCGTCACCATAGAGATTTGTCGATCGGCGTGTAAATCCTACTAAGGCGAGGGGGCGCAATGGTGCCCGTCCAAGCCGCCGCGATGCTGTAATCGTTGAGTTTTCCCGGTGACGCGGCCCTTCGGGTCCGGGCACGACAGTTGCTTGATCTCCGTCCCATGCCACGGCGAAGTCTGCGCAGGCGCGCCGCGAGATGGGTGGAGAGTTGAGACTGTCCCTCCGTTCGGCGGCCGTGCTTCCGCGTGCTGGACCCACCGACCTGGCGGTCGATCTGGGAACCGCGAACACCCGGGTCTACATTCCGGGTGAGGGGGTGGTCCTGAACGAGCCGTCGGTCATCGCCATCGACGCTCGCGACAAGAAAGTGCTGGCAGTGGGGCGCCCGGCCAAGGCCATGACCGGGCGAGCGCCAGAGAGCATCCGGGTCATCTCGCCCGTGCGTCGAGGCGTCATCGCGGACGTCGAGGCGGCTCGGGAGATGCTCGACCACTTCATGAGGGCCGTCGCCGGGCGCTGGCGGGTCCGACGGCCCCGGGTCGCCGTCGTCGTCCCGTACGGCACGACCCAGGTGGAAAAGCGGGCCGTGCGGGAGCTCGGCGGGAGCGTGGGGGCGGGGAAGGTGCACCTGATCGAGGAGCCGGTGGCTGCCGCCTTGGGCGCTGGGCTGCCAGTATCGACGCCGGGCGCTCACACCATCGTGAACATCGGCGGCGGCACCACCGAGGTGGCCGTACTGTCGCTGTCCGGCATCGTCGGTTGCGAATCGCTGCGCCTCGGAGGTGAAGATCTGGATGAGGCCCTGATCCAGCACGTGCGAAAGGGCCACAGCCTCATGATCGGCCCCCTGCAGGCCGAAGAGCTCAAGCTCGCCACGAGTTCCATGAGCGCCTCGGAACACGAGTCACCCATCCTCGAGATCAAGGGGCGGAATCTCATCACCGGTCTTCCGAAGACGATAGGGGTGTCGGTACAGGAGCTGCGGGAGGCGCTCCAGGAGCCCTTGGCGGCCTTCCTGAACGCCGTGCGGACATGCCTCGAACGGATACCGCCGGAGCTGGCCGCCGACATAGTGGATACGGGCATCGTGCTGACGGGAGGCGGGGCCTTGCTGAGAGGCCTCGAGTCGGAGCTGCGCGCCGCGACGCACCTGCCGATCCGGATCGGCAGTGAGCCTGCTCACTGCGCGGTGCTCGGCGCCGGACGGGCCATGGAACAACCCGGGCTTCTCACGGCCATGTCGGTCTCAACGTAGTCGGTGTTCGAGCCGCCCCCCCTTGAGAACGTAGGGCTGGAAGCTCCCGATATCGTGATCTTCTCTCGCGTGTCGATTTCAGGCCGCCCCGTTCGACTATTAGGTGAGGCAGGAATCCTCGACGGGCACGGCGGCGGACTTGGGCTGAATCCCCGATGCCTCCACGGCCGTCGAAGGCATGGATAGCGGTGCGCAGGGCCGCATCGCCATCGCGCATCCACCACTTGAGGAGGAGACTATGGGAGCCAAGGCAGAAACGCTCGCCAAGCAGTTCGAAGGCAAAGTCAAGGAGGCCACCGCCGTCCTCGAGAAGCTGAGCGACGCTGACTGGAAGAAGACGACGGCCGCGGAGAAGTGGACGGTCGCCGTCACGGCGCACCACATCGCGGGTGCCTACGAGCCGGTCACCCACATCATCACGACCATCGCCAGCGGGCAAACCTTGCCGCACTTCACGACGCAGATGCTCGACGAGATGAACGCCAAGCATGCCGTGGAGTTCGCCGGCTGCACTAAGGCGGAGACGATCGCGCTCCACAAGAAGGGAGCGGCGGTGGCGGCCACGGCCGTGCGCGGCCTCTCCGATGACCAGCTTGCGCGCACCGGCACCGTGTTTGCGGGGGTGCCTGCCATGAGCGCGGAGCAGCTCGTGATGCGCGCTCTCATCAATCACATCGACGAGCATTTCGGCAGCATCAGGAAGACGGTCGGCGGCTGAGTCACCCCGCCGTCGCCCTGACCATGGACACCCAGGGGGCGAAAGGAGTCGTGGCGATGATCAAAGGGCTGCGTGGGGCGACGATCTGGAGCGAGGACCTGGGAAATCTGCTGCCGTTCTATCGAGACGTGCTGGGCCTCGGGGTGGGAGTGCAGACTCCCGGGTTCGTCGTGCTCGGCGAGCTGGGAGCGCCGGCACTCGCGCTGGGGACGCACAGCGAGGTGCACGGTCACAATGGCGACCCGGCACGGCACATGGTCGCTCTCACGAGTGACGACGTCCGGACGGACTGGAAGCGCTTGAAGGACTCCGGGGTCGAGTTCGTCGAGGATCCGACCGACTACGGTACCGTGCGGATCGCGACCTTGAAGGATCCCGATGGCAACCTCGTCCAGCTCCTGCAACCCTTGCCCGGATGAAGATCCTCTACCTGGACACGGAATGTCGGAATGTAAGACCTGACCCCTTCCGCTTGAAGATGAAGCGGGGGCGAAAGGTCAGGATCAGGCTCGGCAGGAGCGTCAGCGCGCCGAGGCAGCTCACGAGCATCGCCGACATGATCAAGATGGCGAACCAGATATGGATATTGAAGCCCCAGGAGAGTGCGAGCAAGCCGTAGCCGCCCGCCACCGCTGACGCGACGAACAGGGTCGCCTTGCCGGCCGTGGTCAATGCCGTGCGCACGGCGGCGGCCTCGTCGAGGCTCTGGTCGAGTTCCTCACGGAGACGGTATACGAGGTAGATCGCATAATCGGCTCCGAGCCCGACTGCCATGGCCGAGATGACCGAGGTGGCGATGTTGAGCCGAATACCGAGCAGGCCCATCAGGCCGAAATTGGCGAGCACGGCCAGCGCGAGCGGAACGAGGACGAGCATCCCGGCGACCAGGGAGCGGAACACGATCGATGTGATCACCAGGATCACCGCTGAGATCTGCACGATGTTGAGCAGCTTCTCCTGGACGATGGTTTCCGTGAGGGCCGCCGTCTCGGCCAGATCCCCACCGAACTCGATCCTGACCTGCTCTCCGAACTTTGCGGGGAGGACCGTCTTGAGCTGGCCGATCAACCGCTGGGTGTAGGCCGTGCTGTCCGTCTTCAGGAGGACGAGGATGTTCGCGGATCGGTATCGGTCATCGACGTACGAATCCAGATCCTCGAGGTCGCCCGACAACGAGTACGCGAGGAGGTACTGAGCGACCAGCTCCCGGCTCTCGGGAATCCGGTCGTAGCCCGGGTCATCCGCGTGCATGGCGCGGTTCATGCGCCGGATGAAGTCGGCGAGCGACAGCGTCTTTCCGACATGGGGCTGCGCTTCGAGGAACTGCTGGGTCGCCACCATCGTGCGGAGGATGTGCGGGTCCTTGATGGCCCCCTCCTCGTCGCCTTGGATCAGGACGTAGAGCCGGTTCGTCCCGCCCAACCGTTTGTTCAAGGCCCGGTCGTCCCGCTGAAAAGGCAGATTTTTGAAGAAGTAGCTGCGCAGCGGTGTGTCGACCACGACCCGCGTTGCCGCGGCGGTCCAGATGACGACCAGTATGGCCACGCCCGCATAGATGCGTCGCCGACCAGGCCCGAGCACCCAGCCAGCGATCGTTTCCGTGATCCGGTCCCACACCCGGCGCTCGCTCTCCCGTTGCTCTTCGCGCTGTCCGGGGGGCGGGAGAAGAGACCGGAGCGCCGGGATGAAGGTGAGCTCGAGAATGAGGGCGCTGAAGATCCCGAGCGCGGTGAATATGCCGAAGGTTCGGATCGTCGCGAGCTCGAAGACGACCAATGAGAGGAAGCCGAGTCCGGCGACGATCCCGGCGGCCAGCATGACGGGTCCGACCCGGGTCAGCGATTCCACCACCGCTTGTCGGCTCGTGGCCGACGCGGAGGCGGTGCCGGCCCGACTGAGGCGGTGATACTCCTCGTAGTAGCGCTTGAGTATCTGAACGGCATGCCCCGCGGCCACCGCAAAGATCAGGATGGGGGTGGTCACGTTGAAGGCGTCCATCGGCACGTTGACGAGCCCCATAATGCCGAGTCCCCATACGACGGCGAGTAGCGCCGTCACGAGGGGGAGGATCAATCCCTGGAGGGTGCGAAAGGCTTCGTAGTGGATCAATCCGACGACGAGGACGGCGAGGGGGAAGAGCAGCTGGGCGCGGTGCGAGTAGCGCTCGAGTTGCGCCAGGAACACGGGCTGCCCGCCCAGGAGGATGTCCACCGACGCGTCTCGCTCCCCCTCGGCGACGGCTCGTACCTTGTCCACGATGCCTTGAAAGCCCCCCGCATCGGTGTTGAAGTCCGCCAGAACCGCCGCGGTGCGACCGTCCCGGGAAACAATCGCGTCGATGTAGGCGGGATTGTTGCGAACGGCTTGGCGCACCATCTCGATCTCCGGCTCCGTTTGCGGCATGGTGTCGATGAGCGGGCGCACGTCGAGTCCGTCTGCCGTGCCGATGATGTTCTTGGCCCGACGCGTCAGGCTGAAGACGCTACCCTTCTCCACGCCGGGGACGTCGGCCAGGGCGTCCGTGATCCGTCGGACCTTTCCCAGCACGTGAGGAGTAAAGACGTCGCCCTCGTGTGCGGTGATGCCGACGAGGACCTGATGCTTCAGGCGAAACACGCGCTCCGCCTCGCGTGTCGCGGCGACATACGGATGCAGCCGGGGAAGGGTGGCGTTCGGGTCCACGACGACATGCAGTTTCCTGATCTGGAAGCCGAGCACGCCGGAGACGAGCAGGGCCAAGCCAATGACGAGCAGTCGATACCGGAGGACACCCTCCACGTACCGCCTCATTCAGAGGCCTTCCATCTTCCGCCGGGCGCCATGCTACCGAGGCGGGGGGACGATCTCGAGAACCTGTTCGAGCGGCAGACGCAGCGCACGGCCGGAGGGCGGCGGCGCCAGCCCCAGACGGAACAGCATGATCGGGCTCTCGGCCGCGCCCTCCGGGTAGACACGCTTGAACTCCTCCTCGATCCGATCGAGGAGCTTCCGATGGTCGGCACCTAGCCCCGATCCACCCGTCAGCCGCATTCGCAGCAGCAAGAACGTGATGCCGGTGATGGGCTGAAAGGCGATGCCGTGTCGCGTCGCCGTGAGCCAGATTCGCTCCAGCACCTCCCCACCGCGCACGAAGTCCCCCGGCTGATCTCCGCGGACGCTCAAGAGCGCAATCGCGGCCGAGCGTTGGTAGATCTTGCGGGCGCGGGCGGGTAAGACACGGCTAATGCGTAGCGCGGCCGCCAGTTGCGCCCAGCGCCACGACCCCAACAGCCGCATGCCCGGCCGCTCGAGCCGACTCAGCTCGAGCGCGTCGGCAGGCATGCCGTCGCGCCGGTGCTCGGCCTCCGCGCGGGTCCAGCGAATCCAGCCATACACGCCATCGTGAAGGGCGCGATTCTCGAACAGGATCCGGTCGTTCTGCGCCGCAAGCGCGGCAATCCGCCCTTTTGCCGGCTCGGTATCGACCCAGGATAGCCGCGCTCCCGAAGAGGCCGCCGCCAGCGCCTGGAGCTCCTCGCGGACCCCCGCGGGGAGCGGCTCCCGCCGGTACGGGCGACGGTTCACGCAGCGAGCGGGAATGGTCTCCGCGAGTCGGTCGGCGGCAACCGATTTTGCCTCGAGTCGCACAAGGGCGACGGTCCCAGGTACCTCACCTGCCGGAAACAACTCCACGGTCGACTGGAAGCCGAACTGGGTGGCGGCGAGCCTCAGGTTGGCGATGACTGCCCCCAGCGAAATCCAGGAGGCCAGCGACTGGATGTCGTACAGGGACTCCGCCCGATCGGAGAGGAAGAGAATGCGAAGGTGATCCCCATCCCACCGGAAGCACCAGGGCTGGCAATTGTCGCCAGAGGGCGCCTGGATGGCAGCCTCGACGACGGCGGAGATCACCTCTCCGGAGGCAGCAGGCACCTAGTCGCGGAACGCGCGGCTCGCTGCGCAGGGCTGCGGAGAGGCGGCAGTGGGCCTTTCTGTTGGTTCCATCGTCAACGAAGCCTAGATGATCAGCCGGAGATGTCAAGTCGTTCGTGGCTGTGGGGACATCTCCGACGGCGTGGGGCCAGAAAAAAAGAGCGGGAGGCTCGCGTGCCTCCCGCTCACAGTTTCGACGCTGTGTCGATTCCTAGCGTTTGATCAACTTCTTCCGGCGCAACGCAGCCAGTCCGAGCAGACCTACGCCGAGCAGTGTGAGAGACATCGGCTCCGGCACCCGATTCTCGAGCGTCAGATTGCCGCCGCCGCCATTGATGTTGAGGAAGGTGCCGTCAAAGGAAGTCACCGACGTGGTGGCACTGAAATTGCCGACCACCAAGTTGATCGTCGCGGGAGGCGGAACTAGAAAGAAGCCACTCTCGTTGGCGGTGCAAAGCGCCTGTCCGAAACCCGCATTTCCCTGACCCGGCGCCGTGCAAACATGAAAGGTTTCGAACAGATTCGCCGTCGGCGAGAATGGCTGGGCCCCCACTCCGGTATTGGTGAGGGTCGCAGTTCCGGAGATCAGGCTGCCAAAGGCGAGTGCGAAAGCTC
>WNFT01000575.1_pt1 | contig 43339 bp, 39 predicted proteins | sample 5400191 | NCBI WGS metagenome assembly WNFT01 (sample SAMN13153359, study PRJNA577476) | soil metagenome | isolation source: 80 cm saprolite under Madrone tree | place: USA:California | collected 2016-06-14 | reverse complement strand
CCTCGCCGAGGTCGACGGCCAGACGGTCGCCCAGGCCCGCGGCACGCAGGGCCTCGACCACCAGGGTCAGCTCGGCGACGGCGGCGCGCGCGGCGGGCGAGAACGCGAAGGCCCGGGCGGCTTCCTCGAGCACCGTGGCCTCGCCCGCCAGCTCGGTCAGGCGCATGACGGCCCGGGCCGCCTCCGGGGCGACCTTGCTGCGCGCGAGCACCTCGTGAACCCCGCCCGCGTCCTTGCCCTCGACGCGCTCGCGCAGGGTCTCGAGGGCATCGGCGCCCAGACCCGAGCCGGCGAGCAACCCGGTGAACACGCCGACGTGGCCGACCGCGAGGACCCAGGACCGCGCGCCCAGGCGATCGAGGCACTCGGCGGCGATGGCCAGCACCTCGGCGTCGGCGGCGCTCCTCTCCCCTCCGAGGTGCTCCAGGCCCATCTGGTGGAGCTCGCTCTGGCGGCCCGCCTTGGGCGGCTCGTAGCGCAGGACCTCGCCCGAGTAGTAGAGGCGGATGGGCGCCGGTCGATCGCGCAGCCGCCCCGCCGTGACCTTGGCGAGCAGGCTCGTGAAGTCGGGGCGCAGGGCGAGCACGCTCCCGTCGCGCCCCACGAAGGAGTAGGTCTTGGGAGAGAGCGCGGGGCCCGCGAACACCTCGGCGTAGTCGTAGAGGGGCGGAATGATCTCCTCGTAATCCCAACCCTCGAACGCCTGGACCACCGTCTCCTCGATGCGCCGGCGCCTTCGGGCCTCGTCGCCCACGAAGCACTGAACGCCGGGAGGAACGTGGACCAATCGCTGGGGCGTGTTGATCATCGACAATCCCGATCGTTCATCGACCCCCCACCCTATCCCTCCCCACGTTGGGGGAGGGGAACGCTGCTCCACGTCCGGCTCCGCGCTTCAATGCTTAGCTCCCGACATATTTCGCGTAGAGCGAGCGGGCTTGGGTGGCGTCGCTCACGCCCTTGACGATGGCCCGGCCGTCCCCGAACACGACGAGGTCGGCTCCGGTCGCCTGGAAGCGCACCAGGTAGTCGTTGGCCACGACGGTGCCCGCCGCTCGCAAGCGCGCGGCCAGCGCCCGGAGGTCCACCTGCGTTCCCGGCGCGGCCCGGAGCTGCACCGCGTCGCGTCCGCACAGCTCGGCGGAGGAGCTCGGGGCGGAGGCGTAGTCGAACCGGCCCGCGGTGCAGGCCGGGCACGACGGAGCCTGGCCGCTGAGGTCCATCACCTCGAAGGACCCGGTCCACAGGTCCACCGTCACCAGCCCCGGCAAGAGCGACTCCGTGCGTCCCGAGAGGACCTTGAGCGCCTCCGCCGCCTGGACGCCCGCGATGACGTGGACGATCGGAGCGACCACCCCCGCCGTATCGCAGGTGGGGCCGGCGCCTGGAGCGGGTCGATCGCCCAGGACGCAGCGGAGGCAGGGAGAGGCCCCGGGTCGCACCAGCAGGGCGAGGCCGTACGACCCCACGCAGGCCCCGTAGACCCAGGGAACACGGGCCCTCAGGCAGACGTCGTTGAGAAGGTAGCGGGCCTCGAAGTTGTCGGTGCCATCGAGGACGAGGTCCGCCCCGCGCACGAGGCCCTCCGCGTTCTCCGCGGACACGTCGGCCACGAGGCCGCGCACCTCGACCTCGGAGTTGAGACGCCGCAGGCGCGCCTCGGCGGCCGCGGCCTTGGGCAGGCCGAGCCGGGCGTCCTCCTCCTCGAACAGCGACTGGCGCTGCAGGTTCGAGTCCTCGACGAAGTCGCGGTCCACCACCGTGAGCACGCCCACCCCGGCCCGGACCAGCATCTCGGCGAGGGCGGAGCCCAGGGCCCCGCATCCCACCACCAGCACCCGGGACGCGCGCAGGCGCCTCTGGCCCTCGGGCCCGATCCCCGCGAACCGTTCCTGGCGCGAGTAGCGGCTCACGCGGGGGGCTCCGGCACCGCCAGGCGCTCCTGGATCGCCACCAGGGCGGCGGACTTCATCGCGTCCTCGGGGGCTTTCCGGCCCGTCCACGCCTCGAACTGCCCCGCCGCCTGCGCGAGCAGCATCTGCAGGCCGTCGATGGTGACGCAGCCGGCGCGGGCCGCGTCGCGCAGAAGCGGTGTCTCGAGGGGCTCGTAGACCATGTCGAAGACCACCGCGCCCCGCCGGAGGTGTGCCGCCGGCACTGGGCTCCCCGAGGGTAGGGACGCGGAGCCGATGGGCGTGGCGTTGATGAGCACGTCCCACTCGTGGTCTGGGAGGCGGGCCAGGTCTCCCGCGGCGCCGCCCGTGTCCCTGGCCACGGCCGCGGCCTGCGCGGGCTTGCGCGCGAGGACCGTGACCTTCGCTCCCGCCTGGACGAGGGCCAGGGCGGCGGCGCGGGCCGCGCCCCCCGCACCGAGGATGACGACCCGCCGGCCCTGGATCGCCATCTTCTTCCGGAGGGGTACGAGGATTCCCAGGCCGTCGGTGCTCGAGCCAAGGAGCCGTCCCCCGCGCACCTGCACGGTGTTGACGCTGCCCGCGAGTTTGGCCGAAGGGTCCACCGTGTCGAGGCGGGGAACGATGTCCACCTTGAAGGGCCGGGTCACGCTGAAGCCGGACAGGCGAAGGGCCGGGATGGCCCGCAGGAACGGCTCGAGGGCCTCGGCCTGCAGCGGCACGTAGACCGCGTCGAGGCCGCACTCCGCGAACGCCCGGTTGTGGATGGCCGGGGAGAGGCTCCAGGCCACGTCGTTCCCCAGGATGCCGTAGACCTTCGTCGCCGCGGTGATGCTGCGGACCCGGAAGCGCTCGGCCATGACCGCCGCCGGGATCTGGCCGGGGGCGGCCTCCGCCCCCGCCGAGGGCGACGCGAACAGGAAAGGCGCTCCCAAGCGGCCGCCGAGGATGCGGCTCGCCACGCCCATGGGGCCCATGGCGATGGGAAGGAGGGGCGGACCGCTCGCTCCGGCGCGACGCGACGCGAACTCGAAGAGCCGCCCCAGGTCCGCGATCGAGCGCGTGGTGACCGCGATCTTGACCACGTCCGCCCCCAGGGCGGCCATCGACGCGTAGAGGCCGTCGAGGTCTGGCGGGGTCCCTTCGAGGTCGTGGTACGAGACCACGAGGCCCTTGCCGGCCTTTTCGCCGATCACGTCCAGGAACCCGCTCTTGTAGCCGACGTCCACGTAGTCGAAGCCGCGCTTGGCGGCCTCGAGCAGGAGCGCGCGGCGGCCCGCCGTGTCCTGGTCATCCCAGCTCCCACCCTCCGAGCGCGGCAGGCAGGTGAAGAGCAGCGGGTGGGTCTGGGCCCGCATGAGGGTCAGCAGGTCGAGGTCCTGGACCATGTCGCCCCGGACCTCGAACATGTCCGCCACCGAGGCGAGGTCCACCATGCGGTCGATGACCCCGACGGTGGTCGGCTCGGTCAGGCTCACGCAGATCGCTGTCATTGCCGCCTGTAACGCACGAAAGCCTCTCCAGGGTTCCCTGAAGAGGCCTCACGGCTGGCGTCCGCTTCCCCAGGAAACCCGCTCCGCTCCCGCGGCCGGGTCCCGAGGGACCCTGCCGCTACGGGTGGTAGCGGTGGTGATGGAACACGGGACGCCAGCGGCACACGACCCCGCCCTGCTCGGGACGGCCGGTCGGGATGGGGCGCGGAGTCATGGCGAGCTGGATCCTGCCAGGAACTCTATAAGGAAGGCCCGGAGGCTGTCAAGCGCGGCTCACTCCTGGTCGGCCACGATCAGCATGAACCGCGTACGGCCCAGGCGGAACTCGGCGTGGTCCTCGATCTGACGCTCCTCGATGCGGTCCGCTCCCACGAAGGTCCCGTTGGTGCTGCCCAGGTCCCGGAGAACGAACCTCGGTCCGTGGCAGGTCACCGTGGCATGGGCCCGTGAGACCTCCGGGTCCGGGATCTCGACGTTCGCACCCGCCCGGCCTCCGGCCCGTCCGATGAGCACCTGAGGCCGGTCCAGGATCACCACGTCTCCCTTTCGAGGCCCCTCCAGTATGGCCAACGAGACTCGCTTGCCTGGGGGAAGCGCCGCCGATCCCGGTCCGGCCGCGCTCCCCCGCACGGTGCCGCCCCCGTCCTCGAGCGCGGCGGGACGGAGCGCTTCGGGCGCCGTGCGCAACGTGTGCATGGTCTTCGGCCCTCCCGGCGGCGGAACGTGGCGCGGCCAGCGTCCGCCGAGCACGTCCTCGATGTCTTCGGCGAAGGCCTTTCCGGTGGGATAGCGATCGGTCCGGGACTTGGCGAGCGCGCGGGCGACGACCATGTCCACCTCCGGGGGGAGCTCGGGAACGAGCATCGTGGCCGGCGGCGGATCCTGGTGGGCCAGGCTCGCCACGATGGCCGGCACGCTCGCCCCCCCGAACGCCTTGTGGCCGGTCAGGAGCTCATAGAGGACCGCGCCGAGCGAGAAGAGGTCGCTCCGCGCGTCCACCTTCTCGCCTGCGGCCTGCTCGGGCGACATGTAGGAAGGGCTGCCCAGCACGCGGCCGCCCGTGGTCAGCTCGCCCGCCTCGAGCTTGGCGATGCCGAAGTCCATGATCTTCGGCTCGCCGGACGCCAGGACCATGATGTTCGCGGGCTTGATGTCGCGGTGGACGACTCCCTCCGAATGGGCGTGGTGCAAGGCCTCGGCGATCCTCCCTACGGTCCGCAGGGCCTCGCGCCAGTCCAGGCGCTGGCCGAGCGAGAGCATCGCCTCCAGCGTCTTGCCGCGCAGGTACTCGAGGGCGATGTAGAGGAGCCCCGTGCCGGCGTCCGTGCCGACCTCGTAGACCACGACGATGTTCGGGTTGGAGAGCGCGGCCGCCGCGCGAGCCTCCTGGAGGAAGCGCCTCTCGAAGCCGGCGCGTTCCGCCTCGGAGACGGGAAGCTTGAGCGAGATGGTCTTGAGCGCGACTCTGCGTCCCAGCATGGGGTCGTGGGCCTGGTAGACGACGCCCATGGCCCCGCGCCCGATCTCCTTGCGGATCTCGTATCGCCCGATCTTCTTGGGAGCGATGTCCGTCACCCTCACATCCTACGTCAGCGCGCGCGGTCCTCGGACCGGCCGCAGGCCTGACGGACCTGGCGGAGGCCCTCGAGCAGGCCGGCCCGAGTCACCGGGGCGAGAGCGGACGCCGCGAGGGCCTCCTGGAATGTTGTCACCGCGTCTTCGCACCGGCCGCGTGCCAGCTGGATGCGCCCCAGGGTGTCCCAGGCGAGGGCGCGCTCGGGGCCCTCCAGGGCGGCGGCTCTCGTGGCCAGCGTCTCCGCCTCTTCGAGCCGCGAGCCTTCGTCCAGGAGCAGCCAGGCGAGGTTGTTCAGGGCGTCGCGGTGATCGGGGGAGATTGCGAGGGCCTTCCGGTAGGCGGCTTCCGCCCCCTCGCGCCTTCCCAGGCGCGCCTCGCAATTGGCGAGGTTGACCCAGGCCCGCGCCGACTCCGGATGGGCCTCGAGGACCGTACGGTAGGTCTCGGCGGCGTCGGCGACCCGACCCGAGGCTTCGAGCTCGACGCCTCGCCGGAGGTGCGCCGCCTCGTCCCACCGCCGCCGAACCGTGAGCAGGGCGTGACCCGCGGCCCTCCACGCACGCTCGACCCGTTCGAGCTTCGCCCAGCGCGCCTTCCCGTCTCCGAACTGCAGGCGGAAGAGCTGCCGGCGGGGGTCGAAGCCGTCCACGACCACGTAGTGATAGACGTCCTTTCGCTCGCCCGGGAGATTGAGCAGCTTCAGCATCAGGATTACGGGGCGCCCCTCCCCGATCTCGCGGCGGATCGCCCCCGCGTCCCCCGCCACGAGCGACGCGTCGAACCCCCGTTGTCTGGCGGCCAGCAGGAGATCCACGGAGAGCACGCCTCCTCCGGGGGCGCGGGGCAGGGACGCGCTGAGGGCGGCGTCGGAAACCGGGTCCCCGTTGGCGTTCAAGACCAGGGACAGGCTCCCCGGCCCGCAGCGATCCTCTTCGAAGGCGCGGACGGGGACCTGCTCCAGGATGTGGGCCTCGGGGCTCGGCGGCCGGGAGCGCGGCGCCAGGGTCGCGCAGCCGGGTACCCAGAGGAGGGCGATGAGCGCGAGCGGCCGGCCGACCCTGCCCGGGGTCAGAGGCGGGTCAGGATGATGACGACGATGAGGACCGCCAGCAGGATCCAGATGTACTGCGGAACGTCGCCGGCCGCCTGGATCTGGTCGACGTTCGCGGCCAGGGAGCGCAGGTCCTCGTCGGAGAGCTGGGCCAGCCGCTGCTCCACCTCTCGAGGCGCCAGCCCCCGCGAAGAGAGCGCTTTCGCCACCTCGTCCCGCGCCAGGAGCGTCCCCACTTGCTCAAGGTCCGCCTCGCGGGAGTGGGCGACCGGGGTGTCGGCCTCCTTCGAGGGGATGAGGGCGGCCGAAGCCGCCAGCGGCCAGGCCAGCAGGAGCACCCCCAGAAGGACCATGAAACGCCGCGCACGGAGCCTGTCGTGGATCACCATGTGCCTCCCGCCGAGATGATCGCCATTGCCCAGGGCGGGTGTCAAGCTCGCGGGCCACTTCACTCGGTCGACCTTTGAACATGCTGTCTGGCAATGAGTTGTGTGGAGGGGGTGACCCTACTCACTGCGCGAGACGGCCCGCAAGGCGCAGGATTGCGGTTCGGCGGCGGGAGACCCCGCCGCCCTGCACTTGCCTGGGAGGCACACATGGTGCGTTTTCGTGGCGTTGGCCTTTATCTGGCGTTGCTGATCGCCGGCCTGCCCCTCGTGGGCTGCGGCGGCAGCAGCCCGACGTCGCCTTCGGGCGCGGGCAAGGTCGTCCTGCACGGCGTCGCGGTCGGAGCCGACGGAGCGTCCATGGCCTCGGCCGGCGGCGTCACTGCCCAGGCCGCGTCCAAGGACAAGGTCACGGTGACGGTCCAGGGGACGTCGATCTCCACCACCGTCTCCGCCAACGGAACCTTCGAGCTGGAAGGGCTTCCCGCCGGCGACTTCACCCTGGTCTTCACCATCAACACGACGGTCATCGGCACGATCACCATCACCGGCGTCCCGAGCTCGGGAGAGATCAAGATCGTGGTCCAGATCACCGTCACCACGGTCGTGCTGATCAACCTCGAGATCGACGACCAGGAGAACGACGACGACGCGTCCAAGACCTGCCTGATCAACGGCGGGAAAATGGGAAAGAAAATCGAGCTGGAGGGCAACGTGGACTCCGGCAACGCGGCCGCCTTCAAGATGAAGATCAACGGCGAGCGGTCGAGCGGCCTGGTGGACGTGGACGCGTTGCACGCCCAGTTCAAGTGCAACGGGGACAAGAGCAGCTCCGCCGCCACCTGCAAGGACACCGTGAAGCCCCACGCCAAGGTCCACGTGTCGGGAACCCTGATGACCTGCACCACGAGCGCCGCCCAGGTGGTGGCGACGGAGGTCAAGGTCCAGAAGGCGGAAGGCGGCGAGGACGAGGACGACGACTGACGTGCGGCTCGCCTGGGCCGCCGTCGCGCTGTCCCTGCTGCCGTCCCTCACCGAGGCCGCTCAGCGGCCCCGCGCAACGAGCAAGCGCGGGGCCGCGGCCGAGAGCGGGCCCGACGTCTTCGCAGGCTACTCGTACACGCAGGCCGGTGACGCCAAGCTGAACGGGTGGGAGCTCTCGGGTTCCCTCCCGTTCAAACGCCGGCTGCGCCTCGCGGTCGACGTGAGCGGGCATTACGGCTCGTTCGGAGGAGCGGATCTCAAGCAGCTCACATTCCTGGCTGGCCCGCGCATGACCTGGCGGTCCGGCCGGCTGACGCCGTTCGCACAGGTCATGGCGGGCGTCTCCCGAAGCACGGCCGCCCTCCCGGGCGGCGCGTTCAGCGACAGCACCACGGGCTGGGGACTCGCTCCCGGCGTGGGGGCCGACTATCGCCTCACCGGGCGCTGGGCGGTCCGCGGGCAGGCAGAACTGCTGCTCCTGAGGGCGGCCGGGGTCTGGGACAAGGACCCGCGTCTGGGCGTCGGCGCGGTCTACCGCTTCGGCCACTAGAGCCAATCCACCCCCAGGTGATTTTCCCGGGGTTGGCATGTCGGCCCGGTTCAGACCGCTAATATTTGAGTAGGTTATTTCTAATGGTTCAATGACTTAGCTCTAGCTACACCCCAGGCGAGTCTCTTGCCCTAAGAGACGGGCATGAAGAGCCTGGCGCGGACGACGCTCACCGCCGCAGCGATCCTGGCGGCGGCCGGCCTCGAAGCCTCCCCCCTCCCCGGCTTTCATCTTGCCGCCCAGAGCGAGAACTTCCTCTTCTATACTCGGGACAGCCGGAAGGTGGACGCCGCGCGTTCCCAGCGCTTCCTGGCGGGAACCGCTCGGCTCCTCGAGGTCGAGGTGCAGGGAAAGGCCGCCTACTACGTGCACCAGCACCCGGAGGAAGTGGCCTCCACCACCGGCGTCTACGGGAGCGGCGTGACCGACCTCAAGACGGGCGAGATCAACGCGATCAGCGCCTTCCACCGCCACGAGATCGTCCACCGGGTGGCGGGCGCGCTCGGGGACCCCGGCCGCTTCTTCCAGGAGGGCCTGGCGGTGGCGCTGGGAGACGAGGGCCGCTGGAACGGGGTGGAGGTCGACAAGCTGGCGGCGCGCGTGCGGCGCGACTCCAAGGCCCGGAGCGTGGTCGAGGACTTCTCGCGGCTGGAGCCGAACAGCGCGTACCCGGTCGCGGGCTCGTTCGTCGGCTTCCTCATCCGGACCTACGGCACGCGGCGCGTCTCCGACTTCTTCCGCGATTGCCGTCCGGTGACGCCGGAGCGGGATCGCCGCTTCCGCGACGTCTTCGGCGTGACCGTGGACCAGGCCTGGACCTCCTGGTCGGAGACGCTCCCCAGCTGAAACCGGCTCCAGGAGGACCCTGATGCTCAAGCCTTCCACCGCCCACCTGACCCAACCGGAGCGGGTCCGCGTCCTCATCGTGGACGACGAGCCTTCCATGACCGAGACCCTGGCCGAGTTGCTGGGCGCGTGCGGCTACGAGGTGAGCCCGACCACGAACCCGGAGGAGGCGCTCGCCTGGACCGCCGACCGGTTCTATGAAGTGGCCCTGGTGGACCTCGTGATGCCCGGGATGAGCGGCCTGGAGCTGGCCGAGCGCCTGTACGAGCGGAGTCCGGAGACCCAGGTCGTCATCGTGACAGGGAATGAAGACATCGAGTCGGTCCGGGCGGGCCTCCACGTGGGCGTCTACGACTACCTGCTCAAGGGGGGGCTGAACCTGGGCGCCCTCGAAGCGGTCGTGCGGCGCGCGGCGGAGGAAGCGCGCCTGCGGCTGGACAAGGCTCGGCTCTTCCGCGAGGTCGAGGAGGCCAACCGGCTCCTGCGGGCCCTGCAGGGGTTGGGGGCCCTCGACACCGGCCCCCTCACCACGGCGCTCGTCCTGGGGCGGCTCGCGTCCTCCGCCAAGGAGGTCACCGGGGCCGTGGTCGGGCGGGCGCTCCTGTTCAGCCCCACCCACAGCGCGGAAGGGTTGGTGGTCGACGAGGTGGTGGGGGACGGGGCCGACGCCATCCGGGGCACCCGGCTCGGGGCGAGCGAGGGCATCGCGTCTTTTTCCGCGATGGTGGGCGAGACCCTCGTCCTCGAGCACGGTCCCGACCACCCCCGCTACTCGCACAAGTGTGACGAGGTGGCGACCGCCCTGCCCGGGTTTTTGTGCGTCCCCCTGCGGCTCGGTCCCGTGTGCGGCGCGCTCATCCTCGCCGGTGGCCCCGGCCCCTCCTTCGGGAGCGAGGCCGTGGCCGCGGCGAGCCGGCTGGCCACCCAGGCCGCGGTGCTCCTGGACTCTCTGTTCTTCCGGGACCGGGCGACGAACTTCTTCACCCACACCTCGGAGCTGCTGGTCTCGGTCCTGGACTCCGTCGACATCTTCAGCCAGGGACAGTCGCGGGCGGTGGCCGCCCTCGCCGACATGGTCTCGCGGCGGCTCGGGATGCCCGAGCACGAGCGCCGGGACGTGCATTTCGCGGCCCTGCTGCACGACATCGGCAAGATCCGCATCCCCCGGGACCTTTTGACCACGGAGGGCCGCTACCTTCCGGAGGCCCGAAGCCAGATGGAGGCCCACCCGGCCATCGGCGTGGAGATGCTGAAGCCCATCACCCTCTGGGCCGAGATGCTTCCCCTCATCCACTTCCACCACGAGCGTTGGGATGGGAAGGGCTATCCGAGCGGCCTGGCGGGGGAGGAGATCCCGGTCGGGGCCCGGGTGATCGCGGTGGCCGACGCCTTCGAGGCCATGACGAAGGGACGGCCCTACGCCCGGGCGCGCACCGTGGAGGAGGCGCTCCGCCAGCTGGAAGCGGGGGCCGGCACCCAGTTCGACCCACGCATCGTGCGGCTCTTCGCGGGAGAGTACCGCCGGCTCGAGCAGGAGAAGATCCGTTAGCCGGTCCAGGCTTGGGGACGAGGTGGACGGTTCCCTGCCTGGAAGGTAGAATGGCAGGCGTTTTCTGATCAGACAGATGTGTCGTGCGGCTCCGCCGTGCTCCTTCCTGGGGGCCGCAGTCACCGGTCTTTGGCTATTCATCGGCCCGGGGCCTGAGGCTCGCGCTGGAAAAGAATGAAGCGGTGACGCCGGCCAGCAAGGGACGCGTCCTGATCGTCGACGACGAGCCCGGGCTGCTCGAGATCTACGGCGACCAGCTCGAGAAGGCCGGCTACCAGGTGGAGACCGCGGGCGACGGGCGGGCTGCGCTGAAGCGGCTGCTGAGCGGCCAGTTCAACCTCGTTCTGAGCGACATCTCGATGCCGGACATGGACGGGCTCCATCTCCTGCGCGCGGTGCGCGAGCACGACCTCGACGTGCCCATCGTGCTCATGACGGGCGACCCGCGGGTCGACACCGCGGTGCAGGCGGTCGAGCACGGCGCCCTGCGCTACCTCCTCAAGCCCATCGCCGAGGACCTCCTTCAGCGCACGGTCGCGGATGCGGTGAGGCTCCACCGGATGGCGAGCCTAAAGCGGGAGGCCCTCGCCCACCTGGGCGCGGGGCAGGGACTGGTGGGCGACCGCGCGGGGCTCGAGGCCAGCTTCGCGCGAGCCGTGGCCTCCCTATGGATGGCCTACCAGCCCATCCTGCGCGCAGACGGCCGCCTGTTCGGCTACGAAGCGCTCGTGAGGACCAAGGAGCCGACCCTTCCCCACCCCGGCGCGCTCTTCGAGGCGGCGGAGCGGCTGGACCGCATCATGGACCTGGGGCGGACCATCCGGGACCGCGTGGCGGCATCCCTCGACGCGCTGCCTCCCGCGGCCAGCGTGTTCGTGAACCTCCACCCTCACGAGCTGACCGACGACGCGCTCCTCGACTCGGCGCTCACGGCGGGGGCGAGGAAGGTGGTGCTGGAGGTCACGGAGCGGGCCGCTCTTCCCGAGCTCGGCGACGTCCGGACGCGGGTGCGGGCGCTCCGCCACCGCGGGTTCCGCATCGCGGTGGACGACCTCGGGGCCGGCTACGCGGGGCTGACCAGCTTCGCCGCCCTCGAGCCGGAGGTGGTCAAGCTCGACATGTCGCTCGTGCGGGGGGTGGACGGCGAGCCCATCAAGCAGCGGCTGATCGGATCGATGGCGGCGCTCTGCAAGGAGCTGGGCATCCTGGTGGTCGCCGAGGGGGTGGAGACGGAGGCGGAGCGCGGGATCCTGGTGGGCCTCGGCTGCGACCTCCTGCAGGGCTTCCTCCTCGGACGTCCGGGTCCGCTGCCGTCGGCCCAGGGCTGAGGCGGGCTCCGCCATGCAGGGTGGGAAGGTGGGAAACGTGGCGGAGCCGCTGCGCGTGCTCGTGGTCGAAGACGAGGAGAACCTCTCCCAGCTCCTCTGCGAGGTGCTCGCTCAGGCGGGCTTCGAGACCGTCCCCGCCCCCACGATCGCGGCCGCCCGCAAGGAGCTCGCCCGGATCGAGCCGGACGTCATCCTTCTCGACATGAACCTGCCCGACGGACGGGGCCTGGAGGTGCTGCGCCAGGTCCGGGAAGAGAGCCTCCCCACCGAGGTGATCGTGCTGACGGGCGACACCGCCCTGAGCACGGCGGTGGGAGCCATGAAGCTCGGCGCCTACGACTACCTCAGCAAGCCCCCGCGGCCGGAGGAGCTGGAAGCCCTGGCCTTGAAGGCGGGGGAAAAGGCGCGCCTCCTCCGGGAGAACGCGGTCCTTCACCGGCGGCTCGAGCGCGAGCCGGCGGTCCCCGGGCTGATCACCGACGACCCGGGCCTCAAGTCGCAGCTCGCGGTCCTCCTGCGCGCCGCGAGCTCCGAGCTTCCGATCCTCATCCAGGGCGAGAGCGGCACCGGGAAGGAGCTGATCGCCCGCGCCGTGCACAAGAGCTCGCCGCGCTCGCCCTTCCCCTTCGTGGCGGTGAACTGCGCGGCCGTCCCGGAGAACCTCGTGGAGAGCGAGCTGTTCGGCCACGAGAAAGGGGCCTTCACCGGCGCCTCGGACCGCAAGCCGGGGCTCTTCGAGGTCGCGGGCTCCGGGGTGGTCTTCCTCGACGAGATCGGGGAGATCGCGACCTCCGTCCAGGCCAAGCTGCTCCGGGCCCTGGAAACGCGCGAGTTCTTCCGGGTGGGAGGCACGAGGGTGATCCGGTCCCAGGCGCGGGTGGTGGCCGCCTCCAACCGGGACCTGCTGGCGGAGGCCGAGGCGGGCCGCTTCCGCCAGGACCTCTATTTCCGCCTGGCGGGTGTCGTCCTGACCGTCCCCCCGCTCCGGGACCGTCCACTCGACGCCTACTCCTGGCCGGGCAACGTCCGCGAGCTGCGCATGGTGATGGAGCGCACCGCGATCCTGGCGGCGGGGGACGCCATTCTGCCCACCGACCTGCGCCTGGGCGGTCCCCGCCCCCGGGCGGAGGGACCGTGGCGCATCGACATGACGCTGGCGGAGCTGGAGGACGCCCACATCCGGGCGGTGCTGGAGCACAACAAGGGGCGTCGCGCCAAGGCGGCGCGCGCCCTGGGCATCGACCCGAAGACGCTCTATAACAAGCTGGGGCCCGAGAAGGCGCGATAGTAGAATGGACGCCATGGAGGCCCTCGCTCCCCTGGGCTACGTCCTCCTCTTCCTCGCGGTCTTCGGAGGGATGGAGGCCGTCGCCTGGCTGATGCACCGGTTCCTGATGCACGGCCCCCTCTGGGTGCTTCACGAGTCGCACCACCGGCCCCGCGGCCGCCGTTTCGAGCGGAACGACCTGTTCGGGGTCTTCTTCAGCCTCCCCTCGATCGTCCTCATCTACCTGGGGACGCACGGCCATCCCCCGGCCCTGGCGGTGGGCCTGGGCATGACCGCCTACGGCTTCGCCTACTTCGGCTTCCACGACGTGATCGTCCACCGCCGGGTGAGCGTGCGCTTCCGCCCGGCCAACCGCTACCTGCAGCGGATCATCAAGGCCCACCTCGTGCACCACAAGACGACCGAGAGGAAGGGAGCCGTCTCGTTCGGCTTCCTCTGGGCGCCGAAGGGCTACGGGGCCTGAGCCCATGAAGAGAGCGGCCCTCACCCTCGCCGTGGGCGTCCTCGCCTCGCCGCTGCTTTGCCAGGAGATCGTGGAGCCGAAGTCGGGCGCGAAGTTCCCGGCCAAGGTCGAGGATAAGTCGCTGCTCGGCGCCGGCCTCCGCACCAAGACCTTCTTGAGGGTGCAGGTCTACGCCCTCGGCCTCTACGTGGCGGATGGGGCGCTCGCCGGCCCCCTGGCCGCGTACAAGGGTCAGCCGCCCGGCTCGCCCGCCTTCTACAAGGAGCTCGTCCAGGGCGACTTCCCGAAGCAGGTCACGATGAAGTTCCTGCGCAACCTCGACGCCGGGCAGATCCAGGAGGCGATGCGGGAAGCCCTCGCGGGGGCCGACCAGGCGAGAGTGGACACGTTCGTGAGCTACTTCCCCGCCATCACCTCCGGCCAGGAGTGCGTGCTCCGGTGGGGGCCGGGAGGGACGTTGGAGACGGTCATGGCGGGCACTCCGAAGCCGCCCATCGCCGACAAGGGGTTCGCCTCCGCCGTGTTCGCGATCTGGCTCGGCGACAAGCCGATCCAGGAGGACCTGAAGAAGGCGATCGTGTCCCGGGCCGGGGAGCTGATCAAGTAGGACGCTCCCTCTAGGGTTGTCCGAGGACGCGCCGAACCGCTTCCTGCATGGCCGGGCTCGCGAGGCCGATCGCACGGCCCTCGGCTTCCGCCTCCGCGAGGGCCTTGCCCTTGCGGACCTGCAGGATCGTCCAGACCGCGCCCACGCGGTTGGCGCTCGAGCAGTGCAGGAGGGTCGGCCCCGCCGCGGGGTCGTCGAGCACCTTCGCCACCGCGTCCACGTCGGCGGCGCTGAAGGTGTCGGCGCTCACGGGGACCCACACGTAGCGCAGGCCGGCCGCGGCCACCGACTGCTCTTCTTCCTTGCCGCCTTCCTTCTCCGTGCGCAGGTTGATCACGGTCTTGAAGCCCATCTCCTTGAGGCGGCCGATGGCCGCGGGCGAGGGCTGTCCCGCGGCGGCGAGGCCCGGCCGTATCACGCGGTAGTTCGGGATCGCGGCCTTGTCGACGGCCTCCGGGATCTCGGCCCCGAGGGGCGCGGCAACGAAAACGGCCAGGGCGAAGAGCAAGGGCGTTCTCATGACGACCTCCGGAAAGTGACCTGCATGATAGCCTGCCCCACATGAGCACTCCTACCCCTCCCGAGGTCCAGCCCCCCGCCCCGATTCTTCTCGACCTGGACTGGGAAGGGGACCTGCGCTTCCGCGGCGCCGCCGGCTCCGTCTCCCTGGTCCTGGACAGCGACGGCCTGGCCGGTCCCTCGCCCGTCCAGGCCCTCGCCTTCAGCCTGGCCGGCTGCATGTCGATCGACGTGGTCCACATCCTCACGAAGGGGCGGCTCCCCCTGCGGGCCCTGCACGCCCACCTCGAGGCGGAGCGCCGCCCCGAGGACCCGAAGCGGCTGCTCGGCCTCCGCCTGCACTTCGCGGTGACGGGGGACGTGCCGGCGGAGAAGGTCGACCGGGCGATCGCTCTGTCGCGGGAGAAGTACTGCTCGGTCTGGCACTCGCTCCGCCCGGACATCGACTTCCGCACGTCGTTCGCGGTGGCCTGAGCGGGAACGCCGGGCTTGACAGCGGCTCCCACCCGGCTAACCTCTCGTGTGACATCCCCATGACGGCCAGCCCCGAGACTGCCGGGCGTTGGTTCTACGTGCACGAGGGCCTGCGCAAGGGCCCGGTGGACAACGCGCAGCTCGTGGCCCTGATCCTCGACGGGGAGATCCCCGAAAGCACCCTGATCTGGCGCCCCGGCCTCGACGAATGGGCCCCCGCCAGCCGGGTGGACGAGATCAGGCACGAGCTGCCCCCGCCCATCCCGGTCGGGGACCGCTCGGCCGCCGAGCGGGACGCGCTGGGCGAGGCGGGGGCGCTGGCCGAGGGCCTCGAGGGAACGGACGCGGGCGACGAGTCGAGCCGTTCCGGCGAGCGCCGCCGACGACGCCACCGCAGCACCCGATATCGGATCGCCCGCGCCCGCCCGCGCTGGCTGCTGCCCCTCATCGTCATGGTGCTGGCGGTGATCGTCGTGCTCTGGTACCTGCTGCGCCGGGTCAACGAGGTGCCCCCGGGCCGGATCATCCTGGAGGGCGCGGTGTGGGACGATACCAGCGCGCCATCACGTAGGCCGCCGGCTTCCCCGGGATAGTGTGCGAGGGGTCGCGGAACGGCGGCTCCCCCGAGCGCTCCCACAGCCAGAAGAAGGTCCCCGTGATCCAGGGCCGGGCGGCCACGGCCCGCAGGGTGGCCTCGTAGCAGCGGGCCTGCAGCCAGACGTCCGCCGGCTGGCCGCCCTCGCTCCACGGCGCGCGCGCGGCGTCGCGGACCGACGGGAAGCCCGCCTCCGTGAGCATCACCGGGAGCCGGTACCGGCGCGACGCCTCCTCGAGGGGCCCGAGGGCCCGCGCCCAGCCCGCTTCGAGCTCCGCGAGCGAGGGGTTGGGCCGGTCGCTGAGCGGGAAATAGGCGGAGACGCCGATGGAATCCAGGGCATCCCAGAACCCGACCTCCCGCCAGGTGTCGAAGTTGGCGGAATAGGCGAGGGGCCCCGGGAAGACGCCGCGCACCCGCGCGATGAGCCGCCGCCAGTCTGCTTCGCGGCGGATGACCGTGGTGTCGAGCTCGCGGCCGACGCAGAACGCGTCCGCTCCCGTGGCGCGGGCCGCCTCGGCGTAGGGCATGAGCCAGGACTCGTAGCCGCGGAACCACCGCTGCCAGTCGGCCTCCGTCGTCATCTCGATCCGGTTGTGCCGGCCCACCTCGGCCCAGGCCCCGGCCGTGCGCATCGCTTCGATCTGCTTGCGGCGGGCGGCCTCGTCGGGGCCACGCAGGACGCGCAGCTGCTCGGGGGTCGGCTCGCGGCCCCCGATCTCGAGGTGGGGCTTCAGCATCACCGCGAGGCCCGCGGCGTGGGCGCTCTTCACGATCGCGGGCAGGCCCCGGAGGACGAAGGGGTGGCGGGGCTCCGCGAAGACGGGATCGTGGAGGCCGCGCTGCAGCGGGTCCCACGTGTGGATGGAGACCCAGGTCACGCCGAGGGTGGCCAGGCGCCGGAACGACCCGGCGCCGGCGTCGGATCCGGCTTCGCTGAACCACCAGGAGACGCCGCGGTGAAAGGCGGGCGGGAGAGCGGCCGCTTCCGGCCCCCGGGCGCGCCCGGCCCGCGCGAGCGCCACCTGGGCGGCCGTGCGCGTCTCCGGGAGGGCGCCCGAGCGCGCGGCCCCCTCGAGGGCTAGGAGCGGCCCCGGCCCGCCCATGCGCTCCAGGGCCAGGGCCGCCTCGAAAGCCGCCCGCGCGTCCTGGCCGGCGAGCGCCTCCATGAGGACGGGCTCCGCCTCGGCTCCCCGGGCGGCGGGAAGCGTCCCGAGCAGCCACGCGCCCAGCATCGCGTCGTCGCCGCGTCGGCTCTCGAGCAGCAGCCGGCAGGCGGCCGGGAAGCGCGGGTGGTCACGGAAAGCCTGCTCGCGCGGGACCTCGCGTCCGTCGGGAAGGCGCACCGTCGAACGCCGCCGCCAGCGCTCGCCCGGTTCGGGGGAAGGCTCGTACAGGCGGCGCAGGTCGTCGGCCAGGACCAGGGCCTCGCGGTCCGCGGCGCGGGCCCGACAGCCCCCGGCCGCGAGGGGAATCAGGGCAAGCAGGAGCGGCGCGGGATGCCTTCTCACCGTGTGATCATAGGAGCGATACCGCGACCGACCAAGGCCGCTCCCCTCGATTTGGCCGCGGGATTGGGTTACCGTTGTGTCGCATCATGGCCGACGCGGCGCCTCCCTCGGGGAGTCCCAACTTCCGCTGGTTCCTGGAGAGCCTCGTGGAGGGAGGCCGGCAGCTCCGGCGGGTCGCCGTCTTCCCCTTCCCGTTCCGGGTGGGCCGGAGGCCCGGGCTCGAGCTGACCCTGCCCTCCGACGCCGTCTCCAAGGAGCACGCCGAGCTCTACCCGGACGGGGACGGCCTCCGGGTCCGCGACCTCAAGAGCAAGAACGGGACCTTCGTCAACCGCGACCGCGTGAACGACACCCCCATCCACGAGGGCGACATCATCCATTTCGCGCAGCTGGAGTTCCGCCTGGGCCGGCAGGAGCTCGAGGAGCCCGACGGGCTGGAGCCCGCCACCGTCTCCATCACCGAGATGGCCCTCCCCCAGGGCTTCATCGAGGGGACTCGGGACCTGCCCGAGCTACTGCGCGAGCAGATGGTCACCACCCTCTTCCAGCCCATCGTCAGCCTGCCCGGGGGCGCGATCGCGGGATACGAGGTGCTGGGCCGCGGCCGGCACCCGCGTCTGCCCGAGGGCCCCACCGAGTTGTTCCACATCGCCTCCGGGGTGGGGGCGGAGGCGGAGCTCTCACGCCTGTTCCGGCGCAAGGCCCTCGAGCTCGTGGCGGGCCGACGCGACCTGCCCATGCTGTTCCTGAACACCCACCCTGCGGAGCTCGAGGAGCCGGGACTGCTCGCCTCCCTCGCGGAGGTGAAGCAGTTCGCCCCCCACCTGCGCCTCGCCCTGGAGATCCACGAGGGGGCCCTCGCCGATCCCGCGAGCATCGACGGCCTGCGCACCCAGCTCGCGAAGATCGGGATCGGCCTCGCCTACGACGACTTCGGGGCCGGCCAGGCCCGACTGCTGGAGCTGGCCGAGGTGCCGCCCCACTTCCTGAAGTTCGACATGCGTTTCATCCATGGGATCGACCAGGCCCCGCCCTCGCGGCGGCGCCTCCTCGGCTCTCTGGTGTCGGTGGCTCGTGACCTCCTCGTCTACACGGTCGCGGAGGGGGTGGAGACCGAGGCCGAGGCCGACGTCTGCTCGAAGATCGGGTTCACTCACGCCCAGGGGTACCACTTCGGGCGGCCGCGGCCGGTCGAGGAGCTCTGAGAGACGGCGGTTTGCGGCGCGGAAGCGCCGAGGCTTGGAGGCGCGAAATGGTGTTGAGAGGCTTCTGCCCTGCCGTCCTGCTGACCCTCTCGGCGGCGCTCCCCGCGATCGGCGCGGAGGGCCGCTACGAGTACAAGCTGCTCGCCACCAGCAAGACCTCCACCATGCAGAAAGAGGTCTCGGAGGCCGCGGCCGCGGGCTACCGGTACCGGGGGCAGACGGTGGCGGAAACCCTCTTCGGGGGCAAGGAGATCATCGTCATCATGGAGCGCGAGCACGGGTCGAGCACCCCACGGTTCGAATACAAGCTGCTCGCCACCAACAAGACCTCGACCATGCAGAAGGAGCTCTCCGAGGTGGCGGAGGCGGCTTTCGTCTTCAAGGGCGTGACCGTCGGCCAGACGGCCTTCGGGGGCCGCGAAGTGGTGCTCATCACCGAGCGCTCCCTGAGGCGATAGCCCTCACCCCTCCGCCAGCTCGCGCAGCAGCCGCTCGCGGAACGGGTGGTAGTCCACCTCCACCGTGTGCCGGGGTGTCCCCGCCCAGGTCCGCCGGATGTGGTCGATCTCCCGCGCGATGCGCCGGGGGAGATCCACGGGCAGGCGGTAACGGCCGACGATGTGGCTCGCCACCAGCCGGGCCTGGAGCTCGGCCAGCGGCCAGATGCAGCCGATGGGCTGGAAGAGGCCGATGAAGTAGAGGTCCGGGAAGCGCTCCGGGAAGGCCCGCAGGTAGAGGGGCACCGGCCCGGTCGAGAAGTCGACCAGGGAGGGGTCGAAGAACGGGAAGCTGATCCGGAAGCCGGTGGCGGCGACGATCGTGTCGTAGCTCTCCACCCGCCCGTCCACGAAGTGCACGTCGCGCCCCTCGAGCCTCGCCACGTCGGGGCGCGGGTGGATGCGTCCGTGGCGGATGAAGTAGAGCAGCTCCGAGTTCACCACGGGATGGGTCGACATGAGCGGGTGGTCGGGCCTGGCGAGGCCGTAGCGCTCCCAGCCCCCGTTGACCAGCCGGAGCAGGAGCCCCAGGATCCGGATCCGGAGCGGCCGGGGAACGAACAGGAACCTCTCGTGCAGCTCGTCCGAGGGGATCCCGAGCATGAACTTGGGGACGAAGTGGTAGCCCCGGCGCATGCTGATCCCGGTGAAGCTCGAGACCCGGGCGGTCTCCACCGCGATGTCGCACCCCGAGTTGCCGCCCCCGACCACGAGCACCCGCTGGCCCTCGAAGGGGCCGGCGCCCTTGAAGTCGTGGGAATGCAGGGTCCGCCCGGCGAAGCGGCCCGGCCACGAAGGCAGGCGCGGGTCCCAGTGGTGGCCGCTCGCCACCAGCAGGCGGTCGAAGCGCTCGCGCTCCCCGGTCGCGAGGGTGACCCAGAAGCCCCCCGCGGGGTCGGGCTCCGCCTTCTCGACCGCGGTGCGAAAGCGGACGTAGCGGTCCACCCCGAAATGACGGGCGTAGCCCTGGAAATAGGCGAGCAGCTCCCGGTGTCCCGGGTAGTCCGGGTAGCCCGCTGGCCAGGGGTAGTCGGAGTACTGGGACAGCTTCTTGGAGCTGATGATGTGGGTGGTCTCGAAGACGCTCGAGTGGCTGGGCTCCCGGGAGAAGAGCCAGTTCCCGCCCACCTGGTCGTTCTTGTCGTAGACCACCACGTCCCGCAGCCCGGCCTGCAGCAAGGCCTTGGCGGCGGTGATCCCACACGGCCCGGCCCCGATCACGCAGCAGCGGGGCGCGCTCACCCTTGCGCCCGCCCTCTACCCGCCGGGGACGATGGGCCAGGGCCGGCTGACGTAGTCGCTCATGGTGAAGAGGATCAACAGCATCAGGAACACGACCCCGGTGCCGATCATGAGGGTCACCAGGCGGGGGCTGTAGCGGACGTGCATGAAGTACAGGATCACGAGGGTGGCCTTGGTGATGGCGATGACGAGGGCGATCGGGGTGTTGAGCGCCCCGAAGTCGTGGCCGGCGGCGGAGACGGTGAGAACCGTGAACACGCAGAGGGCCAGGAACACGGCCAGGTAGACCTTGACGGGGACGACGTGGTGCGGGTGCTCGGACATCAGTGGTGCCCTATGAGATAGAGGAGGGGGAACAGGAAGATCCAGACGATGTCCACGAAGTGCCAGTAGAGGCCCACCATCTCCACCGGGGTGTGCCAGAGGACGGTGTAGCGCCCCCGATGGGCGAGCCAGGCGATGATGCCCAGGATGGGGATGCCGATGATCATGTGGAGCGCGTGCAGGCCGGTCATGCCGAAGTAGAGGGAGAAGTAGAGCTGGGTCTCCCGGCCCTGCCCGCCAAAGGCGTGGAGCGCTCTGGCGTCGAAGCGCGGGCCGGGGAGCAGGCAGCCCGTGTGCGCCCCGCCGCCCAGGCAGGGGACGATCTTCTCGCTGTACTCCACGTACTTGACGCCCAGGAACACGCCCCCCAGGAGGATGGTGAGGAGCAGGAAGAGGACGATCTGCCCCTTCTTCCCCACCGCCGCCGCGTGCACGGCCATGGCCATGGTGAGGCTGCTGCCGATGAGCACCAGGGTGTTGGCGAAGCCGATCTTCCAGGACAGGTGGTGGCTGCCCGCGGAGAACGCGTCGTAGTAGAGGTGCCGGTAGATCGCGTAGGTCGTGAAGAGCCCCCCGAAGAACAGGATCTCGGTGACCAGGAAGAGCCACATCCCGAGGGAGGCCGACTCCTTCTGCTGCTCGAGGTCGGCGAAGTGGTGGGCCAGGTGCGATGGGGCCCCCGGACCCCCCGCGTGCAATGGGGCCTCAGACAAGGACGGCCTCCTTCGACTCCAGCAGCCGGGGGTAGTCGTACACGTCCTCGTGGACCACCGGCGTCTTCTCGAAGTTCAGGGTGGGCGGGGGCGAGGCGGTCTGCCACTCGAGGCCGGTGGCGGGCCAGGGGTTCGCAGGGGCGATCTTGCCGTAGCGCATCGACCAGGCGAGATAGACCATCGGGATGAGGTAGCCCACGCCCAGGATCGAGGCCCCGGCCGAGGACATGACGTTCAGGACCTGGAACTCCGCCGGGTAGACATGGTAGCGCCGGGGCATCCCGAGGTAGCCCACGATGAACTGGGGAAAGAAGGTCAGGTTGAAGCCGATGAAGACGACGACCGCGGAGACGCGGGCCCACCACTCGGGGTAGAGCCGGCCCGTGATCTTGGGCCACCAGTAGTGGAGGCCGCCCAGGTAGCCCATGATCGCTCCGCCCACCATGATGTAGTGGAAGTGGGCCACGATGAAGTAGGTGTCGGTCACGTGCACGTCGATCCCCAGGGTGGCCAGGAAGAGGCCGGTCAGCCCGCCCATGGTGAACAGGCCGATGAAGCCGATCGCGTAGAGCATGGGGGTCTGCCAGGACACGGAGCCGCGGTAGAGGGTGGCCGTCCAGTTGAAGACCTTGATCGCGGAGGGGATGCCCACGGTGAAGCTCAGGGCCGAGAAGACCATGGCCGAGTAGACGGACAGGCCGGTGACGAACATGTGGTGGGCCCACACGAGGAAGCTGAGACCCGCGATGGCCAGGCTCGACATCGCGATGAACCGGTAGCCGAAGATCTTCTTCCGCGAGAAGCAGGTCACGATCTCGCTGATCACCCCCATGGCGGGCAGGATCATGATGTAGACGGCGGGGTGCGAGTAGAACCAGAAGAGGTGCTGGAACAGGATGGGGTCGCCGCCGCGGGCGGGGTCGAAGAAGCCGAAGTGGAAGGCCCGCTCCACGGCCACCAGGAGGATCGTGACCGCGATCACGGGCGTTCCCAGGATGAAGATGACCGAGGTGGCGTAGTGGGCCCATACGAACAAGGGAAGCCGGAACCAGGTCAGGCCGGGGGCCCGCATCTTGTGGATGGTCACGATGAAGTTGAGCCCGGTCAGGATCGAGGAGAAGCCGTTGATGAAGATCCCCAACCCCGCGGTGACCACCGCCGTGTTTGCGAACGCGGTCGAGTAGGGCGTGTAGAAGGTCCAGCCGGTATCCAGCCCGCCGTTGATGAGCGCGTGGAGCGTGAAGAGGGCCCCAAGGATGTACAGGTACCAGGACAGGAGGTTGATGCGCGGGAAAGCCAGGTCCTTGGCCCCGATCATCAGCGGGATCAGGAAGTTGCCGAGGGTGGCCGGAATGGAGGGGATCAGGAAGAAGAAGACCATGATCACGCCGTGGGCGGTGAAGAGCTTGTTGTAGGTCTCCGCGGTGACCAGGCTGCCCGTGGGCTCCAGCAGGTTCAACCGGATCAGCACCGCGTAGGACCCGCCCAGGAAGAACATCAAGGTCACGGTAACGAGATACAGGAGGGCGATCCGCTTGTGGTCCGTGGTCAGGAGCCACGACTTCCAACCGTAGTCGGCGTTGAGGTAGTGGACCTTCGGGGGGACGGCGGCCTTTGAGCTCATGATCATCGCCCCCCCACGGGCGCCGGCAGGGACTGGATGTAGGCGATCAGGCTCAGAAGGGACTCCTCGCTCACCTGGCCCTGGTAGGTGGGCATGACCGGTTGGTAGCCCGCCGCCACCTTGGCGGCGGGGTTCAGGATCGACTCCCGGAGGTAGGCGGCGTCGGCGATCACCGTCTCCCCGCCCACGAGCTTCACCGGCTTGCCGAAGATGCCGTGCAGGATCGGCCCCCGGCCCGGGGAGTCGATCCGGTGGCATGTCGCGCAGTTCATCTCCACGAACAGCCTCTCCCCCGCCTTGACCGGCGACTCGGAGACCGGGCCCCCCGCGAGCCAGGTCTGGTACTCGTCGGGCTCCATCACCACCACCCGGCCGATCATGGTCGCGTGCTCGGTGCCGCAGTACTCCGCGCAGAAGAGGTGGTAGGTGCCCGTCTTCGTGGCCTGGAACCAGGCGGTGTTGTAGCGCCCGGGCACCGCGTCCTTCTTCATGCGGAAGGCGGGGATGAAGAAGCTGTGGATCGTGTCCTCGGAGGTGATGGTCAGCTCCACCGGCCGCCCCACCGGGACGTGCAGCTCGTTGATCTCGCGCTGCCCCGTGGGGTGCTGCAGCTTCCACATCCAGCGCTTGCCCACCACCGACACGTGCATGGAGTTATCGGGGGGCCGGTTCATGTGGAAGAAGACCTGCGCCCCCCACACGAACATCACGGTGACGAGGATCAGGGGGACGATGGTCCAGACCAGCTCCAGGGCCAGGGAGCCCTCGATCTCGGGGGGCCGCTCCGCGTTCGAGCGGCGGCGGTATCGGATCGCGAAGAAGACGATGGTGGCCGCGATGAGCAGGGAGAAGAAGGCGGCCACCGCGGTCAGGAAGAAGTAGAGGGCATCCACCTCGCCGGCGATGGTGGAGGCTTGCGGGGGGAAGAGGGGGACTCCCGGCATGCCCTAGCCCGCCCTCTCCCGGCGCCGCATGGTGAGGATGAACCCGCCCAAGGCGAGAACCGTGAGGACTCCCAGGACTCGGACCACTCCGAGGATCCGTGCGCTGTACCGGCCGGTGAGGGGGTTGTACTGGTAGCAGTAGAGCAGGAAGTCGTCCACGGGCCCGCCGATCTTCCCCTCCCCCGACTCCACGAGGGCGAGGCGCAGGTCCCTCGGCGCGTACTCGATGCCGAACATGTAGCGGGCGATCGTGCCGGCGGGGGTCAGCACCACCAGGCCCGCGGGATGCGCGAACTGCCGGGTCTCGTCGTCCCAGGCGTAGCGGAAGCCCACCGCCTTCGTGACCCGGTCGATCGAGGCCTGGTCGCCGGTCAGGAAGTGCCAGCCCGCCCCCGCGGAGGGCCGGCGGTAGCGGGCCAGATAGGCCTTCTTCTTGGCCGCGGCCAGGGCGGGGGTCTCCCGGGGGTCGAAGCTGATCGTGACCAGCTCGAACTCCTGGCCGGGGGTGAAGGAGACGAGGTCGAGGGCGCTCAGGAGGCCGTTCAGGCTGACCGTGCAGAGCATCGGACAGTCGAAGTAGACGAGGTTGAGCACCACCGGCTTCCGCCCGAAGTAATCGCCCAGGCGCACCGTCCGCCCCGCCTCGTCGCGCAGGGCCGCGTCGAGCGGCACGCGCTCGCCGAGCCGCTGATCGAAGCCGATCTCGCGGATGATCGGCGGGCGCTCGCCGGCGGGCAGCCTGGGCGGCCCCGGGTTGGTGGGTGTCGTGAGCAGCAGCAGGCCGACCAGGGGGTTCACTTGGCGGCCCCCGGACCCCTTGAGAGCAGTGGGGCCCCCTTCCCCGGAGGAGCCGTGGGCGCGGGGGCGGGGGGCGGGGTGGGCAGGAAGCTCGGCAGCCCCCGCTCGGCCACGATCCGCATCGCCTCCGCCAGGGGGATGCGGACACGGCCCAGGTCCTTGTCCACCCAGCCGTAGCTGCCGAGGAGCGCGTCTTCCTGGGCCCGGAACTCGGCCAGGTTCTGGGCGGCGAAGCGCGCCCCCAGGTTGGCGGGCGGCTCGGGCTGCACCTGGAGCAGCGGGCGCGGAGGCGCCATCTGCGCGGCGTCGGGCCGCATGACGGGCGGCGGAGGCTGCCGCGCCGCCTCCTGGGCGACGAACACGAAATAGAGCCGCCAGAGCAGGAAGACGATGGCGACCGTGGCCACCACCGTCCAGAACAGGAACTTCAGGAGCGAGGTCGCATCGACGTCGCCCTTTTCGAACTGGACCTCGGGGTTCGTGGGCGCCGGATGCTCCGACATCAGGGGTGCGCCTCCGGCGCGTCGAGGAGCTCGGCCACCGCGGGCTCGCCCATCGGGAGGATCGGGCGGCTCTGGAGCTGGCCCAGGTAGAAGTACAGCCAGGTCGCGCCCAGGCCGACGGGGGCCACGAGGTCGAGCCAGTGCGGCTTGAAGGGGACCGCATGGTGGCCGTGGCCGACCAGGTCGGGGCCGAGCAGCCAGTAGAGGTCGAGGAGCCGCACCGCGAACATGCCGCCCGCCAGGGCCCCCAGCCGCCGCGGGCTCCGCTTGAGGTCGCGCGAGAGCAGGAGCAGGAACGGGATCATGAAGTGGAAGAGCAGGAGGAGGAGCGATACCTGCTGCCAGCCCCCCTGGAGCCGGTGGAGGTAGAACGGGGTCTCCTCGCTGATGTTGCCCGACCAGACGATCAGGAACTGCGAGAAGTTCACGTAGGCCCAGAGCATGGTGAAGGCGAGGAGCAGCTTCCCGAGGTCGTGGAGGATGCCGGGGCGCAGGGCGCCCTTGATGGGGGGCTCCTCCGCCAGCATGGCCAAAAGCGCGATCATCAGGGCGAGGGCCGACAGCACCTGGCCGACCATGAACAGCACGCCGTAGATGGTCGAGAACCAGTGGGGGGCGAGGGACATCCCCCAGTCGACCGCGGAGAAGGTGACGGTCAGGCCGAGCAGGATCAGTCCCCCCCCCGACAGGCCCTGCAGCCGGCTCGGGACCCGCGGGTTGCCCGCGTCCAGCTCCCGCGACCACTTGTTGAGGAAGTGGGCGAGCAGCATCCACACCGCGAAGTAGAAGGCCGCCCGCCCGAGGAAGAAGGGGACGTTGAGGTAGGCGGCCTTTTCGCGCAGCACCGGATCGTCGCCCGGCTGGGTCCAGGAGTAGATCCTCTCGACCCCGAAGGCCACGGGCAGGAACAGCAGGGCGAGGACGGGGAAGGTGCGGGTCCCCGCCTCCAGGAAGCGGCGGATGAAGAGGCCCCACATCCCGCCCGTGAGGTGGCTGAGCAGGGAGACCGAGAGGCAGCCCAGAGCGACCCCGGCCCAGAACACGTAGCCGAAGAGGTAGGACCGGAAGAACTGCGTCGGGTCGGTCAGGAACCCGACCGCCAAGAGCAGCAGGCCGGCCGCCGCCAACGGGAGCAGCCCGCGCTCCCAACGGGCGAGCCGGGCGGGCATGGGAAGGCTCGAGGAGGAGGCCATGTCAGTCATCGACCCCCCACCCTATCCCTCCCCACGTAGGGGGAAGGCAATGCTGCGGCAAGCCTTGCTCCGCGCATCAGTGCCCCGAGGCCGCCGCCTCGAGCTCCGCGCGCGTCGCCTCCGGGACCACGGCCAGGGGCGCGTACTGGCTGAGCTGCAGGGTCCGGATGTAGGCGGCGATGGCCCAGCGGTCCTCGACGCGCACCTGGGTCGCGTAATCGGCCATGGCCCCGAAGCCGTTCGTGGCCACGTCGAAGAAGTACCCGATCGGCATCATGCGCAGACGGTCGATGTGATAGGAGAACGGCTTCTTGAAGCCGCGCTGGACGATCATGCCGTCCCCGCTCCCGGTGCGGCCGTGGCAGGGGGCGCAGAAGGTCTGGTATTGCACCCGGCCCCGCTCGAGCAGATCCGCGGTCACCGGCATGGGCAGCGTGTCCGTGAGGGCGCCGCTCTCGAGCTTTCCGGTGTAGAAGAGCGTGTCCTCGCGGAGCGTCCCCCGGGCCACCGTGCCCGCCACGAGCGGCCGGGCCGCCCGCCGGTCGGGGAAGAAATCGCTCTCCCGGAACGGCTTGTACTTCGGCTGGTCGTGCATGTCCTGCCGACATCCGGCCGCCGCCAGGGCGAGCAGGACCAGGCGAGCGGATCGGGCGCGGAGAGCGCGGAGCTTCGCCCGTGCCATCAGTGCTCGACCTCGCTGACCTCGCTCGCGCCCAGACCGCGCAGGAACTTCGCGGTCTCCGTCCGGTCGAACTTCGGGTCCGTGGCCTCGATCGAGATGAAGAACTTGTCGCGGGTGGCGAGGGCGAAATTGGGGACGTTGAAGACCGGGTGGTAGGGCTCGGGAAGGCCGTTCAGGGCCAGCATCCCGAGGACGGCCGTGCCCGCGGCGAAGAGGATCGTGGTCTCGAACGCGGGGATGATGAAGGCGGGCCAGGCATTGAAGGGCCGGCCTCCGATGTTCATCGGATACTCGATGACGGAGGCCCAGTACTCGAGAGCCCACCCCGCGAGCGCCCCCAGGATCCCGCCCACGAGCACCAGCTTCGGGAGCTTGGAATGCCCGATGTGCAGGGCTTCGATCAGCTCCTCGATCGGGTACGGCGAGTAGGCGTCCACCTTCGTGTAGCCCGCCGCGTGCACCCGATGGGCGGCCTCCACCACCTCGGTCGGAGCGTGGAACTCGGCCATCAGGCCGTAGAGGCCGTGCGGGCGGGGACTCACGCCTTCTCCTCCTTGAGCTCGGCCTCGGGAAGGATCGTGCGCATCTCGTAGATGGAGATGGCGGGCAGGAACCGGATGAAGAGGAAGAACAGGGTCAGGAAGAGGCCGATCGTCCCCACGAAGGCCGCCCAGTCGAACGCGGTCCCCCGGTACGCGCCCCAGGAGGAGGGCAGGAAGTCGCGGTAGAGGCTGGTCACGATGATCACGAACCGCTCCAGCCACATCCCCGCGCTGACCACGAGCGACACCAGGAAGAGGTACAGGGGGTTCGTGCGGAGACCCTTCACCCAGAGGGTGTTCGGCACCAGCACGTTGCACAGGATGAGGGCCCCGTAGCTCCAGCCGTAGGGCCCGAACACCCGGTTCCACATCATGAAGCGCTCGTAGGGGTTGCCGCTGTACCAGGCCATGAAGGCTTCCATCGTGTAGCCGTAGGCCACGATGAGGCCGGTGGCGAGCATGACCTTGGCCATGTTCTCGAGGTGGCGCATGGTGATGAAGTCCTCGAGCCCGTAGGCCTTGCGGAGCGGGATCGCGATGGTCAGCACCATGGCGAAGCCCGCGTAGATCGCCCCCGCCACGAAGTAGGGGGGGAAGATCGTGGCGTGCCAGCCGGGGAGCTGCCCCACCGCGAAGTCGAAGCTCACCACGGTGTGCACGCTCACCACCAGGGGGGTGGCCAGGCCGGCCAGGAGGAGCGACGCCGTCTCGTAGGTGTTCCAGTGCCGCGCGGAGCCCCGCCATCCCATGGCCAGGATCCCGTACAGGACCTTCCCGGCCTTGCTCGTCGTCCGGTCGCGCAGGGTGGCGAGGTCCGGGATGAGTCCCACGAACCAGAAGAGGGCGGAGACCGTCGCGTAGGTGGAGACCGCGAACACGTCCCAGATCAAGGGGCTCCGGAAGTTCGGCCAGAGGCCCATCACGTTCGGGTACGGGAAGAGCCAGTAGAAGCCCACCCAGGGCCTGCCCATGTGGAAGATCGGGTAGAAGCCCGCGCAGGCCACCGCGAAGAGGGTCATGGCCTCGGCGAAGCGATTGATCGAGGTCCGCCACTCCTGCCGCAGCAGAAGCAGGATGGCCGAGATCAGGGTCCCCGCGTGGCCGATGCCGATCCACCAGACGAAGTTGATGATGTCGAAGCCCCAGCCCACCGGCACGTTGGGGCCCCAGACCCCGATCCCCTTGAAGAGCAGGAAGCCCAGGGCGAGGAGCAGGAGCTGCAGGAGGGCGAAGCCGGCCGCGAAGCCCAGCCACCACCCGAGGGGGGCCCGGCGCTGCAGGACGATCGTGCTGATCTTGTCGGTGACGGTACCGAAGGTGTGGCCGGGACCGACGATCGGCTGCTCGGCGTGGTGGGAGCTAGACACTCATCGACCCCGCACCCTGATCCTTCATCGACCCCCCCTCCTAACCTCCCCCACGTAGGGGGGAGGAAATGCTGCTGCTCGCCTGGCCCCGCCCTTCTGGCATCTCTGGGTTCGGGTTGCGGACCGCGGCCAGGTAGGTGGTGCGGGGCCGGGTCTGCAGCTCGGCCAGCAGGCTGTAGTTGCGTGCGCTCTTCTTCAGCTTTGCCACCCGGCTCTCCGGATCGTTCACGTCTCCGAACACGATGGCCTCCGCCGGGCAGGCCTGCTGGCAGGCGGTCTGGATCTCTCCCTCCCGGATGGGCCGCCCCTCGTTGCGGGAGTCGATGCGGGCGCGGCTGATCCGCTGCACGCAGTAGGTGCACTTCTCCATGACCCCGCGGCTGCGCACGGTCACGTCGGGGTTGCGCATCATCTTGAAGGTGGGGGTGGTCCAGTCCTGGTAAAGGAAGAAGTTGAAGCGCCGCACCTTGTAGGGGCAGTTGTTCGAGCAGTAGCGCGTCCCCACGCAGCGGTTGTAGACCATGTCGTTGAGCCCCTCCTCGCTGTGCACGGTGGCGGTCACCGGGCACACCACCTCGCAGGGGGCGTTCTCGCAGTGCATGCAGAGGACGGGCTGGTGGAAGGTCTCCGGGCTCTCCGCGGGGCCTCCGTAATAGCGGTCCACCCGGATCCAGTGCATCTCGCGGCCGCGGGAGACCTGGTCCTTCCCCACCACGGGGATGTTGTTCTCGGAGACGCACGCGGTGACGCAGGCGTTGCAGCCCACGCAGGAGCTCAGGTCGATGGCCATCCCCCAGGCGTGCCCCTCGTACTTGTGCGGGGGATACATGGAGAGGCCGGGCTCCGGCTCCTCGCCCATCTCGCGGAAGACGCCCGGATCCTTCGTGAACTCCTCGAGGGTGGCCGCGCGTACGACGTGGCGCCGGCCCGCCTCCTTGTGCGCGGTCTGGTCGATCGACCAGTGGTCCTGGGTGCAGGCGAGCCTCGCGGTCTCGCCGGTCTTCACGATCTCGGCCCCGGCGCCGAACCAGGGTGCGTCGCTCGTGCGGAGCGCGTAGGCGTCGAAGCCCACCCCGGTGCCCACGCGTCCGGCCCTGGTGCGGCCCTGGCCGAGGTGCACGGTCAAGGCCTCCTCGGGATGCCCCGGCAGGACCCAGATGGGGGCGCGCACCGAGCGGCCCCGATACCGGATCTCCACCACCTCGGTCACGTGGCCGGTGGCCGTCATCTCGATGGAGAAGCCGAGCTTCCGGGCCAACCCGGGGCCGATGATGGCCGCGTTGTCCCAGGTCAGTTTGGTGAGCGGGCGGGGCAGCTCCTGCAGCCACCCGTTGTTCGCGAAGCGGCCGTCGAACACGGCGGGGTCGGGCCGGAACACGATCTCGAGCCCCGCGCCGGCGGGCTTCGGCGCGGCCCTCGCCCAGTCCCCGATGGTCACGGAGACCGCTTTCGCGGGGAGCGCGCTGTCCTTGACCACCCCGTCGTGCAGCGCCCTCTTCCACTGCTTCTCGAAGTCCGCGGCGGGCCAAAGGCCCTTCCAGTGGTCGCGCACGATGTCGTAGCCCTTGGTGTCGGCCCGGCCCAGGAAGCCGCCGAGGAGCTCGTGGGCCGAGATCCCCCCGTAGAGGGGCGCGATGAGCGGCTGCAGGATCGTCACCGTGCCGTCGGCCGCGCGGGCGTCGCTCCAAGCCTCGAGCGGGTGCGCCTCCGGCAGGTGCCAGTGGCAGCGCTCGGCGGTCTCGTCCTCGTAGAGGCCGAGGTGGATCCGCAGCGGCACCTTGTCGAGGGCCTGGGCGATCATCAGGTCCGCCGGGGCGACGTAGGCCACGTTCACGCCCAGGACGACCAGCGCCTCCACCTGGCCCGCCCGCATCTCGTCGGCGAGCGCCTTGAGGGACCCTGCCTGGTCTTCCCCCGCCGCTTCGACCGGCTCCGTGTAGAGGACGGTTTGTCCGGCCGCCCCGAGCTTCTCGTTGATCGCGTGGGCGAGGGCGTGGACGGCCGGGGGCTGGCTCTCGCCCGCGATCACGAGGGCGCGCGGGCCCTTGCGCCGCAGGTCCTCGACCAGGGGCGCGACCCAGTCGGCGCGGATGCCGGCCCCGCCCTCGACGGGCAGGCCGAGGCCCGCGGCCACCGCCCGCGCGATGCCCTCGATCTCGGAGCTCTTGATGGCCAGGCGATGGTCGGCCACCGCCCCGGTGAGGGTGGGCGAGCCCTCCACCACGTAGAGCCGGTTCATGGCCGGCTTGTCGTCACGGGGCGTCGGAGTGAATCCGCCGCCCCTCTCAAGCTGGGGGGGCTCTCCGGCCCCCCCAGACCCCCCGTCACCTACTCGCCGGCCGCGCGCGAACTCGCGGATGAGCCGCAGGCTCGCGGGCCCGCTGCCCACGAAGTCGGCTTCGAGGCTCAGGATCGCGTCGGCCTGGTCGAACCGGTACTGCGCCTCCACCGGCTCCCCGAAGGCCAGGATGGCGCCCGCGCGGGCCTGGTCGCGCCCCGCCGGCTCGTAGTGGTGCCACTTCGCGGCCGGGAACTCGGCCAGCACCGCCGCGAGCTGGGCGGCCAGGGTGGGGGAGGTGACGGTGCCGGTGAGGAACCGCAGCCCGGCCCCCTGCTTGCCCTTCTGCTTCGCGAGGGCCTCGCGCAGCGCGGTCCGGAACTGGATCCAGGTCCGCACCTCGCCGTAGAACTTGACGGTCTGCGATCGGTCCGGGTCGTAGAGGCCGAGGACGTGGGCCTGCCCGAACACGTCGGTGGCCCCCAGGCTCACGGGATGGTCGGGGTTCCCCTCGATCTTGGTGGGCCGGCCCTCGTGGCTCTCCACCAGCACGCCCCGCGCGTAGCCGTCGTGGGCCACCGCGGTCGCGAAGAAGAGCGGCCGCCCCGGCACCAGCTCCTCCGGCTGCTTGACGTAGGGGAGGATCCTCTCCGCGGGCTGGCGGGTGCAGGCGGTGAGGCCGGCCAGGGCGAGGGAGGCGCTCATGAGGGTGAGGAACTCGCGGCGGCCCTTGGGGTCCTCGAAGGTCGAGGCCTGCTCGGGGAACTCGCGGTGGAGGAACTCCAGGAAGCCCGGACTCTCCGCCAGCTCCTCCAGGCTCTTCCAATAGTGGCGGCCGGTCGTCCCGTCGAGGCGCCGCCTCACCCCCGCGAGGTCCACGGGGACGGCGGGGATGTCGTCCGCGCTCATCGGTGGCAGGTGGAGCAGGTGACGTGGGGGCGGACGTCGTATCTCTTCACGAGCTCCTTCCCGAGCGCGAGCTGATCGGCAGGAGGCTCATAGGCGATGTTGTAGACCTCCTCCTTGGGCCGGAGGTACCTCTCCGGGTTGCGGTGACACTCCAGGCACCACTCCATCTGGAGCGAGCTCTCCTGCCAGACGAACGGCATGCGGTCGACCCTCCCGTGGCAGGTGGAGCAGCCCACGCCCTTGTTCACGTGCGCGCTGTGGTTGAAATAGACGAAGTCGGGGAGGTCGTGGACCTTCGTCCACTCGAGGGAGGCGTCCGTGCGGAAGCTCGCGCGGACCGGCTCCAGGGTGGGGCTCTGCCCCCAGATCTGCGAGTGGCAGTTCATGCAGGTCTTGGTGGGGGGGATGCCCGCGTAGGCCCCCCGGTCCACCGAGGTGTGGCAGTAGCGGCACTCGACCCCCAGCCCGCCCACGTGGTGGGCGTGGCTGAAGGGAACCGGCTGGGTGCGCGCCTCGTGGGCCCGCGTCACGTACGACGTCCGGTTGACCTCGAGGGTCAGCCAGAGGGCGCCCCCCGCGACGAACGCGGCCCCGAAGATGCTGGCCTTCGAGAGGGTGTTGGTGCTGCGGTGGAAGATCTGGGACATGCGCTCCGCGCGAAAAGGCCGCCTGCGCAACTACCTTTCTCGAAGCGTGGGTAAGGGGACTTTGCGAACGGCCCAAGCCTACGACAGCTTCTTCGCGGACGTCAATCGGCAACCCCGGGAGCACTCCCTGAACGTGGCGGCCCGACGCGTCGAGGAGGGTACAATTGAGCCGGCGTGGGCAGGCGAACCCTACGGCCCGCCACCAGTGACGGAGGCAAGATCAGCGTGACCCAGCCCGCCGATCGCGCGGCCGGCTCCGGCAAGCCGCGCGTCCTCATTTTCGTGGTGGCCTACGAGGCCGAATCCACGCTTGAGAAGGTCCTCGCCCGGATCCCAGACCGGGTCTTCGACGACTGCGACACCGAAGTGCTCGTGATCGACGACTCGTCGCAGGATCGGACCTTCGAGGTGGGCCTGCTCTCGTCACGCGCCAGCAGGCGCCGCATCACCGTCCTCTACGACACCGCGAACCAGGGCTACGGCGGTAACCAGAAGCTTGCCCACGCCTACGCCATCCGCCACGGCTTCGACCACGTCGTGTTGCTCCACGGCGAGGGCCGGTACGCGCCCGAGGCCATTCCGTCGCTGCTCGCTCCCCTCGTGCGCGGTCTGGCCGACGCCGTCTTCGGCTCGCGCATGCTGACCCCGGGAGTCGCCCGCCGCGGTGGCATGCCGGTCTACAAGTTCGTCGGCAACAGGATCCTCACCTTCCTTCAGAACCGGCTGCTGCGCTCCCGGCTGTCGGAGCTCCACTCCGGCTTCCGCGCCTACAGGGTTTGCGCGCTGGCTGGCCTGCCGTTCCAGTACAACTCGAACGCCTTCCCCTTCGACACCGAGATCGTCATCCAGATGATGCTCGCGGGATGCCGCATCGTCGAGGTTCCCATCCCGACCTACCACGACGACGAGATCTGCCGCGTGAGCGGCATGCGCTACGCGAAGGACGTCCTCTGGGCGACGATCTCCAGCCGCCTGCACCAGCTGAACATCTTCTACGACCGCAAGTTCGACGTCGTGGGCAAGAGCAATAGCCACTACGAACTCAAGCTGGGCTACTCCTCGTCGCACACGATGGCGCTCGATGCCGTACCCGCCGGCGCGCGCGTGCTCGACATAGGCTGCGGCCCGGGCTTCTTCGACGCGGAACTGACAAGGAAGGGTTGCCTCGTCTCGGGGGTGGACCAGTACCCCCCGGTTCGCTTGGACACATTCCACGAGTTCTTCGTTTGGAACGAGACCGGCCCCCTCTCCGATCTCGATCTTGGGAACTACGACTACGTGCTGCTGCTCGACACGATCGAGCACCTGAAGGAGCCGGAAGCCTTCCTCGACGCGCTGCGCCAGGCGGCGCGCAGCCTCACCCACCGTCCCACCTTCATCGTGACGACGGGCAACGTCGTGTTCGGCATCGTGCGGTTGCAGGTCCTGCTGGGCAACTTCAACTACGGCAAGCGTGGCATCCTCGACCTGACGCACAGGCGCCTGTACACCTTCGCGTCGCTCAAGCAACTGTTCGAGCAGTGTGGCTACAAGGTGGAGCAACTCTCGGGCATTCCGGCACCCTTCCCCAAGGCGCTCGGGCTCAACCCGATGTCACGGCTGCTCGTCGGCATCAACCGCTTGCTGATCCTCCTGTCGAAGGGCCTGTTTGCGTACCAGACGTTCCTCGTAGCGCGCCCCTCGCCCACCGTGGACGCCCTGCTCGACCATTCGATCGCGGCGAGCAAGGCGCGTTCGGAAGCCACGTGGCAGCGGCTGGCGCGTGAGCGCCCGCTGTCCAGGGAGGCGTCGAGTGCCACCCAGAGGCACCTGGCCGGGCGACCGTGAAGCCCTGCGTCACCGGGGCGGCCCGGGCGTTCAACGCGAAGGACGTGCCGCTGGAAGGAGAGTGAGGCTCAGGCTTGCCGCCCCGGATCGACTCGCGCGTCGAGATCGCCGCCGCCAGCTGCCTGATGCTGGCGCTCACGCTCGCATTCTTCGCACCCCTGTTGCGCGGCGCGACGTTCTCCACCGTGGCCGGCCATCAGGCGGCGGTGTATCCCTGGCGCGCGCTTCAGCCGCAGTACCACGACTTCCCCCAGAGCGATCAAGCCGACCTCAACTACCCGTGGCGCACTTTCGTGACCCGAGCGCTCGGGGAGGGCGTGCTTCCGTTCTGGAACCCTTACAGCTTTGGCGGACAGCCGTTCCTCGCCAACGGGTCGAGCGCGGTGCTGTATCCGCCGCACCTCGCGAGCGCGCTGCTCGTGTCGCCCGACTGGGCCCACGACCTGTTCTCGCTGCTCCACGTCGCCCTCGCAGGCCTGTCGACGTACCTGCTCATGCGCGAGTTCGGCACCGGGCTGCCTGGCCGGCTGCTGGCCGCGGTGGCCTGGATGTTCGCGTCGTTCAACATGGCTTGGCTCCATGTCGAGGTGGTCGCGCCGACCGCGTTGTGGCTGCCCCTCGACGTGCTGCTCGTTTCCCGCGCCATGCGGGGCGAATCGTGGCCGGCTGCCATAGGGACCGTCGTTGCCCTCGCCTGCACTCTCGTGAGCGGGCACCTGCTCTTCGCGGGGCTGGTCTACGGCCTGTCGATCGCCTATGCCGCCGCTCTCCTGCTCGCCCGCCTCCGCCACCGGTTCGGCGAGGATGATCCGCCCCATCGCGCCGAGGTCGGCCGCCACCTGCTGCGCACCGCCCTGGTCGTCGTGGGGCCGCTCTGCCTGGCGGCCATCGTCCTCGTGCCGACGGCGCTCTATCTACATGGTCTCGGCCGCGAGAGCCTGCCCTACGAGGCCGCGCGGACGAGCATTCACGTTCCATACCGCGTCTTCCGGTACCTTCTGGCGCCGCCTCCGCTTCCCGTCACGCAGTTCACGATGCACGAGATGGTGTTCGTCGGGACGATTCCCGCTCTGCTGGCGACGGCCGGCATCTTTCGTCGCCAAGTCGGCACGGGCCTGGCGCGCACGCTCGTCGCCGCCGTCTTCCTCGTGGCCACCGATACAGTTTTCCTGCGCGTCGTGTACTCGGTCTTTCCACAGTTCAGCTTCTTCTCGCCCCTCGGCCGGTTGCTGAACCTCTTTGCCTTCGGCGTCGTGATTCTGGCAGGTATCGGCCTCGATACGGTGTTGCGTTGGATACGATGGCGGCCGGCAGGGGCGGCGCTCGCAGGGGCAAGCCTCGTGATCACGACCTGGCAGCTGCTCTCGTACGCGCGGGACATCAATCCGCCGTTCCCACCACGGAGCGCATGGAGCCTTTACCCGGAGACGCCGCTGATCTCGGCTCTGGGCAGGGCCGGGTCGGCGAACGGGACCGCGCCTGGACGTATCTTTCCGGTGCGGCGGTCCACCAAGCACGGCTGGAAGGCGCCCATCCTCTTCGCGACCGAGTCGCTCATGTTCGGCATCGACAGCGCGGCCGGATACGACAGCACGCTCCCGGAGCGCGCCGAAACGATCTGGCGCATCGTTTCGGGCGAGCCGGCCGCGAGCGTGCTGACGATGGGTTACCGCCGCGCCTTCCAGAGCAGCTTCGAGATCGACGCGGTTCGCTTCGAGCTGCTGCCGAGGCTGGGCATCACCACGATCGTTGGCCCGCCACAACTTCGGCGGGATCCCCTCTGGACACCCGCGCTCTACGCGCCGCTGTCGCTCACCGAGCTCTACCAGGGCATGGACGGGGTGGCTTACCGCATCGAAGGCACCAGCGGTGGCCCGTGGCTCGTGTATCGCGCCACCGTGGGCGACGGCGCGCGCCAGGTCTTGACGCGGTTTCTAGCCTCCTCCTTCGACGCTGCCGATGAGGTCGTGTTCGATCGACACGATCTCCCGCCCGGAAGCGACCCCGGGAGCGGTGAGCGCGGGCACGGGCGCGTGTCGGTTGTCGAGGATGGCATCAATTCATTGAAGGTGCAGGTAACGACCGACCGACCGGGCTGGTTGGTCGTTCCGAACACCTGGGAGGCCGGCTGGCGCGCAGTGGTCGACGGCCGTGAGTCGCCGGTCGTGCGCGCGAACTACACGTCCCAGGCGGTGCGAGTCGAGCCTCGTACGTCTCTCGTCGAACTGCGCTATCGTCCTGGCGGGTGGGTGTTCGGCGCGTCGCTCTCGGCGGTCACCCTGGTAGCGCTGGTCGCAGTTCACCCGCGTTTGCCACCTGATCCGCGAGCGTCAGCTACGTCCCGAAAAGCCGATCGCCGAAATCACCCAGGCCGGGAACGATGAACTTGCGATCGTTCAGGGCGCGGTCCACCGCGGCCGCGTAGATCGTGGCCTCCGGCTCGAGCGCCTCCAGGTGGGCCACCCCCTCGGGAGCAGCCACGATCGAGAGCAGCCGGATGCGCCGCGCCCCCAGGCCCTTGAGCCCGTCGATCGCCAGGACCGCCGAGCCCCCGGTGGCGAGCATGGGGTCGAGCAGGAAGACGATCGCGTCCTCCAGATTCTTCGGGACCTTCTCGTAGTAGCGGCGGGCCACCGCGGTCTCCTGGTTCCGCTCGAGGCCGAAATAACCGACCTGCGCGCTCGGCACCAGCTCCAGGAAGGCGTCGAGCATGCCGAGGCCGGCCCGGAGCACGGGCACCGCCACCACCCGCACCCCCAGGCGCTTCGCGGAGGTGGTCTCGAGCGGGGTCTCGACGGTGGTCGCGACGAGAGGCAGGTCGCGGGTGGCCTCGGAGACGAGGAGAAGGCTCAGGCGGCGGGCCAGGCGGCGGAAGTCGGCCGAGGGCGTGCGCTTGTCGCGCAGGGCCTGAAGCACGTCTTCCACCAGCGGGTGGGAGACCACGTGCAGCGGCATCACGGCCGGGAGGATAGCACGGGCCGGGATGCTATACTGAGCGTGCGAAGATGCGTCTCAGCTCCGACGAGATCCAATTCATCGCCCGCAAGATCGTCAAGACCCTGGTGGCGGAGGGCAAGCTCGAGGTCGACGACGCAACCCGGGTGATGGAGAGCCTCGCCAGGGTCATCGCCGACGAGCTGGTGGTGGAGGACCGCCTCAACGAGGAGGTCCGCGAGGTCCTGGTCCAGCACGCCTCGGAGATGGAGCGCTCGAACGTCACCTACACCGAGATGTTCAAGATGCTCAAGAAGAAGATGGCCCGGGAGAAGGGGATCATCCTTTGAGACCCGTGAGGTGAAGCTCTCCCGGGAGAAGATCCTCCGGCTCTCCCACCTGATCCTGGGGCAGCTCGACCAGGACGACGGGGTCGAGTACTTCGCGGATCCCCAGGAGATCCGGCAGTACATCGTGAAGATGATCTCCGACGAGATGAAGACGGACGAGGCCATCGACGCCCTGGTGCGGCGCAAGATCGAGACCCAAAAGCGCCCGATCGTGGAGGGCTCCGACGAGTGGGACGTCCTCTACCGGAAGTACTACGAAGAGGAAGTGGTGCGGCACCGGAAGGTGATGCCGTAGCGGCCGTGGGGCGTACCCATGCCAGGGGAGAGTGGTCGCGCCTTTCCATCCTGGGGGGCGTGGGCCTCTTCTCTGCGGTCATTCTCTTCTTCCTCTCCCAGCCGGGTTCCCCTTCCACGATCGAGACCCGGTTCGTCTCCCTCCGGGAGCAGTGGCCCAAGGTATTCGTCCCCCTCGTCCGCAGCGAGGCCGGCGGCGACACGGCCCTCTACCGGCTGGCGCTGTTCGCGCCCCGACTCGACGCGCTTCTTGACCACCCGGAGGTCAAGATCCAGTTGGTCGCAGGGGACATCCCCGGCGGGCGTTCGTGGTGGCGGCGTCTGTGGGGGCCCCGGCTCCTCGCTGCCCAGCTGCGCGTCTTCGGCACACCCTGCACCTACGAAGCCCGGGAGGGCGGCGAGCTGTCGGCCGCAGGGGCCCTGATCCTCGTCCGAGGGGAAGGCTGCTCGGCCTCCGTGCGGGCGGGTGGACCACTCGCGCTCACGCTCACCGTGCGCGGACGGGCCGAGATCGCCCTCGACGCCCTCGTGCCTCCGCCCGCGGGCGCCGTCGCCGCTTTCATCCATGTCGGGGCCTCCCCCGACGGGGCCTCCACCCGCCCGATCCTGAACGGCGCCTACCTCGAGCATCCACCGGGAGCGCAGCTCGCGCGCATCGCGCTCCTCAACTACCTCTGGCAGATTTCCGATGGGCTGGGATGGATGTGGGGGCTCCTCGCCGTCTCCACCGTCCTGACGGCGGCCGGTCTGCTCCTCTTCCCATCTGCCGCGCTCGGCGCGGGGGAACCCAGACCCCCCCGGAGGGTGATCACGGGCGCGGGCGCCGCCGCTTGTCTGGCCGGCTCTCTGGGCATGCTGCACTCCGTCCTGCAGCCCCCCCTCTACACCCCTGACGAGCCCTACCACCTGCTCGCCTACGGTGCCCTCATCGGTGACCCGCGGCTGGAGGCCCAGATCCGAGAGTGGATGAGGCGGACGCACGTGGTCCGCCTCCGCTTCAACGCGCAACGCTTCCGTCCGGTCGACATCGGCCAGCCCTACACGCGCCAGGAAGACCCCTTCGTGGGCACGCCCGAGGTGCAGGCACGGAGCGCCACCGCGGCGGTCCTCTGGGCGGCCACGGGGTCGTGGCTGAAGGGTCAGCCCGTTGCCCGGCGGCTCCTCTGGTTCCGGCTCGTCAACGCCGGGCTCTTCGCGCTGACCGTCGGAGGGATTACCGCCCTCGCCATCGCGGTCGCCCCGGTTTCCTTCCCCGAGCTTCTGTGCTTCCCTTTCCTCTTCATCCCTCCGATGCCGATGCTGGCCACTCACTTCTCAGAAGTGGCGGCCGTCTGCCCCGCCTACCTGCTCGTCGCCGCGGGGCTGGCCCTGCTCTTCATCGACGGCGAGCGGGCCCACTGGGCGGGATGGGCCCTCGGCCTCGGCACGGGGCTCATGCTGGCGGGGGGCAGGGCGGGCTGGCCGCTCCTCGTCCTCATCGCCATTGCATTGGCCGTGCGCTTGCTGCTGGGTCCACGGGGCGCGGACCGGCACGCGATGCGGTCGGTGCTCTTCTGGCTGGGCCTGGGCGTGGGCTGGCTGGTCTTTTGCCTGCTGTTGACGGCGCCATATGCGGAGATGCTGAGGCAGTTCGCCGCGAAGGCCCCGCTCGGGGCCGGTCGCCTTCAGGACTGGCTCATGGGTCGCCCCTGGCTCCCATTGGCGCTGATCCCTCCCGTCGTCGCCCTCGACGTGTCGCTCGGGGGCCTACGGCAGGCCGTCATCGCTCGCCTGAGGGGAAACGCGCCGCCGGTGGCGGCCGCCGTGGCCACGGCGGCTGCGGGAGCGATCGTACTTTCCCTCCTGGGCTCGCTCTTCGTAACCTACCCCAACCTGCCGGACGTCCCGGTACCGAACACCTACACCGCGGGGCAATATGCCCGACAGGCCTTGATCACCGGACTGACGGTCTTCCGGCTGACCGAGCCGGACTTCCACATGTTTTCGTCCTTCTGGGCGACCTTCGGCTGGCTGGATACGGTCCTTCCCCTCGCCCTCCTCACGAGCCTCACCCTTGCCAACGCCGCGTGTACGATGGGCCTCCTCCTCCACCTTGCGCGCGGCCGCGACTTCCGTCGCCTGGCGGTCCTCGGCGCCCTGATCGCGGGCTGGACGCTGTCGCTCCTGACCTACGCCCTTTCCATTCACACCCTCCCCATGAACCTGAGCGGACGCTACCTGATCGGCTGGCACCTGAGCCTGGCCGCAGTCCTCTGGACCTGGCCGGCCCTGGCCCCACCCCGGCCGGTGGAGGGGAGGCGGCTTCGTTTCGGAGTGCCCCGGCCATTGCTCCTCCTGCTCCTCACCGGGGCCGTCCAGGCCTTCAGCTTGTGCTACGTCCTCTGGCGGTACTTTTAGTTGTCCCGCGGGCCGCGGCGGGTCGAGGCGACCCGGACGATTCAGCGGCATTCGCTCGAGGAGAGAGCCGGTCCAGCGATAGGAGGTGTCGCCGCGGGAGGAGCGGTGCTCGGGTGCTGGTATCGCTATACTTCCTTCCGCTCGAATGAGGCCCCTCGTCCGATACGCCTGGGCCGTCCGGTACCTGGGCCTGCGTCGCGCCGGCCTCAACGTCATCCACCGCTTGAAGCAGCGGGGGCGGCGCTTCGGGAGCTACGAGGCCCTCGTCGCGGGATGCCTCGCCTTCTCCGGCCGCGCCCGCACGGCGTTCCTTGGCCATTCCGGGGGCGCCCGCCTGGCAGACGGGCGTTTCTCCGTGCTCAACCGAACGGTCGACCTGGGCAACCCGCCTCGTTGGGAGCCCGAAGCCCCCCTGCTCTGGCTCTTCAATCTCCATTACTTCGCCTACCTCCCGGAGCTCGTTCCGGGGAAGCAGAAGGCGCTCGTGCTCGACTGGATCGCGCGCTACCCGCCGCATCGCGCCCGGTCCGGGTGGATGCCCTACCCGCTCGCGCTTCGCCTTCGGAACTGGGCGAAGCTCGTCTTCGCGGCCGATGGCTGGTCCGCTCCCGACCGGGAGCGCCTGCTCGCCTCCCTCGATGCCCAGGGCCGGTGCCTCGGTGACGGCCTCGAGCACCACCTCGGAGGGAACCACCTCCTGGAGAACGTGCTCACCCTGAAGTTCCTGGCCGCTTGCTTCCGGGGGAGCCGGGCCGAAGAATGGGCCCGCCAGGCGGACCGCCTCCTGGTCGAAGAGCTGGACGAGCAGTTCCTGAGAGACGGCGGCCATTTCGAGCGCTCGCCCATGTACCACGCCCTGCTTCTCCACGGCCTGCTGGACCTCGTCAACGTCCTTCCCGACACCGACCCGCACCTGGAGCTCCTCCGGGAGCGATTGCCGCCGATGCTCGGCTTCCTGGAGGCAATGCGCCACCCCGACGGCGGTCCCGCGCTCTTCAACGACTGCGCCCTCGGCATCGCGCCGGAGCCACAGGCCCTCCTCGCATACGCGGAGCGCCTTGGCCTCCCCGGCCGTTCGCCGGAGGCCCGCACCTTTCCCGAGACGGGCTACTACGTCTTCCGCCGGGGGGGCGACGCCCTGATCGTCGACGCCGGCCCGATCGGGCCCGACTACCTCCCCGCCCACGCCCACGGGGACCTCTTCTCCTTCGAACTGAGCCTGGACGGCCGGCGGGTCGTGGTCGACGGCGGCACCTCCACCTACGAGCCGGGCCCGGAGCGCGACTGGGTCCGCTCCACCCGCGCCCACAACACGGTCGAGGTCGGCGGCGAGGACCAGTGCGAGTTCTTCGACGCCTTCCGCGTCGGGCGGCGCGCCCGCCCTCGGGAGGTGCGCGGACGCGTGGACGTCGATGGCCTCCACGTCTCGGGCTGGCACGACGGCTACCATCGGCTCCCCGGCCGGCCCGCCCACGCACGCGAGCTGCGCTTCCTTCCCGAGGGAGCCCTCCTCGTGTGGGACGAAGTGCGTCCGACGGGCCGTCATGAGGCGGTTTCCCGGCTGCACTTCCCGCCCGGCGCCACCCTGGAGGTCACCGGTGAGCGCGAGGCCGTGCTCCCCGGGCTCGGCCTGGAGTTCCGGGCCTTCGGCGGCGCCCTCGCGCGTGAGGGGGGCTTCCACGCCCCGCGTTTCGGGGAGAGGATGCCCGTCGAAGTGCTCGCGCTGAGAAAGGGTCCGGGGGCGGAGTTCGGCTACGCGCTCTTCCGCCGCGGACTCGACGTCGAGGTCGAGCCCGCGGGGGCGCGCGTGCGAGGACGAACGATGGGCCGGGAGCGGTGGGGATCCGCGTGAAGATCGCAGTGGTCACCCACTATTTCTGGCCCGAGATGAGCGCTCCCAGCGCGCGGCTGCTGGAGATGGGCCGCGCGTGGGCCACCGAAGGCCACGAGGTTTCGGTCGTTACGAACTTCCCCAACCACCCCACGGGCGTCGTCCCTGAAGCCTACCGGGGCCGCCCGTTCCTGATCGAGACTCACGAGGGCCTGCGGATCGTGCGCTGCCGTACCTATGCCACGCCCAACCGGGGGATGGCGAAGCGGACGCTCGGGCACCTGGTCTTCATGACCCAGGCGGTGCTCCAGGGGACGCCGGCCATTCGCGGCTCGGACGTGATCGTCGCCTCCTCCCCCACGCTCTTCTCCGTGGTGGCAGCCTGGATCATGTCCTGGCGCCTCGGCGTCCCCTTCGTCTTCGAGGTCCGCGACCTCTGGCCCGCAATCTTCGTCGACCTCGGCGTCTTCCGGAACCGACTCCTCATCCGGGGCCTGGAGTCGCTCGAGATGTTCCTCTACCGCCGCAGCCGGGCGGTCGTGACCGTGACCGAGGGCTTCGCCCGGCACATCGCGGACCGCGGGATCCAGGGGGACAAGATTCACGTGATCCCCAACGGCGTGGACCTCGAGGCGTTCGTACCTGGCCCTCCGGACCAAGACCTGCTGGCACGCCTCGGGCTCCTCGGAAAAGTGGTGGTGCTCTACTGCGGCGCCCACGGCATCAGTCATGCGCTCGGCCGGATCCTGGAAGCGGCGGCCCGGCTCAGGGAGGAGACGCGCCTCCACTTCCTGCTCGTGGGCGACGGCTCCGAGAAGGAGGACCTCATGCGACGAGCCGAGAGCATGCGCCTGGGCAACGTCACCTTTCTCCCCGGGGTGCCCCGAGAGCAGGTGCCGGCGCTGTACCGCAGCGCGCACGTCTGCCTCGTGCCCTTGCGCGACGTTCCCCTCTTCCGGACCTTCATCCCTTCGAAGATGTTCGAGATCCTGGCCTGCGGGCGGCCCATCGTGGCCTCCCTCGAAGGCGAGCCCTCGGAGATCCTGCGCGCCTCGGGGGGGGCGCTGGTGGTGCCGCCCGAGGACGTGGGGGGCATCGTGGGAGG
>WNFT01000609.1_pt1 | contig 43349 bp, 43 predicted proteins | sample 5400191 | NCBI WGS metagenome assembly WNFT01 (sample SAMN13153359, study PRJNA577476) | soil metagenome | isolation source: 80 cm saprolite under Madrone tree | place: USA:California | collected 2016-06-14 | reverse complement strand
CCGGGCTTGCGGATCGCTCACGAAATCCAGCGCCACGTCCAATCGTTCCGCCGGAAGCAAGGCACCCAGGCGCGCCGGCCATTCGATGAGCGAGATGCCCTCGGCGAAGGCGTCTTCGATATCCAGCTCGATCGCCTCATTGGCCTGCTTCAGACGATAGAGATCGAAATGCCAGATGCGCCCACCGCCGGGCTTCTCATACATCTGCACCAAGGTGAATGTGGGGCTCGGCACATCGTCCTCGCCGATGAAGGCGCGGGCGAAGAAGGTCTTGCCGGCGCCCAGATCGCCGGTCAGCGCGATGACATCCCCGGGCCGGGCGATGCGGGCAATGCGGCGGGCCAACGCGGCCGTCGCCGCCTCGTCGGGCAGCGTCAGGCGCCTTTCGGCGAGAGGTATATGCGCATTGGCGCTTGGGCGCATGGCATGCGGGTTGTAGCGGCCGGCAAGCGCGGCGGCAACCTTGCATCGGCCGCACTTGCCCGCCATCTTAGGCGCGTTCGCGAAACGGGGGTCCGGATGCCCGAACTGAAAGACGCGCAGCACAAGACGGATATCTGCATCATCGGGGCGGGGCCGGTGGGCCTGTTCGCCGTCTTCGAATGCGGCATGCTGAAGATGCATTGCCATGTGGTCGATGCCCTTGACATGACCGGCGGGCAATGCGCCGCGCTTTATCCTGAAAAGCCGATCTACGATATTCCCGGATATCCGGCCATAGACGCCGCCGATCTGATCGGCAAGCTGGAGGGCCAGGCCGCCCCCTTCAAGCCGGTCTACCACCTCGGCCGGCGGGTCGAATCGCTGAATGCCGCGGGAGAGCGCTGGCACGTCGCGCTCGACGACGGGTCGATGATCAACGCCAAGGCCGTGATCATCGCCGCCGGCGTTGGCGCCTTCGGACCCAACAAGCCACCGATGGAAGGTCTGGAGCAATATGAAGGCAAGGGCGTGTTCTATCTGGTGAAGCGCCGCGAGGATTTCCGGGGCAAGCGCATCGTGATCGCCGGCGGCGGCGATTCGGCGGTGGACTGGGCCCTCTCGCTGGCCGAGGTGGCAGCCCAGGTCTACATGATCCATCGCCGGCCGAAATTTCGCGCAGCACCTGAAAGCGTGACCCGCATGGAGGCCCTATCCACGGCTGGCAAGATCGAGATGGTGGTGCCCTATCAACTTGCCCGGCTAGAGGGCAGCAACGGGCAGTTATCCGCCGTGGTGGTAGCCACATTGGAAGGCGAGGAGCGCAGCCTGCCCGCCGATGCCCTGCTGCCATTCTTCGGCCTGGCCATGAATCTCGGGCCCATCGCCAAATGGGGTATCGAGCTCGATCACCATCACATCCGGATCGCGCCCGCAACCTGTGAGACCAACCTGCCCGGCGTCTTCGCCGTCGGCGACATCGCCACATACCCGGGCAAGCTGAAGCTCATTCTCTGCGGCTTCTCCGAGGCCGCCATGGCGGCCCACGCCATCTATCCCCTGGTGCACCCGGGCGAGGCGTTGCATTTCGAATACTCGACGACCAAGGGCGTGCCGGGGGTAGCGTGAGCGATGCGCGTGGGCGCATCCGGACCTCACCCTTATTCCCTCCGCTCAAGGGGCCGGAAAGGAAAATCGTAGGAAGTTCGCCGGATGATCCTCGTGCCGAGGCTGTCGAAGCATGGGGCGGCTCAGTCAGGCCGCTCCGCATCCTTCGACAGGCAGGATGAGGAGGCCGACGGCGCAGTTTCCGCTCAATACTTCACCCGCACCCGATAGGTGAGCTTGGTCGAACCATTGGCCGGCACGCTGATATGCCACAGCGCGGTGGAGGCATCGGCCTTCTCGTGGTTGGTGCTTTCTTCCAGCATCTTCCAATCGCCGGGGACGGATTGCGCCAGGATCACGGTGACGGCCTCGCTCTTGGCATTCTTGAATTCGATCTCATAGGCGCTTTCGTAGACATTGTCGCCCAGGGTCTCGAAATCCGTCTGCTTGCCCCGAGCGGTGACGTCGAAGGCCTGGCCCAGGGTCAGATCGACATATTCGTTCTTGGGGGTGTGCTGGATCGCATCCTCGCCCACGAAAATCGCCTGGCCCGCGTTGTCGGCCTTGTAGACCCGCACGGTTCCTTGGGGCAGCGGAATGCCGAGGCCGCTCTTTTCCGTGTTCACGAACTTCAGGCGCACGCTGGCATTGACCCGGGGCGCCTCGCCCATCTGGTAGTTGTAGCCGGGGGCCAGATTGGCGAAGCGGTATTCCTTGGTCACCGGTATGGCATGGCCGGTCAGGAGTTCCACCTGCTTCGTCTGGTTTTCGGCGATGGTGGTGGGCCGGCCCAAGGTATAGAGGTGATATTCGAACAACGCCTGCTCGGCCATGGGCGCGGGTGCCGCGGCCGACATTGGCATGGCGGTTGCCGCACCGGCGGCCATCTCCCGGCGCACCCGGTTGACGTCGCCGGCGACGAGCTGGAGCTTGGCGTTGCGATAGCTGGTGCCGCTGGTGTTGGTCAGCGTCACCCAGCCCTTGAGTTCGATGCTGCGCTCGTCAGGCGCCAGTTCGGCGACGTAATCCGCCGCCCAGGAAAGCCCGCCCGTCAGATAGTCGAGTTCCACCGGCAGCTTGCCCGCCGTGTCGCTGCTGATCTTGGTGACCAGGGTGGGGCGCGAGCGCAGATTGGGCGGCACTTCGGCGAAGACGATGCGGCCGGGCGCCTGGGTTTCGATTCGGTCGCCGATCTGGAGCACCACGCCATTGGCCACGCTCAGCACCTTGGCCTCCTCCACCGTCTCCTTGCCGGTCTTGGGATCGGTGACGATGACGCGCACGGTGCCGCCCACCGATTTCTCCAGCAGCTTTTCCGGCGTCAGCAGGTCGAAATCGAAATTCTGCTCCAGCACGTCGAGCTTGCCACCGGAGGATTTCAGCAGCGCCGTTTCCGGCTGGATATGGCCACTGACGTCGATGAAGGCGACATCGTTCTCGCCCTTGATCAAGGTCATGACCCGCCCATCGCGCACGAGGGCCAGATCCTGGTTGTAGATGGTGACGGCCACGCCCGTTTGATCGTCCAGGCCGATCCGCTGCTCCTCGGCCATCGCGGGCAAGGCGAGGCCGAGAGCGATCAGGCTGGCGGCGGCGAGCAGTTTACGACGCATGATGGATTCCCCTTGAGGTTGGAATTCTAATATTTGACGCGCACACGATAGGTGAGCCTGGTCGAGCCCTCGGCCGGAACGGTGACATGCCAGAGCGCGGTGAAAGCATCGGGCTTTTCGTGGACCATGCTCTCCTGCATCATCTTCCAATCGCCGGGGACGGTTTGAGCCAGGATCACGCTGACCGGCTCGCTCTTGGCGTTCTTGAACTCGATTTCAAAAGCGCTTTCGAACGTCTGACGGGTCAGGACCTTGAAATCCGTCTGCTTGCCCCGCGCCGTGACGTCGAAGGCCTGGCCCAGGGCCAGCTTCACCGATTCGTTCTTGGGCGTATGCTGGATAGCATCCTCGCCCACGAAGATCGCCTGGCCGGCGGCGTCGGCCTTGTAGACCCGCACCGTTCCCTGGGGCAGGGGAATGCCCAGCCGGCTTTTCTCGTCATTGACGAAGATGAGGCGGACCGTGGCATTAACCCGGGGCGCCTCGCCCATCTGGTAGTTGAAGGCTTCGGCCACATTGGCGAAGCGATATTCCTTGGTCACCGGGATGGCGTGCCCGGTCAGGAGTTCCACCTGCTTGGTCTGGTTGTCGGCGATGGTGGTCGGCCGGCCAAGAGTATAGAGATGGTATTCGAACAGCGCCTGCTCCTGCATGGGCGTGGCTTCCTCGAGCGACGCCATGTCGAGGGCTTTCATTTTCATCTGCTCGTTCATCGTCTGGCGCACGCGGTTCAAAGTACCGGCGACGAGCTGCAGCTTGGCGTTGCGATAGGTGGTGCCGCTGGTGTTGGTCAGCGTCACCCAGCCTTTGAGCTCGATGCTGTGTTCGTCAGGCGCCAGTTCGGCGACGTAATCCGCCGCCCAGCCCAAGCCACCTGTCAGATAGTCGAGCTCGACGGGAAGCGTGCCGGCCGTATCGCTGTCGATCTTGGTTATCAGGGTCGGGCGCGAGCGCAGATTGGGCGGCACTTCGGCGAAGACGATGCGGCCGGGTGCCTGGGTTTCGATGCGCTCGCCGATCTGAAGCACTACGCCATTGGCCACGCTCAGCACCTTGGCCTCTTGCACCGTCTCCTTGCCCGTCTCGGGATCTTGCGTGATGATTCGCACGTTGCGGCCGACCGATTTTTCCAGGAGCTTTTCCGGCGTCAGCAAGTCGAAGTCGAAATTCTGCTCCACCACGTCGAGCCTGCCGCCAGTGGATTTGAGCAGCGCCGTCTGGGGTTGGATCTGGCCGCTGACGTCGATGAAGGCGACGTCGTTCTCGCCCTTCGCCAGGCTCATGCTGCGCGCATCGCGGACCAGGGCCAAATCCTGGTTATAGATGGTGACGGACACGCCCGTCTGATCGTTCAACCCGACGCTCTGTTCGCCGGCCGAGGCGGGAAGCGCTATGGAAAATGCCAGCAGACTGGCGGCGGCGAGCAGCTTGCGGCGCATGGCATGTTCCCCTCGACGATGGCGATGCAACCATCGGGTGCGAATCCGGCGGAAGTTTGGCGGCCGCAAGGCATTCTTGGCGCCCCGGCGGTTTCGCGGCATGATCGCCCGCGCGCGACCACTGGGCAAGGCGACGCATCGCAGGGAGAGGCCGTGTTTAACCTACCGACCTCCAGGTTCGACCGCTGGTTGCTGGCGGGTGTGGCGTTGCTGGCGCTGGCCGGCGCCAGCCTCGCCCTGCGCCCCGATTCCACGGTTTTTTTGAAACCGTTGAGCGAGGACGGCTATTACAGTCTGGCGGTCGCCCGCAACATTGCCGCCGGCCATGGCATTACCATCGACGGCGTGACGCAGACCAATGGCTTTCAGCCGCTGCTGACCTTCATCCAGGCGGGGCTTTTCGCCATTGCCCGGGGCAACGATCTGCTGGCGCTGCGCTTCGTGCTGGGGTTCTACTGGCTGCTCTATCTCGGCACCGCGGCCATGCTGGGCTGGATCGCCGCCGAGGCCGAAGCCGCACCTGAACGCCGGCTGACAGCGGCTTTGGCAACCTCGCTGCTGTATCTGGGCGCCAGCTATCTTTTCCTGCATCACTTCAACGGACTGGAGACGGGCCTGCTGTTGTTTCTTCTGGCCGCGGCCTGGCGCTTTCGCCAATCGGGCCGGGCCGAGAGCTGGCGTGGTCTCGCCCTGTTCGGCGGGTTGCTGGGCCTGGCGGTGCTGGCGCGCATCGATGCCAGCTTCATCGTCCTGACCGCCTGCCTGTGGGAATTGCGCAGCGCCCGCGCGCGTGGCCTGCTGATAGCGCTGGCGCGGGCCTGGATCATCGGCGGCGCCGCGGTCGCGGTGTCCTCGCCCTGGTGGATCTACAACGTGATGGGCTTCGGCTCGATCATGCCCATCAGCGGCACGGCAACCCAGGCCTGGGCCTTGGATGGATTCCGCCTCGGCTGGTTTCTCTGGGGCCTTTTCATGGGGGCATTCCCCTGGCTCTTCGGGGGCGATGGAGAGGGCAGCTTGCTCAATCTCATCCGGCTGCCCCTCTACGCTGGCGGGCTCTGGCTGCTCTGGCGCGTTTATCGCCGATTGCCCAGTGCCACCCGCGACTACGCCCTCACGCTGGCTGTGGCGATGGTGTTACTGGGGATCTGGTACTGGCTCTCCTCCTATGCCTTTTGGTTCTATTCCCGATATCTGGCACCGGCGGCGCTTCCGGTCGCGGTCGGACTTGGCTTGTCGCTGGCAGAACTGATTCATCGCCGGCCGCGTCTCGGCATGGCGGCGATGCCTTTTGCCATCACTCCCGTGGTGGTGCTGGCCGGGCTTGGTTGGTTCGGTCTCGGCATCTACGGCAATATGATGTTCTGGACTCAGGTCCAGCTCGTGCGCTCGCTGGTGCCCGAGGAGGATTTCATCGCCGCCGGCCAGGCGGGCACCCTCAATTTCTTCCGGCCCCATGTGGTCAATCTGGACGGCAAGGTGAACCCGGAGGTCTTCGTCTACCGCGATCATCTTTGGGACTACCTCGCCCTGAAGAAGATCCACTGGTTCGTCGACTGGCCTTGGTATGTGGAAAAGGCGCTGGGCCCCGATCCGACGGTCCATGGCTGGAAGCAGGTCGGCGGCCGGGATAACTTCCTGCTCTATCGGCGCGATACGCCCTGAGCGAGAGAGAGGTCTGCCGCTTCAGAGCCCAACATCGACGATCACCGGAACATGGTCGCTCAAGCCGGCGCCGCACCAATCCTCGAATCTGCCGAGCCTGAGCTCCTTGACCTTCCTGATCCACGGATCGGGCAGAAAGACGTAGTCGATGTGATAGGTGAGGCCGTCCTTCCGACGGTCTCGCCAATAGAGCGTCGGCCGGCTCTCCCCGCCTTGCTGCTCGCCGTGAAATTCGTGGTAGGCGCTGAGCAGACCGAGGCTTGCCAGCGCCGCCACCGCAAGATTGTGATTGTTGCGCCAGCCGGGTTTGTCCCAAATGACATTGTTGTTGAGGTCCCCGGCAAGGATGCCCGGACCTGCAGAAATGAACTCCTTGTATTTCGCGAGCGCCCGGCGCAGGGGGCCAGCCTGTCTCTTGCGCGTGATGCCCGCGCTCGCATTCTGCGCCCAGACAGCGAGCAGATTGCAATCCACGGGGCCTGAAATGCGGACAGGCGCGATATAGCGAAACCTCGGCTCGTATATTTCCGCGATACGGGCGGCGTAGCCGTTGAAGCCGAAGACCGCCAGGCCCTTATGGGGATTCCGGCCGATCCAGACCGGCTTGCTTTCCACCCAGTCCGGCTTCCGACGGAAGCGAAAGCGGTCGGGCTCGGCGCATTCCGAGACGATCGCGATGTCGGGCTTGAGCGCAAGCAGGACCTCGATCTTGCGATCCAGCGCCATGTTGCAGTTCCAGGCGACGATCCTCATGGACGCAGCACCCTTCCGTCGACTTGCCCCAAAGAGGCCGATGTCAGTCCCAGCGGTTGGCGTTCTTCGGAAATCCGGGACGCTGTACTCGTACGATGCAGAAGCGTTGGCCGGTGGGCGCCTGCATCACCACCCAGCGCTCCAGGCGATCCACCACCTGGGCGCCCAGCTTCCCCAGTCGCGCCACTTCGGCAGGGATGTCGTCGGTTTCGAAGTCTATATGGACGCGGCTCTCATGGTCCACGCGCTGGATCTGCACGATTGGCTCATCGGGCAGGGTCTCCAGCATGCGATAATTGCCGCGGCTGCCCGGATGGGTGGGGTCCACGGGCCGACCCAACGCCTCGCCCCAGAAGCGGGCGGCCTCGTCGACATCGGAGGTCTTGCAGTCGATCAGCACGGCGCAGAGGCGGGAATGGTGCATATCAGTGCCTCTCATGCGAACCCGTCGAATTCACAGTCATTAGAGGCGGCTAGTCGGCAGATTGAAACTGGCAACAGCGAAACACAAGGAATGATGCGTTGGATCCGTCGGCACAGGCTGCATCGCCTGATCAGTCCATCATGCGCACCGCCGGTATCTGAGATAGCTGGGATGGCGGCCCTGGCGCAGGGCCTTCTGTTCATAGCGCGTGGGCGGCCAATCGGCCGGACGGTCGGTGGCACCCGCCACCGGCTCGAAGGCGGGGTGGGCGGGCAGATGTTCGCTCACCCAATCGAGATAGACCGAATCGTCGCTCGCCAGGCGAAATTCCGCGCCCGGTTCGAGAATGCGGGCCAGCGAATCCAGATTGGCCCGGCCGATGAATCGCCGCTCGGCGTGCCGCGACTTGGGCCAGGGATCGGGGAACAGGAGGAAGGCCCGCGCGATGGCGCGATCGGGCAGCCGGTCCATCAGGTCGCGGGCATCCTCGGGCCAGATGCGGATGTTGGAAATCTTCTGCCGCTCGATCTGGCCCAGCAATGCTGCCACGCCATTGCGATAGACCTCGCAGCCGATCATGAGCGTGTCGGGGTTCTGCGCCGCCTGCCAGGCGATATGCTCGCCGGCACCGAAGCCGATCTCGAGCCAGCAAGGGGAGCGCCAGGGCGCGGCGGGATCGAAGAGGAGCCGCGGCAGCAACTCCTCCATCAACCGCTGTTGGCCGGGGCGAAGCCGGCGCCCCACGCGCCGGCCATAGAAATTGCGCGATCCCGCCGGGGTCCCCGAATTGCCGCCCGCGATCTCCTCGCCCGGGGACTGCCTGCTCAGTGGAGGGCGGCCCTCAGACTGTCGACCAGGTCGAGACGTTCCCAGGAGAAGCCTCCATCGGCATCGGGCTTGCGGCCGAAATGCCCATAGGCTGTCGTGCGGGCATAGATCGGCTTGTTGAGGCCGAGATGTTCGCGAATGCCCCGCGGACTCAGGTCCATGAGCTCCTGCAGAACTTTCGAGAGGCGCTGCTCGTCGACCTGGCCGGTGTCATGGGTTTCGATATAGACAGAGAGCGGCCTGGACACGCCGATGGCGTAGCTGAGCTGGATCGTGCAGCGCTCGGACAGGCCCGCGGCAACCACGTTCTTGGCCAGGTATCGGGCCGCATAGGCGGCGGAACGATCGACCTTGGTGGGATCCTTGCCCGAAAAGGCGCCGCCGCCATGGGGTGCCGCGCCGCCATAGGTATCGACGATGATCTTGCGTCCGGTGATCCCGGCATCGCCATCGGGCCCGCCGACGACGAAACGCCCGGTGGGGTTCACGTAGAAATCTTCCTCGGCGCACATCCAGCCCTTCGGCAGGACGTTCAGCACATGGGGGCGAACGATCTCGCGCACCTGATGCTGATCGAGATCGGCGCTGTGCTGAGTGGAGACGACGACGGACGTGGCGCCCACCGGCTTGCCGTTCTCGTATTGCAAGGTGACTTGGCTCTTGGCGTCGGGACCGAGGCCGGGTTCGGCGCCTGAATGGCGCGCCTCGGACAGCGAATGAAGTATGTTGTGGGCGTAGAAAATAGGGGCCGGCATGAGCTCCGGCGTCTCCTTGCAGGCGTAGCCGAACATGATGCCCTGGTCGCCGGCGCCCTCGTCCTTGTTGCCATGGGCATCGACGCCCTGGGCGATATCCCGGGACTGCTGATGGATCAGAATGTCCACTTTGGCGCGCTGCCAGTGAAATCCATCCTGCTCGTAGCCGATGGCGCGGATGGCGCTGCGCGTGATCTGCTCGATCAATTCCTTGGTGACGGAAGCCGGTCCGCGCACCTCACCGGCCAGAACCACCTGGTTGGTGGTGGCCAGCGTCTCGCAGGCGACGCGCGAATAGGGATCAGCGGTCAGATAGGCGTCAACGATGGCATCCGAAATGCGGTCGCAGACCTTGTCGGGATGCCCTTCGGACACGGATTCGCTGGTGAAAAGATAAGACCTCTGTTTGGCCAAGAGTCTGCCCCATCGGCTGGAGAATGATTAATCGCCCGCGGTCGGCCGCCTAGGGGCAAAGCCTGTCGCGCGAGCGGCGGATCATGGGCAAGCGCGCCCGGACGGTCAAGAGTGGATTGGGCCGGGGCCGGATCAGGCCGAGACTCTGGCCAATGCCTTGGTCAATTCGAAGATGCGTTTTCGCACGCGGGGCTCGTTGATCTTGTAATAGGCGCGCACCAGTTCCAGCGTCTCGCGCTTGGCCAACGGATCGGGTTCGGCGGCATAGGGTTGCAGTTTCGATTCCGAAACGCCCATCAGGCGGCTGGGGGATTTGGCGGCGACATTGGCCTCCATATCCTCGAAGAAATAGGCGATGGGCACATCCAACACGCGAGCAAGGTCGAAAAGGCGGCTCGATCCCACGCGGTTGGCACCGCGCTCATACTTCTGCACCTGCTGAAAGGTGAGCCCGATTGCCTCGGCCAATTTTTCCTGGCTCATGCCCAGCAAAGTGCGGCGCTGACGTACGCGTTGACCGACGTGAACGTCGATCGGGTTCGGAAACCCCTTGCTCGCCATGCGGCCCGATGACTTCCGTGGTTTACGCATGGAGCAAGCCTCCGGAATTAATCATACAAGCAAGGTCGCTCTCACAGCATATATAGCATATGCAGTAACATATGCTGGCCGAGGGTCAATCGAAGATTGTTAGTTTTTGCTTAATTCCGATAATTGTTACAATCGCCGGACGCGCAAAAGCGCCGCGGCAGCAGCGGCGAGCAAGAGTTGCGCCACCAGGGTCCAATCCCCGAAACGCGCGTAGGGCGTCAGCCCCGGCAGTGCGGCCGGCAGGGGCACGTCATGCACCCCGTGATGGCCGAGGGGAATCAGGTCCAATACCCGTCCGTAGGGATCGATCAGCCCGGAAATGCCCGTATTCGCCGCGCGCACCAATGGTAGACCTTCTTCCACGGCGCGGATCCGCGCGCTGGTGAAGTGTTGATAGGGCCCGCTCGAGGTTCCGAACCATGCATCGTTCGTGACATTGAGCAGCCATTGCGGCCGATTGTCGGGATCGACCACCCGGCCGGGGAAGATCACCTCGTAGCAGATCAGCGCGCCGGCCGGCGGCAGGCCCGGCAATTTCAGTGTCCGCGCGCCGGGGCCGGCGGTGAAATCCTCGCTGCCGGGCGTGACCTTGCTGAGGAAGGGGAACACGCGGCGTAGCGGCACATATTCGCCCAGCGGCACCAGATGAAACTTGTCGGCGCTGCCGAGCAGGTTGCCGTCATGGTCGAGGACATCGAGACTGTTGAAGATCCGCTGGTAATCGCCCTCAAGGGGCTCGCCGCGCACGGCGCCGGTCAATAACAGGCTGCCCGCGGGCACCGCCTCGCCCAGGTTCTTGCGCAGACGCTGATCGCGCTCCAGCAGAAACTGCACTGCCGTCTCCGGCCAGACCGCCGCCGAAATTTTCTCCCAGCCCGGCACGCGCAGGGTCAATTCACGCAGCAGCGCGACGTTCTGCTCGGCTTGGCCGGCAACCCATTTCTGATCCTGCGGGATCGCGGGCTGTACCAGTCGCAGTAGGACATTGGGAACCATGGCGGATGACGCGCCCGCCAGACGAAGCGCCCCGCCGCCGGCAAGCGCACCGGCCAGGAGAAGCGCGCCCGCGCATGACCACGGGCCCAGGCGCCGCGGTCCTTCGCCCAGGGTCGCCGGCATGGCCGCGATGACGACGGTTAGCAGGCTCAAGCCCCAGATCCCGCCCAGTGCGGCGTATTGATTGAACGCATCGGAAAAAGCCAGCGCGTAGCCCGCCAGGTCCCAGGGAAAACCGCTCATGACATGGCCGCGCAGCCATTCGCCGATTGTCCAAAGCGCGGCGAAGGCAACCACCTTGGCGGGGCCGGTCAGATTCAGTCTATGCGTCACCAGCGCTGCCAAGCCGATGAACAGCGCCATGTATCCGGCGAGGCCCCCGATGGCGAAAGGGATCATCCAGCCGAAGCGCGCCACATCGACCAGAAATGATTCCGCGATCCAATAGAAGGCGATGATGAAATGCCCGAAACCCCACCACCAGCCGGCTTCGAAGCTGGCCAGCGCCGGCCGCCGGGCATCGATCAGCCAGACGAGCCCGGTCAGCCCGACGATCAACAACGGAAAGCCATAAGGCGAGAGCGGCGGCAAGGCCAAGGCCGCCAACAGGCCCAGCAGAAAAGCCAAGCCCCGGCGCCGCCAGCCGCGCAGCGTGAGCACGCGCGCCGCGACCCCGGCCAGGAGACCGGTCGATTCCCTCACGCCCTTCATTCCCGGGGGGGTTCGTTCTTCACCGGGAGATTGCGCAGGCGCAAACGCCGGATGCGGCGTGGGTCGGCGTCGATGACCTCGAAGGTGATGCCGGAGGGATGGGTCACCAACTCGCCCCGGCTCGGGACCCGGCCTGCCAGATGAACCACAAGGCCGCCCAGCGTATCGATATCGGCCTCGCGTTCCTCCTCGGTCAGGACAGGTCCCATCCGTTCCTCGAATTCCTCGATGGTGGCACGGGCATCGGCGACGAGCGTGCCGTCGGGGCGGGGCAACAGCTTCGGCCCCTCGGCGATATCGTGCTCGTCCTCGATTTCGCCCACGATCTGTTCCACCAGATCCTCAATTGTAATGAGGCCGTCGGTGCCGCCGAATTCGTCGATCACCAGCGCCAGATGCTGGCGCGAGAGCCGCATTTGCAGCAGCAGATCCAGCACCCGCATGGAAGGGGCGACGAACAACACCTGGCGCAGGATCGACTTCAGATCGAAGGGGCGGCCGCCGGCGCGCGCAGCCACCAGGTCCTTGATGTGGATGAAGCCGATGACGTCGTCGAGCGATTCGCGATAGACGGGCAGGCGCGAATGGCCGTGAGTGTTGAGTTCGGCCAGCAAATCGTCGAAGCCGATATTCTCGGCGACCGCCTTGATGTCGGCGCGCGGCACCATGACGTCGCGGGCGGAAAGATCGCGCAAGCGGATGATGTTGCGCAGCAGGCCGCGCTCGCCCGCCGTGATCGGCTCCTCATTGACCGGGCTTTCGCCCTCGGCCTCGGCCTCCTCGATGATCTCCTCGATGACGTCGCGTAGCGCCTCTTCGCGCTTGCGGTCCTTGCGCTTCAGCTTCAGCCAGTTGCGCAGGCGCCCGGCCGGACCGACGTCGTCGCTGTCGGATTCGGTCATGCCCGCAGGCGCCCGCGCGCCAAGCGGCCCGAGGCCGCCGCACGATAGGGATCGGCGATGCCAAGGCCGGCCAGAATCTCGGTCTCGAGCCGTTCCATCCGCCGCGCCTGCCCATCGGTTTGGTGATCGTAGCCCATCAGATGCAGCACGCCATGCACCACCAGATGCGCGACATGATCGGCCAGGCTCTTGCCTTGAGTCTCGGCTTCACCCGCGATCGTTTCGAGGGCCAGCACCACATCGCCGAGGCTGACCGGCGCGCCTTCGAAGGATAGCACATTGGTGGGTTTGTCACGTCCGCCGAAGTCGTGGTTGAGCTTGCGTTGCAGGACATCGTCGGCCAGCACGATGCATAACTCGCCGCGAGGCCGAGGCTTGGCGGCGGCCAGCGCCGCCCGCGCGGCGCGGCGTACCAGGCTCTCTGCTGCGGGAAGCCGACGGCGCCACGCGGGCGCTTCGACCCGCAGAGCGATACGGGTGGCCAAGGCTGCCTTCAGCTTTCTTTTTTCGACTTCGCGTCGCGCGCCTCATAGGCGCGCACGATACGGCTGACCAGCGGATGGCGCACGATGTCGACATCGGTGAAGCGGATGATGCTGAGGCCGTCTACGCCGCTCAATGTATCGACCGCATCCTGCAGGCCGGAGCGCTGGCCCAGCGGCAGATCGACCTGGGACAGATCGCCGGTCACCGCCATTCGGCTTTTTTCGCCCAACCGGGTCAGGAACATCTTCATCTGCACCGGCGTGGTATTCTGGGCTTCGTCAAGAATGACGAAGCTATGGGTCAGCGTGCGCCCGCGCATGAAGGCAAGCGGCGCGATCTCGATCTCGCCGCTCGCCATCCGGCGCATCACCTGATCGGCGGGCATCATGTCGTGGAGTGCGTCATAGAGCGGCCGCAGATAGGGGTCGACCTTCTCGCGCAGATCGCCGGGCAGGAAGCCCAGCCGCTCGCCCGCTTCCACCGCGGGCCGCGAGAGCACGATGCGATCGATCTCGCCCTTGGTCAGCAAGGCGACGGCCACGGCGACCGCCAGATAGGTCTTGCCAGTGCCGGCCGGACCGATGCCGAAGGCCAGTTCGTGTTCCTGCAGGGCGCGCATGTATTGCGCCTGCATGGGCGTGCGCGGCGTGATGTGCCGGCGCTGGGTGCGGATGGCGACTCCATCGCTGTCGAACAGCCCGGGCTCGGAGCTCTCGGGCGTAAGCGCATGGCGGATCGCCGCGTCGACCTCTCCCTGATCGACGCCGAGCCCGCGTTTCAGGCGCTGATAGAGCTGGCTCAAGACCTGGCGGCCGTGATCGACCGCCTCGGGATTGCCGGAGATGCCGATCTGATTGCCACGCGACATGAGCGAGATGCCGAGGCCCTGTTCGATGCGGGCCAGGTGGCGGTCATGCTCGCCGTAGAGCGCAGACAGCAGCCGGTTGTCGTCGAATTGCAGGAAGGTGGGCGGGGCGACGCCTAGGGCGGGCGAAGTGGTCACGCGCTGCGGTACTCCATCGCTCGGTCGTTCGATCGTTGATGGGGCGCGTCACGCGTGGCGGGCCCGCTGAGCCGGCCGGCCAGGCTGTTGGCATGCACCTCCTCGATCGCCACATCGGCGACGGCGCCAAGCAGCGAGAGGGGAGCAGCGGCGTGCACGCCCTGAAGATAGGGGCTGCGGCCGACCAGTTGGCCGGCATGGCGCCCGGGCCTTTCGAACAGCACTGGCAGAACGCGCCCCACCATCGAGCGGTTGAAGGCTTGGGTCTGCAGGGCGATCAGCGCCTGAAGGCGCGCCAGACGCTCGGTCTTCACCGTTTCCGGCACTTGATTTTCCATGGCCGCCGCCGGCGTGCCGGGGCGCGGCGAATATTTGAACGAATAGGCGGCACAAAAGCCGATGTCGCGCACAAGGTCCAATGTGGCGGCAAAATCCGCCTCGCTCTCGCCGGGAAATCCCACGATGAAATCGGAAGTCAGCGCCAGATCGGAACGCGCCCGGCGCAGGCGGGCCACGAGCTTGCGATAATCCTCGGCGCTATGGCGGCGATTCATGGCCGCAAGAATCACATCGGACCCCGACTGCACCGGCAGATGCAGATGCGGCATCAGCTTCGGCTCATTGCCATGGGCCGCGATCAATTCCTCGTCCATATCGGCTGGATGGGAAGTGGTGTAGCGCAGGCGCAGCAAATCGGGCAGCGAGGCGAGGCGTCGGATGAGGGCGCCCAGGCCCCAATCGGCCCGGTTGGAGCCCTGGTCGCAATGGGCAGGCCCTTGGCCGTGATAGGCGTTGACGTTCTGCCCCAGCAGGGTGATTTCGCGGGCGCCGCGCGCAATCAAGCCATCGGCCTCCGCCAGCACGGCGGCGAGGGGGCGCGAGGCCTCCGCGCCCCGCGTATAGGGCACGACGCAGAAGGTACAGAATTTATCGCAGCCCTCCTGCACGCTAAGGAAGGCGCTGACGCCACCGGGCGAGCGTGACTCGGGCAGATGATCGAATTTCGATTCGCTGGGAAAATCGGTATCGAGCTGCGATCCTGCGCCCCGCGCGGCGCGGGCCACCATCTCGGGCAGGCGATGATAGGTTTGCGGCCCCAGCACGATATCGACGTGGGAGGCGCGGCGCAGAATCTCCGCTCCCTCCGCCTGGGCGACGCAGCCGGCGACCGCGATGATGGTCTGCCGGCCGGCTTCGGCGCGTTGCTGTTTTGTGACTTTCAGGCGCCCGAGCTCGGAGAAGAGTTTTTCCGCCGCCTTTTCACGGATATGGCACGTGTTCACGATCACCATATCCGCGGATTCCGCCGCCTCGACCGAGGCATAGCCCAAAGGCGCCAGCGCATCCGCCATGCGGGCGGAATCGTAGACGTTCATCTGGCAGCCATAGGTCTTGATGAAGAGTTTTTTCGCCAAAATCTAAGCGCCCGCGGCCTTCGAGGGGCTCTGCACGATCAGCGATCCGCGGCGGTCCATGGCATATCCGAAGCTTAGCATTGCCCGAACCTGCTTTGTAGGGACTTCATGCCGGGCCCGGCCCCGCCGGCGAGCGGCCGGAAATCGCGTCGGCCACGCCGCGTGCGACGGCCTGCCGGCAATGCTCGGCCAGCGCCTTGCGCGAGGCGAACTGGTCGATCGTCACCGTGGGATGGAATTCGACCACGACCTTGACGCGCCCCAGACCCGCGAAACACCAAAGATGGGGCGCCAGTTCCATGTCGCCATACCAGGCCAGGAGGGGGCGAAGCGAGCGGCCGATGGGAAAGCCGTTGAGTTCGCTATAGGCGACGGAGACGGGCTGGACCGGCAGCGCCAGATCGCCAGGCAGGCGCCGCTCGGCCACGCTGAGCAGCGCGCTGTAGAACGGCAAGGTGCGGTTGCCGTCGTTGCTGGTGCCTTCGGGAAACAGCATCAGATTATCGCCGGCGGCAAGGCGCCTGGCGATCTCATCGCGCTGGTCGGCGGTGCTGTGGCGTTGACGATCGACGAAGACGGTGCGCTGCAATCGGGCCAGTGTTCCGAAGAAGGGCCAGCGTGCGACTTCCGCCTTGGCGATGAAGGAGACCGGCGTCAGGGAGGAGAGCACCTCGATGTCGATATAGGAGGTGTGATTGCCCACGAACAGCGTCGGCCGGCGCCGCTCCGGCTTGCCGCGCACGACGATGTCGAGGCCGAACAGCCAGCACACGCAGCGGTGATAGATCACGGGCAGACGCTCGGCCCAGCGGCTGTGCAGGCGAATCAGTAGCACCTGGAAGGGAATGATCGCCAGGGTGACAAGCAGATAGGGGAAGATGAGCAGCGTGGCGCGGATCGGCGAATGCAAACTGAGGTCGGAGGTATCGGCCTTGAAGCCGCGCCGTCGCCAGCGGCCGGCTTCGCGTGCGGCGGCCTCCCCGGTCAGGGGCCGCTCCGAGAGCGTTTCCTCGCTCAAGGTCATCGGCTCGCTCAAGATGCCGCCTTATCCCCCTCGAGCCGGGTGTAGTGGCGGTAATACTTGCCCGTCATCCGTTCGGTCACCACGACGACACTCACGTCGGTGGTATGGAACTGGGGATCGACCACGGCGCCGTCGCCCACGAACCCGCCGAGGCGCAGATAGCCCTTGATCAGCGGCGGCAATTTGGCAAGTGCGGCGCGCGCGTTCACCTGGTCGCGCGCCATCATGTTCATGTCGACGTAGCGCTCCGGCAGCGCCCGGGCGCGAAAGTTGGCCGGCGCCAAATGCTGATAATGCAGGTATGAGAGTGCCAGCGCATGCGCCTTCGGGTCGACGCCCGGCAGGCTGGCGCAGCCGAACATCACGCCGATATCATGGTAGAGAATGTAATCGGCGATGCCGCGCCAAAGCAGTGCGAGGATCGAGCGCTGGCGGTGGCCGGCGGCGATGCAGGAGCGGCCGAGCTCCAGTATCTCGCCGGGGAATGCCAGAATATGCGAGATGTCGTACTCGTCGACCGAATAGAATTGGCCGCGCCGGGCGGCGGCCGCGCGACGCAGCAAGCGATACGTCCCGACCACGCCGGCCGCGCCCGGTCCGATGGCGTGATCGATCATCACCAGATGCTCGCAGTATTCGTCGAAGCTGTCGAAATCGCGGCGCCAGCGCGACATCTCGGGTGTCGGCTTGGCCGACATCTCCTCGTAGAACACGCGATAGCGCAGCGCCTGGGCGGCGCGAATCTCCGCCTCGCTTTCGGCCAGCCGAAGCTCGATATCGCCGGCCCGGATCTCGACCGGCTTGGCGCGGGTCAACTGGGGCATGACCATCAGCGCTTGCCCCCGCCAGGCGGGCGCTTGGCATCGTTGAGCGCCACCGCATAAAGTTCCAGGCGATGGCCGACCAGGCGGTAGCCCAACTTCTCGGCGACCTTGCGTTGCAAGGCCTCGATCTCCTCGTTCTGAAATTCTATGACCTTGCCGCTTTGCACGTCGATCAAATGGTCATGATGGGTTTCCGAGGTCTCCTCGTAACGGGCCCGGCCCTCACCGAAATCGTGGCGCTTTAGAATGCTGGCTTCCTCGAACAGTCGCACCGTGCGGTAAACGGTGGCGATCGAAATGCGCGGATCGATCGCCGTGGCGCGGCGATGTACCAACTCGACATCGGGGTGGTCGTCCGAATCGGACAGCACGCGCGCGATGATGCGCCGCTGCTCCGTCATCTTCAGCCCCTTGTCCTGGCAAAGCTGTTCGAGCCGCGAAGGCATCCCGATATCCTTCAACGTGGCATCAGAATGCCAAATTATAGTTTAAACGACGGGCCCCGACCACTTTCGCGGTCTGGGCGCTCGCCGGCGGGATTTCGCCGAATCTAGCGGCGCCGGCGCGGCCGGGTGCCGAGGCCGATAGCCTTGGCCAACTTGCTGCGCTGCTTGGCATAATTGGGGGCGACCATGGGATAATCGGCCGGCAGATTCCAGCGGTCGCGGTATTGCTCCGGCGACATGTCGTAGGAGGTGCGCAGGTGGCGTTTCAGCATTTTCAGCTTCTTGCCGTCTTCCAGGCAGACGATGTAGTCCGGTGTCACCGACTTCTTTATGGCGACGGCGGGCTCCGGGCGTGCTACCGGCGCCGGCCCGCCGGTGCTGGCGATGGCAAGGGCATGATAGACGTCGCGAATCAGCTGGGGCAGCTCGGCCGAGGGAACGTTATTGTTCGACAGATGTGCCGCCACAATATCCGTGACCAACGGAAGCAATTCGGTTGGCTTCGCTACTTCGCTCATTTTACTGTCCATTCATTGGAGAGGAGGGAATTCGGCGCGGATTATAAGGATGGAGGCTCTACGGGCAAGGGCAATATTAGAGTATCTGCGACGAATACTGCGGTTACGATTTCTCCCCGGATTGCGACCCTGGGTTGCGCCCGACAGCAATGTCCCGGGCCAGGACCAAGGCAGCGGTTTCGCCGCCCGGTCGGCGATAATAATTCTCCCGTCGGCCGATTTGGGCGAAGCCGGCCCCCAAATAAAGGGCGCGCGCGGGCAAATTGTCTGCCGCCACTTCGAGAAAAAGCCGTTGCGTGCCGCGCAATGCGGCCTCGGCCGATCCCGCGGCCAATAACCGGCGCCCCAATCCGTGCCGGCGTCCCTCTGGTCGCACACCCAATGAGATAATCTCGGCTTCGCCGGCAATGGCCCGCGCCATGACGAAGCCAAGGGCTTTGCCCTCCCCGCTTGGACCCTCGTCGCTGGCCATAAGGGCAAAGGCGCCAGGCATGGCGAGCAGGGCCGCAAGCGCCTCGGCATCCCAGGCCTCGGCGAAGCAGGCCGTGTGGAGTTCGGCCAAGGCCTGCAGGTCGAAGGCACCCAGCGGGCGAATGGGAATTTCGGCGCCGGTCATGATTCCGCACGCGGCCCTTCAGGGGGCTCGCCGGGCGGTAAAGTCACGTCGGGCGGCCGCAAGTAAAGCGGAACCGCGCCAAGTATAACCCGACCTTCGGCCGCCAGCTGCGCGATCGCGCGCGCATCGGGCCGGCCGGGGCCTGGCGCTTGTATCATATCGGGGCCGGCGGGCAGATGCGCGGCACCATCGCCGGCGACAAGCAGCGGGCCCGCCGGGCGCATCTTCAGCAGGGCCGAGGGTTCCAAAACCAGCGCTTCGCCCCGTGCCTGGCGATGGGAATCGAAGTATTGGCCGAACAATTCGCGCCGCTTCGATTCGATGACCACCAGCAGCGAATGCCCGGCAAGCAGCGGCGCCGGTATCGCCGCGGCCAGCGCGTTGAAGCTGTCGATGCCCATCACCGGCCGGTCGGCGGCCAGCGCGATGCCGCGTGCCGCTGCCAGCGCGATGCGGATGCCCGTGAAGCTGCCCGGGCCGACACCGACGGCGATCTTCTCCAGATCGGCGAAATCGAGGCCGGTTGCCGCCATGGCCTCCAGCACCAGCGGCATCAGGGCCTCGGCGTGGCCTCGGGCCATGGGCGATTCGCGATAGGCCAGGACCCTGCCGTCGCGCCAGAGGGCAACCGAACAGGCCGCCGCCGCCGCATCCAGGGCCAGAATCGCGCCGCTCACGGCTTGGCGCCTCTGCCAGCCGCGTGATAGGACGGGCCACGCCCGGGAAGATCAGGAGCCTGCGTGAGCCTATTGCCCATCACCGCCGCCGATCGCGACGTCGATATCGACCTCGCCTATGCCACATCCAACAATTTCACCGGCAAGCCGATCTACCGCCGGGCGCACTGCTATCTTCATGGCGCTGCGGCGGCGGCGCTGGATCGCGCCATCGTGCTGGCGCGCGCGCAAGGCTATCGCTTTCGCATCTTCGATGCCTATCGCCCGACGGAGGCCCAATGGGTGATGTGGAACCATACGCCCGATCCGGAATTCCTGGCCGACCCGCGGCGCGGCTCGCCCCATTCGCGCGGGGTGGCGGTCGACCTCTCGCTGCTCGATCGCAAGGGCCGCGAACTCGACATGGGCACCGGCTTCGATGCCTTCACGCCGCTGTCCCATCATGGCAGCCTCGATGTCTCCCCGCAGGCGCAAGCCAATCGCTTCACGCTCCTGGGCATCATGACCGCGGCGGGCTGGGACTTCTACAAGAACGAATGGTGGCATTACCAGCTGTTCAACAGCCGGCAATATCCGCTCTACAGCGATTCAGCCTTGCTGGAGGGCCTTATGTAGCTCTCGATCTGTGAGATCGATTTCACCCCATCCCTGCCCGCCCCTTGATGGGGACGGGCCGGGGTGGGGATGACTTTCGATACCGCGGGGGGCGGGGAAATGAAGTAATCGCCCGCAACTCAGGCGACGGCGCGAACTTCGACGATCTCGGGGACGTAATGCTTCAGCATGTTCTCGATGCCCATCTTCAACGTGGCCGTCGAACTGGGACAGCCGGCACAGGAGCCCTGCAGGTGGAGAAATACGACGCCGTCCTCATAACCCTGGAATATGATATCGCCGCCGTCCTGGGCCACCGCCGGACGCACCCGGGTTTCGAGCAGCTCCTTGATTTGCGTCACGATCTCGCTGTCCTCGCCTGCCTCGGCCGCCGGTGCCACGGTGCTTTCCAGGATCACCGGCCGGTTGGCCGCGAAATGCTCCATGATGATGCCCAGGATGGCCGGCTTCAGAACCTGCCAAGTCTTGGTTTCCGCCTTGGCGACAGTAACGAAATCCGAGCCCAGGAAGACGCCCGAGACGCCCTCCACCTGGAACAGGCGCTGGGCCAGCGGCGAGCGTTCGGCCGCTTCCGCGCTCGCGAAATCCGCCGTGCCCTGCGCCATGACGCTGCGTCCGGGCAGGAACTTCAGCGTTGCCGGATTGGGGGTCTGCTCAGTTTCGATAAACATATGGGTGCTCCTGGTATCGCCTCTAGGCCCCCGCTTCCCCGCGCGTGCCGGGGAGGAACCACGATCCCTATCGAACATGGGTCAAGGCAGGACTGCCTTCAACCCCAAAATTATTCCGGGCATTGGCGGCGAGCCCGTTCGACCAGCGACCATCGAAGGGCAGGCACACGCCATATCATGTCGCCGAGCATTGAACGGCCGCCGCCGGCTTATGGATGGCAACCCCGAGCATGACGAGAAGCACACCAACCGCGTCCCGCGTACTGGGGATCTGGGCCAAGACGATTACGCCGATGACGGTGGCCGTCGCCGGCAATAGGGCAAGCATGAGGGCGAAGCTTCCCCGTGGCAGGCGCGACATCGCCAGTTGGTCGCAGACATAGGGGATGACGGAAGAGCAGAGACCCACGCCAATGCCGGCGAGGACCAGTGGGACAGTCTGGAAGGCCTTGACGGCTTGGGCGAAGCCGATGGGCATGATGAAAAGGAACGCGATCGCCATCGCCGCCCCCAGCCGCGCCACGCCCCCGCTCGCGCCGCCCTCGGAGACCTTATGGCCCAGAACGATGTAGCCGATGAATAGCGCGCTATTCAGAAACGCCCAGAACAAGCCCAGCGGATCGCCCGACCATTTCAGGTCGATCAGGAGAAACACGCCAAACACGGCGGTCGCAAGCGCCGCAAGGTTGCGCGCGCTGCGAAACCCGTAGAGGGCAACGCCGATCGTGCCCACGAACTCCATTGCCGCCACCAGGCTCATGGGCAGGCGGTCCAACGCCAGATAAAACGAGGTGTTCATGACGGCAAGACAGGCGCCAAGGCCGACCAGCAACAATCGCGTTCTCGGGGCGGCCTCTCTGACGGTCCGCCAGGGCTTGGTCCAGGGCGCGAAAATGGCCGCGGCGGAGGCAATCCGCATCCAGGCGACGCCCGGCACGCCGACCGCCGGGAAAAGCAGCACGGCGAAGGAGGGACCGAGATAGTGGAATACTGCGCTCACCGCGAACCAGGCCTGAGGCGGCGCGCGATGGGCGACTTTGGTGAACGTCAGCGTTGACGCGGACATGCGGCCCTCCTGCTCCTAAGTATGAGAGCTGCAGGAGCCTTCTCATATAGCTATTGAAATGCTATTCTCTGTAAACTCTCACCAAACCGAAGGCAGATATGTTAAATCGGCTGCGATACGAAACAGCCAGACTGGACGCAACCGATCTTCGCATCCTGGAGGCTCTGATTCATGACGCGCGGGTCAGCATTGCCGATCTGGCGCGTTCGGTCGGCCTGTCGCCGCCGAGCGTCTCCGAAAGGATGCGGCGCCTCGAGGAGGCCGGCGTTATCGAGGGCTATACGCTGACGATCAATCCGAAGGCGCTCGGTCTGCCGATCGCAGCCTGGCTGCGCATAAGGCCCATGCCCGGGCAACTCCACAAGGTCGCGGATATCCTGCGCGCGATGCCGGAGATCGTGGAATGCGACCGAATTACTGGTGAAGACTGCTTCATCGCGCGAGCCCATATCGAAACGGTCGGCGATCTGGAGAAGCTGATCGACCAGGTGATCCCTTATGCGATGACCAACACTTCGATCATTCAGTCCTCGCCGGTCAAACGGCGCCTGCCGCCGATCCCGCTCGCCGACAGGCGCTGAAACCGGCTGCCTTCGAACATGGGCGGCCTTGACGGGCCCCGGCGCCGCTTCGATGATCGCTGGTCCATGAACATGATTCCGCCCCTCCCCGATTCGCCCTCGGCGATGGCGCCCGCCGATTGGCTATTGCAGGTCGGGCGCCTCGCCCAGAACGCCGACGAACTGCTTGGCGGGCTCTGTGATCTGATGGTGGGCCGCGGCATTCCGCTGGAACGCGTCGGGCTGCACGGTCGGCTGCTGCACCCCCAAGTCGCCGGCGTCCGGTTGCTCTGGCGCCGAGGGATCGGCGCCGAGGAAACCCGTTACGGCTACGACACGACCGAATCCGGCGTTTATGAAAGAAGCCCGCTCTATTTGGTCTATGTCAACGCCGAGGTGGTCCGCCGACGCCTGACGGGGCCGCCGGCCGACGATGATTTCCCGATCCTGCCCGAGCTGCGCGCCGAGGGCTTTACCGATTACCTCGTCACCCCGCTCGAGCTGGCAGGGGGAAGACGGCAAGCGGCAAGCTGGGCGACCAGCCATCCCAACGGTTTCAGCGACGAGCATATCGCCGCGATCGTCGGCCTGTTGCCGGCGCTGGCCGCCTGCACGGAGTCGCGTTCGTTGCGTGGCATGCTGGAGGGCTTGCTATCGATTTATCTTGGGCCCCAGGCCGGATCGCGGGTGCTGGCCGGCACGATCCGGCGCGGCGAGGGCGAGACCATCGCCGCCGCCATCTGGCTCTGCGATCTGCGCGACTTCACCTTGCTCAGCGAAACCTTGCCCAGCGAGGATGTGATCAAGCTGCTCGACGATTATTTCGAGATCATGGCGGGGCCGGTGGGCGAGCATGGCGGCGAGGTTTTAAAATTCATCGGCGATGCCATGCTGGCCATATTTCCCATCATTGACGATCTCGACCGCGACCGGGCCTGCCGCACCGCGCTGATCGCGGCGGAGGAAGCACTGGCCCGCCTGGCCGCGGCCAACGAGCTGCGCCGCGCCAAGGGCGAACGCGAGATCGACCTGGGCCTTGCCTTGCACACCGGCCCGGTGATGTATGGCAATATCGGCGCGCCCGAACGCCTGGACTTCACGGTGATCGGTCCGGCGGTCAACCTGACGGCGCGCATCGCCGGCCTCTGCCGGCCGCTCGGACGCCAATTACTGGCCTCGGCGCGGTTTGCCTCGCCTTGCGGCTCCCAACTCGTCTCGCTGGGCTATCATCCCATGCGCGGCCTGGCCCAGCCGCAGGAAGTCTTCGGCCTGCCCGACGCGGCGAACGCGCCGACGCGCTAGGCACTCTCGATATCTTCGTCGGAGAGATTGCCCGGCACGATGGTGACGGGTATGCGCAGGCGACTGACGAATTTTCCGGTAAGCGCGGAAACCAGAGGCCCGGGGCCCTTGGGATTTGTCGAAGCACCCAGCACCAGGATCGAAATCATCGGCTCCTCGGCGATCAGCTTCAGCAGTTCGTCGCGCCGATTGCCTTCGCGCAGATAAAGCACCGGCATCGCGCCCGACAGTTTCTGCACCTCGCTCGCCATCTTCTGGACGAGGGCTTCGGCTTCCTGCCGGCTTTCCTCGCGCATGACGTCGGAGACGCCGATGAATTGCCGAAAATCCTCGTCATCGATCACGTGAAGCAGCGCCACGCGGCCGCCGGTGCGGTAAGCCCGGCGACAGGCATAGCGCATGGCAATCCGAAGCTCGGGCGAATTGTCGATGACCACCAGGAAGGTTCGACCCGACGGTTTCGGCGGTTCGGCCGAAGGATTTGTGTCCGGGCTTGGGCTAGCGGGTGCTGCGGGTTCGCTGATCATGGGTTGCTCCGGCTAGATGCGGCGGAAGACGAGATGGGCGGCCCAGCCCGCCAACAGCGCCATGATGATGGCGATAATGCCGTAGGCGGCCGCGTGACGGTGGGCGAATTCGAAGATATCCGCGCCCACGCCGATCTTGGAAACCACCAGCGGCGTGGTCTGGGCGCTCGCGATCTGCCCGTCACGGATGAGCAGGATCTCCACCAGATAGCTGCCGGTCGGGACATTGGCGGGAAAGCGGAAATCTACCCGGAACAGTCGGGCGCCCAGGAACGTGACCTTGCCGGCGTCGGCCTGGAACAGGCCTTCGCGGATCTTGATCCGGGTCAGCGCCTGCAGCATGTCACCCGCCGTTGGACCGGGCGTGTCGCTGTCGGGACGCATGGACAGATTGGCGAGGCCGATACCGTAGCGCTGCGCCATTTCGGGCGTCAGCAGTTGGGCGAGCGGGCGGCTGGACGCCACGGCATAGAAGTTCGGCACCTCCCGGAAATCGAGAAAGCCGCTGTTGACCCAGATGCCGAAGATCCGATCCTTGCGCCGGACGACGGCGCGGCCCGTCGGCCCGCGCACCAGGACCACAACGTCGCCCGGCCCGTCGGTGGCGCCGAACAGGAGCACTTCCGCGCCGGTAAAGCCGGTGGTAATGGCGATCAGATGGTCGGAGAGGTCGGCCACCAGGGGCTCGGCCTGCAGCGCTCGCGAGGTTGGGAAGACGACGAAGCCAGCCAGGAGAAGCAGAAGAAGCCAGGATTGTCGGCGGGCCATGCTCACCCCTCCGGCGACAGCCATATCGCCGAATAGAGATCGGCGGGGTGGGCCTCAAGCTCGTAGGCAAGGCGAGCGGCAACGAACAGAATCAATCCCGCCAACAGCACGCGCATCTGCTCGCCCGGCAGTTTCGCCCCCACGCGCCCGCCGATCTGGGCGCCGATGACGCCACCGACGATGAGCGTCATGGCCAGTGTCAGATCGACGGTCTGATTCTGGAGGGCCTGCAGGAAAGTCACGTTGGCGGCGACGAAGATGATCTGGAACAACGAGGTGCCTACCACGATCGCCGTCGGCATGCCCAGCAGATAGATCATGGCCGGCACCATGATGAAGGCGCCGCCCACGCCCATGATGGCGGAGAGGATGCCCACGAAGAAGCCGATCGCCGCCGGCATCAGCGCACTGATGTAAAGGCGCGACTTGCGAAAGCGCATCTTCAGCGGCAATCCGTGGACCCAGTTGTGCTCGTGCAGTTTCTTCAGTGGTGCGGCGCGCCGGCGCCGGCGCCAGATGGCCCGCGTGCTTTCGACGAACATCAGGATACCGATGAAGCCCAGGAAGAAGACGTAGAACAGGCTGATGACCAGATCGACTTGGCCGAAATGGCTCAACAGGCTGAAGAGGCCAACGCCCACCGTCGATCCAAGCATGCCGCCCGCCAGCAGCACGAAGCCCATCTTGAAATCGACGTTGTCGCGGCTCCAATGGGCCAGCACGCCGGAGACCGAAGATGCCACGACCTGGTTGGCCTGGGTCGCAACCGCCACTGCCGGCGGCACGCCGATGAAGATCAGCAGCGGTGTCATAAGAAAGCCGCCGCCCACTCCGAACAGACCCGACAGAAACCCGATCCCGCCGCCGATTCCCAGCAGCAAGAAGATATTCACCGATAGCTCGGCGATCGGCAGATAGATCTGCATCGCCGAGACCTAAGACATCATGTTCATAGGAAGCGATCCGCGGCGCTCGTCAACCATGACGCGCACCCGGAATCGAGAACTTGGCGGTCCGATCAGCCACCGGATGGAACCCACCCGACAGCCTCGAATCACCAGGGCCGCCTGTCACTTGAGGCCACCTTACACGGCAGAGTCACGGGCGAAAAGCCCGCCGGAGCAGGATTCGGGCTTATTTCGCCAGGATATTGGTGATTTCGCGAAGCTGGGTGCGGGCACGCAGCAGATAGAAGCCTTCGACCGCAAGATGATTGGGCAAGAACAGCCCGTCGGGCCGGCCGTTGATGACCACGAGCGGCTTCAACGTCGCCCCCTGCAGCAGGCTGGCGGCCGTCTGGTCCCAGGCGGATTTCAGGTCCTTGTCAGCGATAACCTTGGAAAAATCCTTGCCCAAGGCGCGAAACAGCATGGCATAGGCATAGAGCTTGCCCTTGGCGTTGTAGAACACGTCATCGGCGTGGAAATCCACGAAGTCGCCCGAATGATCGCGGATCTGCTGATCCAGGATGGCGGAGGCCGAGCCCAGATCGGCGGCAAAACGGTCGAGCGTCGAGAGCAGATTGTCGGCGCGCCGCTCGAACACCGCCTGACGGGCGGCGAGCTTTTCGTTGTATTTGAGGAGCGCCTGCCGGGCGGCGCGATACTGGCTCTCCGATGACGCTGTCGGCGCCCAGGAGGTGGAGGGATCGAAGATCCAGACCGTGGGCGAGTATTTGAGCAGGCCCGCGGCCTTGTCCAGATCGGGATCCGCCTGGCTCGAGCCACGGGTGCGGCCGATCTGATCGGTCATGTCCACGGCGAAGCGGCTGAGGGCGGCGATGATGCCGATCTGGAAGTTCGGCATGTTGTCCAGCGCGGCACCCGGATAGAAGAAGGGGTCGTTGGCCGGCCAGCCGTTCTGATCGACCTCGCGACCGATGAGCGCCGCGGCGGTGGCGACCGCATAGCTGGCCCCATCGTCCACCGGGCCGGGGTCGAAGGCCGGATTGTCGTCGACCTTGCTGATCCAGATCACGCCGACCGGGTAATAGAGCAGCAGCAGCACGCCGACGATGACGATGGCGATGCGCGCGGGCCCGAACAGCCGCCGCCGCACCGGCGCCGGCTGAATTTCGGGAGCAGGTGGTTCTTCGGCGGGAATCGGCGCGCTCGCGTCGATGGGATCCGGGGTGTCCGTCATGCTGCCCTCAAGGTGGAGGAGCCGGCTGCGCTTGGCAAGGGTGGGCCACCTTGTCTGCCGCCCTCCATCAAGGGGCCGGGAATTTTTTCTCGCGCGTCACACCTGCAAGAAGCCGACGATCTCCTCTACCTCGGCCAGGATGGGCCGGGATATCTCTCGCGCGCGCCGCGCGCCGTCGGCAAGGACCCCGTCGATCTCCGCCGGATCGGCCAGCAGCCGTTTCATCTCGCCGCCGATCCGGCCCAGGACATCGACCGCCAGGTCGGTCAGATCCTTCTTGAACTGGGAGAATTCGCGGCCGGCGAATTCGCGCAGCACATCGGCGGGTTCGCGATCGCTCAAGGCGGCGTAGATCGACAGCAGATTGAAGGCCTCGGGCCGCTTGGCCAGTGCGGCGGAATCGAAATTGCCGTTGGGCGTCAGCGCCTCTTCTCCCGGCAAGGGGGCCGGATCGGTCTTTGCCTTGCGGATTTTCTGGGCCAGCGCATTTGCGTCGTCAGTCATGTTGATGCGGCTATAGTCGGAAGCGTCGGACTTGCTCATCTTCTTGGCGCCGTCGCGCAGACTCATGACTCGGGTGGCGGCGCCGAAGATCAGCGGTTCGGGCAGCGGAAAGAATCCCGGCGCGCTGAAATCGTTGTTGAACTTCTGGGCGATGTCGCGAGCCAGTTCCAGATGCTGGCGCTGGTCTTCGCCCACCGGCACATGGGTTGCCCTGTAGGCCAGGATGTCGGCGGCCATCAAGTTGGGATAGACGTAAAGCCCGACCGAGGCATTTTCCCGATCCTTGCCCGATTTCTCCTTGAACTGGGTCATCCGGTTCAGCCAGCCCAGCCGTGCCACGCAGTTGAAGATCCAGGCCAGTTGGGCATGGGCCGGCACTTGGCTCTGGTTGAAGACAATATGCTTCTTCGCGTCGACGCCGGCGGCCAGAAACGCCGCCGTCACCTCGCGGGTCTGGGCCCTGAGTTCGGCCGGATCCTGCCAGATCGTGATGGCATGCATGTCGACGATGCAGAAGATGCAGTCATGCTCGCGCTGCAGCCTTACCCAGTTGCGGATCGCGCCCAGGTAATTGCCCAGATGCAGATTGCCCGTCGGCTGCACGCCGGAAAAGATGCGTCCCATGGCGATCCGATGCCCCTCGCTACCGCCCGCGGCCCAGGCGGGCGGCGTTTTATGGCCGCTCGGATGCCCAGGGTCAACAACAGGGTAGGGCGGCGCCCGCCGATCGCCCTTGATTCACGGGCCATCTCAGCCAATATAGGGGCCGTTGAAGAAACCTTTGGAGAACGGACCTGCCATGGCCAACCCGCTAGACAACAGATATATGACCCAGGGCCAGGCTGCCGTGGCCGATATCGATGTCGGCCTCAGGCAGTACATGCTCAAGGTCTACAATTTCATGACCGGCGGCCTCGTAGTAACGGGGCTCGTGGCTTATGGAGTTGCCGGCAGCCCGACCATCCTTCGGGCGATCTATGGCACGCCGTTGCAATGGGTGGTCATGTTGGCGCCCATCGGCTTTGCCATGCTTTTCGGTTTCCGCATCCAGAAGATGCGGGCAAGCACGGCCCAGATGCTCTATTGGGCCTTCGCCGCCGTAATGGGGCTCTCCCTCAGTTATATCTTCCTCGCCTATACCGGGGCCTCGGTCGCGCGGGTGTTCTTCATCACCGCAGGCACCTTTGCGGGCATGAGCCTTTACGGCTACACGACCAAGCGCGATCTCGCCGGGATCGGCAGCTTCATGATGATGGGGCTGATCGGCATCATCCTTGCCATGCTGGTCAATCTGTTCCTGCATTCGAGCGCGCTCCAGTTCGCGATCTCGGTCATCGGCGTGATCGTGTTCGTGGGCTTGACCGCATGGGACACCCAGCGGATCAAGGAAATGTATGCGGCGGGCGACGGGGCGGAGATCGGGACCAAGAAGGCCATTCTCGGCGCCTTCCAGCTCTATCTCGACTTCATCAACCTGTTCGTCATGCTGCTCCAGCTGCTGGGCAACCGGCGCTAATCGCCGACGCATTCGATCTTGCAAGCGCCCGGGCGGCAACGCCCGGGCGTTTTGCTTTCGGGCAGGCGCGCCGGCCCCTCGTTGTCGCTGCCGGCAATCCGGGCTAGCATCTGGCGCCCATGAGCGACACCAGCATTCCCGCCAAACCCGCAGACAACATCGACATCCGCTTCGTCGAAGTATCCAAGCACTACGGCGAGATCAAGGCCGTCGACCAAGTCAGCTTCACGATCGCGCGGGGCTCCTTCCATTCCTTCCTCGGACCCTCGGGCTGCGGCAAGACGACCTCGCTGCGCCTCATCGCGGGGTTCGAGCAGCCGACGGTGGGCGATGTCCTGATCGCGGAATCGTCCGTGGTCGGCGTGCCCGCCTATCGCCGCCCGGTCAACATGGTGTTCCAGCATTACGCCCTCTTCCCCCATCTGGATGTCGCCGGCAATGTCGCCTATGGCCTGCGCCAGCGCCGGCCGCGCCCCGAGCGCGCCGGCATCGACAGGAAGGTAGCCGAGGCGCTGGAACGGAACTGGTGCGTCTGCCGGGGTTCGCCCAGCGCCGGATATGGGAACTCTCCGGCGGCCAGCAACAGCGCGTGGCGCTTGCCCGCGCCCTCATCAACCGTCCGACGGTTCTGCTGCTGGACGAGCCGCTGGCGGCCCTTGACCGCAAGCTGCGCCGCGAGATGCAGATCGAGCTGCAGAACCTGCAACGCGAGGTGGGCATCACCTTCGTCCTGGTCACCCACGACCAGGAAGAAGCCCTCAGCATGAGCGATACCATCGGCATCATGCGCGATGGCCGGATCGAACAATTCGCCAGCCCGCGCGAGCTCTATGACGCGCCGGCCAATCGCTATGTTGCCGATTTTGTCGGCGAATCGAATTTCTTCAGCGGCGAGGTGGTGGAAGCCAGCGACAGCGGGGCTGCCATTCGCACATCCGCCGGCATCGTGCTGGCCGCCCCCTTGAGCGCGCGGGGCGCCAGTCTTGCCGGCCAGCCGCGCGGCGTCATCGCCGTCAGGCCAGAGGCGATCGCGCTGGGAAGCGACGAAGCCCTCGACTATCGCTTCACAGGCCGGGTGCAGAATCGCATTTATCTCGGCGACCAGACCGCATTCAGCATCGCCACATCGGAGTTGGGCGACATCCTGGTTCGGGCCCCTAATACCTCGCGGGCCGTGGCGGGCGGGTTGGCGCCGGGCGACGAGACCATGCTGGGCTGGCGACGATCCAGCGGCCTCGCCCTGATCGACGGCTGAGGCTCCACCTCAAAAGAATTTGATTTTTCAACGCGCAGCCTGCGTGAAATAAGAACGGCCCAAACAACGAACGATCTGGCAATGAACAGTCCCTCGGGGAGAAACGTCATGTATACGCTCTATTGGAATAACGGCAGCGCCTCGATCACATCCCATATGGCGCTGGAGGAATCGGGGGCACCCTATACGCTGAAATTCGTCGATATGGACAAGAATGAGCATAGATCGCCGGAATATCTGAAGCTCAATCCCAACGGCAAAGTGCCCACCCTCCTGATCGACAATAAGCGCATCATGTTCGAGACGGCGGCCATCGCCATGTATATCGCCGATCGCCATCCCCAATCGGGCCTGGCGCCGGCGGTCGACGATCCCGCCCGCGTGCCCTTTACCCAATGGCTGTTCCATATTGCCAACAGTGTGCAGCCCTATTACTTCATGTTCTACTATCCGGAACGCCACACCACGGATGCATCCCAGCACGATGCCATCAAGACCCAAGCCACCAGGATGATCGGCGAAGCCTGGGGCCGCATCGATCAGGCCCTGGCCAAGAACGGACCCTATATGGCGGGCGACAGCTTCAGCGCCGCCGATCTGCCGGTGATGATGCTGACCGGTTGGCGCCAGGCCTGCGCCGACGTGCTCGATAAGAACAAGAATGTCCGGCGCTTGGTCGAGTTGGTGTCCGCTCGCCCGGCGATCCAGCGCGTGCTGAAACAGAACGAGGCCGCCTGAGCAAGAGTCGCCCGTGAAGTTTTCCTAAGCCCTTGATTTTGAATCTGCTGGCCTGGATTTGGCTGTGTTTGAGTTGCCGGGTTTTGGGGTGAGTGAGGGTCTTTTCTGGCGATTTCGATTGGGGATTCCCTGGTGCGTCGGCTTGTGATTCGATGCCGGTATTGGGATCGGCAACGGAGACGAGCGATGCGGCCGCAGGAACCACGCGAGACAGGCCAGTTCGATTTCTTCCGCGCCCGGCTGGATCAGATCATCGATCTCGATCATGCGCTGGCGCGGCTGGCTCGGGCGATAGATTGGGGTTTCCTGGAGCGCAGGTTCGGTGCGGTCTATCAAGACGGCCCCGGCCATCCGCCGCTGGCGACCCGGTTGATGGCTGGGCTGATGATCCTGAAGCACATGCACGATCTCTCGGACGAAGTGCTGTGCGATCGCTGGGTGGAGAACCCGTATTTCCAGTATTTCTGCGGCGCGGAATTCTTTCAGCACCGGCTGGCCTTCGATCGTTCCTCGCTGACGCGCTGGCGCCAGCGCATGGGCGAGGAGAAGCTCCAGACCCTGCTCCAAGAGAGCCTGGCGGTGGCGACCACGGCCAAGGCGCTGAAGCCGGCAGAGCTCTCGCGGGTGATCGTCGATACCACGGTGCAGCCCAAGGCCGTGGCCTTCCCGACCGAGGCCAAGCTGCTGCACCGGGCACGCGAACGCCTGGTGCGGCTGGCTCACAAGCATGGCCTGAAGTTGCGCCAATCCTATGAGCGGGTCGGCAAGCGCATGCTCATCAAGCAGCAGCGCTATGCTCATGCCCACCAGTTCCGCCGTGCCAACAAGGCCTTGAAGAAGCTGAAGACCTATCTCGGCCGGGTCATGCGCGACATCGCACGCAAGATCGCAGGCGACCAGGCACTCGAGGCCACCTTCGCCTCAGCGCTGAGCCTGGCTCATCGCGTGCGCTTCCAGAAGCGCCGTCCGGAGCCCGGCGAGGGACGCAAGGTCTATGCCTTGCACGCGCCCGAGGTCGAATGCATCGGTAAAGGCAAGGCTCATAAACCCTATGAGTTCGGCGTCAAGGTGAGCGTGGCCACCACGCTCTCGCATGCCAAGGGTGGCCAGTTCGTCACCCATGTGAAGGCATTGCCCGGCAACCCCTATGATGGTCATACCCTGGCGAGCGTCCTGCCGGAGATGGAATGCCTGATCGGCAACACCATCACCCGCGTCATCGCCGATGCCGGCTACCGCGGCCACAATGCGCCGCGGCCCTTCCAGGTTTATACCGCCGGCCAGAAGCGCGGCGTCACCCCCGAGATCAAGCGCGCCTTCAAGCGCCGCGCCGCCGTCGAACCCGTCATCGGCCACCTCAAGGAACATCATCGCATGGGCCGCAACCAGCTCGCCCACCGCGCCGGAGATGCCGCCAACGCCATCCTCGCCGCCATCGGCTACAACTTCCGACGGCTCCTCGCCTGGTTCAGTCTTCTCTTGCGCCTATTCCTGGAATGCCTCCGCCCAACCCAGATCATTCAGTCCACCTGAAATCCGAATAGTTCACGGACGACAAGAGGGCCACGGCCCAGGCGGTCAACGATTTTGGTTCGATCCCCGGGCTGGGGAATTCTGGTTCGAAAACAACAGCGCTTTCGATGGCGCACGCTCGCGACGTTTCTTTTTCCATCTGCCCTTCGAGCATAGCGAGGACGCAGCCGACCAGGACCGCTCCATTGTCCTCTTCCGCGCCTGGGCCCGAAGCGAGCCCGCCTGACAAACGCGCCGCGGCGGAGCATCACTTCGAAAACATTTTTTGCACCACCAGGAGATCATCCGACGCTTCGGCTGCGTCCCCACCGCAACGCCGCTTTCGGCCGCCCAACGACGGCGGAAGAACCCGCCTTCCTCAACGAACCACACTGGTCGTTTTGAAGCCGCGGATGACGGGGTACAGCCGCTGTCCGCCTACTGCGTCGACGCCGACGGGCCGCAGGCGGTTGTCGCGCGGATCAGGCCATAGCCGAATATGGAATCCTTGCCCGGCGGGCCAAGGTCGAGGGCGTGGCTGGCGAGGTGTGCGCGCAGCAGGGCGGTATCGGCGGGTCCGCCGGCCATGCGCTCGGCAGCCACTGCGGCGGTGGCGAATGGTGCGGCAAAGGAGGTTCCGGTCTGATACTGGCCCAAGCCATCCGTACCTGGCGTCCAGATGCGCACCCCAGGGGCGGCGAAAGCGATGTAGTCGCCTCGATTGGCTTCGGCCATGATCGCTTCGTTCTGGTCCACAGCAGTCACGGCAATCACGTCGTCGAGCGCGGCGGGATAGGCGGGCGGCGCATCGGGACCGGCATTTCCGGCGGCGGCCACCAGCACGGTGCCGCGCTCCGTCGCCCGCGTTACTGCGAGCGCCATCAGCGCGTTGTTATCGCCCGAAAGGCTGATATTCACCACCGGCACATGCTGGGCCACCATCCAATCCAGCGCCTCGGCGATGGCGAAGGCGCTTGCCTGGGCACGATCGCCATGGCGCTCGAAAATCGAAGCAGCGTAGAGATCGGCCGCCGGCATCAAGCCGCCGCCCTCGGCATGGGTCGGATCGGCGTGGCCGAGAATGAGCGCGGCGATCGCCGTGCCGTGGTCGGTCTCCGCGGGCGCCGCACCCTCGGGCAGGAAGGATTGCTGATGCAGCTTCCCCCCGGCCAGGGCCGGCAGCTGGGCATCGATGCCCGTATCCACCATGCCGATGCGAAAGCCCGCCCCGCAATCGGCCCCGCCCGACCAGCCGATCAGCCGCCGCCCGTAATCCGGCGCGGGAAGCGAAACCACTTCTGCCGATTGCGTCTTGTAAGGTTCATAGAGCGTATTCACATCGGCGACGAGTTGAGGCAAGGCCCGATGCAACAAAGCGAGCCCCGCCTCAGGCTCGACATTGGCCGGCGTCTTCAGCCGCAGCACCGAGAGACCCAGGGCCGTCAGCGGTCGATCGTCGATCAGCCGAAATCCCAGCCTCGCGGCGGTCGCCAGGACCTCGGTACGATCGCCGACGACCACGATTTCGCCGGCGGCAAAATCGCCGCCGCGGCCGCCGGTGCCGGTCGCGCCACCCGAAGCCGGCGCAGTCGAACTCGATCCTGCTTTGCCGCTGCCCGATCCGCCGCTGCCGTCATCGCCGCCATCGTCGCCGCCACCTCTGCCGCTATTGCCGCCATCACCACCGCCATCGCCGCCCCCGTCGCCGCCGTCCTCGGCGAATGCAGGCGTCAGGACATGCCGTGCGATATCGGGCAGAGGCCGGGCGAGCCACGCGCTGCCGGCGAGAACAAATGCCGCCGCCGCGAGCAACAGGCGCCTCCCGGAACGTCTGCTCGCGATCAAGCGAAGCGGTAGGCCCAACGCCATGGCCGTCAATTAGCCGCAGGCAGAATCATAACGCTCCAACCCTTGTCCGCGCGGCGGCAGGCCAGGCCATCGGCGCGGCTGAGCACGCTTGCGCGCGTCTCCTCGCGGCGGAATTCGCGGCAATCGGAGCCGAAGCCGGTGGTGAAGGCGCGGCCGAGTTGGACGCGCCCTTGGCCGACGTCTTTGCGCTCGTAGCTGACGCTCTGTCCATCGACGCCTTTCTCGAGTGCCGTCAACAGGGCGGATTCGAAACGCGCAGCCAGGGGATCGGCCGTGACGGCGCTCGCGGGGGTGTAAGCGCCGCCGGCCATGCCGCCCACTATCCCGCGCAGAGAGTAGCCGGCGCCCAGCCCGACCGCGAGCGCCGCCAAGCCTGCCGCCAGCGCCATCGGCCAGCCCGCCCGCATCCGGGGGCGAGGCGCGCCGAAATTGCCGCTTTCGACCGTTCCGCCCGCGGCGGCGCGCAGGCGCGCCGGAATCGGTTCGTCGATGACGGGGGCGAAGGCACGGGCCGCCGCCTTGGCGCTGAGCCGCAGCAGACGCACCGTCTCCCATGCCTCCGCATCGTGAATCAGTGCCGCGTCCACCGCCGCCAGGCGATCGGGCGGCAGCTCCTGGTCGACATAGGCCACCAGCAGATCATGGTCGAGGAATATCCGGTTCTCGCTCATCGCTTGATCCTGACGACGTTAGTAGTGTTAGTAGCGAAAGAGCGGGGGGTGCCGACGGACCCGGCCCTTTGGCGCCAGTCCTTTTCCAATTCGTGGCCGAGCGCCAATCGGGCGCGCGACAGCCGGCTCATCACCGTGCCTATGGGCAGATCCAGGATCTCGGCCGCCTGCTTGTAGGCAACGCCCTCCACCGAGACCAGCAGCAGCACCTCGCGATGATCCTCGGGCAGGCGCGCAATGGCCCGGCGTACCTCGGCCAGATACAATTTGCCTTCGGCCTCCGCCGCGCTATCGCCGCCGGGGAACTCGGCGAGATCCGCCGGATCGATCCCGATCTCGCCGCGCCGGTCTTTGCGCAATTGATCGATCCACAGATTCTGCACGATGCGATACATCCAGCTGTCCAGACGGCTGCCCGGCTCGAATTGATCGCGGCGCATGAGTGCGCGTTCGCAGGCCGCCTGGACCACGTCGTCGGCCGCTTCGCGCGAGCCGGCCAAGCCGCGCGCAAAGCGGCGCAGCCTGGGCAGCAGCGCCACGAGCTGATGGCTGAACGGCTGATCCACGCGCTCTCCTCGACGACCCCGGATCAATTCGACAACGACCCGGGCCGGGGTTTATTCCCGACACCCCCAAACATGGTAGTCGGACAGGTCCTGCCCGAAGTCTATCAGCCGTGATGTATCGGCCGGTAAAGCGGGGCGCCCGGCCCTTCGTCGATGCTCTTGGCCCGATGCCGGGCCGTCCAAAGCCCCAGAGCCCCCAGGGCGAGAGCGGCAAATGTCGCAACGCCGAAATCCAGCGCCTGGGGCTGATCGACGCCATCGAGAATGCCGGCGAGCAGATAGGCCATCGCGGCCAAGGCCACCGGCCAGCCGGCCCAAAGCCCCCGCCGGCGCGGCCATTCGGCGGCATAGAGCCCCGCCAGGATCAGAATCCCGAAGACGTAGTAATGAGGACGCGAGACCGGCAGAATGGGAACCACCAGCTGGACCAAGGCGGCGAAAAACAGGAATTCCGCCAGGCCGTCGCCGCGCCGGCGCATGGCCCAAAGCGCGCCGCCGGTCAGCAATGCCGCAATGGCGATATGGGCCAGGAAATATTCGCCCGGCGGTTGCGCCGCCCGGGATCCGCGGTCGGGGTGGACCATGTCGTAGAGCATGTATTCGAAGGATTGGATGCGCGAATTCGTGCCGTGCAGTTCCTCGGCGACCGCCGGATCGCCGCCGCCCGAGGCTTCGCCCAGCAACCGCTCGCCGACAAACTCGCGATAGGCGGTTAGGCTGGCCGAGGGACCCATGATCGCCACCGGCAATAGAACGCCGATGACGATGGCCGCCAAAGCACCGGCAAGAAAGCGCTTGTCGCGCCGCCACAGCGGATAAATCAGCAGATAGGCGGGGAACAGTTTGATGATAGCCGCCGTGCCCAGCCAAAGCCCGGCGCCGAGCGATCGTCCCCGCAGGATCGCAGCTCCGCAGCCCGCAAGACAAAGCAGCAGGATGGGTGTCGATTGCCCGCGGCCCAGGCCATCGCCGGCGAAGAACAGGGTCAGCAGCAGCGGCAGCAGGCGCAGGCCCCACCAGCCTTGGGAATATTTGGGTGGCGGCGGCGCGCCGCGCGCAGCACCGGTATCCTCCAGGGCGGAGGCCACCATATGGACAGCGGCGAGAATGCAGGCGATGCCGAACCAATACCAGATGGTGACCGATATCCAGTAGGGCAGCGTGCCCGCCTTCGATTCCGCCGATGCCTCGTCCGGCGCATCGGCCAGCGGGATCATCAAGCTGGCGAGCAGAGGCGGGTAGAGATAATGCCAGCCATGCGGATCGGTGATCTGGTAAAGGCTGCTGCCTTCCCGCGCCGCCCAGGCCGCGCGCAGATAGACATCGAGATCGCCCTTGCGCGGCTGCTGAAAGGCGGCGCGATCGAGGGTGTAGCCGAAGAAGACGACGAACAGGCCAGCAAGCGCCCAGATCCCCCACCGGGCGCGGCGGCTGAGCGGGGCGGCGGGAATCAGCGATTCGAACCAGGTGCGCATGGCGGCAGATGAAGGCCTAGGCCCTGCCCTGTCAACGGCCGGCGGCGCCTGAAGACGGGCTCGAATCCTGGGCCGTGGAATTGGCTGGCGCGGCGCTCGGAAGGATCGCGGATAGGGGCAGGATTGCCGCGGTGCGGGTCACAGCGCCCGAGAAGATCGCATTTCCAGGCTCGTGCCCCGAGCGGCAGCGATAGTCGCTATTTTCGCGGGCAAGAGCAAAGGGGCTTGCCCTCACTGTCCAGATGCCACATATGGGCGACGGCCAAACAAATGGGACGGGTATGACCACATCTGCATTACCTAGAATGGGGAACACCGATTCCGGGGACGGGGGTTTCCGCATCGGCTCGGAAGCGCATAAGAGATTGTTCTGCCGCATGTTTTTGGACAGCTACGACCCCTACAAGCCGGCAGTCATCGATTGGCCCAAGCTGGCGCCCGATGCGCTGGCCCGCCTTACCGGCCTGCCCTTCTGGGACATCGCCGTGCGCACAGAGGAATCCGCCGGCCGGCGCATGGATGCCCTGGCAAAAGCCAGCGACGATCCCCTGATCCGCGAGGCGGTATCCCTCAACGCCTTCGAGGAGCGCCGCCATAAGGATGTGCTGGGCCATATGATTCGCTTCTACGGCATCCGGCTCGCGCCCGAAGAGCCCTGTGTGCCCCCCACCAGCCCGCTCTGGGGATTTCTTCGCACCGGCTACGGTGAATGTTTCGACTCATTCTTCGCCTTCGGTCTGTTCGCGCTGGCCAAGCGCTCGGGATTCTTCCCCCCGGAACTGGTCGAGGTCTTCGAGCCGGTGATTCAAGAAGAAGCCCGCCACAACCTGTTCTTCGTCAACTGGGTCGCCTACATGAAACGCCGGCGCGGCTGGCCCGCCCGCCTGCTCTTCCAGGCCAAATGCCTGGCCGCCTTGGCCTGCCAGGCCTGGAGCCGCCTCAGCATGGCGCGCAAGGTGGACAGCAATAATTTCACCGCCACCAGCGGCAGCGCCATGGGCCTCGATATCTCGCCGCGCAGTTTCTTCGCCCTCTGCACCGCCGAGAACGAACGCCGGCTGGCACGATTCGATGCGCGCCTGTTGCGCCCGCGCATGATGCCCATGCTGGTGGGCTTCGCCTCGCTCTTCATGCCCCGCGAGAAGCCCAGCGCCTAGACCTGGACGTCATGCCGCCGGCGCCTTGGGTAGGGAATGACGGCGGAGTCGTGTAACATCGCTGGCGCGCTTCGGCGCATTGAGGCTTGCGCCCTGGCGCATGGGAGGGGCGTCGATGCGTTCCACCAAAGGCTCGGCCACCAAAGGCTTGCCTGCCAAAGGCCTGGATCACCCTGGGCCTGGCGCCCGACCGTGGGGGCGGCTCCTTATTGCCTTGATCCTGGGATTGATGGCCACCCCGATGGCCGCGCCCGCGGCGCTGGCCGCGCAACCTGCACCGGGTTGTACCGGCATGGGGATTGGCCTGCTGAACTCTTATTTCGACCTGCCGTGGTCGGCCGCAGGGATGGGCAGGTTTGCGGCGACCATCAAGGAGCCATCGGCCGCCGCCTATTGGGGGGTCGAACGGCAGAACGAGGCGGGTCGTGTCACGACAGATCTTTCGACCTGGGGCGGCATCAAGGTTCATGCCGATGCAACCGGGGTTGCCATTTTTCAGCCCGTCGAGGCGCCGAAACTCATGCCGGGATATGCCTATGTCCTGGTCGACGTCCTGGCCCGGGTCTTCGTCAGGAACGGGATCGTCGCCATCTCCCTCAGCACCGGACCGGCCTCGTATGCGGCGGCCGCATATCCCCGTTCGCCCTTCCGAACGACGGTCGTAGGCCAGTGGACCACAATCGGCGAGCAGGTCGTGCTGGGTGCGAACTCGCCCGCCTTTGATCGCGTGTCGATCCTGTCGGTGACCTCCTCGGCGGAGTTTTCCATCGGCTGCATCACCTTCATCTCCCATGAACGCAACATCGGCCTGCCCGATGCGAACCCGCTGACCAAGGGTGCCATGGCATCGCCGCCGGCGAGCGGCGCCGACCCGGATGTGGCTTTGGTTCGACAGGTCGGTCGCGGAAGGCCTTTGGGCTTGCGCGGAATCGCCGCACCTTGAACCGGCAGGCGAAGAACTCGCTCAGGCCTCGCGATAATCCAGCAGCAGCAGGCCGATCAGCACGAAACAGGCGGGCCAGACCCAGCCGGCCCAGCGCCCCTCGCCCTCCGGGGCCTTGACCTGCAGCCAGCGGGTCCAGCCGGCGAGGATGCCGAGCACGGCCATGGGAAGATGGGTGAGTTCAGTCAGAAGCTGCTCCTTGACGTTGCTCAGCGCATGGGAATGGGCCAGCAGAAACGTGGCCGCCACGGCGGTCAGCAGGGGAAACACCAGGGCCAGCGCCGGCCTGGTGAGGCGACCGGTGCGCACGCCCCATTCGAAGAAGGCGAAACCCACCGTCAGCAACACGAAGAAGCGGTGCTGGACGACCTCGGGATCGCGCAGGCTCTCCAGCAGGCCGATCTGGCCCAGCGGCCAGACATCGGGATCGTTGCGCAGGAACAGAAAGACCGCGAGCAGCAGGAACAACAGCGGCCAGTGCCGCGCCCAGGGGACCCAGCCGCTTCGTTCGGCCAGCGCCGCAAGCCCGATCAGCAGCACGATCACGCCCGCCCAATGGTGATTGTATTCCGACCAGGCGATGTGCTGGGCGCTGCGGGGCGGCACGGCCACGGCCCCGGGAACGTAGGCGGCTTGCGGATTCCAGGCCGCGTCGATCTGGGCCTGAGACACGGCGATCCCCAGTGTCGCCCGGTCCGGGCTGGAAAGCCGCGGCGGTTCGGGTTTCATGCGCTGGCCGATCTCGCCGAGGCTCACCCGATCGACCGTCAGGTCGATGGCCGGCGGCAGCGAGGTGATGGAGGCGGCCGCCATCAGCACGGCAACCGCGATGCCGCACTCCACGATGACGAAGCGGCGGACCCGGCCGAAGGCCGCGCCATCGCCGGCGAAATGACGGATGCTGAGAAAGTTGCCCAGACCCAGCAGCAACAGCACGCCCAGCAGAACGCCCTTGGTGGCGGCCATGGCGCCATAGGCGGTGCCGTAGAAACCGTCGAGGGACCCGATATAGCCGATGGAGAGAAAGACCGCGCCGATGACGATCAGGGCCACGCCTGACATCGAAAGAATGGAATAGCGTCGTCCGATGAGGGCGAGCGAGGCGGGCGGAGCCACGCGGCCAAGCGCCAGGGCAAAACACGGTAATCCGCCGAGCCAGAGCGCCGCGCCGATCTGGTGCATGCCGTCCACCAGGAACATGGCACCGCGCCCGTCGAGCCGGGCAACGGCATGGCTGTCGGCAAGCGCCGCCGCAAGAACGATCGCGGCCAGCAGGGCGAGTGCCGCGCCCGTGAAGGCTGTCGTAATGGGCCGCCATGTTGCGACCAGCAGGATCGCCAGCGTCGCCAGGACCTTTGTCAGACCGGAAATCACGAAACCGGCCGAGGCGACGGCGGACCAGGGCGCATCGAGGGAGTTTTGCAGAACCGCGGCGTTGATCGCTGTGGCGGCTGTCACGATGACAATCCCGGCCAGTGCCGCGATCTGAATGACACGGCGGGTGCCCGAGAGGACGAGGGCGCTGTCGTCGCCCAGAGGCGCCGCCAGCGGCAGGGCCAGAAGCAGCAAGAAAAGAATGCTGCCGAGCAGCACGGTCTGCGCCACGAGATCGAACCCGTGGAGCATGACGCTGAGAAACCCGAAAATACTGAACAGCGCGCTCATGGAGCAACCACGAGGAAGGGTATCTCACCCCGGGTAATATGGCCGTCAGTCGAGAGCACCTGCCATCGCAGCTTCCATTGACCGGTCGCTTCCGCCGTCGCCTGGGCGGTGAGGGAACCGCCCGCGGCGCCGTCCGTAATCGCCAGCACGGAAACCTTGCCAGCCGGGTCGACGAGGTCCAGGCGCGACAGATCTATCTGGATGCGGCTGTTGAACTGCAGAAGAATGTCGAGGTTCCCGTGCGCCACCTTGCTGTTCGCGGCCGGCTTGGAGCTCACGATGATGGCATGGGCCTCGGCGCGGGGGGCGGACAGAAGAGCCCCGGCGAAGGCATATGCAACCGCCGCCAGCAGGAAAAACCGGCGACGTGACGACGGGCTTTGGAACATTGACGAACGATCTCCGCTTAACTGGGTCGGAACCGCAACCCGGCGGCACATGGCCGCCGGATTGGATGCGAACTAATGGCCCGACCGGCGTGGAAAATCACGCGGAATCGAGAGACTCCGGACGATTTTGGCGCATTCGTTCCGTCTGCTTGCCGAGGCCCAGGCGCGCGACTATAACCGATCAAGAGATGTAAAATTGCCTTTGGGCAGGGTCCGCGCAGGAATTCAAGGCTCTTTCAACGACAGGAGAGGATGGCATGACGATCAGGCTTTTTCGCCCCGCGGCACTGGCAATCGCGGTCCTCACCGTCGGCCTTTATGGCGCGGCTCTCCGTGAGGCGATGGCGGAGGGCGACACCATCGTGCTGGGGGCGGCGGTCTCCGAGACGGGTAAATTCGCCACCAGCGGATTGCATACCAAGAATGGCTACGATTTCGCCGTCAGCAAGATCAACGAGATGGGCGGCGTCAAGATCGGCGACAAGACCTACAAACTGGAGGTCAAGTATTACGACGATGAGTCCGAGGCTACCCGTGCCGCCCAGTTGACCGAGCGCCTCGTCGGCCAGGACGGCATCAAATTCATCCTGGGGCCCTATGGCTCGCCCATCACGGCCGCCATGGCGCCGGTCGTCGAAAAGCTGCAAGTGCCCATGATCGAGGCCAATGGCGCCGCGCGCTCATTGTTCACCAAGGGCTACAAATACACCTTCGCCGTGCTGGCCACATCGGACCAGTATCTCGCCAGCGCCGTCGACCTGCTGGCGGAGAAGGCGCAAGCGGCCGGCAAGGATCCCAAGAGCCTGCGCATCGCTTTGGCCATGGGCGACGATAATTTTTCCCAGGACGTGCGCGCCGGTATCGTGGAGGTCGCCAAGAAATACGGCATGCAGCTCGCCATCGACGACAAGCTGCCCGATGCCTTCAGCGACATGTCGGCAACCTTGACCAAGGTGAAGGCCCTCAGGCCCGATGCGCTCTTCGTCTCCGGCCATGAGAAGGGGGCGCTGACCGCTGCCCGCCAGATCGCCGAGCTTCGGGTCGACGTGCCCATGGTGGCCATGACCCATTGCGATTCCGCCGACATCATCGGCCAGGTCGGCGAGAAGGCCGAATACACCCTCTGCGCCTCCCAATGGGCATCCTCGCTGACCTACGCCGATCGCTGGTTCGGCTCGGCGAGCGATTATTCCAAGACCTTCAGCGCCAAGTTCGGCCACGAGCCGCCCTATCAGGCGGCGGAATCCTCGGCCGCGGTGCTGGCTTTCGCCGACGCCTTCGCGCGTGCCGGCTCGCTCGATCCCCAGAAAGTTCGCGATGCCATCGCGGCGACCGATATCCAGACCTTCTACGGTCCCATCCATTTCGACGCGACGGGCAAGAATGTCGCCAAATCGACAATCATGCTCCAGGTGGTCAAGGGCCAATACAAGGTCGTGGCACCGACCAAATGGGCGACAGACAAGGTGATCTATCCGCGACCGGCCTCGTGAGGCGAGCGATCGGCGAACGCGATTCTTCTCCCTCTCCGCCCTGAAGCAGAGCTGTCCGGAGTGCAGTCTTATCATGGCCGGCCAACTTCTCCAGCTTGCGCGTGCCGCTCCTCCTTCCCCCGTCCCCTTGATGAGGGCGGGCCGGGGTGGGGGTGATGCTTCGTTCCGGACGAATGGCGCATCGCCTTCCAGACGCCATTCTGCAGCAGAGCCGGTGACCCGCCATTATAGTCGAACAGCCCCCCACCCTAACCCGCCCCCACAAAGGGGGGCGGGGATAGAAGAACGCCCCGCTAGTGCTTTCCTGAGTCCAACCTT
>WNFT01000346.1_pt1 | contig 43358 bp, 34 predicted proteins | sample 5400191 | NCBI WGS metagenome assembly WNFT01 (sample SAMN13153359, study PRJNA577476) | soil metagenome | isolation source: 80 cm saprolite under Madrone tree | place: USA:California | collected 2016-06-14 | reverse complement strand
CCGTGTCGTAGACCGAGCGAAGGTGATAGCCCGATTGCTTATAGAATCGTTGCGCTTCCTGATTTTCGTTGTTTACGAACAAACATAGAGATTTCGTACGCCACAAAAGCGTTCTTGCGAGTTCTGACATGCAAATCCGGCCATGCCCCTCGCGTCTTGCTTCAGGATTGACCCAAACGCCTTCAATGTAGGTTGCTTCGGGCGTATCGGACATGACCTCGGCTTTGAATATGAGTTTCTTATCTTGAGTCAAAACCCAGGTCCTACCCTGCGAGATGCGACGCGCATAGCGATTGGCAAATCCTTGAGCATCATGATTTCTTGGATCGATCCCGCTCTCCTCAAAGGCCATTTCCGCATGCACCGGAATAAGAAGATCCAGGTCATCGACCGTCGCTAAGCGCAACCTTGGAACTTCGCTTGAAACATCAATGGGCCAGCGGAGTTCAAATAGAAGTTCCCGGCAGACACGGCGCATCTCCTGGCCTGTTTCGGCGTAGTAGCCCCAAAACTTATCGATGGAATCCTCTTTACACATGATCAGGTGAGCGGAAGTGCATCCCTGAGCAGTCTGCGCGAAAGCTTTGAGCGCTCGATCGCTGTCCGTTTCCATCAAAGTTGCGTGGCCAATGAGAGCAACGCCTTCAAGTTGACCAAGGTAATCGCGGCAGCCATAAAAGGCTCCGCGGTTGAGCGGGCTTTGCAGGCCATTGTCGTGAATCAGGCCTGCCATGGCGACCGTTTGGATTGGGTGTCTGCCGAGAAATGACAGGACCTCATCCAGGTTTTCATCGTGCAAGAGCTCTACTCCATTTGCTGCGCCCGCAGCCGGAAAGAATTGAGCCTTGGATGGCATTGGGCTTGTCGATGACGAGATAGACATCTTGATTCTCCGTGGTTCCGTCGGTTTGACTATCTAGTCTTCGTGGTTGTGTTTACGGTGCTGGAATAGGTCGAGTTGGCGGCGCTGTTGTACGCTCGAACTCGATAATAATACTTAGTCGCCTTCAGCAAACCGGTACTTGAGTACGCTTTGACGCCGGCGCCTACGATGGCAATCTGCGCGAAACTAACGCCGTCCGGCGATCTCTCAATCTTGAAGCCAGACTCGTTGTTTGAATTATCACTCCAGGCGAGATTGATTTGCGTTGTGGAGTATGCGGTGGCGGTCAATCCGCTGGGCGCATTTGGCGTTTGATCGACGACCGGCAACATACATGAGGTGTTGTCCCCATTGGAAACTACCGACTGTGCCATGGTCGTACCATCGGACAGCAGGACGCCGTCAGAAAGCAGGACGCCGTCAGAAAGCAACACTCCATCGGATAAAAGTACGCCGTCAGAGAGAAGCACACCATCGCCGAGTAAAACACCGTCACCACAAAACACTGTGCCGTCACCAAGCAGAACTCCGGAACTGATCATGATGTTGTCGCTTAGCAGCACGCCACTCGACAGCATGGTGTTGTCTCTCGTTAGACTTCCACTGGAGTTTACGATTGTGCCGTCAGATAGCAGAACGCCCGAGCCATAGATCTTTTGGTATTTATTGACAAGGTCTCCGCCGCTCACGGTTGTTTGGTCCAGAACAAGGCCCTGTGACCATGTAAATGTATATCCTGCGATGGTCGATTGGGGCGCGGGTGCCGGCGCGGTGAGTAACGCTGAGCCGAGAGACGTACTTGATGAAAGATCGGCGCGAACAAGGTTAGCTAACCTAATCGATCCGTCGATATTGATCTCCCCTGCTCCTTGCTCAAACGCATTGAAGCCGGGAAGCTGTTGGGCTGAATACATCATCAGGGCTTTTATCAGGTTTGGTGTGAGGTTTGGATTAGCCTGAAACATCAAAGCCGCAGTGCCCGAAACGATCGGGGAAGACATAGATGTTCCGTTGAGATACATCTCCTCTCTCGTGGAGGAACCACTGATTCCGCCATCCAGGTATGGATAGGTAGACACGAGATAATTACCGGCCGCTTCTGCATCCAAGATTTTGTTGCCGGGAGCGACCAGATCGGGCTTGATGAGGTTGTCGTAATGCTTGATGCCTGAAGAATCTGTTCTATAGCTTCTCGTTGGTCCGCGAGAACTGTAAGTGGTCACTGTGTCGTCCACGCGCGTGTCGGACCCATATGTGTTGGACGCGCCAACAGTGATAGCAGAGGGTTCGATGCCGGGCGAATGAATTTGCCCGTACACTTTTTGGCCCGATGCATTTTTGCCTTCGTTGCCGGCAGCGGCCACGACCACGACTCCCGCATTCACCAGTTGTCGTACGGCCTGGCATAGGGGATCATCGAGATAAGAAACAGTTGCGGTCGTGCCCAGGCTCATGTTGACTACGCGGATGTTGTAGGAAACGCGGTTGGTCATTAACCAATCGAGCGCGCTCAACAGGCCTGAGACAGTTCCCATACCTTGAGAGTTGAGTACGCGGAGATTGATAATGTTGGCGTTAGGTGCAGTGCCGACATACGCGCCCTGCGAAACCGCGCCATTGCCCGCAGCAGCAGAAGCCACGTGAGTGCCATGGCCGTAAGGGTCGTCGGTACGATTCTCTCCGGTAAAATCCACGCTGACTACGATGCGAGATTTGTTGCTCCCATCTTTCAACGAGGCATGATTTGGATCGATTCCGGAGTCCAGGATCGCGATGCCAATTCCGCTTCCATCGAGCGTGTAGCTCGCGCCGGTCGAATCCTGTTGCGCGCGAACCGCGTCGGCGCCGGTAGTACTCGATATGTGGCCCTGAGCTTTCAGGTCAGCATCCAAAGAGACAAACTTAACGTCAGTGCGCGCTGCGAAAGCTTCAACGGCGCCTGCGGGCAAGCTCACGGCTCTGGTGTTGAGGTTGGAATACGAGCGAGTCACCGAGCCACCGCTATCCGCGGCAGCGGCGTCGAGGCTGTTGGTCCAGCGGCTGTTTGATTGAATCAGCACGCTAACGCGGTCGGCAGGCTGCGACTTCTTCACCTTCTCACGAAGGTCGGCGGCCACTTTGTTTGGCGCCGAGACGCTTTGAGCATGCGCCGAATCATTTAGCATGATTCCCACCGCGAGTGAAAAAACCAGCGTTAGCGACGTAAGGAAGAAAGTTGATCTGGTGTTTCTGGATTTACTCATTTTGTTTGCCTCTATCGTCATCTGTAATTAGTTCAAAGGCGCAGATTATTCTCCGCCGGCTGACCCTATTGCAGAGACTGTGCCAAGGGCGGGCAGTCTAAAGGCCCTGATTTACTGGCATAAATTGCCTGGACGCAACGAGGCAATTGAGCAAGTTGACCTGTGTGGTCAAGTTGAAGTGCCCCTGCTTTCAGATTGACTCAAACCTCTGTCGTTCCTTAGGGAGTTTTTTTGACCGCAGAGTTTTATCGAGGAGAGTGCTGTTCGCGCTTACAGAGTCGCGCCGCCGCGCAGTCTTTGCGTCCAACTGCATGAACGAAGACACGATCACACAGCGTAGTGTTCATCAGATTCAGCAAGGCATTCTGCTGAACCTAGCTGAGCGGCGTAGGGTGGGGGGTTGAACATCGCCGAGAGCCGGACGTTCTTTGTTTCTCGTATTTGGCAGGCAAGGCGGGCGCCGATGTTTCATACCCCAGGGGATAGGCCCGAAGGAGCGGTGGGAGCTGAAAGGCGATCAGGCAATTAAGGTGTGTTCGTAGTCGATTAGGCTGTCAGAGGCGGGAGGGAAGAGTTTATTAGCCGAGTCCGTGGCTAAAAATCCCACCGCGTTTTCAGCGTTAAGTGCCTTCGAGAAGTAATAGCCTTGGCCATACTCGCAATTCATTGCCCTTAGCTCTGTTGCCTGGTCCAGAGTTTCCACGCCCTCAGCAATAACATCCATCTTGAGATTCCGCGCAAGCGCTATGATGGTACGAACTATTTCCCGGTGTTCCTGATTGTCGGTCATTGAGCTGACGAACGAACGGTCCACCTTCAACACTGAAATCGGAAAACGGTGCAGACAACTAAGCGAAGAATATCCTGTTCCGAAATCATCGAGACTGATCTCAACTCCCAACGCTCGCAGTTGACCTAGCATTTGAGTGGTTGATTCCACATTTTGCATAACCATGCTTTCAGTTATTTCGAGTTTTAGGCTCGCTGCATTCAAGCCACTCTTATCGAGGGCCAGACTCACCTGTTCTATGAGATCAGGCTGCATGAACTGTTTGGCAGAGAGGTTTACACTCACGTACAAAGGGGGATCCTGTGGACAACGTTTTTGCCACTCACGAGTCTGAGAGCACGCCTGATTTAGAACCCATTGGCCTATCGGTACAATCAGGCCAGTCTCTTCCGCGACGGAAATAAATTCGAGTGGCGAAACTATTCCGCGCGCCGGATGTAGCCAACGCAAAAGGGCTTCAAAACCGGCAATCCTTCCTGTTTGCAACGAAACAATGGGTTGATAGTCCAGCGCGAGCTCTTTGCGCTCAAGCGCGCGCCATAGATCAGTCTCAATCTGGAGCAGTTCCCTGGCATCCGCGTGCATTGTCTTATCAAAGACCTCGTAGCGCGCTTTGCCCAGGCTCTTTGCCCGGTACATTGCCGTGTCCGCATCGCGCAAGACGTCATCGGCCTTCTCGTAGCCGGCAGCGCTGAGCGCAACACCAACGCTGGCCGTGATAAACACCTCCCGGTCCGAAATACCGAAGGGCTCTGCCAGGTTGCGCAGCAGCCGTTTGACCACAACGATGGCCTCATCGGGACTATTCAGGTCTTCGAGCAGGATCGTGAATTCATCGCCACCCAGCCTGGCTACCGTGTCCCCCGGGCGAACGCTCGCCTCAAGTCTACTGGAAATTGCGATTAGGAGCTGATCACCAACCAGATGGCCCAGGCTGTCATTGATAAGTTTGAATCGATCGAAATCCAGGAATAAGACTGCAAACGGAGAGTGCTTCTTGCGCTTGATCCTCTGCATCGATTGCTTGAGGTGGTCCATAAAGAGAATTCTATTCGGCAAGCCAGTCAAGGCATCGTGAAATGCGTCATGGACCAGTTTCTCTTCCGCTTGCTTACGATCAGTAATGTCCTGCATCTGGAAAATCAAGTTAGCAGAGCGCTTTTCGGCATCGTTGACCTTCGTGACGCTCAGCAATACCCATCTCACCTGCCGGTCCTTATGAAGGTAGCGCTGCTCCAACTGAAGACTGGAAATCGTGGCTTCATTGAGCTTTTCAAGCTGCTCGAGCATGATCTTGAGGTCGTCATGATGAGTGACGAGCTGGAAGTTTCCGGCCAGGAGTTCTTCCTCAGAGTATCCAAGCATCTCGCAAAGAGATCTATTGACCTGAATCCAGCGACCGTCAGGTGCTACCAGCGCCATCCCCGCGGCGTGGTCAAAAGCGCTCCGGAAGCGCTCCTCGCTCTCGCGCAGGGCGTCGACGTGGCGTTCAGCCTGCTCCGCCTGCGACTTTGAGGCTTCGATGTTTTTCAGGTAAGTCATGTAGGTGAAGTAGACAACTACGATAATGGGAGTGGTTGCGAGGAAGGCGTAAAACCCAAAGGTGCCAATCAGCTTGGACACGATGCCGGCGGCAAAAGCCCCCGCGAAATATGTGATTGAGGTCCACAGGAAACCTTCTTTCCATGTTCGCCAGAAGGGTTGATCGGTTTTCAAGGCCGCCCCCAAGGCGACAATCCCTGAATTACTTGCATATTGGAGACACGCCAGAATTGAGAGTGCCACAATATAGTCGGCTGAGTATCCCTCATGAAAAGCAGACGGCCCCCGAAGGAATCGCAGTGAAGAGACTGCGAAAAAGGTAGAACAGGCCATGACACACATGTTGAAGAGAATTGTCGTAGTCTTCTTACTGAAGCGCACAGACGAGCACAGTCCTTCGGCAGCGGCGAGCAGTGTTGCCGCTTCTCGACTGAATAGCAGAATTGCAAGGAATACAAAAGTATCGGAAACGGAGATGAGTCCCTTTACTCTCGGAATCTGAATAGTAATTCTAGCGGTGACGATGACTGCGATAGCGACCAGCAGAAGAAAACGCAAATCGATTTCCGATGGCTGAAGACGGAAAATAGAAACAAGACAAATCACCAGACCAACGGCGATGACCGACCATTGATAAACTCGAAATTTGTTTGGTGTGTTCATCTGTTCGAAAAGAGTGGAAGGCACTACGTTAGCCAATGGAACGGGTGTACCTCTCCAAATTCTGGGCCGACGCCAGGGTGAACGGCAGCGGATTTTAGTATTCTCACTAAGAAAACCTCTACCCTTCGACGAGCGGGTTCTGATTCAGATCTCTCTGGAAGCCTTCGTTGATTATCGTCTGCTGACCTGCGTTGATGAGAGTTTCGCAGGGGTTAAAAGATTGGCCCTTAATTCCAAGCCTGGCGGTTTAGTTAACCGGCCGAAGCCACCGCGGTTGGAAAGCAGTTTAGAACAGGGTCGCTCATGTTGTCGAGACATTTCGCGGTCGAATCGGATTTCATGAGAGGTTTCTTGGGGTTTAACGGTCCGGCCTGCTGACGGGGTAGTAGGCTTGGTGGCCCAGTAATCAATGTGATGATAGCATTCTGCGGTGCCCATCGTTCAATCAGCCCTTCCGGAAGCTATTGAAGCTCACCGTGACAAATTGTGGTGTCGCGAACCGGAATTGCGCATCGAGGATTCCCTCGCAGCTGAGAGGCTGATTGAACGAGTTGGTTTTTGTGCGGCACTTACCGATTCACGACATCCCGGTCCTTCATTGTATATAGCCGTGTGCGGACGTCGCGATGCGCATACGCCCCGCAACGTGCAGAAGGATCCGGAAGTGCCGTATTTCAACGCGCTTGCGGGCAGCCATCGCGCCCGCATTCAGCCCGGCCTTTCTGAAGATGCACAGAGCATCCTCAAAGTCCTGCGTAAGGAATGGGAGATGGCATCGCGAGACCTGCGACGCGCAAGCGGAATACACGACCGCCATTCTTTTAATAAGGCGATCGACGAATTGCAGAAAGCATTCAAAGTGATTCCAAGCGAGGTAGTTTATGAGCCGGTGCTCACCTACATCTGGTCGTTGGCGGAAGCGAGATTCCAGGATGAATTGAAAACAAAAGCCAGCAGGGAACAGGCGCTTACCGAAGTAGCGCGTGCCTATCTTTCGACTGCGGGCATGACACTTCGCGGGGAGTTGGCGCGAGTAACCGGATTGTCGAATCCCGACGCTGGTGTTGGCAACTGGGCTCTGGTTGATGAAGATTTTGCCAGCCGTCTGGCACCTGGTGTTTATCGGCTCACGGAATTGGAAGTTTAGTTCATTGCCCTTGCGATTCTACTTCTGATTTCCCGGACCCGAGTTGAGGGCTCTTAACCCCACGCATAGTTTCCTGTTCCAGACTAAGCATTTCGAGCGCGAGTGGAAACTGTTGCTGAGCTGCGGCCAGGCGCCGAAGCATCAACTCAGTCTCGCTCTCGCTTAACGAGCGGTTGGCAGCGGCCTCAATGGTTTGCAGACGTGCCTTGGCTTCAGACAAACGAACCGTTGCTTCACTGCGAATCAGATCAAACCGCTGACGATCAGCATTTAGATCGTTTAGCAGCGCGCCCGTATCTATTCCGACCAGATTTCGAGTGCGGTTTATCTGCCGTTCAACTTTCAAGATTGCACCGCGAGACCTGGCAACAATCCTGGTTGCGGTCAGACGCGCGGCCAATGTTTCGCAATAGGCGTCAGCCAGCAGCGGATTTTTTTGTTTCAGCTCTCCCCAAACACTTCGCTCCTCTGACAAGAGCTCCGCAGAAAACCATGGCACCTCACTCGCAGTGATTCCGTCTGTGGCCAGGCGGTCACGGAGCCGGGCCTGCCAACGGCGCCGGTAAAGCAAAAGCAGGATTAGCAGAACTAAACCGACAACTAATCCGGCTCCCAGCGAAACAAAGGAGAGAAGCAAATAGATTGCCGCTGAATCCGTGGTCGCCGAGGCCACGAATAGCAACATAAAAACTATGGGCAGCGGAAGCGTCGCGAGAACGAAGGACAGCCACGGCGTCCAGGCGAGTAGATTCGCCGTTCTTACATCGCTGGGTTTAAGTTTTCCGAGACTGGACTGATTCATACTGCGCCTGTTCCTGGTTCCATGAACACGTCGGATCTTAGCCCTGATGCCTTTGACAAGCCAGTTTCAAACTCTATGACAAGCGTCCGTTGGCAGATGCTTGTATAATGCCTTCATCGCGCGACGCTAAGGAGGTCCTATGAAGCGAGTGAGAAACGGGAGAAATATGGGTGCCTGTATTGCTGCGATCTTTTCTATCGTTCTTCCACTCGCCACCATCAACAACACTTTGGCCCAGTCAACCGGATCATCTGCTGTGTCTGCTCGGCCAGTGACTATTCCGGTGACTATTCGAGTCAAAGGACGTGTACCGCCTGAGTCGGAGTTGCGGCCGGTGGATTTTACAATAAGTGAAGATGGGGACCCGCAAACAATTCTTTCGATAAGGGCGATGGGTACCAACTCGCCTATCAACTTGCTTGTATTGATCCAGGATGATGTTGTCTCGTCTGTCGCGCTTGAGATAAAACCGCTCGCTGAGTTTATAAGGAAATTGCCGCGAGGATCCCGTGTGTCGGTCGGCTATCTGCGCGCTGGCAGTTTACAGGTCCGGCAAAAATTTACTTCTGATTTGGAAAGGGCCGCTCGCTCGCTCCGGTCGCCGCTTGGTGTAGCGAGCGCAGCACCTTACAACCCGTATGTAGAACTTGTCGATGCGCTTAAGCGTTTTGATTCTCAGCCCGCAGGTCGACGTGCTGTGTTGATGGTGTCTGACGGTGTCGATGTTTCGCGCGGCTTTGATTCCAGTTTTCAAAGTGTCGATCTGGATCGGGCGATCAGTGAAGCGCAGCGGCGAGCTGTTGCAATTTACGCGTTTTTCGCGCCAACCGTGGCAGCGGAGGGAAATGGAACCCTGATACCAAACGGACAAAGCTCGCTTCAAAAGCTTTCGGATCAAACCGGAGGTCACGCATTCTTCCAGGGCTTTCATACGCCCACGAGTTTTGATCCGTTCATTAGGGAACTGAGCGCAGCATTAGACAGGCAAATAGCGCTGACCTATCTGTCGACGCACCCGAAAAAGGGGTTTCATCGCATCAAGATTGTTTCGTTGACACCGGACGTGGAACTGAATTATCCAGCGGGTTATAGGCGCTGAGACTCAGGGCTTTCGTTATTGAACTGCTGAGGGCAGGAGCGAACCACGTCGATCGGTAGCGGTGGCCCAGCCATCGGCAAATCTACCAATCATTCCGTGAAAATGAATTTCGCCGTCTGAAAGAACCACCACCACGTCGCCGGCCTGATAGCGAGAATCTTCCAGCTGGAAACGAACGACTGTGGCCTGACCGTTCTGCTGCTCCAGTGTTTCATAGGAAAACGTGTCAGCATCGACTACGTAAGTTTGCGAATTGTTTGCGACTCTTTGCTCGTCTGGCACGTTAGTCTCCTCAATCTGCTGCTTGTCTCACTCGAACGGGGTTAGTTATGTTGTTGTTGCGCCGACCATCATTATTGAGGCAAACGCGATAATCGGCAAGCGAGCGTTCCAACAGCAGCTTGCTCACAGCAAAAGTTGTCTATCTGAAAACGGGCTGATGTAGGGATCTCAAAACCAACAGGCAGGAAGCGTGATGGATCTGAATTACGTAATCGAGCGCTTGGCGGCGAACACCGGGATATTCGAGGGTCTGGCAAAGACCGTAAATAGTGAGCTGGCAATCTGGAAGCCGGCGCCTGACAAGTGGTCCATTCTCGAAGTCGTGAATCATCTTTACGACGAGGAGAGGGAAGACTTTCGGCAGCGGCTTGAACTGGTTTTGAAGGATCCTGCTTTGGATTGGCCGCCGATTGCACCGAAGGAATGGGTAACGACCCGTGCTTACAGCGAGCGTCATCTGGCTGAATCGCTTAGCAACTTTCTCAGCGAACGGCAGAAATCATTGACGTGGCTGAGGAGCTTGAGGTCGCCTAACTTGGAAAGCCGCCACGAACGTGAAGCCGGGTTGCTTAGAGCAGGAGACCTTCTGGCGTCGTGGTTGGCTCATGATTTCCTTCACATTCGCCAAATAACCCGGCTTCACTGGCAATACCTGGCGGCAAATGCGAATCCATTCCAGACGGAATATGCCGGCCCATGGCAAGAATCATGGTCGCCAAAATTGGATCTTCTTTAACGGAGGTACTAATGCATCAAGTCGTTACCAATCGACCTCGCTTGAGTGTTGTTAACACTCTCTTGCTGGCCGTCAGTCTCGCCTCGTTCTCGGGCTGTGCAGCGGTGCATCAGGCGCATTCCAATCTACAACCTGACCACAACCATTCGGATTCGACGACGGCAGCTGAGAGTCAGGACTGGGCCAAACAGCGATTGGCAAAATCGCCGCGTCATCAGGAATGGGTCAAGGTCAAGTACAAACCTGCAAACGCCAGTACGGAACGTGAAGTAAACGCATTCGTCGTTTATCCGGAAGTGAAAAACAAGGCGACAGCCGTGCTTGTAATTCATGAAATTTTTGGTTTGAGCGATTGGGCACATAGCCTAACTGACCAACTTGCCGAAGCTGGCTACATAGCCATTGCTCCCGATCTGCTTTCGGGCATGGGTCCAAACAAGGGCGGCACCAGCGACCTTGCTACAGTTGGCAGCAAAGCGATCGGTACCGCGATACAGGCCTTGCCTCCTGATCAGATAACGGACGATCTCAACGCTGTGGCCGATTATGTTGTTGCGCTGCCATCGGCTAACGGCAAGCTCGCGGTCGCAGGCTTTTGCTGGGGCGGCGGACAGACATTTCGTTTTGCGACTAACCGACCAACTCTAAGAGCTTCATTTGTTTTTTATGGCGCGCCGCCGATGACTGGTTCTCAAGACAATCAGGTTATTGACAAAGCCGCGCTGGCTCGAATTGGCTGCCCCGTTTACGGCTTTTATGCCGAGAACGACATGCGCATTAGTGCGACGCTGCCTTCCACGATTGAGGCAATGAAGGAACTAAACAAAACTTATGAGCCAGTAAGCTATGCCGGAGCCGGTCATGGCTTTATGCGCGCCGGAGAAGATCCAAACGACAAGAACCCCGCGAACAAGAAGGCGCGAGAGGATGCGTGGAAGCGCTGGCGGGAAATTCTTAGGCGCCTATGAAGCTTGGCTTTATGTTTTTACCTCGGCGGGTCGATTCCGAGAAACTGAGATATTCGCGCGATCGTTTTCTGCGGCTGTTCTTCCTGGGGGATGTGTCCGCACTCTTCGAATACTTCCAGGACAGAATTGGGAAGCGCTTGGCTGAGAAGTTCACCTACTTTCAACGGAATGATTCTGTCATGTCGTCCCCAAAGAATCAGAGTGGGTGTTGAAATGTTCTTGAACTTCGCCACAAGTTCGTCAGCGTCGGAAGGAATGCATCGCCGCGCCGTTTCCAGCAACGCCGTGCGCGTTCCCGGATCGGCGAGAGGAGCAGCATACGCGTTGATCTGTTCTTCGCTGATTTTTCCTTTGTCATAGTAAGCAAAATTCAGCACAAATTTTGCGGCTCGTCTCGCCGGCAGCAAGAAGACCATTGCCTTACCCAGGAACGTTCGCATCAGTTTTACGTATCCCGGCAAATACTCTTTGTGAGCGCCAGCGTCAATCAGCACCAACTTCGAAAGCCGCGGAGGCTGACTTTCCTCAAGTCGCATAGCCAGAAGTAAAGCCAGGGCTCCACCATAAGAGTTTCCGATTAGTGTTAGTTTCCGCCAATCATTTTTGAGAATCAGTTCGTAAACTGCGTCGGCGTGATCATGAATGGAATAGCGCTGATCTTCTGGTTTCGCCGACCTGCCGAATCCTTTTAAATCAACCAGAATTAGTTTGTGATGTTTGGAAAGAGGCTCGATAAAGTAACGCCACGTAAATGTGTTGGCGCCGAGGCCGTGCAGGCACAGTATCGGGGCCCCCTGGCCGTATTCTTCTTTGTAAAGATATGTCGAGACCATGAGGATCCATTTTGAGCGCATCAGATTGCGCGCGCGTGACGCTGAAGTTTGTGGATTACGGAAAGTAGAGAAGGAACTGAGAGGTTTTTGTGGGGCGGCTAGTGGGACTCGAACCCACGACCTCTTGATCCACAATCAAGCGTTCTAACCGACTGAACTATAGCCGCCACAATCAACACTTACGTTTCGAAAATGCCCCTGGCAGGACTCGAACCTGCGGCCCTCTGCTTAGCTTCCAGCATCAAGTTTCCCTGACCGCCCGTTCACACAGGTTTGCTGGCTGGACTATATCTTGGACATCCCAGTCCCGGCCCGTATAGTCTCTGAGGATCCCAAGACAGTTCAAATTACCTGAAAAGGTTTCCTGCGGATTACCCAATCCTCCCGGGTTGTTACTCAGCTTGCGAGTACCGGAGGCTCTAAGGGCGTCCCCGCATATGGGGCCGTCCACTTAATGAGTTCTTGAAACGATTCCTCATTAAGGCTCCTACAAGGCAGATGCTCTATCCGCTGAGCTACAGGGGCACATGCCTGGCGCCGGGATGTTAGCACGGGGATGACAGGCATGGTCAATCGTACCTGCAAAATTAAAGAGACCGCCAAAAGAACAGGCGATCTCTCTAGGTTAGGTTGGACTACGGATCAGGCTGCTTGCGTTTGTTCCGTCGTTTCAGCAAAAACTCTTCGGCCGTTTACGGCATCATCGATGATTTCACGCACGGCAGAAGTGTCAGGGTTTACGTCCATGCGATCGCAGGCGCGCAAATGACGGAGAATTCCCTCCGTAGCGATTTCCGCAGCGACCCCGACCAGTTTCGAATAACGTCTCGCTTGAATATGATCTATCCTCAGAATCCGCTCGTCGAGCGGCAAATGTCTATCAAAAGTCACGATTACCTTTTCCCCTCCAAAACCGCCCGCGCGGTCAATTTTTAATTGCGAATCTTAGATGCCTTTGCTGCCCCTCAGGATGCAGATCGCTTGCAATTTGAAACAATTTCGCTCCCGGAAGAAGCACTCTTCCTATCAGCCACGATTTTGGGGGTGCAGCAAAACGAAAGATTATAGCGGAGGACGCGTTCGATTACCAGACTTTTTTTCGTGTAGCCGCAACTACCCTAAAGAGGGTACTTAGGAGTAACTTTGGGTTGTTTACGACTCTTGCTCAAAAGCCTTTCGCGGCCGAATCAAAACGTAAGCGCCGCCCCATGCTCACTCAAGATGAACCAACGGGCGACGCTTGTGCTTTTATCCTCGATAGCGAGGACTAGCCTTACATTATTTCCGTGGTAAGACCGTATCTTTCATGCCTTTGCCAACGCGGAACTTAAGGGTTGTTTTCGCGGGAATTTGGATTGTTTCCCCCGTTGCCGGGTTTCTTCCTTCTCGCGCTTTCCTTTCGGACTTCACAAGCTTGCCGAAGCCGGGAAGTACGAATTCACCATTGGACTTAACTTCGCGGGAAGCCAGGTTGTAGAGTTCATCAAAAAACTCTTTTACCTGCGCACGTTTCATTCCCGTCTTTTCGGCGAAATGGTTGAAGACTTCCGACTGAGTCATGCGCTTTCTGCCTGTCGCGGCTTTGGTCGCCATAGTCTGGTGTGACACCTCCGATGAAACTTAAATTGAAAAGCTGGTCAGGCACTCATATATCACACTCAAGCACCAATGTCTGCAAGAAATCTCGATTTCAGGCGGGTTTTTGAAAAATATTTGCCACCTGAAGGGTTGAGCGCGTGGGCCCGACCCCGAACCAAGCGTCCGTCGATGCGCAACAGCCCAATACACCCCTTGGGGAGTGAACTACTTCAGTGCGCTTTTCCGCTTGGCGCGTTTCTTTGATATCTTCTGACTAACGCACGTCAGAACGTCGCCCGGTTGACAATCTAGCGCCTGACATATCTTCTCAAGCGTTTCAAAAGTTGATGCCAAGTGCCTTACCTTTCTTCAAGCGCTAGAGTGTTGTGTGGCTGATCCCGGTCGTTTTGGCTAACCAGTCGAAGGTTCGGCCGTACGTCCTAATTACCTTATCAACGTGAACTTCAATCATATTTCCTATGCCTCGTATCTAGTAATTACCACATACGAGAAATATCATCTTGCGTCACGTAGCGGAAGGCAGCAAGGTGCGGCCGTTGTCGGGTCCATCGCAAAACTGTCCATTCAAGAGATACGGCCACCAAGTTTGGTGACCGTTGGATTTGATCTAATGGTCGGGGCGAGAGGATTCGAACCTCCGACCTCTCGGTCCCAAACCGAGCGCACTACCAGGCTGTGCTACGCCCCGAACTTATCTCCACCTTAAGGAAAGGCAGTGCATTCTATGAAGCGGTTCCACCTGCGGTCAAGTTTGGCCCAAGGTAGCGCTCTAGTTGTTGTTGCATTAAGTTTGTCGCGAGCGCTCGATGACTGATCTTGCGCTTGATGGCTCGATCAAGTGCCGCAAATGGCACCTCGTAAGCATTGGGAACAAATATCGGATCAAATCCGAAGCCTTCTGTTCCCATTGGCTCCATCGCTAACGAACCCTCGCAAACACCCTGGGTCACAGCCAGAACTTTTGCTCCTGATAACTCTGCTGGTTGGAGGGGCAGCGAGCCATAAAGCACCATGCAGCAAACGAATCTTGCCGTGCGTTGTGAAGGACCAACATCATGAAGTTCGGCCAGCAACGCTTGGGTGCGTTCGATGTCGGACAAGTCATTTCCACCGAAGCGTGCTGACAACATACCTGGTCCGCCCTTTAAGGCATCTACTTCAAGACCGGAATCATCTGCGAGCGCCGCAATTCCGGTTTGGCGCGAGTAACCCACAGCTTTTAGCGTTGCGTTCTCTTGATACGTCTTACCAACCTCTGCGACCTCGGAAATGTTGGTGAACTCATGCAGTAAGCGCAATGCGAGCGGCAGCGTGGAAAAAGAGTCGCGCAACTCTTCAATTTTCCCCGCGTTGCGAGTTGCAATTAATAATTCAAATCGAGCCATCACAATTCCACGCTATTACGGTTTCAAGTTTTCATCCGTTTTTGTTCGCGCGGGCAAAACCAGCGGCAGCAGCGTACTAAACTGGCCGAGTGCAGAGCGCGTTATGCGGTCAATGCCATGTTCTTCGAGCGTTGTCTCAGTTGCCGAATAGGGCAATTGCATCAAAAAGCGTTCTGTTTGATCTGACCAACGTGCTGGAGCGCCGCGTGCCATTACTATGGATGAAACAAATGTGCGGACGCGGTCTGTATCATTCGTGTAAGTAAGAACGCAAGCTGCGTTAGATAAAGGTGTTAACAGAATGCGCGGCGACATGCCCGACGGACCTGCCCGCGCCTGTTCAATATATCGCGCGACTTCAGGTTGAGAGCCAATGACGATAAGGCCGTTCACAAAATGAGCGGCAAACTCATTGTCGGAATTCCCGAAAGCTTCCGCGTTTGGCGTTGCATCGATTTTCTCGAATCCCATTCCCTTTGTCAGCAGTTCACGCATCGCCGTTTGATCGCGTAGTTTTGCAATGAGCAATGAGCCTGGAGTGTCAGAGTCCATTCGTGCGGTGAGCACCGGGCTGTCCAGCAGACTCAGGAATTTGTCAGGTTCGTTGATTCCATACGGAAGTAAAGCTGATTTTAACAACGAGGAAAAGAGTATCGCCGAGAGCACGTCCACCTGAGACGAAACCGAGGTCTTGAGCCCCTGCCATGCCATCGTAGGCTTCTGGAACTGGTAAGACGTAACAGATGAGAAGTTCTCGGGCAAACCTGTTCGCGAAGCGGGATCAGACTGCTGGCATGAAAAACTTTCTCTAAGCCTGGCTACAACAGCAGGCTGAAGATTAATTCTGTACCGATCTTCGATGCCGTTCATGAATGGCATAGAACTCCACGCCAGGCTACTGACTATCTTCGCTGAGGCTGAGTTAATGAGTCGTTCAAACTCAGTGTTGCCGGGCGCACGGCCCAGGGCCATCGGCACCGCCACTGAAAGTAAGTGGCCACTGTTTGTCGCGGGTACATAACCAAAAGCGAGCGCGCGGTCTGACTGAAGCTCTAGTCGCAATCTTTGCAAGTCTGCGTCATCCTTCAGACTTGCATGCCGGCCCAGAGTAACGGCAACAACCTTCTGCACCGCTCGCTGTGTATTTCCGACTATTACGAGAGTTCCTATTATTGTCGCCACCACTTGTCGAGAGCCACCGGGCGCGATCCATTCGACAAACTCGAGACCGTCCACGGTTGTTCGCTTCAGAGTAGGCTGACCATAGGCGGTCTCGGCAAAGTTTTTTAGCGCCTGTTCAACTGCCGGCTTGATACGGTTTTCGGAAGTGTGGGTCTCTATCAGTAAAGCGCCTTCCGGCTTGACCGTAAGAGTTTCTTCGTCTCGTGCGACGCCTAGATCGGTTACTACCACAGCAAGTTGCGCTCGTGTAAGTATCACCGAATTGATTGGGCCGATGCCGGTCCACCTGACAAACTTCCCGGACCAGTTATTGTTTTCTACGTGCCGCCGATTGCCCGTTACGTCATCGACTAATTGCCAGGCGTCAGTCTTGGTTAGGGTCGCGAAGACATCCGCAGGATTGTTTGACTCGAGGTAAAGGAGCGAATCGGCGGGTGCAAAGGTCGACATATCGACAGATCGAGGTCGAACCCACCAGAGCCAGTAGCCGAGGATTGTAAAGATTAGAAGGGCGGTAACCAGAAACCAGCGGGTCCGTGTCATTAGCCGCATGCTAACCGCGCGCCCTGTGATGCGCAAGCACGATAATACTCAACTACTGTCCTTTCTGGAATTCAGCGCCTGCCTTCCAGAATTGGATAGAAAGGCCCAAACCGGTGAACACAAAGTCGAGCGTAAGACAGGGCAGGACATAGAGTTAAACGATGAAAAATAGTGGTTGACATTGTTAGGTCGGTACTGTAGTCTGCTTGACGACAGCAGTGAGGAGCGCTGTCCGATCAGACTCTTGCCGTTCTCCTCATCCTCGTTCCAGCAGCCTTCGATTTTCGGAAGGCTAAATTCCAAGCGAACCAGTGATTCTTGAATTGAGCGCAAGCGAATGCGCGTCCCGCCTCGGAGTCATGACCCTTCCATATCAGCCTACCGCCAAGGGAACCAGTCTTGAAAATCGATAAGCCAGTTAGTTCTACGAAAACAGCCAAAAGCCGGGTTTCAAGAGCAATGAAAGCTCGCGCCCGCCTGCGGCAACAACACAGAATTCGTTCTCTCTTCGCCGTGAGGAATAAATAGACATGTTTAAGAAAAGCTCGGGCAAAAAAAATCTCGTCGGCCTCGACATCGGCTCCAGCTCCGTAAAAGCTGTGGAGCTGCAAAAGAAGGGGAACAGCCTTCAGTTGGTGAACCTGGGCTTTGAGAATCTTCAGGCCGACACCATCGTCGATGGTCAGATCATGGAGCTGAATAATGTATCCAACGTTATCAACAGCATTTTCAATGAGCACCAGATTAAGACTTTGCGAGTGGCAGCAGGTGTCAGTGGCCATTCAGTTATTGTTAAGAACATCGTCCTGCCGCAAATGAGCGAAGACGAGCTGCAAGAGTCATTCAGTTGGCATGCGGAAGAACACATACCTTTCGACATTTCTGACGTAAACCTCGATTACCAGGTTACGAGCAGCTCATCGGACGCTCTGAATGTGCTGATGGCCGCATGCAAGAGCGACAAGATCGCTAACGTCAAACAGGCAATTCAATTGGCCGGCAAACAACCCGTTGTCATCGATGTCGATTCGTTCGCGCTGCAAAACTGTTATGAGCTCAACTATCAACCGAAGGCGGGCGAAGTTGTGGCATTGCTTAACATTGGCGCTTCAACGATGAACATCAACATCTTGAACGGCACGCGCTCAGTGTTTGCGCGCGACGCTTCAGTCGGTGGCAGCCAATACACCAGCTTGCTGCAAAAAGAGTTAGGCCTGACGTTTGAGCAGGCGGAAGCTGTCAAGCGTGGTTATCCGGTGCCAGAAGGCATCGAGCCGCGTCCGATACAACCAATTATTGAAACCGTCTCCGACATCCTGGCCCTGGAAATTCGCAAGACCATGGATTTTTATCGGGCCACAGCGGAAGAGAGCGAAGAAGCCATCCAGAAGATTCTGGTATCGGGAGGCGGTTCAAAGCTTCCTGGTTTGCCTGAATATCTTGCAAAGCGGTTCGAGATTCCGGTCGAATTATTTGACCCCTTCCGCGAGATCCAGGTTGACGGTAGAAAGTTTGATCCGGATTACATGAAAGAGATCGTCCCGAACATGGCAATCGCCGTGGGTCTCGCCTTGAGAGGAGTAGAAGCGGCATGATCAAGATCAATTTACTTGAGTCTATTACGGACCGCCCCACTGGGGCTGCGATGGTTGAAGCACGGGTATCGAGCCCGCGCATCCAGACGCTCCTGCTGGCTCTCACCGTACTAGGTGTTTTGATTCTCGGCGTCGGATACGACTACGTCAGTTCAAAGTCGAATCATGAAAGCGCGCGAGTGGAACTTGAAAAGCAGAAAGCCATCAACTTGCAGATGCTGGCAGTGAACAAGGAACAGGCGGAGCTGGAAAAGAAGGCACAGGAAATTCAGAGCCGCATCGACGCCATTAAGAGCCTGCGCGAGTCGCAACAGGGCCCAAGTGCCGTGCTGCGTGAGATCAAGGCTCGCTTCGATGGCGTACCTGGGTTGTATCTGAAGAGTCTGGAACAGAAGGATGGCGAACTTACTATCAAGGGCCTTTCACCAAACGAGTCGTCTGTGACTCGCTTTGGCCAAAGCCTCGAGTTCTCGTCAGGTTTGTTTACCAATCTGAACATTGAGACTCAGCGCGAGACCGTGCAAACGGGCGGCGCGGGCAGCGCCCTTTCAGTAACTCCCGATGCCAGCGTGGCCCCTGTTGAAGTTGTAGCATTCACCGTGAAGTGCAGTTACGGCGCAAAGTCTCAAGCGCAAGCGGCTGCGCCGGCGGCCCCCAACCAGGTGGCACTGAAGAAGTAACTACCGAGAGGTAATCCCGTTAACGATCGGGGAAGGAACTAAACAGATGAAAATAGGTAATCTAAAAGCGCTGCCCTGGTACCTGCGACTGGTAATGTTCGTCGCAGTCGCTACCGTCTTGTATGCCGGCTTCTGGTATTTCGTCACGCGGCCGACGCGCGCAGAAACGCAGCAATTCAACAACCAGATTGCTCAGCTTCTGCCAAAGAATGCGCAAGCGCAAATCGCCTCTCAACGATTAAACGAATTTCGTGCCGTTTACAAAGCACGCGAGGAAGAATATGAAGAGCTAAAAGCGTTGCTGCCCGAGCAGCGCGAGATAACAATGGTATTGCAGGGCGTCCAGGATCGAGCTCGCGGCAACGGTTTAGTACTGAAGAAATTCTCGCCGAAGGACGATGTGCAGGAAGGGAACTACAGCGGCAAGAAGATCGAAGTGAGTGTTACCAGTTCGTTCGCTTCACTCCGCGCTTTCTTTGAACAGTTGGCCCACTACCAGCGCATCGTTTCGATCACCAACTTCCAACTTACTCAGGTCGACAAGCAGACATCTATGAAGACCGTCGATGCCACCTTTGATCTGACTGCCTACTACGTCTCTGCGGAAAAACTGAAACCAGCCGCCGCGCAGCCTGCCGGCTCTGGCCAGGTTCCAGCCGCCGTTCCGCCCGCTAAGAAGTAAGCCTTGCGCTCAACGCCAATCAGGAAAACAAATGACCATGAAATATCAAACGAAAACCTTTCAAAGTGCGTTAGTGATGTTCCTATGCGCCGGCACGGTGGCTTTCAGTGCGGCTGTTTCCGCAAAGGCGCAGGATAAGAGTGACGTTAAGACATCACGAACGAACTCCGGCGGCCGCGATCCGTTCAGGAAATATGAACCACCGCGCGTCGTTGTGAAGAAAACGGGACCGCTCATGGCCCCCTCCGTTCAGGAAAGAATTGAACAGTACCGGGCCCAGAAACTTGCGGCCATGAGTGCTCATATTGCGGCGCCGAAACCGACGACGGCTTTCCTGCTTAGCGAAATCCAGGTAGTTGGTATTTCACGCTCGCCGCGCGGTTATGCGGCGATCGTTGAAGCATCGCCGATCAAACTCGCCTATGTCATTTATCCGGGCGAACGTTTTTACGATGGTCAGTTAGTGGCGATTGAAGACAATCGTTTGGTATTCCGTCGCGAAGTGGTTTTTGCCGACGGCAGACACGAGCGTTCGGTCGAAATGAAGCCACTACGCCAACCGAGCACCGTTGATGCTCTTGCGGCCGTGAAGACGGCCCCTGCCAGTTCCGCTGCTGTCGACGATAAGAAGCCAGTCGCGGACAAGCCCTAGTAGTTTCCGGTTTTTGATCGTTTCTACAAGTTCAAAACCATTCCCGCGTAGTCACCCATCATTACCTTCTGCTACGCAGTTTGACAACTAACCCCGGACGAGCCGCGTGTGCGGCGCGCGCTTCAAGCTGAAGGCAGCCAGAGCGTAGCGTGTGGCGGCCCCCGTCCCGCGATTCCCCAGGAGGGAAAGATGCTTTATCTGCCTCTAATTCAAAAAGCAACTAAAAGGACCACGCTCGTCCTTGTCTTCATCTGTCTGTGCAGCGCTCAGTATTTTGCTGCCGGCGATGCGGCCGCAGTGCCAACCGCAACTTCTATCGACGCAACGGCGCCGATCGATGAAACGGCCGCGCAACAGAATCCTTCGCCTGCGCCAGTGGTAGCGCCGAGCCCAGGCATTTCGCCGGCGTCGAATCAAGCGACGCAGTCGCAACAGGGCAGGCAGTATGGCCAGCCCGGCTTTGTCGGCGAACCGATCAATCTGAACGTCGTCAATGCAGACATTCGCGACATCCTCAACTACATCACCGAACAGTATGGCGTGAATTTTGTGATCGACTCTTCAGTCGGGGCTGTACCGGTGACTGTCAACGTTCAGGATGTGCCCTGGAACGTCGCGCTGGATGCAGTACTAAAGGCCAACCGCTTGGGTGTCGAATCGAGTGGCAATATTCTGCGCGTGGCCACTACGGAAGTGCTCGCGAAAGAATCAGAGACGCAGCGAGTAATCAATGACTCGCGTCTGGACGCATCTCCGTTGGTAACCGAGTTTATTCGTCTAAACTATGCCCGCGCTTCGGGCACGTTGGCCCAAGCTGCCGGTTCAACCGGTGCATTCTCTGGTGGTTCAACTAACCTTAGCTTCAGCGGTGGAGCAGGTGGCGACGCTACCGGGGGCAGCGGCGATCAGGGCTTACTGCCGATCATTTCGCGCAGACTTTCACGTCGTGGTTCCATCGAGGTCGATGGCCGCAGCAATACGCTGATCATCACTGACGTCAAAGAAAACATCGATGCAATTCGTCAACTAGCTGCGATTCTGGATCAACCGGAACCACAAGTTGAGATCGAAACACGAATTGTTATCGCGCAGCATAACTTCAGCCGCGATCTTGGTGCCCAACTCTCCGCAGTGGTATTGAATAACGGTCGGGGTGGGGTGGGTTCGCTGGCCACTTTTCCCCAGCCCAGTCAGGCCGGAAGCTCAGGTACTGGAGGTACTGGAGGTACGGGGGGTACAGGGACCGGAACCGTGCCGACCTCGACTAGTCCTTTCAATGACAGAAGCGGGCGTGTAACTGGTCCGTTTCAGCCGACTAACAGCCTGGCGGCAGCCGCAGCCAGCACAATCATCGGTTTGACTACCGGACTTTTCGGTAGTGCTCAAATCAGTGCGCTAATAACGATGGCCGAAAGCCGAGGCGAAGCGAAGACAGTTGCCACGCCACGCGTCACTGCTTTGAATAACCGGCCAGCGCAGATTGAAAGCGGCTCGCAGATTCCTGTGCAAACTACACAGGCTGCCAGCGGCACCGCCGTTGTCACTACGACTTTCGTTTCAGTTCCTTTGCGGCTTTCTATTACTCCGCAAATTACTGATGTAGGCACTGTGATTCTTCGCGTTACTATCGAAAACAACACTATCAACACGGGCATCGCCGTTGGTGGCGTACCGGGAATCGACACCCAGCGCATGCAGTCTGAAGTGCTCGTGCCAGATGGCGGCACCACTGTTATGGGTGGCGTGCTAGCCGACACCGAAGGCGAAACCCGACAGAGAACGCCCGGCCTCGCTTCAATTCCTATTGTTGGCAACATGTTCAAGCGCAAACTGACCACGCGCCAGAGCAGCGAAATCCTGTTCTTCATCACGCCGCATATTTATCGGCCTGATTACCAGGGTCGGCCAACTGCCGGAGCCATCAGCAATGGACCGCGAACGACAACCATCTCGCAGCCAGTGCCGTTGGGCAATCCACAGAGCAACACACCGACACCGACGCAGTTGCAACTGCAACAGCAGGCTCCGCAGTCGGCGCCACAGGGCCTGAACGCTCCGGCGCCAAACGCTGCGCCCGCTAACGCTCCCAGTGCCCGTCCTGGTAGCTTGGGCGGTCAGCGTCCATAAGGGTAAAAGACATGTTCAAGGAAGTATTGGAAACAATAATTGAGCGCACCGAGGGAAGCCTCGGTGCACTCATTATGGGCATCGATGGCATCGCCGTGGAGCGATCGTTAAAGCAAGCGGGCCAGGAAGCAAACCTGGATGTCGCTGCCGCGGAATTTACTTCGCTGGTACGAAGTGCACAGAAGGCCGGCAAAGATACGGGCCTCGGAAACCTTCGTGAGCTCGTCATCTCGCTAGATGATGCTGTGCTATTAGTACGCTTGTTGGGTCAGGAATACTTTGTCGTGCTGGCAATCAGTCCGGAAGGCAACCTGGGCCGTGCTCGCTTCGAGCTACGCAAAGCGGAGTTACAAATCGCCGGTGAGTTTGCGATGTAACCGAATTCTCATCCTCGCTAACAAGAAGCCGCTTCTTTGGAGGCGGCTTTTTGTTTTGCTGAGAACGATTGGAATCCGGAATTGATTAAGGCAAGCGAACGTATGGCATGCCGCGCAAGATAATTCTTTGCCGCCGTGCGACGCGCCGAGGATTGACCTGCGGATTGAAAACGGTGCGTGGGTTGGGAATCATCGCTGAGAGAAACGCGGCTTCATTGGCGCTCAATGCCGCTGCAGGCTTATGAAAATAATGTTCAGCGGCAGCTTCCGCTCCATAAATGCCATCGCCCCATTCAATCACGTTCAGATAGAGTTCCAGGATGCGACGCTTGTTTAGCTCGCGTTCCAGAAAAATGGTCAGAATCGCTTCCTCTCCTTTGCGAAAAAATGATTTTTGCGAAGAGAGATAAAGATTCTTGGCTAACTGCTGTGTGATTGTTGATGCGCCACGTTTGAAATCGGGAAGGTTCGGAAGCCAGTCGTCGTTTTCGCCTTCCTTCTTCGCTTCCTTTGCTGCTTCGCGCATGCCCTGGTCCCAAACTTTCTGAATCGCGCCGTAGTCAAAACCATGATGCGTCACAAAGTTTGTATCCTCGCCGGCTAACACAGCGCGTTGTAAGTTTGGCGAGATTCGATCGAGCGCAACCCAAATTTGTTCGCGCTTAGGTTCCTGACCTCGTGCGCGCGCTTCGCTTGCTCGCGCTTCAATCAGGGAAGTGGTGAGGGGAAACTCTGTCTGCAAACGCGCAATGCGGATGAGCATGATTGCCTGAAAGGCAATGAAGCCAACTAACAGGCCCAGCAGAACCAGGAGTATGACCTTGATTATTTTGCGCATGTTCAGCGAGAGCGTTGGCGCGGATCAAGATATTCGCGCAGTCCATCGCCGATGAAGTTGAACGCGAGTACGGTAAGCGCGATGGCAATGCCGGGAAATATCAAGGCGTGTGGCGCCGCTTGAAGTGTAGAAAGGTCGCGCGCTTCTTCAATCATCACTCCCCAGGAAGGGGCGGGAGGAGGAACACCCAGCCCCAGGAAAGAGAGCGACGCTTCCGCTAAGACTGCACCGGCCATGCCGAGGCTTGCCTGAACGATTAATGGCTGAATGGCGTTCGGCAGTATGTGCACTAGCAATATGCGTGTGTCACTCGCTCCGAGCGCGCGCGCGGCTTGCACAAAATCATACTCGCGCACTTTCAAAACCTGGCCGCGAATCAAACGCGCGTAGCCCACCCAGCCAATAATGCACAGCGCAAAGATCAGTTTATTTAGACCGGCACCCAAAAACGCGACCATCGCGATCGCCAAAAGCAATCCGGGAAAGGCGAGAAAGACGTTGAAGACATAACCTGAGACTATGCGATCAATCCAACCGCCGTAGTAGCCGGCGAGCGCTCCGAGCGTCGTTCCCACGAAAGCCGAAACAGAGACTACGACGATGCCAACCTCCAGCGAGATGCGTGCGCCAAAAACGACCCGCGAGAAAATATCGCGACCGGTCGAATCAGTTCCGAAGAAATATTGTGCGGACGGCGGGAGGTAGCGAAGGGAGAGGTTGGTTGCGCCTACGTCGTGCGTGGCGATCCAGGGTGCGAAGACAGCGACGATCACGAGTACCGCAACGATGACAAGGCCGACGATAGTTAGACGGTTCATAACTCACGAAACCCGAATACGCGGATCCAACCAGCGATAGACCATGTCGGTAAGCATGTTAGCGATGATGTAAGTCATGCTGATCACAAGCACACATCCCTGCACGACCCGATAGTCGCGTTTGCCAATACCGTCTTCTACAAGCAGGAGCCCCAGGCCGGGCCAGCCGAATATTTTTTCAGTAATGATTGCCCCTGCCAGCAAAATGCCAAGCTGCAAACCAAGAATCGTCACCACCGGGATCAAGCCATTTTTCAGGACGTGTTTGTAGACAACTTTTGTTTCGCTTAATCCTTTTGCGCGGGCGGTCCGAACGTAGTCTTCGCCCATCTCCTCAATTACCGACGAGCGGACCATGCGCGTAAGGATGGCCGCCAGGGCTGCGCCCAACGTGAACGATGGCAAGATGAAATCGGTCCAGTCAAAACGGCCCGACGGCGCCAGCCAGCGAAGTTTGACCGCGAAAACGTAAACCAGCATCGGTCCAATAACGAATCCAGGCAGACTGATCCCTATGAGCGCGACAATGGAAGCGAGATTATCGATCCAGGTGCCACGATTCTTTCCGGCGATTACGCCCAGTGGAATGGCGATCAGTATCGCAATCAACAGCGCCGACAGCGCCAGTTGAATGGTCGCCGGATAGCGCTCAAGTATTAGTTCGATCACTGGTCGATCGGTGCGAAAGGAGCGACCCATGTCGCCGTGAAGCAAACGAACCCAATATTCGGTGTAGCGATTGTTTGCTCCGTGCCATTGAAAGTGTCGATTATTTTGAGCGTCGCGGGGAAAAGAAAAAAAGAATGGCGGCCGGTCAAGCCCATGTAGTTGGCGAAACTGCTCAAACTGTTCCGGCGTTGCTTGTTCACCGAGAACCGCGACTGCTGGATCGCCCGGAACTAGTTCAATCAGAAGCGTCACTAAAGAGACTACGGTCCAAACAACGAGCAGAAAGATTGCGAAACGCCGCAGCGCTGAAAAAACTTTATGCTTGAAAACTGAACGCACTCTGGCGTGTCTCGATTAACGGAAGGATCAAATTCGTGGGGATGATAGCATACGAGTAGGACAGCCATTCCTGTCTGTCCAGTGAGAAAACCCGGAATGTGGACCAGAAGCATTTTGCAAAAAATAAGAACGTAGCCTGCGAGGAAACCGAAATGAGTGCGTGGCCCCGACAACCGCGCTCTCGCCAGGAAATTCCTCCAGGCTACGCTCTTATGGTTGCAAGCACAGGGTGCTTGTAACCAATCCTGAAAATAGGATAGACATTCCTGCCTGTCCTCTTCGAATATTCAGATGACAGGCAAGAATGCCTGTCTTACTTTTTTGGCCGTTTGCCAAGATGCAGGGCCGCAATCCCACCCGTAAGATTCTGAAAAGTCACCTCCGTAAAGCCAATCTCTTCCATCATGGCTGCGAGTGACGTTTGGTCCGGAAAGCGCGAAACCGAATTGGGCAAATACTCGTAAGCGCTTTTAGAACCGCTTATCAAACCACCAAACAACGGCAACAGGTTCGTAAAGTAAACGCGGAAAAACGTTCGCAAGATCGGTGTCTGCGGCTTTGAAAACTCCAAAACCGCGAGCGTCCCACCCGGACGCAGAATTCTTAATAACTCCCTTAACCCACCTTCGACACTCGCAAGATTGCGCAGACCAAAGGCGATCGATGCTGCGTCGAACGACTGGTCGGGAAAGGGAAGCCTCAGCGCATCGCCTTCCACAAAAGGAATTGCCAAGCGTCGTTGTGATGACTTGGCGGCGGCGATGTCGAGCATGGGCCGGCAAAAATCCAATCCCACAACTTGAGCTTGTGTTCCGGCAACTAACGCCAGCGAAAGATCGCCCGTGCCGCACGCTACATCCAAAACCCGCGCGTTACCAACCGGAAGATTTGCGACCACCCTCTCTACTACCAAACGTCGCCAGCGCCGATCGATATTTCCGGAAAGCAGATGATTTAAAAGATCGTAACGAGTAGCGATCGTCGCAAACATCTCGCGGACGCGCTGCGCTTGCTCACGTTTCGTTGCGCTTTCTTCGTCAGACACAGTTAAGCGAAAGTTGCTGTCGATATGGTTGCAGGCAGATTGCGAATGATTTGTGATTATTCAGGTTTGGGAGCTGGTTTTGTTTGCTGCTTCGAAGATTTGGAATCTGTTGTGACGTTGGGCCCAGCTGGAAGTTCACCAAAAAGTTCTATCTTTCCGTAACGCTCAAGTTGTGGCTTGAGAACTTCCGAGTTTCCAATCACAGCTGACGCAACCGGCACATCCCAAAACAACCGGTTCGCCGCTCGCTCTAGATCACTTGAAGAGATTTTCGCCAGGTCACGTAAGCGATCGTCTCCAGATTTAATAGCGTAAGTATCAACATCGAGCCAGGCGTCGGCTGTGCCATCGTTCGTGCCGAGTTGTTTGCTCAGCATGGCCATAGCCTGGCTCCTCGCAGCCTCAAGCTCAGCTTCGGTTACTGGCTGGCTGAGTAATGACTTTAGTACCTCGTGCCCAGTCGAGAGAGTTTTGGTAGTCAACAAATTGTCCACCGTCGCACCCATCAGGAACACCCCGGGCAGCGCGAAAGCGTCATGCCGAACGAAAACCGGATTATGCGCTAAATCCGGCGCCAGCGTTTCCCAACGCTTGCGCGCCACCAGTGCGAGCAACGACGCTTCCTGCGAATCCGGATCGCTGCGGGCAAAGCCACGAACGGCTAATCTGACTTCGGCGCTTTGACCCGCCGGCGCATTCATAATGAGAATGCGCGCATCGGGAACCGCGGGCTGTTGAAATGTGGCCGGCACAATCCTCTCACTTTTGCGCCAACCCCCCAGGAGTTGTCGCAAAGTGCGATTCGCGCGCGCTCGTTCGATGCCACCGATAATCACTAATGTGGCGTTGTTGGGATTTAAAAAGCGGTCGCGCGCAAGCATGACGTCGCCGCGCTCGATACGCTCGAGCGATTCCGAAGTGCCGGAATAAGGACGTCCATAGGGAAAATCGCCAAAGAGCCTGGCGGCAATCGCCCGGTCAGCCAAAATGGTTGGCGAAATGCTGGTGTCCTTTATGATCTTGATACGGCCGTCACGGACCCTGGTGATGTTTTCCGGGGTCAGTTGGGTGCTAACCAGCGCCGTGCGAAGGATCCCGGCTATTTTTTCAAATTCGTGCGCTCGGCCCTGCATCGTTATGGTGATCGAGTCGTAATCAGTAACAACATTGAGCCGACCCTGCATTTCCTCGGTAAAATATTCTCGCGTGGCCGGGTCTGGAAAGAGCAAATCGCCAAGCAACGCGATACTGCCACCCTTGCCCGCAAGATCGAACGCGGCGCCGCTGTGGACGCGCAACTTAAGTAAGACATCCTGGTCGCCCGGTCGCGAAAGCAATAGAACGCGCAGTCCATTCAAAAGCTGGAACCGTTCGGGAGGCGCTGAAAGCTGCCCAAAAACTAACGATTGAGAAGCTGCCACAAGCGTAAGCAGCAGCGCAGACTTTTTAAGAAAACCATCAAATACAGCAAAGTTCATAAGGTTCCAGGTTGATCAGGAGCCAACTCAGTCCAGGATTTAGGCCAAAAAAAGGGAGGCAAAAACATCTTAGAGGCACGATATTTAACCGTCAACCGTTTGGCTTCTAAATGCATCCAAAGCCTCGGGTTGAACAGTATTGGCTGGCTGTCAAGCTTGAACAAGCTCACAAATACGGTACCGCTGCCCGCAGTTTTGTCAGTTCGGTATTTGAAAATGGCGTCCCGCGCGAACGAAAGTTGACGGAAAGCCGTATCCTTTGCCTGTTTGCCGGTAATACTAGTAGGAAGCGATTCCTGCAGAATCGAGTGGCGATTGCCCGAGAGAAAAACAGACGAAGTTTTGCTTGAATCCGCAGGCGCTGGCGACGGGGCGGCTTTCCAACTGTTGTATGAACGGCATCGTAATGCAGTTTTTCGTTTTGCCTATCGCTTGTCGGGAAGCGTGGAAAATGCCGAAGACTTAACCCATGATTGCTTCCTGAGTTTTATGAAAAGGGTTGGGAGTTTCGATCCCGGGCGCGCGTCATTGCGAACTTATCTATTGGCGGCCACCAGGAACCTTTGGTTAAAGCAGTTGCGCACGCTTGGTCGAGAGTCGGCGTTGGACGAGTTTGATGAGAATGGTTTAGTCGCTGTTAATAAGGCTCCGCTGGGCAGATTGCTTGATAACGAAATGTCTTTGAAGGTCGGGGAAGCGGTTGCAGCCTTGCCTCCTTTACAGCGGGAGGCGTTAGTTCTTTTTGAGTATGAGGGTCTCTCGCTAAGCGAGATTGCGAGCATGGTGGGCAGCGACGTGGGCGCGGTAAAAGCACGACTGCATCGGGCCCGCGAACGACTAAGGAAGACGCTGCAACCTTATTTGAATAGCAACAGGGAAATTGTTACTTTGGAGAAGGCTTGAAATGAGCAGCATTGAACCGGGAGACAGCTTTATCTTGGAAGATGATTTGAAGGGTTTGCTGGATCAATGGAATGCGCCAAATCCTTCGAAAGAACTCGATCAACGGGTAGCAAACAGTTATTATAGGGAGTTTGGAAGTGCAGATGCTGCTGCCAATTCAGTACTGCTCCCCCAAAGCCAAAAAGAGGTACGTGCGATGAAGTTTTGTTTCACTTGCAGGGAAGAGTTCGCGGACAAGTTTAGCTTTTGTCCCGTGGATGGTACTCCGTTAACCGCTCCTGCGGCCGAACCGGAAAAGAAGGTGATTCGCGCGGCAAGTGCCAGCGAGCCGATCAGAGTGAGCGCACGCGTTTTTGCCGCAGCCGGTTCCGCCGCTCTGGTGGATCGTGGCGAGTTTCATCTGACAATAATCGATGATGCCGGCTTGGTGGGCAGGCTTGCAAAAGAATTGTCGGACGTAGCGCATCAATATCAATTGACTTGGCCCGAATTCAAGCGTGACCCATTTGGATTCACGAAGCGTTCTCTGATCGGTTACGGGCAAATGGTGTCTAAGTTTCTTGCCAACCGCAATGTGGTGATTGCGTTGGTTGTGGCTGTGCTCGCTATCGCCGGTGTAGTCGGCATTGTGAGTATTTTGGATCGCTCTCAATCTGCCGGTACTTCTCGTGCTGGTCTCGTGGGATTTGGAGTGCTGGCCGGTGTAATTCTTATCGGTATTTTTGCTACTTGGCTTCGTAAAAACCAGAGTGCCGCAGTACTGGGAGCGCCTGACTCGGATTCCAACAACGCGGTCTTTGGCATGATTGCGGCGTTTTCAGTTTTGCTTCTACTTGTAGGAGGCGGTGTTCTTTTGAACTTTTGGCAGCAGAAGAGAACTCAAGAGCAACAGGTCGAAGATCAACTGGTTGCGGATCAGATTTTTGATATTCCTTCCGAGCAGCCGACTCCCGATGAAGGTACAGCGGGACTCAATAAAGGCAACGGCGGTGGCAGCAAGAAGCAACAGGAGAAGCCAGGCGGCGGTGGCGGCGGTGGTCGAGAAGAACAGAAGCCCGCGTCCTTTGGCAAGACTCCTCAAGTCTCGTTGACTGTGCCACAAGTTGTCGCGCCGGATCCCCACCCCCCGACAATAAAAAATCCTGCGCTGCCGGTGGCTGCAACATTGGTTGTAGATCCGATGTTAGTTCCTCCTGATGCGCGAAACCTTCCGTACGGCGACTTTAAATCGAAGAGTACAGATCCATCTTCGGGTCCGGGCACCGGCAACGGTATCGGCACTGGCAGAGGCGGCGGCATTGGATCAGGTGAAGGCGGCGGTATTGGACCAGGACGAGGCGGCAATATCGGCGGCGGCGACTACCATGAAGGTGGCGGTGGTCCGGGTGGCGGCGGCGGCGGTACTGACTATAACAAGGTGTTCAGCGGCCATGACGTAAATACGAAGGCGCGCGTTCTTTCCAAGCCGGAGCCCCAGTACACGGAAGACGCGCGTAAGAATCAAATAACCGGGACCGTGGTCCTGCGTGCGGTGTTTACATCCGGCGGACAGGTAACAAACATCAGCGCTCGATCTGGTTTACCGTTTGGTTTGACTGAGCGAGCGATTGCCGCAGCACGGCAAATTAAGTTTGTGCCCGCTACAAAAGACGGACATGCCGTTTCGATGTACATCCAACTGGAATACAACTTCAACCTTTATTAAGGCTGGTTCTTCTTAGTGATAAAGGGCGGCGACTGGATTCAGTCGCCGCCCTTTTTTACTTTAGCCGCGGATTAACGCGGAGAGACGACAAGATCAAAAAAAAGGTCCAGTTGGATGAGTAACTATGACCTTTTCGGATTCTTATCCGCGTGAATCTGCGTTTATCCGCGGCCAAATACTCTGTTGTTAAGCACTTAACCTCTCGACGAAGCGCTTGATTCGTTTCACCCCTTCGCGCAACTGCTCCATCGAAGTAGCATAAGAAATACGAACACAACCGTCAGTGCCAAAGCTGGCGCCGTCCGTTACCACCGTCTGCCCTTCTGCCAGCAACCGCATCGCAAATTCCGCGGAACTTTTGACTTCCGCGTTCAAACAGTTGCGCACGTTGGGAAAAACATAAAATGCGCCTTCGGGCTCAGCGCAGCTCAGGCGCGGGATCCCTTTCAACGCATCCAGCAGCCACGCGCGGCGCGCCGTGTATTCATTGAGCATCGCGGCGACAGAATCTTGTGGTCCATTCAAGGCCTCGACCGCGGCGCTTTGCGCAATGGAGTTAGCATTACTGGTCGAGTGTCCCTGGACCTTCAGCATTGCGCCGGTCCATTCGCGCGGCGCCAGCGCGTAGCCCATACGCCAACCGGTCATTGCATATGTCTTGGAAAAAGAGCCGGCGATGCAAAGGCGCTGTCGCAGCCTTTCGGGCAAACCAGCCGCACTGAAAACTTCAGCAGGTGGGTAAACGAAACGCAGATAGCATTCGTCGGAAATCACATAGATTCCGCGATCGGCCAGCTTTTCCATTATTCGCTCGAATTCGCCGGGCGGGATTACGCGGCCAGAAGGATTGTTAGGCGAGTTGAGAATTATCAGCTTGGTGCGCGGTGTTATTGCCTTCTCGACTTGCGCGGCTGTTAGCAGGAAACCAGTGTCTTCCGTGTCAATAAATACCGGCGTCGCCCGAGCGAAAGTCACGATCTCTGGGAACGTCACCCAGTAGGGTCTTGGCAACAACACTTCGTCGCCCGGATTTACCAGCGTTACGACCGCATTGAATATCGCTTGCTTGCCGCCCGAAGTGCCCATCACTTCCGAGCGTTCATAGCCCGTCCCAAACTCGCGCTGATAAAAGTCGATGATTGCTTGCTGTAGTTCGCGAGTGCCGGCAGTGGCCGTGTACTTCGTGCGGCCGGCAACCATCGCTCGGTCAGCAGCTTGCTTGATGTTCTCAGGAGTATCAAAATCCGGTTCACCTGCTCCAAAGTCGACCACGCTGACGCCTTGCGCGCGTAAAGCTTCCGCCGCTTGCATTGCCGCCAGCGTGGCCGACACTTGCATCTTCGCGACGTTTTCTGAAACCGGAAATAGCGAAGAGGCTGGCTTAGTCATTAGCGGTCCGCTTTACTTTCTGTTTCATTCGCGCTTCGACCGGGGGCGGCACCAATCCATCCAACGTGCCACCTAATTGAAAAACCTCTTTCACGAGCCGCGAGCTAACATACGAGTAAGTTTCCGCGGGCATCATGAAAACAGTTTCAATGGACGGCTCCAGCCGCCGGTTCATCAACGCCATTTGTAGTTCGTATTCATAATCTGAAATCGCGCGAATACCGCGCACTATCGCGTTGGCCTGTTGCGCGACCGCATACTGCACCAACAAGCCCTCAAAATGGTCAACGCGAACAGCGCACAAGCCGCGGTTAATTTGCTGTAGAACCTGCGACAGCATTTCGCGTCGTTCATCAATGGTAAAGAAGGGCTGCTTTTCAGGATGGACCAGGATGGCGACTATGATTTCGTCAAAGAGTTTGCAACCCCGCTCAATGATGTCGAGATGTCCGTTTGTGACTGGATCAAACGAGCCGGGATAGATTGCGCGTCGCATGGATAGGGATGGTAAATGGTAAATGGCAAATGGTAAATAGCGTAGCGGGTTGCAGGTAAAAACCGTTGATAAGCAAGATGAAAAGGAGTATGAAAGGGCCCCGTCTCTTTTCGAACGCTATTCCCGAACAGCGCGTCTTCATTTGAGGACCACAATTGTTTTTAGCTTGCGCACGAAGATAGCCACCGGGAAGTTTACTAATTCACGCTTGGCTTGGTGGCAAACAGCATTCTCACGCCCACAACAGGAGAAACCGAAATGACAAAGAGAAAGAAGGGTGTGACCCGGAGACGCTTCCTGGAGCAAGTCGGTCTGGCGGGAGGCTCCGCCGCGCTTTACGAGACGATGACTGCGCTCGGACTGATCAATCTTCCCGAAGCGTGGGCTGGTCCACCTAACCTTCCCCAGGGATCGGGAAAAGGCAAATCAGTCCTAATCCTCGGCGCCGGCATCGCCGGGCTGACCGCTGCTTACGAACTGACGCGCGCAAACTATAACTGCCAGGTTATCGAATTGACTGACCGGGCGGGTGGACGGAATCACACGGCGCGGCGCGGCACTGTACTCAAAGAAGTGAATGAGAAGGGCGATGAGACCGAACAGGTTTGCGAGTTCGACGAGGGACTCTATCTGAATCTGGGACCCGGACGTCTCCCGTACCATCACCGAAGAGCGCTCCACTACTGCAAGGAATTAGGCGTAGCACTTGAAGTCTACGTCATGGAGACGATGGCTAATTTGTTTCAGAGTGACAAAGCATTCGGCGGCCAACCACAGATACGGCGGCGCATCGCCAACGACATGCAGGGCTATATCGCCGAGATGTTGGCAAAAGCTGTCAACCAAAACGCCCTCAACGCAGAGCTCGACGCCGCGGACCGCAACAACCTGCTGTGTCTCTTGAAGAATTTTGGCGACCTCGGCGAGAACGACATGTGCAGCTCGTGCGGCAAGATTAAATGTAAGACGTGCAATGCGGGTTGTCAGGCCTGCGTGAGCTGCGGTAAGCAGTGCCTCACTTGTTTCGAGTATAGCGGCTCTACGCGTTCCGGTTGTGAAAAGCCGATAACCGTTTATGAGTCCTGCGAGCCGGAAACGAAGCTCGCGCTGAAGGACCTGCTTAGCTCGGAATTCTGGACCCACCGCTTCTACCAGTCGTTCGAGTACGAATGGCAGCCGACTCTTTTTCAGCCGGTGGGCGGCATGGATAAGATCGTTGCCGGCTTTGTGCGCAAGATCGGCTCACTCATCCGATACGACACCAAGGTGCTGGACATACAGATTCGCAACAACGGCGTCGCGGTAGTTACCGAAAGCAGCGGAGTGCGCAACACCATTGAAGCGGATTACTGCATCAGCAATATTCCGTTGCCGCTGCTCCAGAAAATCAATAACAACTTCGATCCCACGTTCGCTGCTGCGGTCAAGCAGTGTAAGTATGATCCGACGTGCAAGCTCGGCTGGCAGGCCAACGAACGATTCTGGGAATCAAACAAGAACCAGATTTACGGCGGCATCAGTTATACGGACGACCCGATCACGCAGATGTGGTATCCGTCGTATGACTACTTCACAAAAAACGGCACGCTGACTGGCGTCTATAACTACGATCAGGATGCCATCGCCTTCGGCAAATTGAGCCTGGAGCAACGCATCATTACTGCACGACAAGGCGCAAGCAAGTTTCATCCGGAGTTTGTGGACACACGACTGGTCCCCTCAGACAAGGCTATATCCATCGCCTGGCAAAATATTCCGAATGAGGGCGGCGGCTGGGCCAACTGGGATCCGAATAGCGCAGCCGACGCGCAGGCGTACGCGCGCTTGTTGGCTCCCGATCGTCGTTTCTTTGTGGTGGGTGACCAGGTATCGCAACTGCCGGGTTGGCAGGAAGGAGCGATGATGTCTGCACAACACGTCGTCGAGCAAATAGGTGGCAGACGACTGCTAACCGTGCCACTGATCAGGCATGCCCCCAATACACGACGACTGATCCATGGCCGTAGTTAAGCCTACATCGCTGTTTGGCTAGTTACTATTGAGGGATCCAGCCGCCGGATGGTTTCCTCAACCTGGTTAACCGGAAAAGTTAGTTTTGTTGTCGCGTTCTCAGTTGTTGTTCTTGACACTTCTTACGGGCAATGCTTCAATAACTGCCGGACCAAACGTGGTGAGTTAAGGCGACTTGCGGCCACGTAAAACAATCGGCTAAACAGCTCGGCGAGTCTTCTTAACAAGACTGACGAAAAGGCTTTGGCAAGCCCCGCGTTGTTTGGCGCGGGGCTTTTTATGTAGGACAGGCATTCCTGCCTGTCCATCGATCGACGGGACGACCCAAGCGTGTCTGCGCTACTAAAAAGGGACAGACAGGAATGTCTGTCCTACTAACAATGGCCAATTTTCTCGACACACTAAAAGACCGGATCGTCGTCTTTGACGGCGCGATGGGCACGAATATTCAGGTGCAGAACCTGACGCCTGAAGATTTCGGCGGGCTCGATGGTTGCAATGAATACCTGGTCGTGACCAAACCCGAAGCGGTTGAGAAAGTGCACGCCGGATTTTTGGAAGCTGGTTGCGATGTCATTGAGACGGACACTTTTGGTGCGGCCTCTATCGTCCTGGCGGAATACGACATTGCCGACAAAGCTTACGAGTTGAATCTGAAAGCTGCGCAGCTTGCGAAACGAATTGCGGCTGATTTTTCAACTAAAGAAAGGCCGCGCTGGGTTGCAGGTTCGATGGGTCCTACCACAAAGCTGCCATCCCTTGGTCACATTTCGTTCCTCGACATGAAGAAGTCCTACTACGACCAGGTGCGTGGGCTGATTGATGGCGGCGCCGATCTTCTAATTGTGGAAACCTGCCAGGACTTGTTGCAAACCAAGTCTGCGCTCTCTGCAATTTTTGCTTACTTTGAAGAGATCAAACGCCGTGTCCCCGTAATCGCACAAGTAACTATAGAGGCTTTCGGCACCATGTTGATGGGCACGGAGATTGGTGCCGCACTGACTGCGCTCGAGCCATTCCCTATTGACGTAATCGGAATGAACTGTGCGACTGGTCCGAAGCAGATGAGCGAAAACGTTCGTTATCTTTGCCAGAACGCGACATTGCCCGTTTCGGTTATTCCCAACGCGGGCATTCCTGAAAATGTCGGTGGCCACGCCCATTATAAGGAGACGCCGGAATCGCTTGCTGGAGATCTAGCGCACTTCGCGCGCGACCTTGGCGTAAATATTGTCGGCGGCTGCTGCGGAACTACGCCCGCGCATTTGCGTGCGGTGGTGGACGCAGTTAAGGACATCACTCCAGCAAAACGAAACAACGAACGGTTGGCGGCCGCCTCTTCCAATTTCATTCAGCAGCCTTACCGGCAGGACACTTCGTTCCTGATCATTGGCGAACGCGTGAATGCAAGCGGCTCAAGGAAGATGCGCGATCTGTTGGGTGCCGAAGACTGGGATGGTCTCGTCTCTTTAGCAAAGGAACAGGAACGTGAAGGCGCACACGTGCTCGATGTGAACGTGGACTTCGTCGGTCGCAACGGCGAGGCTGATATGCATGAGCTGGCATCGCGTCTGGCGACAAACATCAAAATCCCGCTGATGTTCGATTCGACTGAATGGCAGAAGATGGAAGCGGGCCTACAGCACGCCGGCGGCAAATGCATTCTGAATTCGACAAACTACGAAGACGGCGTGCCGCGTTTTGCCAAAGTAATCGAACTGGCAAAACGCTACGGCGCCAGCGTTGTCATCGGCACGATTGATGAAGAAGGCATGGCGCGCACGTCGCAAGGAAAATTCAAAATCGCGCAGCGCGCTTTCGAGCAAGCTACTGGCGAACTTGATCTCCCGGCTGCTGATATCTTTTTCGATCCGCTCGCGCTGCCAATTTCAACTGGCATTGAGGAGGATCGCCGCAATGCCCTGGAAACGATCGAGGGAATTCGTCGCATAAAGAAAGAGTTGCCGGGTTGTTTTACGGTTCTTGGCGTCTCAAACATTTCGTTCGGTTTGAATCCGGCATCGCGAGTTGTGCTCAACTCCGTGTTTCTGCATGACGCTGTCGAGGCTGGACTCGACGCGGCGATCGTCAATGCGAGCAAGATCGAACCGCTGAATCGCATCGGTGAAAAGGAGCTTCAAGTTGCGCGCGAGTTGATCTACGACCAGCGCAAATTTGACGGCGACGTCTGCACCTATGATCCGTTGACCGAGTTCACCAAACTTTTCGAAGGTGTAACCGCGAAGTCCAAAAAGAAAGCTTCGAAAGGCGAAACCGTCGAAGAGCGCCTGAAGAACCACATCATCGACGGCGAAAAGATTGGACTGGAAAACGAATTAAGGACCGCCCTCGAAAGTTATCCAGCACTCGACATCGTCAACAATATTTTGCTGGAAGGCATGAAGGTGGTTGGCGATCTTTTCGGCAGCGGTCAAATGCAGTTGCCGTTTGTGCTGCAGTCGGCCGAAGCGATGAAGGCTGCCGTGCGCTTTCTCGAGCCATTCATGGAGAAGAAAGGCGGCGCCACAGCAAAAGGCACGATGGTGCTGGCGACGGTGAAGGGCGACGTGCATGACATTGGCAAGAATCTCGTTGACATCATCCTGACCAACAACGGTTACAAGGTGATCAATCTTGGCATCAAGCAACCGATTGAGAACATTCTCCAGGCGCACGAAGAACATAATGCGGACGCCATCGGCATGAGCGGGTTGCTGGTCAAATCGACGCTTGTCATGAAAGAGAATCTGGAGTTGATGAATGAACGCGGCATTAACGTGCCGGTGGTGCTGGGTGGCGCTGCGCTGAATCGCCGTTATGTCGATGACGATCTCAAGCCGCTCTATAAAGGACAGCTCTTCTATGCTCGCGATGCATTTGCCGGCTTGCACACGATGGACAAACTGGCGAGCGGGAACGGCGCTGATGTGATCGCCGGCGATCTCGCAAAGGCTGCCAGCGCCTCGACGGGCGACGATCTGGAAACACAAGATGCGGAAGACCTGGTTGGCGAGGAAGCGAAGCTCGGCATTCGCAAATCTGTTAAGCCGCGCGGTGCTGTCAAAACTGTTGGCGACACGACTCATACAAACCGCTCGAACGTAAGTACGGATGATCCCATTCCGCGGGCTCCGTTTTATGGGTCGCGTGTGGTCGAAGATATTGCGCTCGATGACGTCTTTTCGTTTGTAAACGAAACCGCGCTATTTAAAGGACAGTGGCAGTTCAAACAGGCAAGACGGCCCGCGGAAGAATACCAGGCGTTTGTGCGCGACACGGTGCGTCCTCTGTATGAAGAACTCAAAGAACGCAGTGAGCGCGAACGCCTGTTGCTGGCGAAAGTTGTTTACGGATATTTCCCGGCGCAATCGTCAGGCAACGATCTAATTATTTATCAGGACGATCAGAAGACTGAGCGGCTGCGCTTTACTTTCCCGCGCCAGCCGGCGTCAAAACACCTTTGTCTTGCCGACTTTTTTGCTTCGGTAGAATCGGGGCGCATGGATGTGGTTGCGTTTCATCTCGTGACGATGGGACGGCGTGCAAGCGAGTACGCGCATGAGCTGTTCAAAGGCGACAACTACGCCGACTATCTTTATTTCCACGGCCTAAGCGTGGAAGGCGCCGAGGCCCTTGCGGAGTTTTGGCACAAGCGCATTCGTGAGGAATTGGGGATTGCTGGAGACGATGCCACGGATATCAACAAGCTGTTTCGACAGCAATATCAGGGTTCTCGTTTTAGTTTCGGTTATCCGGCTTGTCCCAGTCTGGAAGACCAGGCAAAACTTTTCGAGCTCTTGGAACCGGGTCGCATCGGCGTGGAACTAAGTGAAGAGTTTCAACTAGAGCCTGAGCAATCAACTTCCGCTATTATCGTCCATCACCCGGAAGCGAAATACTTTTCGATCGACTGAAAGACAGTCCAACGTCCAATGTCCAAAGTCCAAAGTCCTGAGCCCAAGGTTAGCTCCGGGCCCCGCGCGGACCGAGGCAGCGTGGACGTTGGACGTTGGACGTTGGACGTTGGACCATTCCGCGAACCCACGCCTGAAGAACTCGCCGTCCTATCATCCTTCGAACGTTTCACTTTTTATTTCGTTCGCCGCATGAACCGGGGAGACTGGAAACGGTTTTGGACCTGGTGTCAGAAAGTCTTTGGAGCCGGTTGGATCCATTTTGCTACCTACAACCTGATGCAAGTTTACGGTTTGGGGAATGTCCATTCACTTTCTCCCGATCGTCCGATCCTGCTCGTTGCCAACCATCGTTCCTTTTTCGACATGTATACCGTGTCAACGGTACTCTTTCGCAATACAAAGTGGCGCAAACAACTTTTCTTTCCCGTGCGTGGCCGCTTCTTCTACCAGGGACCGTTGGGATTGTTTGTGAATCTGGTGATGGGCTGGTGGTCCATGTATCCGCCTTTCTTTGCCTCGGGCGAGAACCCGCTCCTTGAAAAGCGTGCGTTTGATAAATACTCCTTTGCTTTGCTTACGAGTCTTTGTCGCGAGGGCGCGGGCAATGTTATCGGCTTTCATCCGGAAGGGACGCGCAATAAGAGTTCCGACCCATATTCATTTCTGCCGGCGCAGCCGGGCGTCGGGAAACTGATTAAGGACGCTGTCCCCCAGGTGGTCCCGGTTTTTATTGCCGGACTGGGAAACGATTTACCGAAGCAGGTTATGGGTAACTGGACCGGCGGCGAAAAAATTCGCATTCACTTTGGACCACAACTCGATTTGACAGATTATTTGTTGCGCAAAGATCAGGCGAGAACTTATCTCGAGATCTCCAAATTTGCGATGAGCAAGATTGCGGAACTTGGTGAGCAGGATCGTCAGTTGAACTCTGGTGAAGCATAAGAGCGGGGGCAAGCCGCCCTTCCCAACCTAGAGATGAATATAGTTCTTAGATTAGGATCGAATTGAGTGGCTCTGAACCTTTCACAATCAGAGGCCCTCGAACTTACTGCTCAAGTCTGAAAGTCTGAGGGTAGGGAAGGGCGGCTTGCCCCCGCTCTTAGCGCGTACAAAAATGTCTCTGCCACTCGTAATTATTAATCCTGAATCGGCAGGAGGAGCGACTCGCAAAGCGTGGCCGAAGATTGCCAGTGAACTGCGAACTCACTTTGGTGCTTTCCAGCCGGCGTTTACCACTAAGCGATCCGAAGCAATCGAAATTGCGGCTGAAGCCGCGCGCAAGGGAACTAAGTTGATCATCGCGTGCGGCGGCGACGGCACGATTTCAGAAGTTGCTAACGGAATCCTCGCTTCCGGACGGGATGCGGAACTGGGAATCTTGCCGAGCGGCACGGGCGGCGATTTTCGCCGCAGCGTTAATATTCCGACCCGCGCGCGCGACGCGGCCATCATTCTGCGCGACGGCCAAACGCGTCGTATTGACGTCGGTCGAGCTTCGTATGCAACTGACCTGGTCGAACAGGAGACTCGCTATTTTCTTGGCGTCGCTTCCTTTGGAATGAGTGCGGACGTGATCGCGCGCGTAAAAGGCGGCCAGTTGGACTGGTTGCCGGCGAAAACACCTCGTTGGTTGAGTGGCCGCGTTTCTTTCGGCGCTGCAATGCTGCAAAGCGCTGCCAGGATGAAGCCAACGCGGGTCTTGGTTCAACTTGACGACAAACCGGCGCAGTGCACCACGGTGACAAATCTCTGCATAGCGAATGCGCGCTATTTCGGAAGTGGCATGAAGATAGCGCCCAACGCAAAACTGACGGACGGAAAGTTTGACGTTGTTAGTATTGGCGATCTCGGCTTGACTCGAATACTTTCTAATGCGCCCAGATTATATTTAGGTGCTCATTTAAGTATGTCTGAAGTTCAACATGCGCTGGCTGCAGGGATTATGGCCAGTCCGATTGATAAAAATCAGCGCGTTGGGCTTGAGCTTGATGGTGAGCTTCCCGGGTTTCTTCCCGCGACTTTTCAAATCGTTCCGCGCGCGCTGCGCATCCGTTGTCCGCGCTGAGACAAACGCAAATCAGAAAACTTCTTGCCAGTAATTCGTGAATCAGGTTATAAATACGGCACCGCGCCGCGATTCATAAGACATTAATTGGCACGGGCTCTTCATGTATAGACGAATATCGTGTTCGTGCGCAGAGGGTGATCCCTGCATTGCGGGGAGTTGTATAGTCCACTCTGCGACTTTGGTTGAAGTGTATCTTCGGAACTCAATTGACGGAGGTCGAGCGTAGTGGATACTCGGAATGATCCGCAGTCATCCGCCGGCGAAGTGCCAAGCACGCCCACGGCCCAGGCGCCGGCAGGTGCGGGGCCTGCTCTGCCTGGTCCACCTGCCTCAGCGGCGCCGCCCGCTCGCGCCGTTACCGCCAGCGCAGCAAAGCCGGTTGGCGCGGTGGTTGAAAGCACGCCCGACCCTCCGGTTAACAAGATGCGGCGCCGCATAGTTTGGGCAAGCATCGTCGGGTTTCTGACGACGTGCTTCCTGATGTTTCTGCGGTTCTTTCTGCCGCGCTCAATTCTCGAGCCGTCAAGCGTGTTTCGGGTTGGCTTTCCGGCGGACTATGCGCTTGGCGTCGATACAAAGTGGCAGCAGCAATACCGCATCTGGGTAGACAAAACTTCCGACCGCATGTTTGTGATCTTTGCGCGCTGCACGCACCTTGGTTGCACGCCTGACTGGAAGGCGAGCGAGAACAAATTCAAATGTCCCTGTCACGGCAGCGGCTACGACAGCGAGGGCATCAACTTCGAAGGACCAGCGCCCCGACCAATGGATCGCGCGCACGTTGAGATGGATGCCGAGGGACAAATAGTTGTTGACATCAGCAGGCTATACAAGTGGCCCAAGGGCGAGAAAAACGAATTCAACGATCCCGGCGCTTACATTCCGCTCTAGAAGAGAATTATGGAAGAGAATCCTGACAAGAAGGCAACTAAAGAACTGACCACCGGCGAAAAGCCCGGCAGCGCAGGTCTGGTCGCACGAGTGAAGGAGAGTACCACTGAGATTAAGCAGCGTGCGATCGAGGAGGTAAAGGGTTACGCCGACCCGCAGGACACGCAGCTTTGGAAATCGATCTTTCGTGTCTCGCACGATCGTTCCGATCCGCGTAACCGTTCGCTCGCAGTTCTTTCAAACGTCTTCCTGCATCTGCATCCCGCAAAGATCAATCGCGACGCAGTGCGCTATCAGTTCACCTGGGGCATGGGCGGCATCACGTTTTATCTCTTCATTGTGCTGACATTCACCGGCGTGCTTTTGATGTTTTACTACCACCCGACGAAGGTTGACGCGTTCCGCGACATTCTTTATCTCGAGCACGACGTTCCTTTTGGCAAGCTGCTCAGGAACATGCATCGTTGGGCGGCGCACCTGATGGTGATCACGACTTGGCTTCATATGTTCCGCGTCGTGCTAACCGGCTCCTATAAACGTCCACGCGAATTTAATTGGTGCGTGGGCGTTGTTTTGTTAGTGCTCACCTTGTTGCTCTCGTTTACGGGCTATCTGCTGCCGGACGATCAACTTGGATTCTGGGCGGTCACGGTGGGAACAAACATGGCGCGTGCCACGCCGATGTTGGGCCATGAAGGCCCCTTTGGTCCGTTGTTGGGCATGACGCCGTATAACGACGTGCGCTTTGGCTTACTCGGCGGTTCGATTGTCGATTCGAATGCGTTGCTGCGTTCGTACATCTGGCATTGCATCGGCATTCCGTTGGTGGCATCAATTTTCATGGCAGTACATTTCTGGCGAATTCGAAAAGACGGCGGCATTTCCGGGCCGGCGCCCGTAATGCTCGAATCGGAAATGAAAGCGATCAAGAAGAAGTAGCGTTTTGTCAGAACTGGAAGCGTGAACGACCGGCTCCGCCCGACAACGCAGGCGGTTCAGAGTCTAGAGGCACAGAGAAAGAGAGAGAATGATTCAAGACAGCTTGGGTTGCTTGAGCGATTCCACTGCGCAAATTCGACTGCTATCAGCTGCATAGAAAAAATTAATGGCAGGAAGTCGTTTTAGTTTGAGCAAAGGAAAACTGATCGGGCTCGGCGCGCTCGTCGTGCTGGTGCTGCTGGCTGTCTTTTTCGTGGAAGACTGGCATCAGCTTTGGACGATTTCTTCGGCGCCCGACAACATCCCGATCGTCGCCATGTTGTTTCTGGTGCCGTTCTTTACCTGGCTGGGCGTGAAGCAATCGCTCGCTAACGATCAGTTAATTGTGGCGCTGGAGCAGGATCCGAAGCTCGCCAAAACAAGCCATCGCAAGGCCGAGCCCTGGCGGCCGGGTTGGGCCAAAGAAATTCACGTCTGGCCCTACCTCGTGCGCATTGAGTTCCTGGTGGCCGTCATTGTCACGGTGGTTCTGTTTGTCTGGTCCATCACGCTCAACGCGCCGCTTGAAGAACCCGCGAATCCCAATCTGACAATGAATCCTTCGAAGGCGCCGTGGTATTTCCTTGGCTTGCAGGAAATGCTGGTCTACTTCGATCCCTGGATTGCAGGCGTCGTGATGCCATCGATCATCATGATTGGTTTAATGGTTTTTCCCTACGTCGATTCAAATCCGCTGGGCAATGGCTACTACACATTCCGGCAAAGGCGTTTCGCGATCGGCATGTTTGGCTGGGGCTTTCTGATGTGGATCCTTTTGATCTTCATCGGCACCTTCATTCGTGGGCCTGGCTGGATTTGGTTTTGGCCGGGACAGACGTGGGACCACAACGCAGTCGTGTTCGACAAGAACGTAGATCTGCACGATTGGATCGCGACGAGTCGCATCGGCAAACTGTTGCACCTGGGATTTCTTTCCACCAATCCGTTTAAGTTCATCTTCGGACTGTTAGTGGTTAGCGGTTTCTACATTCTGGGCGCGC
>WNFT01000252.1_pt1 | contig 43368 bp, 39 predicted proteins | sample 5400191 | NCBI WGS metagenome assembly WNFT01 (sample SAMN13153359, study PRJNA577476) | soil metagenome | isolation source: 80 cm saprolite under Madrone tree | place: USA:California | collected 2016-06-14 | reverse complement strand
GACGCGGTGGACAAATTCCCAACTACATTTCCGAATGCCGACGCGAAGCTGAAGATCATCGCCTATGACCGTGGGCTCACTGCGGCTCAGCAAGCGGGTAATGTCGACAAGATCCTTGATTATGGTAACAAGCTTCTCGTGGCCGATCCGACGAGCCTGAATGCGCAGTTCATGGTGGCAACAACGATCCCGCTGAAATTGCCGGCGGATGAGAATGGTAAGAGGGCAGCTATGGACAAGGCCCTCGACCTTTCAACGAAGGCACTCCACGATCGCGCTTGTCTACTTCAATCGGAGTGACTTTCCCAAGGCAACCGAGGAATATCAGACGGTCCTGAAAAGTAATCCCAAGGACGGTCCCGCTCACTTCTACATGGGGATGATCTATCGGGCTCAGTCGGCAGCGGCCTCAAAGGAATATCAGACAACCCTTGATGCAGAGAACAGTGCGAAACGAGCCCAGCCGGTGGATCAACCTCTCGTTGACGAACTGGCGGCCAAGCGGCAGGGGCTCGAAGGCGAGATTCGGGAGAAAAGAGACAAGGCCATCGATGAGTTGGCAATCGCAGTGGCCATCGGCGGTCCTGCGGGTCAGCAAGCCCGGCCTGTGCTGGACGCGCTCTACAAGTCGAAGAACAACGATTCTCTCGATGGGCTGGATCAGTTGATCGCCCAGAAGAAGGGGCAGATCGGACAGTAACGCAAAGACAAGAATTAGCCGCGAATTACGCTGATTACGCGAATGGGGCGCAAAAAAAATTCTTGATGCGCCCCATTCGCGTAATCAGCGTAATTCGCGGCTAATTCTTGTCTTTGTCTTTGAATTACCCTCGTGTTTTTTCGGGCTCCTCTCTTTTTTCGTGGATCGGTAGAAATGCCCGCTGGGTAAGCTCGATCCCGACTCGATCGAATTCCTCTTTTATCCTGCGCCGCCATTCCCGGCTTACATCCGCTTGCTTGAAGGGCGGTGTCTTCACGATCGAGCGGATCGTGACGCCGCTCTCATCCATCTTTTCCACCCCGAGAATCGTGGGTTGCTCCACCACGCGATCCGGCCAATCCTGAGCCAGACGTGTTCCGATCCTCTGCAACACTTCGAAAACCCTTTCGAGATTTTCATTATGCGGCACGGTCACGTCGACAACGGCACGCGCCCATCCCTTCGTCATAACTGTGACGCTATGGATGTTGCCGTTCGGTATCACATGAACCTGTCCTTCCAGGTTTCGAAGGACGGTCGCACGCAGCGTCATCCGCTCGACAACACCGGACATGTCTCCAATCTTGACCCCGTCGCCGACACCGTACTGATCTTCAAAGAGGATGAAGAAACCGGAAATGACGTCCTTCACAAGACTCTGCGCGCCGAATCCAACGGCGAGTCCGACGATGCCCGCGCTTGCGAGAATGGGAGCGATGTCGAAGCCAAGCTCCGAGCTGACGGTCAGCACGATGATGACAACGAGAATGCCCCGGCTCACGCTCCGGATAATGTGTCGCAGTGTTTCCGCCCGCTGCTCCACGCGGGCGACGCCCAGGACATCGCTTGGCGGAATAATCAGGCGGAGCCGCGCCAGCGCCGACTCGATCACCTTAAGAACGAAATATCCGATGATGACGATCCCGGCGATTCGGAGCAGTGGAATGATGAGCGGAGCTTCGATCAGGCCGTAGGTATCGCGTAGGAACTGAGGCATCGTCGAGGTTAGTGTATCATGGGAAAAATTCAGCGAGCGTCAGGGTAGCTAAACATGGTACGGAAAGACCGGCAGAATCCTTCTCACGTTCTCTCGATCATTCTCGCTGGCGGTGCGGGAAAGAGACTATTCCCACTCACTCAGGATCGATCGAAGCCGGCTGTCCCGCTCGGAGGAAAGTACCGGCTGATCGATGTTCCGATCAGCAACTGCCTCAATTCCGGACTCAAGAAAATCTTCATCCTGACGCAGTTCAATTCCGCGTCGCTGAACCATCACATCACGAACTCCTACCGCTTCGACCCGTTTGCGGAAGGCTTCGCGGAAGTACTGGCTGCTGAACAGACTATGACCAATCCCAATTGGTTCCAGGGCACGGCTGACGCCGTGCGGCAGCACCTGCATCGATTCACCGGCCGGGAAGACGATTATCAGCTCATCCTCTCCGGCGATCAGCTTTACCGCATGAACTATCAGAGGGTCCTGGAGAGCCACTGGAGGCACGGCGCCGACGTGACCATTTGCGTGATTCCCAAGAGCGAAGCCGTCGCGTCAAGCTTCGGGCTGCTGAAGCTTGCATCGGATGGCCGGATCGAACAGTTTCGCGAAAAACCCAAGGGCGATGCGTTGCACGAAATGCGCACGGACACAACACCGCTCGGACTCAGCGCCGAGCAGGCCGCCGAGCGCCCGTATCTTGCATCGATGGGCATCTACCTGTTCAAGCGAAGCGTCCTGATCGATCTGCTGGCTGATGCGTCGATGATCGATTTTGGATACCAGGTCATACCGCGTGCAATTGAGAAATACGATGTGTATGGATTCCTGTTCGACGATTATTGGGAAGATCTCGGAACCGTCGAAGCGTTTTACAAAGCCAACATCGACCTCACGAGCAGCGACCCTCACTTCGATTTTCACGACATGACGGCGCCGATCTACACCCGCGCGCGGTTTCTGCCTTCTTCTCGCATCGAGCGATGCGAAATCCGGGATTCTGTGATTTCCGAAGGCTCCGTCCTGAAGGGCGCGCGCATTGTCAATTCGATCGTTGGAATCCGAAGTCTGATCGGGGAAGAGGTTGTGCTGGAACGCGTGATGATCATGGGCGCCGACTATTACGAAGACGGCGATGACTACGAATACAATCGTCAAATGGGCATTCCGAACATCGGCATCGGAAAGGGATCCATTATCCGCAAAGCGATCATCGACAAGAATGCCCACATCGGCACCGGCGTACGGATTATCAATGAAGACCGGGTGCAGAATTTCGATGGGGCGGGATACTACATCCGCGATGGAATCGTGATCGTGCCCAAGAATGGCGTGTTACTCGACGGAACCGTGATTTGAACGCGGGCTGAAGCCCGCGACTACGGGGTTTCCGCAGGATTCGTCGCGTGACACGTGAGGCACGTGACCGGCCCTTTCAACTTCGCCTTCGCGCCGAATTCGTCGCTGTTCAGGCGAGCCACCCACTTTTTCATCAGGCCCACCATGAATTCCTTGTCCTTCTCCAGGTCGTCATTGAACGGGGTGCGCATCTTCGGAATCTTCGCGAAATCAATCTGGCCCGAAACGTGACAGTCCGTACACCAGACGCGGCCGTTCACGGGATCTTTGAGTGGCGATTGCCATTTCGGATTGGGATGCTTGTTCTTCGGCGTGCTGTAAAGCGCTTCGACCCACATGTGCATGAAGAAGGCCTTGGCAAAGGGTGGAACCTTCTTTTCGCCCGCGTCACCCACAGCCTGCGCAAGGGGCCGTTCGTTCGGATTAACCACCGGGCTCGGCGAATCTTCCAGCCGCTCACTGCCACTGGCAACTTCCAGATTTTGATTACAGCCGCTCGCGAGGAGGACCAGGCTGATCAGAACAAGAAAACTCATTTTCATAATTAACGGCCTTTGAACTGGGGTTTTCTCTTTTCCACGAACGCGGTGACGCCTTCGAGAAAATCTTCACTATAAAAACATTCGAGCTGCACCTGGCTCTCTCGCGCAAATGCAGTCTCCAGATCGGAATTCACGCTTCGATATATCGATTCTTTCGCGAGCCGCAGAACTTCTGGCGGATTCTTTGCTATCTTTCCCGCCAGGTCCATCACCGAAGGTATCAATTGGTCGTGAGGAACCACGTGGTTGACCAGACCTATTCTCTCTGCCTCCAGGGCTGAAATCATGGTTCCTGTAAAAACAAGCTCGCAGGCCCTGGCGCTGCCCACGAGTTTCGGGAGAAACCAGCTTCCACCCCAGTCCGGGTGAAGGCCGACGAGAGCGAAACTCGCACCGAATGTCGCCAGATCGGACGCGATTCGAATGTCGCAGCCGAGCGCAAAGCTGAAGCCGGCGCCGGCACAAGGTCCATTCACTGCTGCGATCACGGGTTTCGCGAGTGCGCGCAACGAGCGCGTGATTTTCTGGCCCGTCGCGAGTACGGAACGAAACTTCTCTTCGTCCTTGTTTTCGCGAACCTGCTTCAGATGATCGATATCACCTCCCGCCGAAAACCCGCGGCCTTCGCCGGTCACGACTACAGCACGGATTCGATCGTCCCCCGCAATAAGATCGAGCGCGCTCAGAATTTCTTCACGCATCGAACCACCGAATGCATTGAGCTTCTCGGGCCGGTTGAGCCTGATTGTCGCAATGGGACCCTCGGTCGCTAAAATGATGCACTGGTACATAACGGCCGTATCAACACCCGGGGGCGTGACTAACTTTCATCTCTTTCAACTGCTTGTTCTGAATTTTCACCGCAAGCTCGAGGACGGATTCCACAGCCTTGCGCGCCTGAGCCTGAAGCTCAGCCGTGGTGGCGTACTTCGCCAGAACTTTGCGGCCCAGGTTCACGTGCCATTCTTCGTCAGGCTGGATTTGCTCGCGGTACATGTCGGCGGTCTCACGATCACCGACCGCTTCGCAGAAATCGATGAATTGCTGGTTCTTCTTTAGCGCCAGCGCCTCACGGGCAAACTGAGCGGCGCCGATGCGCTCGACGGTCGTTTTGAAACCCGAGAGCAGCTGAAACATCGGACCATAGCCTTCGGCGACCGGGTTGAAGCCGCTCAAGTCGGCACCCATGTTCGCGAGGCGCTTTTCGATCAGCTTGTAATGTTTCGCTTCGTCGCCCGCCTGGCGTGCCAGCGCGAGCTTCACATCGATTTCGGGTGTCGTCGGCATCCAAACAGCCGCCAGTTCACTCGCTTCAAGCTCGTTCTTCAAAGCCATTTTCAAACGGCGAACGATCTCGGAGCGGTCCGTGGTCTGAATATCGGTGTCCTTCAAAAGGTCCAGACTGCATAGCCGACTGAACACATAGGTTTCAAGTTCCTGAACGAATTCACTCATAGGACATGGATTATAGCCTGAGAACGCGGGCTAAAGCCCGCGACTACATTCGGGCGGATCTTGATCCCAATGTAGTCGTGGGCTTTAGCCCGCGTTATCCAACGGCCATAGACCGCCGCTACAGAAAGTGCTATGTTTCCCCCGATGTCGATATCGAGGAGACAATTCTTCCGGCGTTTCTGGAGTCCAACGGAAAAGTCCAGTGCGCAGAGGCAAGCTCGTTACGAGATCATGGAGACCTACGTCCGGACACATCTTCTCCCCTACGATTTCTCGTTGACGGCCGAGCAGGAGGCTGACCTGTTCGCCGAAGTTCGAACGACCCTCCAGGGGGCGACGGACGATGAACTTTTCTCCGTCGTCATCCGCCACATGATGGAAGAGCTTGTAGACGTCAAGGTCCAACCGTGGCGCGAAGAGAACCGCCTTAACAATCAACTGGAGCGCGTGAAGGAGATTCGCGACGCCGCCGTCGATTATGTCGGCACGTTTCTTGGCGTACAGGCCAGCCCGTCCACGCTGGAGCAACTCAGGCAGGCGGTCGGAATCAACGATCCGCAGGCACTCGAAGCCGAACTCAGGAGGCGGGTCGCCGAATGGATCATCGGCGTCGAGGATGATCAGTTGCTTCAGTACGACGTATTCACTGTGAAGGACCTGGTTTTTGCACAGCTCCGCTCATGGTGCTAAAATTGATCGTTTATGCAGGCCCCATCGGGCTGTTTTAGGAGCCCTAGCAAGATGCATTCCTCGAATCTCAAAAAGTATCGGGATATTCTGGAAAAAAAGAAGGAGGAACTTCTCGCAGCAACACCGGCGCGGACGCCGGCCACCGAACCCGGCTCAAAGAGCGGCGACTGGATTGATCAATCCAGCCAGGAAAATGACCTTCACGTTCGTCTTGCCTTAAAGCAAACCGACTCTAAGCTTCTCAGAGCTATAGAAGAAGCCATCCATCGTATCGATCAGGGGACCTACGGCATCTGCATGGATTGCGAGAACGAGATTGCCCCGGCACGGCTCGGGGCTGTGCCATGGACCCGCGTCTGCATCAACTGTAAGGAAAAGCAGCAGAGCTGACGGACTTACTGGCGGACGTACAGCCTGGAATTGAGCATATCCATCTGCGCAAGCTTCTTTCGAAGTTCGGCGATATCCAGGTCCGTGACGTTGAAGAACTGAAACGCCAGGAACTGCGTGTCGGTTCGAACGAGTGTTCCCTCCACATGGAACATCTCTCCACGGCTCTGGAAATAGAGCTTGTACGGCCCTCCGATCTCAATCCAGGCCGATGGGTCGTCCGTGTACATCATGACTCCGCCGCGGCTCAGATCGACGAGCTTGGCTGCAAAATGTTTTCCGTTGTTCATGCTGATAAGGACCGCGTCCTCTTCAGGAACCAACGAGGAAATCCTCGGAAACTTACGTTTTTCGTTCACTGTACAACCTCCGTATTGGCCAATCTTTCGAGCGCATCCAGTGCAGCGGCCATGTGCGGCGCGGCTGCAATGCCTCGTGCGATATTCAAACTCTCCTCATAGAGGGCTCGCGCGCTCTCGCAATTTTGTTTGGTGATCATGAGGTCACCAAGGCTCTGCAGACATTCGACGATGCCCACTTTTTCTCCCAATCCGCGGAATAGCGCGAGGCTCTCTTCGAAGAACGTGTGGGCATCACCGACATGTCCGCACGAGCAGGATAAATTTCCCAATACGCGCAGGGCCGCGGCAACTCCAAGCTGGTCCCCGATGTTTCTGAAAATCTGCAGGGATTCCCGTGCGTTTCGCTCCGCCTCCGCGTCATCGCCCTTCGCTCCCTTGACTCCCGCAAGATTGTGCAGGCAGGTGGCGACCGCCCCATCCTGGCCGAGCTTGCGGAACAACGCCAGCGCCTCTTCAAAGAGCGGCCTGGCTTTTTCGTAGGAGCGCTGATTCTTGTGCAACATTCCGAGATTGTTCAAGGTGACGGCGATACCGCGCTCGTCGCCGAGTTCCCTGCGGATTTCGAGGCTTTGCCCATAATGCTTCAAAGCATCCTCATACCGGCCCAGCGGAGTGGCCAGATTGCCGCAGCTGTTGAACGCCTTCGATCGCTCGGCAGCAAGTGGAAGCGCGACAGTGGATCCAGCGACGCGCAACAGGCAGGTCAAACCCTCTTCCCAATAACCGCGCACCAGCCAGAATCTCGACAGCGCCAGCGCGAGACGCAACTGGCCGACAGCGGGTTCGGCCTCCTGCACGTTCCACGCTAACGCAGCGCGAAGGTTTTCATGCTCTGCATCGAGGCGCTCGAGCCATTCTCCCTGGGCAGGTCCGGAGAGCTCGATCTCCGCCTGCAGGCCCATCTGCAGAAAGAAGTTCAGAAACCTCGATTGCGTGGCTGTTACTTCATCCGATTCCTGAAGCCGCTCGTAGGCGTACTCGCGTATGGTCTCGAGCATGCGGTAACGTCCGGTTTCCTCGGCATGCTCGGGAATCAAAAGCGACTTGTCCACAAGCCTGCTGATGGAGTCCAGGACGTCGCCGGCCGGTAACTGCTCGTCCTCACATACGGCCTCTGCATCCTCAATCGAAAAATTTCCGCAAAACAGCGAAAGCCGCCGGAACAGAATGCCTTCGAGTCCACCCAGCAGGTGGTAGCTCCAATCGATGGCCGCGCGAAGAGTTTGATGTCGCGGCAGTGCCGTTCGACTTCCCCCGGTGAGCAAGCGGAACCTGTCGCTCAGGCGCAGCGCGATCTCTTCGGGAGCAATCGTCTTCACGCGCGCCGCAGCAAGTTCGATAGCCAGTGGTATTCCGTCCAGCCGCTGGCACACCTTCACGACTGCGGGAGCATTTTTCGGTGTGAGCTTGAACGTCGGAACCGCGGAGACAGCCCGATCCACGAATAAGCGGACCGACGGGTTTGCCGCTGTCTTCTCGAACGAATTCAGATCCTCATTGGATGGAGTCGGCAGAGATGGGACGCGCCAGGTCAACTCGCCGCCAATGCCCAGACCTTCTCGGCTGGTCGCAAGGATCTGGAGATCGGGGCAGGTTTTGAGCAGTTTCTCGGCGAGAGCCGCGCACGCGCTGACGATCTGCTCGCAATTGTCGAGAATCAGGAGCAGCCGTTTGCCGCGAAGAAAACCGGCCAGCGTATCAAACATCGTTTGACCAGACTGCTCGCGCAGCCGGAGCGCTGCCGCTACTGCACTGGGGAGAAGATCCGGCTCCAGAACGGTGGCCACGTCGACGAACCAGACGCCGTTGGTGAAGCGGTCCACAGATTCGGCGGCCGCCTGCAATGCAAGGCGTGTCTTGCCGCTTCCCCCGGATCCGGAGAGCGTCAGTAACCGCGATCGCGACAGAAGGTGTTTGACTTCGGCCATTTCGGTTTCCCGGCCGATAAAAGTCGTCAGTTGTTCCGGAAGATTGTTTGCAAAAGCGCTCAGCGAACGCAGAAGAGGAAATTCCTCGGACAGTCCGGGCTCGCTGTATTGCAAGATATGCTCCGGATGGACGAGATCCCGAAGGCGATGCTCTCCGAGGTCGGTCAGCTTCGCCGGTGCCGGCAGAGCATCACCTATCTGATCCGCAGCAATCTTCGAAAGAACGATCTGGCCGCCGTGGGCCGCTGCCAGCATTCGTGCGACTCGATTGAGCGATTGGCCGAAGTAGTCGCCGTCGCGTTCTTCGGCGGGGCCTGTATGGATGGCCATTCGTACGCGAATGACCCCATCAATTTCCTCCCATGCTTCGGCCGCAATCCTGTGCTGAGCGGCGGCGGCCGCCGAAACGGCACCGGCGGGGGTCGCAAAAACCGCACAAAACGAATCTCCGACCGTTTTGAACACCTTGCCGCCATATTCCTCGATAACAGCGTGCAAAAGGCCGTCGTGCCGGGCCAGGGCACCCCGCATCCGCTCGGGAAAACGTTCCCATAGCGTTGTACTGCCTTCTATATCTGTGAAGAGAAATGTACGGTCAAGCATCTAATAAAGCACACACGTGCATCTCATACATCGGCGGTATAGTTAAGGAGCTTTAGGAAAAATCAGGAAACGCGGGCTAAAGCCCGCGACTACATTGAAACCGGCCACTTTCCTAATGTAGTGGCGGGCTTTAGCCCGGCGTTTCGCGACTTACGTGGACGCGTCACACGGACGCTAACTCTTTGATCTTCAGCCAGGTCGGAAGGCCGGAAGGCCGTCATTGGGGGGAAAACGTTCGAAACCGGCGATCTGGTTGAGGCTGTTCTTGGTAAAGCCGAAGTCGCTGAGACTAATAGTCCCGCCGGGCTCGACGATAAATATGGCTGGGACAAATTCCAGCCCGTAGGCGGAGGAGACGGCGTACGGATGGTCGTCCAGGAGCATGTCGAACGTAATCTCGAATCGTTCGGCGAAACTGCGCGTTTCCTGGGCATCGTCCTGGGAGATGCCCCAAATCGTCCAGGATTTGTCCTTCCCGGCCTCGCTAACAATCTGTTGAATAAAGGGAAAGGTGAACTGGCTCGTCGGACAGCCCACCTTGTAGAAGGCGAGCACAACGGGGCCGCTTTTCAACGCGTCCGCCAGGCGATGGGATCGACCGTCAAGACCACTCATTGTGAAATCAGGAGCTTGGGTGCCAACGGGAAGCTGACTCATGACACTTGATTATAATAACGAAACAACGTGCTTCGGGAGGAGACATGGCGAAAATTGACGCATTTTTCAACCTGATGAACGAAACGGGTGCATCAGACTTGCACCTTGCATCGGGTTCGCAACCCATTCTGCGCGTTCGTGGTGAGATGGAGCGGGTCAAGTTCCCAGCCCTGGAAAATGATGATCTCAAGGCGATGCTCTACGAGATCGCCCCGGAATACAAAGTCAAGGTTTTCGAAGAAACCGGCGACGTCGATTTCGGTTATGAAATTCCCGGCGTAGCTCGGTATCGCGCCAATTTCTTCAATCAAAAGTACGGTGTTGCTGCCGTGTTCCGGCAGATTCCGTCCACCGTTCTTACGGCCGAGCAGCTCAACCTGCCGCCTATCATGAAAAAGTTCGCGGCTCTTCACAAAGGACTGGTACTTGTCACCGGTCCGACAGGAAGCGGCAAGTCGACGACGCTCGCGGCAATCGTCGACCATGCGAACAAGAACCGGAAGGACCACATCATTACGGTCGAGGATCCTATCGAATTCGTGCACCAGAGCCAGAGCTGCCTTGTGAACCACCGGGAAGTGGGCCTCCATACAAAATCATTCGCGGCGGCGTTGCGCGGCGCACTGCGCGAAGACCCGGACATCATCCTCGTCGGCGAAATGCGCGACCTTGAAACGATCGAGCTGGCGATTACAGCGGCGGCGACAGGTCACCTTGTGTTCGGCACCTTGCACACCCCCAGCGCGGCAAAGACGATCGACCGTGTGATCGACGTCTTTCCTGCCGGCCAGCAGAACCAGATTCGAAACACGCTTTCGGAAGCGCTGAAAGGCGTAGTAGCTCAGAATCTGTTCAAACGGGTTGATGTAAAGGGCCGCGTGGCGGCTCTCGAAATCCTGGTGGTGACGCCTGCAATTGCGAATCTGATCCGTGAAGCAAAGACCTTTCAGATTCCCGGCATGTTGCAGGTCGGAAAGAAATACGGCATGCAAACACTCGACGATGCCATCATGGATCTTCTGAACAAGAAGTGGATCAGCGCGGAAGATGCTTACAACCGCTGCATCGACAAGAACAAGTTCAGACCGCTTTTGAAGACCCCGCCGGAAGAATGGGAGTAACTCCATGACCAAAGCAGAACTGGATTACATTCTCGGAACGATGTTGGATTCGAACCGCAATGTGTCGGATCTCAACATCACGGCTGACAAGCCGTTGCAGGTCGAATCCTCGGGCGAGCTCGTACCCGTCGCGATCGAACCGCCCGTCGAGAAGCTCACACCGTTTCAGACCGAGACCATCTCCCTCAACATCATCAACCGGAATCGCCGGCTGACTGAGGACCTGCTCAAAACAGGTTCCTGCGATTGTTCATATTCTCTCGGACAGAAGGCCCGATTCCGTGTCAACATCTTCACGCAGCGCGGCCACTACACCATCATTCTGCGCAAACTTTCAACCGACATTCCAAGCGTGGACCAGCTCAACCTGCCGCCGGTCTTCCATACGATTTCCAAGGAGAAGACGGGCCTCGTTCTCGTGACGGGCGCCACCGGCAGCGGTAAGTCCACGACACTGGCAGCTCTCCTGAACGAGCTCAATGAAACGAAGTCCATTCACATCGTCACTCTCGAAGATCCTGTCGAATTCGTGCATCCGCAGAAGAAAGCGACATTCAATCAGCGCGAGATGGGCAACGACTTCAGTACATTTGCTGCCGGCCTCCGCGCCGCTCTGCGGCAGGCGCCGAAAGTGGTTCTGGTCGGCGAAATGCGCGACCGGGAGACGGTGGAAATCGGTATGTCGGCGGCGGAAACAGGCCACCTCGTCATGAGTACCCTGCATACGATCAACGCCGGCCAGACGATCAACCGTATTGTGGGTATGTTCGATCAGGCCGAGGAAAAGCAAATCCGAATCCGGCTTGCCGAGACCGTGCGATGGGTCGTCTCACAGCGACTGCTTCCCAAGATAGGCGGCGGCCGCGTGGCAGCGCTCGAAATCATGGGCAACAACCTTCGCGTAAAGGACTCGGTCGAGCATGGTGAATCCGAAGGAAAGACTTTCTACGAGATCATCGAAGCTTCGGGCTCGTTCGGTTGGAAAACATTCGATATGGCCATGATGGAACTGTTCGAACACGGAATGATCACCGAAGAGACTGCTCTGCTCTACTGCACCAATAAAGGCGTCGTCACGCGTGGCATCGACAAGATCAAGAAAACAAGAGGCGAGAAGACATCCGACGTGACCGGTCTGAGCCTCGATGTCGAATACGGGAAAAGAAAATGAGCTCTCAGGAAAAGACGGATTTCTTCGAACTCGGAGACAAGACTTCACTCATTTGCGGCGACGCCGCGACCCAGGAAGCCGCCAGGAACACTCTTCGCGAACTTGGATTCAAGTTCCATACCGCCGAGACGCCCGAGCTCGCCATCGAGCGCATGCGGTACACCAATTACGACTGCATCATCATTCATGAAAACTTCGCGGGCAGCTCCCTGCGAACCAACGCAGTCCTGACTTTCCTGGCGGCACTTCCGATGGCACAACGCCGCTACTGGTTTGTATGTCTGGTCGGCCCATCCTTCAAAACCCTGGACGCCATGCAAGCCTTCGCCCAGAGCGTTCATCTGGTGTTGAATCCCGCCGACCTGCCGAACCTGACGGCAATCCTGAAGAAAGGCCTGGCTGAGTTTGAGCTGTTGTACCGAGCTTACAAGGAATCGCTGGCGGCCATGGGGGAGAAGTAACTTCAGCGCGCCCGCTGATATTCCACCCGGTGCGTAAATTCTTTGGAGTAGATCGTCCGCTCGAACAGCGGGATGTCGATAGCGACGTTATAGTTCAGCCTGACGTTGAGAGTTTCTCCGCCCCCAGCAATCGTGATGTCCTCCCCTTTGATGGGAATTTTCAGCTCTTCCGCTTTAATAAGAATGAGAGCTCGGATTTCCTTGGTGGGCCTGTTCTCTGTTCCGGCAATCTGCACGACATACTGCACATAATCGCCGAACTTCTTGTCGTTCATTGTGGCGCGGATATAGTCGTACGAGAGGTAAAAATAGAAGATCGCAACCAGAAGCCAGAGCATCAGAACAAGGCGTTTTCTGTTGGCGCTGGAGCCGGCCGTGCTTTGAACGGTGGTGGACATTTAGGTCTTGATTCGAAAGTCGTCTTTCGGACAAACCCAGTACATACCACCTGGCATTCCCGCGGATTTGATGACGCGAGTGGCCACCATCGGGGTCGTGCACTGCGGACACGGTTTCCCCATCTGGATGGCGTCTTTGTCCTTTCCAAGGCTGGCCCGAGCAGTCTTACTGAGCTTTGCACCAGATGCCATTGAGTTATGAACCTCCTTGCATAGAAATCACCAAAATACCGAAGATCTAATGATACAAACATTGACACAAGAATTACCACCCTATGGTAGTGTCCTAATTCGGGGACAGACGTATAAATCACCTAATTAGCAAGTAAAGCAACCTTGATCGCTAATTAGGTGATTTATACGTCTGTCCCCGAATTAGGACACTACCCACCCTATGCCGACGTTACGTTCCCGTCCTCGATCTGAATTCGGCATTCGCCGGTACGCAACCCCCAACAAAGATGTGCAACACTCGACAGCAATGCCCTTGTTTCTATAAGCCTACAGCCTTCACAACTCCTCCGTTAACAGTTTTTCGAACTGCTCTGGAGTGTCGATGTCCACGAGTATTCCAGGCGCGTTTAAGGGAACTTCTATAACCCGGGTCGGGTCTTTACGTACGACGATGTTAGCGCCCTCTGTGGGGGGTAAACCAAGCACTTCGTCGAGAATGTCGGGCGCAAACAGAACGGGATGTCCCCGCCGCCCATCATATGTCGGCACAATGATGCGGCCTGGCGCCAGCCTTTCGATCAGTCTTTCCAAAGTCTCGACCTCGACCAGTGGATGATCGACCAGAAAGAGAAACGCGCCTGCGGCATCCCAGGGAAGAACCCGAATGCCCGCCTGAAAAGAAGTGATCATGCCTTGTTCGTAGGCTGGATTGAAGACCAGTTGAAAGCCTTTAACGGTGCGCTCAATTTCCTGCCGATGATGTCCGACAACAACAATGGTGTTTTCGATTGTCGAGCGGGAAATCGTGTCGAGGATGTTCTCCAGAAAGGTTCGACCGCGAAAAGGCAGGAGCGCCTTAGGCTTTCCCATCCTTTCGGATTTACCCGCAGCTAGGACTATTGCCGAAATCATTTATTGAATGTCGGGCCCACCGGCCGGCCCCTGTCGGTACACCGCCTTCGGCGGCCTCCTTGATTGGGCAACGGCCGGTTCCCCCACATCAATGTGTCAATGCGTAAACGATGAAGTTGATAGCCAGCCGATACGCGTAAGCCGAAAAATAGTTCGGATACTTCGGCTCGTCGGCCCATTCATAAGCATCGCCGAGGTCGGTGTTATGGTTAATCACCATGATAAGCCTGCCGTGCTCGTCCCAAACGCCTTTGCACTCTGCTACAAAACCGTCCTGCTCCCACGTAATTCCGCCGTTGTACACGTAGGCCAGGCTTGGGACCTGGATGATCTTGTCGATGTCGTAAAAGAGATGAAAAATCGCGTGATCTTTGGGAATATCCTTGATCTCTGCCGTTGGTAAAACCTTCCTCAGTTGCCGTTCCATGGCTTCCCATTCAAAGCTTCCCCAGAAGTCATCCAGAACCCAGAAACCTCCGCGTGCGAGATATTCACGCATTATGGCGGCGTCGTGATCTGTGAGAACCATTTGTTCCGGTTCGCTCGTATAGAGGAAAGGATACTTGAAGAGGTCCGGATCCGTGATTGCCACGGCTCTTTCATGATCGGCGATGTTCAAGTTGGTCAGCCGCTTGATACCCAGGATCAGCAGCCGATCCGACTTCGGATAATCGGTGTACCAATTCTTATAATAGCCGGCGATTCGGCCGTTATAGATCAGTCGTGTGAAAACAATCTGGTTGGTGTCTTCCTTTGGCTGGTTGATGTAGCGCGCGTCATCGTAACGGCCAAGCAGGCCCAGTTCCTCCTGCGCAAACAGGGTACCGATCGCGATCAGGAGCAGAAGCAGGAGCGAGACAAGAAGCAGGCGGCGTCTCACCAGACCTCCTGCGCTTTCGCGGGCGGGTCGAGATAGAGTTCCCTCAGCGTGTAGTAGAGCGGGATCAGGAACAGAAGCAGGAGAACGAGAGCCACAAACCTGAGAAACGCCTTTCGCCAGACCGAGTCTTGCAATCCCTCCGGTTCAAATGGTACGACCTTCTGATGGGCGTCGCAAAAATCGGTTTCCTCCCAGGTCTCACCGATACATTGGAAACCGGAGTCGTAGATGTGAACGCAACGGGCCATGGTTGCTGCTATCATAATGACAAAAAGCCAGTTCATTCAATGACGAAAACGCTAATTCGACACGCAGTGACCAGGGATTTTCAGTCTTTGCTGGAGATCGACGAAGCTAGCTTTCCGGGAGGCGTGGCCTACGACGCAGCGGAATTGGCCTACTTCATGAATCGACATGGCGCGGAAACGATCGTCGCGGAGTTGGATGGAACGATCATGGCCTTTCTGATCATGGAAGTACACCGGACCCATCGGACCGCCACCATTGTGACCCTGGACGTCCGCGAGACCCATCGCCGCACTGGCTTGGGCTCGGAACTTTTGAAAAGGTCCGAAGAGATTCTCACCGACCACGGTGTCGAGGCCTATGACCTTCAGGTGGACGTGACCAACCGCGGCGCAATCAACTTCTACAAGAAGCATGGATTCACGATGGTCCGCACCCTCCGCAATTATTATGCGAACGGCAACGATGCCTATCTGATGGTCAAGGAATTGTAAGGACAGACTTCAGGCGTTCATACGTCCTGCCTAATTCCTCGGGCAGGACCCGGGTCTCACCAGTGATCGACATGAAATTGGCATCGCCCACCCAGCGCGGAACGACGTGGAGATGGAAGTGTTCCCTAATCCCCGCGCCGGCAGCGGCTCCCAGGTTCATGCCTATGTTAAAGCCTTCGGGACGATAGAGCGTTTTCAGGGCGGCAATCGAGCGCTGGGAGAGTGCCATCATTTCCGACAACTGCTCCGGCTTCGCTTCGGCAATGGTGTCGCGATGCTCGTAAGGAGCGATCATGAGATGCCCGGAGGTGTACGGAAATAAGTTCAGAATGATGAAATTGTGCGTCGCGCGCAGGACGACGAGACGCTGCGGATCGAGGCTCCGGTCTTCACTCAGGCAAAAGACGCACGAAGACGGTTTCCTACCCGCCGACGCCAGGTAGTCGTAGCGCCACGGGCTCCAGACGAAATCCATACTACGACGGAGTGGGCGCTGCTGGCGGCGTCGTTGTCCCGGGAGCGGGAGCGGGCGCGGTTGCTCCGTCGTTGATCAGATCCTTGAGTTCCTTGCTTGGTTTGAAATAGGGGACCCGTTTGGCCGGCACTTCGACCTTTTCGCCCGTTTTGGGATTGCGCCCGACGCGGGCGTTGCGTTGTCTTACCCGAAAACTGCCGAACCCGCGGACTTCGAGCTTGTCGCCGGTCTTCAGCGCTTTGATCACGCTTTCAAACAAAGTGTCGACGATGACCTCTGAATCTTTCCGCGTGAGTTCCGTAACACGTGCCACTTCCTCAACCAGGTCTGCCTTGGTCATGATCTTTCACTCCCTCTCTTTACTTCCACACATATTGGAATCGAATTTGAGATTTCAAAGTTTGCCCGTTGAAAGGCACGAATCGCGACAGGTCTGTTGTCAACACATCCAATAATGTTACCCGCTGCCGGGTCAACCGAATCAAGCGAGGTTTTCCGGAAATGCCCGCCAGCTTAGCTGTCAGGTCCACTGCATCCTGAAAGTTGCCGATCTCATCGATCAACTTCCGCTCTTTGGCATTCCTGCCTGTAAACACGCGGCCATCGGCCATCATTCGCACTTCCTGTAATTCGAGCTTGCGGCCGGAAGCTACAGCCTCGACAAATTGTACGTACATGTCATCGATAAGACCCTGAAAATAAGTACGCTCTCGATCCGTGAGCTCCCGGGTTGGCGAGCCGGTGTCCTTGAACTCGCCGGTTTTGAAGACAACTTCCTTGACCTTTGCCCACTGGAGCAGGTCCTGGTAGTTGACCCACTCGGCGATCACGCCGATGCTGCCGACGATCGTTCCGGGATTGGCAACGATCTTGTCGGCCGCACAGGCCACGTAATAAGCGCCGGATGCTCCTGTCGAGGAGAGGTATGCGACGACCGTCTTATCCTTCTTTTCTCGCAGCCGCCGGATTTCCGCATAAAGCTCCTGCGACACGGCGACACCGCCTCCGGGCGAGTCGATGTTCAGCAGGATGGCTTTCACGGAGTTCGAATCCTCGTACCGCTTCAACTGCTCGAGGATCGGCCGCGACTGGAAGAGTTCGCCTTCGATATCTACGACCTGCAAACGATCAGAGAACCCGAAGTCCGCGCCCTCATCGTTGCGAAACGTCAGGACAACGGCCAGCAGAGTTACGGCCAGAAGCACAAAGGCTCCTCCACCAAGGAGGAGCCAGATGAGCATGCGATTTCGCATTCGTTAAGTCTACGGAATTAACGACTAATTGTTATCTTTCGCGTGGAACAAGTCCGCCAGCGTCGCGCTGCCGTCGGCGCTGTCGCGGTAGGTATCGTATTCCTTTCGCTCCGCATCCTCAGCAAGAGCCTTGTGGCTCAAACCGATCTTGCGGTCTGCCGGGCTCAGCTTGATGATCTTGAACTCGCCTTCGTCTCCCACACGGAACCGGTTCTCGACGTTTGCCCTGTCGGCTTCGTCGACTTCGGAAACGTGGCAGAGACCCTCGATGCCCTCATCCAGTTCGACGAATACTCCGAAAGGCGCATGGCGAACGATCCTGCCTTTGACAACATCGCCGACATGGTGATTCGTGAAGAACTGTTCCCAGACATCGGGCTGCAGGTGCTTGATCGACAGAGACAGACGATGATTGTCGGTGTCGATATTCATGATCATCGCCTCGACGCGCTCTCCCTTCTTCAGCACTTCCGAAGGATGCTTGATCCTCCGCGGAGAGATGTCGGACACGTGAACGAGCCCGTCAATGCCCTCTTCGACTTCGATAAAGGCGCCGAAGTCCGTGAGGTTGCGAACGCGGCCGGCGATCACGGAGCCGATGGCATAGCGTTCCGCCAGCGTCGTCCACGGATCCGGTTCCGTCTGTTTGAGGCCCAGCGATATGCGGCGATTGTCCATGTCGACATCGAGAACGAGTGCTTCGACGTCCTGACCAAGCACAAGCATTTTCGAAGGATGCTTGACGCGCTTGCTCCACGACATCTCGGAAACATGAATGAGTCCTTCGACGCCGGGCTCGAGTTCGACGAAGGCCCCGTAATCGGTCAGATTGACCACTCGTCCGGTCACGCGGGCGCCGACCGGATAAACCTGGCGCACCAGAGTCCAGGGATCCGGCGAGAGTTGCTTGAATCCAAGCGACACACGTTCTTTTTCACGGTCGTACTTGAGAACCTTTACCGTGATTTCTTCACCTACTTTGAATATTTCGGAGGGATGGTTGACGCGGCCCCAGGACAAATCCGTAACGTGCAACAATCCGTCGATGCCACCGAGATCGATAAAAACACCGTAGTCGGTAATGTTCTTCACAGTGCCCGTAACTTCGGCGTCTTCCTTCAATACCTCGAGTGTGAATGCTTTCTTCCGCGCCTGCTCGGTCTCGAGCACCAGCTTGCGGGACAGAACAATATTGCCGCGCTTGCGATTCAGCTTGATCACGCGGCATTCGATCTCTTTGCCCTTGAGGGCATCGAGGTTCTTGACCGGACGAACATCAATTTGCGAGCCGGGGAGAAATGCGCGAATACCGATGTCCACCGAGAGACCACCTTTGATCCGCTCGATGACGCGACCGCGAATAATGCTGTTTTCGTTGTAAGCCTTTTCGACTTCTTCCCAAACTTTTACTTTTTCGGCCTTCTCTTTCGAGAGGACGATGTGCCCGTCCCCGTCTTCTGTGTCTTCGAGCAATACATCGATTACATCGCCGACTTTGACGGTGAGATGGTCACCTTCCGTGAACTGCATCACAGAGATGACGCCTTCCGATTTGTAGCCGATATCAACAATGACATCCGTGTCCGTGATCTTCAGAACCGTGCCCTTCATGACTTCGCCTTCGGCGAACTTGCGGGCGCCATACTGGTCTAGAAGTTGCTCGTAGTTTGCTTCCTCCTCTCCTCCTTGTGGAATTGCAAACTGGCTGGTCGTGGGCTTCTCCTTGGCGCGCCCCGTCCCTGCCAGTTTTCCGGGTTCGTTAACCATTGTGTTTAGATCCTCCTGGGATAATTGCAAACTTGGTACGGTATCGAATTTCATGAACCAATGCAACCACTGGACTGGACTTCGCAGCAACCTACCGAGGCATATCAGGTGGGATATGAGGCACGGGATGTCCTTACGAGACAGTGGCTTATTGACGTCAATACTATAGACAATGCGGGGCCTGAAAGCAAACGGAAACTCCCGCAGGTGGTCTAACTTGCACTGGCCACTTGTCAGATGACGTATTACCCTTATAATTGGAGAGCTACTGGAGGCAACTTAATGAAGGCAAACATACATCCGAATTACGTTGAGGCGGTTGTCAAGTGCGCCTGCGGTGAGACTTTCAAGACCCGCTCGACGAAACCGGAGATCCATCTCGAGATTTGCTCGAAATGTCATCCCTTTTTCACGGGTAAGCAGAAGCTCGTCGATACCGCCGGTCGCGTCGAAAGATTCCAAAGAAAGTACAAGAAAATCACTAAATGAGCTTCAAATACTTAAAACATCTCGCACTTACGTCAACCTCATGGGCGCTCAGCTCGAGCGACGACATTCTGGTCGGCGGCCAGGCCGTCATCGAAGGCGTCATGATGCGATCGCCCAAAGGCTATTCCGTGGCCGTCCGTCGGCAAGACGGAACCGTCAGAATCATGAAAGACGCTCTGAAAACCGTCGGCGAAACGTGGCACGCCTTCAAGCTGCCTATTCTCCGCGGCGTCGGAGTGCTTGGCCAGGCCCTCGTGCTGGGCATCCGCGCGCTTCGGTTTTCGGCCGAAGAGGCGCTTGCCGAAGAAACCCACAGGAAGGAAGCCAAAGAAGTCAAGAAAGAAGAGTCTACGGTCTCTTCGTGGCTGATTGCGGGAAACCTCGTTGTGGCTCTCGGAATCAATATTCTTCTTTTCGTTGCTCTCCCCCTGTTCCTCACGCGGCTGCTTCAAAACGAGATCGGATTTCAAAGCTCGATCCTGTTCAACGGTATCGACGGTCTGATCCGTGTCGCTGTATTCGTCTTGTTCCTTTACTCAGTGTCGTGGATGAAAGATATGAATCGTGTCTTCCAGTATCACGGCGCGGAGCACAAGACGGTTTACAACTTCGAAGCCCGCGAGGAGCTGAATGTCGACAACGCCAGAAGATTCTCGACGCTTCACCCGCGCTGCGGAACCAGCTTCCTGCTCGTCGTGATGGTCGTCAGCATTCTGGTCTTTTCCGTTGTGCGCTTCGATGGTTTCACGGCAAAGCTTCTGTCGCGCATCGTTCTTCTTCCACTGGTCGCCGGAATCTCGTATGAGATCATCCGATATTCCGCAAAGCATCCGCGCAGCCTGCTGCGGATTGTGACTTTCCCGGGATTGCTGCTCCAGAAGATCACGACGAAACCACCGGACGATACGCAACTCGACATCGCGATCGTAGCGCTCCGCGAAGCCTTGACGTTATGAGTGCCACCGCCAATCTGCTTCTCGACAAACTTCGAACCGTCGAAGCCCGGTACGAGGAGCTGAACGAGTTGCTGGCCAGTCCGGAAACAGTTTCGGACAACAAGAAATATCAGAAGACCGCCAAGGCTCACGCCGATCTCGGAGAGATCGTCGCAAAATTCCGCGAGTACAAGGATCTCGAGCGCGGGATCGGCGAAACGCAGGCGATGCTCCGGGAAGAAAGCGATGCAGACCTGAAGAAAATGGCCGAAGAGGAACTGGCCAGCCTCCAGCAGCGGCTGGACCGATGCGAAGACGACCTCAAGCTGCTGCTCCTCCCGAAGGATCCCAACGACGAGCGAAACGTCATCCTTGAAGTCCGCGCCGGCGCCGGTGGCGATGAGGCCGGTTTATTCGTGTCCGATGTCTTCCGCATGTACTCCCGATACGCCGAATCCCAGCGTTGGAAAGTGGAAATACTTTCTTCGAATCCAACAGGCATCGGAGGGTTCAAGGAAATGATCGCGATGATCGAAGGCAAGGGCGTTTACAGCCGGCTGAAATACGAAAGCGGCGTCCATCGCGTGCAGCGTGTACCGGCAACCGAGGCCAGCGGACGAATTCACACGTCGACCATCACTGTTGCGGTCCTGCCTGAAGTGGAGGACGTTGAAGTCGATATCAACGAGAAGGACCTGCGGATCGACACATTCTGCTCGTCGGGCCCGGGAGGGCAGTCCGTCAACACGACATACTCTGCCGTTCGCATTACCCACATTCCGACGGGACTGGTCGTCTCGTGCCAGGATGAAAAATCGCAGATCAAGAACCGAGCGAAGGCGTTGAAAGTTCTCCGGTCGCGTTTGTACGAAATCGAACAGGAGAAACAGCAGAAGGCCCTGGCAGACGAGCGGCGGTCGATGGTGGGAACCGGCGATCGCAGCGAGAAAATCCGCACCTACAACGTTCCTCAGAATCGCGTCAGTGATCATCGAATCGGCCTGACTCTCCACCGGCTCGATGCCATCATGAACGGGGATCTTGCCGAAATCATCGACTCGCTGACTGCACACTTCCAGGCCGAACGACTGAAAAAAGAACTCGTGGCGTGACCATTCGCGAAGCGCTTCGAAACGCGGCCGAGCGTCTCGAGCTTCATCGAATTTCGAACGCGAGACTGACGGCCGAGGCTCTGCTGGCACACTGCCTTTCGGTCGAACGCGAATATCTTTACTCCCACGACGATCGCGCCCTTCGCGAGGAAGAATCCCAGTGCCTCGAAAACGCCATTTGCGAACGCATGTCCGGCGTTCCCCTTCAATACATCGTCGGCCGCCAGGAGTTCTATGGCCGCTACTTCCGTGTCGGCCCGGCAGTCCTGATTCCCCGCCCGGAGACCGAATACATCATCGATTCCGTTCTGGAGATCCGCCCTTCCCGATGCCGGATCCTGGACGTGGGAACCGGCTCCGGCTGCATTGCCGTGACTTTGGGGCTGGAGATCGCAGGCTCTGAGGTCTTTGCCAGCGATGTTTCGGAACAGGCTGTCCGCATGGCTCGGGAGAATGCCCTGGCTCTTGGAGCGAATGTCGGCTTCGTATGCATGGATGTGATGGATGGCGTTTCGGGGCGGTTTGATTTCATTGTCAGCAATCCGCCGTATGTCCGGCCCGGCGACATCAGCCGCCTCCAGCGGGAGGTGCGGGAACACGAGCCGCAGGTGGCGTTGTTTTCACCGGAAGATGAATTGGGAATTTATCGTCGGCTTGTTGAGGGTGCAAACGACCTGCTGAGGCCGGGCGGGTACCTCATTATGGAAATCGGGTTCGGGATGGAGGAGAAGGTTCTGGGTCTATTTACGACAGGTTGGGAAAAGCTGCCTACAAAGGCCGACCTTCAGGGAATTCCGCGCACGGTGATCGGAAGAAAAATCTGATTTATTGAACGCGGGCAAAGCCCACGGCTACGTGCATGCCCGAACGTTGCGGCCACTTCGTAGCCGTGGGCTTTATGCCCGCGTTCAAGCTTCCGATTAATTCACAGCCTTCGCTAAAACCGTCCCCTTCGGATCGAGGACCACCCGGGCCGGCCTGGTCTTCACATTGAACCGGAAGGTTCCATCCTCATCGCCTATCACCACGCGGCCGAGAAAATCGTTGTCGGCATAGACCGGCACCGACATGATGAAGTGGTTCGCCACTTCGGATTGCTTGATCGTTCCCTGGACGACAAATCCGCTTTGCGCTGGCATCACCTGGTAATCGAGCGTGTATGTCGGAATGCCCGTACCGAAAACCCACTCGTCGAAGAACCAATCCAGCTTCTTGTCCTCGCGCACGTCCATCGAACTTGTCATGTATTTTTCCGCTATCCGCTTTAAGTCCCAGGTTGACGCCAGCTTTCCCCGATAGGCTTCCAAAAACTCCCGTACCATTTTTAGAAATCCTGCGTCGGGATTGGGGGCCCCATCCTCGCGCATCAACATGCGAAGCATATGGACCACCCAGGTGCCCTTGTTGGGCAGCGTCTGCGTATAGCCATCCGGCGTGACGGTGCTGGCAAGACGATGTCCCAGCCAGATCGACCCGTCAGCGCCCTGCTCGAGGAGACGTGCGCGAGCCTCGTCGAGAATTTCCCGGAATCGCGTCGCATCGGGATATTTGTTTTCCATGTACATCGCGCCGGCATAGTGCGCGAAGCCTTCCGCGATCCACTGATCGCGATAGCTGCTCCACCCAACCTGGTTGCCGAACCATTGATGCGCCAGCTCGTGCGTCCGTGCCAGCTCGGTGACCAGAAACTGCGATTCGGATTGTAGTCCGACCAGCGCCGGCCAGGTCTGCGGGTAACTGAGCGGGAAAGGCGATACGGTGAGACGGCTGTACGGATATGGACCGAAAAGGCCGGAGAAATAGTTGATCGTGGCACGCAGATCTTTCAGCAGATTTTCGGCGCCCACGTCGCTATTCACACAAACGTAGATGGGCAGAGGTGGTGCCTCGTCTGCAACGATCTTGAAGTCGCCCAGGTTGAATCCCGCGATCGGGAACTCGCCGTCACTCTTCCAGGTCGAATGCCGGCGCCCGGCCTCGTCCCACTCCCGCAATTCGCTTCCCGTCGCAACCAACGTGTAAGCAGCGGGGTAATGAAATGTCAGGTTGAACGTCGCACCGTCCTGGTTTCCCGGGCTCGGATACCAGGGCCCGCGGTCGCCGACATAGAACATGCTGGATCCGCGTTTTGCGATGGCCTCACCTGAGTAAGCTAGCCGCAACGTAATTTCCTGTCCAGGCTCGGTGGCGCGCTGCAGAATGACGGTCAACGTGTTTTCGTCATGTTGATAGAACGGCACCGGATCGCCCGAATCGAGCGTGACAGACGAGACTCGAAGGAAACGCGAAATGTCGAAACTCAGGACTCTCGCGCCGGCGCGGACTGCTTTGAGCCGCATTGTCGCCCGGGCGTCCAGCTGCACATCCGAGATCGTGGCATCGATGTCGTAGCTCAGAACATCGATCGCGGACTTGTTCTCATGAGCGACCGCTTCCGGATTCCGCACCTCGCTGCGCCGGTTGAAGCTGGCCCAGAGATCGGCAACCGAACCGAGCCCTGAATCGTGAAACTTCACGATCGCTACTTCCTCGACGAGCCGTGGATCGTATAGGACTTCGAACCAGCCGGTCTTCTCACCGCGGAGGTCACTCAAAAACAAGGGCTCGCTCGAGGGCTCGAGAAAATCCGCAAGGATGCGGTACTTCATCACGTCGGATCGGTCGCGAACGATTTGTTCCCATGGCAGGAACTGCGCAGCTTCTTCTTCGGAAACGTCTTCCGCAGCGTGTTGCGCATATTCCTTCATGATCTCTTCATACGTGCCGTCGGTAAACCGAAAGAATGCAGCTTGAAAAGGCTCGTTCAGGACGGGTGAGCCGGTGAACTTGAAGACCTGCTGCTTCTCGACCGCATCGGGCGGGATGGCGACGACTTCCCCGCTTCCGATGAAAACCGCTCCGGTGACTTTTCCCATGATCGGCTCAAGAAAGGCGATCGTTCCGCGGTTCAATGCGATCGAGAGTGCGTCGCGGCGAAGCGTGATGTCGCGAATGTTATAGGTTTGCTTCTTATCGAGATGGATGTTGGAAAGCTGAGCGAGGATTTCTCCGGATCCAGCCGGCGGAGAGTTCTGGGTACCGGCTGCAAGCGTTGCGATCAGCAAGCCGATAGACAATCGCATAGTCCGGCATTCTACATGACCTGGCTAGGAAATGTTCGCCCGATACCACTCGATGGTACGGCGCAGCCCTTCCTCGAAACTGATCTGCGGTTTGTAACCCAGTTTTTCCTGCGCTTTTGTGATGTCCGCCTGGGAGTGCTTGATGTCGCCGGCGCGCGGCTCAGCATAGATCGGCGCGATGTCCTTGCCGATAATTGTGTTGACCTGCTGGAGCATCGAGTTAACCGTAATTCGGTCGCCACAGGCGATATTGAACACTTCACCTGCAACGCCGGGTGTAGTGCATGCGAGCAGATTGGCCTCAACTACATTCTGCACGTAGGTGAAGTCACGGGATTGAAGACCGTCCCCGTAGATCTTGGGCTGGCGGCCCTCGAGCACAGCAGGAATGAAAAGCGCGAGCACACCACTATACTGCGACGTCCGATCCTGCCGCGGGCCGAACACGTTGAAATAGCGTAGCGATACGGTTTCAAGACCGTAAGCCCTGGTGAAAACCTGGGCGTACATCTCGCCGAACAACTTCTGAGCTCCGTAGGGCGACAACGGTTTCGGGATCATTCCTTCGTGTTTCGGCAACGTGGGACTGTCGCCGTACAACGAGGACGACGACGCATAGACGACGCGGCGGACGCGGGCATCCCGGGCTGCCAACAATAATTGAAGAGTGCCGTCCACGTTGGCGTGATGGGACCGCACCGGGTCGATGACGGATTTCGGAACGGATGGGATTGCAGCCTGATGGATCACGTAATCTGCGCCCTGAAGTATCGCAGTCAGGCCCGGGGCGGAGGAAAGATCCGCCTCGATGACCTCCACTGTGCCGGCGAATAGTTCGACGTTTCCGCGTTTGCCAGTAGAGAAGTTGTCGATCACCTTGACGGTCTGCTTTCGCCGGACCAGCTCCTCGACAATGTGAGATCCGATAAAACCGCCACCACCTGTCACCACGTAAACCGCCATCTAACCGGACCTCCACGCTTCTTGCAGCATATTGACTGCAGGTGATTTTGATCGGCAGGCAGACTATAAGCCGAATTCTGTACCCGGGTCGTAAATCTCGCAACCCGGGCGGCGATCATTCATCTAGGTCTCAGGTTTCCCCGAAACTCAAGCGGCCTACCCGGAAACTGAACGGGCCGTTCAACGTTTCCCTATTTGGCCTTGCTCCGTGTGGGGTTTACCAAGCCGATCCGTCTCCGGACCGCTGGTGCGCTCTTACCGCACCTTTTCACCCTTACCGGAATTTCGTTTCCAAAATTCCGGCGGTATGTTTTCTGTGGCACTTTCCATCCCTTACGGGTCCTCGCGCTACGAGGCACATTGCCCTGCGGAGTTCGGACTTTCCTCTCCCGGCCGAAACCGGCAGCGATCACCCGTCTGCCCGCCATCCTTATGATTTTATGCTCTGGAGCAAATTCTGCAATTCTTCTGGCAAAGGGGAGTGGAATTTCAGAGGCACGTGGGTGGAAGGGTGGTTAAAGCCCAATGCGGCAGCGTGCAGAAAATATCGATTCAGCTCACCATGCTTCTTGACAAACTGGTTGTATTGGCGTTCGCCGTATACATCGTCACCGACCACCGGATGTCCGATAGCGCTCAAGTGTACTCGGATCTGGTGTGTGCGCCCCGTTTTGATTTTCAGCTCGAGCAGCGAGAATCCACGAAATTGTTCCACTACTCGATATTCGGTGTACGCCGAACGCCCCTTTTCGGTGGCCGCCACCATCTTCGTACGAATCGATGGGTGGCGCCCGATGGACAGTTCGATCGTTCCAGAGTCGAGACGTGGTCGTCCATGGACCAATGCCAGGTAACTTTTTTGGATCTGGCGATCCTGAAAAGCTTGACTGAGCCTGGCATGGGCGACGTTATTCTTCGCCACAACGATTAGCCCGGATGTCCACTTGTCCAGGCGATGGACAATACCGGGCCGGTTCTTCCCACCCATATCCGATAGATTTTGAAAGTGAAACAGCAATCCGTGAACAAGGGTCCCGCCGCCCGTTCCGGAGCCCGGATGAACCACGACCCCGGCCGGCTTTTCGACAACCGCCAAATCTTCATCCTCAAAATAGATTTGGAGCGGGAGTTGCTTGGGGGTGAGAGGAGCCGGTTCGAGGGCACCGAGATCGATTTCGATCGTTTCTCCACCTCGAATCTTGTATCCGGCTTTGTCGTGGCGTCCTTCGATGAGGACGGCGCCTGAACGGTTGAGCAGCTGAATTTGCGACCGTGTGAGGTTTTCCAGGTGCCGGGCCAGAAAGAGGTCCAGACGGAGCCCCCGGTCGTCAGGTCCGGGCTGGAGTTTCATTTCGGATGATCTCGATGGCCAGGAGCACAACGCCTATCGAAATGGCGGAATCGGCCACGTTGAACGACGGCCAGTGGTGGCTGCCGACATAGAATTCCAGAAAGTCCACCACGTAGCCATAGGCGAGCCGGTCATAGAGATTTCCCAGGGCCCCGCCGAGAATCAGGGCCAGCGCCACTTGCAGAAGGCGGTTACGAGCTGGGCTTCGGACGCTGTAAACGGTGACCACGACTGCGGCTAATGCTGTGAATGCGGAGAGCAATATGGACTTGGCAGGCAGGCTGACCAGATCGAAAATTCCGAAGGCCACGCCCGTATTTCGAACATACGTTATGTCGAAAAAGCCGTCTATAACCGTGACCGAGTCGTTGAGACCGAACCGGGCCTGTACGAGAGCCTTGGTCCAGCGGTCCAACACCAGGATCACCGCTACCAGCAGAATGTACGGCAAGCGCCCTTGCAGTTTCGATGGCATGAAGGCAAAGTATAGCATCCGTGGAAGAAAGAGCCGTTTTCGGGTGGTGGGGAAATATGGTATTCTCAACGTGCATTTTTCCAACCGAGGTCTAGATAAAACGGGATTATGAAACCAAACGAAAACAACGATCCGCGGTTTGGCATTCTCAAGACGGGGACGATTGTTTCGGACGCACCGTCTTGGTTTGACTCGCTGCTCAGCCAGATACGAGAACTCCGGGAAGAGCGAAAACATCCCCCCACCCCCGTCGAAATAACAGCCGAAAGGGATCCGAGCGCGTTAAACAATCTCATCGAAATGCCCTCGCCGTTGATTTCCCTGTTTTCCGACGTCCGGGAGGCTATCCGCGACACGTTCCACCCTCGAACAATTGAGACCTCTGTTACGCCTGTCGAAGTCGAAGAGATCTGGTCGAAGCCCGAGACGGGCCTTCCACGGTTACTCTCCGTGCTTGTCCACGTGGGAATCGTGGCACTGGCGGTTGTTGGCCTGCCATGGATCACCGGACCTCGGAAATTGCCGGCGGTGAACGAAACTGCCGTGATGGTTTACACGCCGACGAACCTGGTGCTGAATCTTCCTCCGAAGGACGATAGCTCCGGTGGCGGCGGTGGCGGCGGCAAGCGGCAGCCTGCACCACCCTCGCTGGGCCGTTTACCTCGGGCCGCGGACAAACAGTTCGTTCCGCCCGATCCGGAACCACCAAAGAATCCCGATCCGACATTGATCGTTGAGCCGACCGTAGTCGCTCCTCAACTGGCACAACTGCCAACCGTGAGCCTGCTACCCCTTGGCGATCCGCTGGGCGTTCCCGGTCCTCCATCCTCAGGACCTGGTGTTGGCGGGGGAATTGGAACAGGCCAGGGACGTGGCGTGGGCGAAGGCAAGGGCCCTGGTGTTGGTCCGGGTGAAGGTGGCGGCTTTGGCGGCGGCACGTTCCGCGTTGGCGGTGGAGTCTCTGCACCTACGGTTGTCAGCCGGGTCGAGCCTCAATATTCGGAAGAAGCGCGCAAGGCACGTTATCAGGGAACTGTCGTTCTGGAAGCGATCGTTCGGAAAGACGGCACGTGCGACATTCTTCGCGTCGTGCGCAGCCTCGGATTCGGCCTCGATGAAAACGCCATGCTGGCGCTCAAACAGTGGCGATTCAAACCTGGCATGAGGAATGGCGTGGCGGTCGATGTCTCGCTGAACATCGAAGTCAATTTCAACTTGAGATAACCACAAAAGCACAAAGACACAAAGGCCGCCGGGACAGCGCCGGCGGCCTTTGTGTCTTTGTGCTTTTGTGGTTATGGTATGTTGGATTTGGAGGTGGTCCCGTGAAGGAGACGGTTATCATCAGTGCCGTCCGCACACCCATCGGTAAGTTCCAGGGCGCGCTGAAATCGATGAGCGCCCCGCAACTCGGGGCGCTGGTGGTCAAGGCTGCCGTGGAGCGCGCCGGTCTCACACCTCAGCAGATCGATGAAGTCATCATGGGCAACGTCGTCTCTGCAGGCCTCGGACAGAATCCAGCGCGGCAGGCCGCCCTCCGCGGAGGCCTGCTGCCTGATGTTGCGGCGATGACCATCAACAAGGTCTGCGGGTCAGGGCTGAAGGCGGTCGCGCTTGCCGCACAAGCGGTCCAGGTCGGCGACTCGGACATCGTCGTCGCCGGCGGCATGGAAAGCATGAGCAATGCACCCTATCTCCTGCCGAACGCGCGCGAAGGATACCGGCTCGGAAACGGCACCATCGTCGACTCGATGATTCACGATGGTCTCTGGGACGCGTACGAAAACTACCACATGGGAAACACCGGCGAGAACGTTGCAGAGAAATATCGAGTCTCGCGCGAACGCCAGGACGAATTCGCGCTCAGCAGTCACCGCAAAGCCGTGGCTGCAATCAAAGCCGGAAAGTTTCGCGACGAAATTCTTCCGGTCCCCATTCCCCAGCGAAAAGGCGATCCCCTTGTTTTCGATACCGACGAATCGCCGCGGCCCGATGCATCGATCGAAGCACTACGCGCTCTGAAACCCGCCTTCAAGAAGGATGGAACCGTCACGGCCGGCAACGCCCCCGGCGTGAACGATGGTGCGGCGGCGCTCGTTGTGACTTCAGCGGATCGCGCAGCAGCGTTGAAGACGACGCCGATCGCAAGAATTATCGGCAACGCTGTGAGTGGCATCGAGCCGGCAATGGTGATGATGGCGCCCGTCAAGGCGGTCCGTAAACTCGTTGAGAAAATCGGCTGGAGGCTGGCGGATGTCGATCTCTTCGAACTGAATGAAGCATTTTCGGTCCAGGCCCTGGCGGTGATCGAGCAACTCGAGTTGAACCCCGAAAGAGTCAACGTAAATGGTGGTGCAGTTGCACTCGGACATCCGATCGGGGCCAGCGGCGCCCGGATTCTGGTGACGCTTCTTTATGAAATGCAGCGGCGCAAGGCCAGACGCGGAATTGCGGCGCTGTGCCTTGGCGGCGGGAATGCCGTTGCACTGGCTGTCGAACGTTGAAGAACGTTGAAGAAGGTCGTGAAATGGCCGCAATTCAAACCGTTGGTGTCGTCGGCGGAGGGACGATGGGCAACGGTATTGCGCACGTCGCGGCACGTTCCGGGCTGAAGGTCATCCTTAACGACATCGAGCAACAGTTTCTCGACCGTGCGCTTGCGACCATCGAGAAAAATCTCGACCGGGAAGTCGCGAAAAACAAGATTAACAAAGACGACAAAGTCGCGGTTTTGGCGCGAATCGTCCCGACGACGAAGAACTCGCGACTGGCCGAAGCGGACTTTGTGATCGAAGCTGTGGCGGAAGACGTCGAACTCAAGCTGAAGGTCTTCCGGGCAATGGATGAAATTGTGCGTCCCGGTGCAATACTGGCTTCGAATACATCCTCGATCTCGATCACGAAGATCGCGTCGGGGACGAAGCGGCCGGACAAAGTCATCGGCATGCATTTCATGAATCCGGTGCCCGTCATGGCGCTGGTGGAGATCGTGCGGGGTCACGTCACGTCGAACGAAACATACGAAACGACAAGACAGCTTGCGGAATCGCTGGGAAAAACCCCGGTCGAGGTGAACGATTATCCTGGATTCGTGTCCAATAGAGTCCTGATGCCGATGATCAATGAAGCCGTTTTTTGCGTCATGGAGGGCGTCGCTAGTGCGGAGGCGATCGATTCGGTCATGAAGCTCGGCATGAACCATCCCATTGGGCCCCTGGCGCTCGCCGACCTGATCGGATTGGACGTGTGCCTCGATATCATGGAGGTTCTGCATACCGGTCTGGGCGATTCGAAATACCGCCCTTGCCCGCTGCTCCGTAAGATGGTAGATGCTGGTGACTTGGGACGTAAGTCAGGCCGCGGGTTTTACAAGTATTGACCCGCGGGCTAAAGCCCGCGGCCTATATGGACCCGATTTGTCCGCGAGAGCAGGAAGCTTATGGTTATGATCCATTGTCAGAACTGCACAACACGAAACTCTTTGAACCGGGAGTTCTGCTGGAAATGCGGCACCAAGCTGCTGGTTGCTTCGGGTGCGGTGCCGTTTGATCCCGCGATGCCGTTCATGGAGGAACATGTCCTGGAAAGGATCAGCGCTCTCGAGTACTCCATCAATACGTTAACCAAACGGGTCGACTCATTGATGGAGACCATCGAGCGCGTTGCAGCGAGTAATTTCATCGATCACACAATGATCGAAACGCTGACGGATTCGCTGGAATCCGCGGGTATCAACCTCGCGAACCTCGAAGCCGAGTGGAGAAAACGCATCGATTCACGCATCCTCGAAACGGAGGAAGTCGATCGCCTCGGCGGCCGAATGCAGCGGATCATGGATAACTACCGGGGATCGGACCGGAAACAGTTTGGGCTGTGGATTGAGAAATCGTATGACTTGCTCGTCGCGGACAGGGCGACCGAAAGTCTGCACTTCCTGAAATCGGCTTTCGATCACGATTCGGTGAATTTCGAACTCGGGCTGTTACTTGCCGAGGTCTACTTCCAGTCCCGGGAATACACCAGCGCGAAGGAATGCCTCACGCAGGTTCTCGGGGCCAGGCCGGATAACTTCGAGGCTACGCTGTTAATGGGCCTCATCCAGCAGCGCAAAGGAAATCTGCGCGATGCCCAGGCGAAGCTGGAGATGGCCGTGGATCTCAAGAAAGATTCCGCGGCTGCACACGCAACGCTGGGATCGCTGCTGGCTGAAGTGGGAAACCTGCAGCAAGCGCTCAAACATCTGACAACCGCACTCAAATTGAAGCCGAGCGCGCCCGTGCATTTCTTGATGGGCGCGGTTTATTACGGCACCGGACAACACAAACGTGCCATCCAGCATCTGAAACAGGCCACCGCATTGGATCCCGATTTCGGCGAAGCCCACTACCAGCTCGGCCTGCTATGCCTGGAAATGAACTGGCTCCGAAAAGCCCAGGAATGTTTCAAGACGGCTCAAGCCCTGAATCCGAAGGAAACACGCTACCGCAAACGCGTCCGTAGCTTTTCCGAGGACGCGACCGGCCCTGACCAACTCAACGGACTCGTCCGCGAAGAACTCCGGCTCGTGAAGTGCCTGGTTTCTTTGAAGCGGGCGAAATAGCTTAAAGGTGTGGGGGTACCGGCCAATGCCCATCAATGAGGCCACCGAAGGCGGTGTACCAACTACGGCTGGCCGGTGGGCCCCACGCTAAATAAAGGAACAACCTATGGCAGAGGAAAGAACTGAAAAAAGCAGGGCTCTTGATCTGGCTGTGTCGCAAATCGAAAAGCAGTTCGGCAAGGGTTCCATCATGCGTCTGGGCGGCATCGACAGCACTGCCGCTCTGGACGCGATTTCATCAGGCTCGCTCTCGCTGGATTTGGCGCTCGGCGTCGGGGGCTATCCGCGCGGGCGCGTTATCGAAGTGTTCGGACCGGAGTCGAGCGGTAAGACGACCCTGACTCTACATGCCATCGCCGAAGCTCAACGGCTCGGCGGCACGGCAGCATTCGTGGATGCGGAGCACGCGCTGGATGCGAACTACGCGCGCAAGCTCGGCGTCGATGTCGAAAACCTGCTCGTATCGCAGCCTGACAGCGGCGAGCAGGCCCTGGAAATTGCGGAAGTCCTGATTCGAAGCGGCGCGATCGACATTGTTGTCATCGACTCGGTCGCGGCACTCGTCCCCCGGGCCGAGCTCGAAGGCGAAATGGGCGAGGCACAAATGGGACTTCAGGCGAGATTGATGTCACAGGCGCTGCGCAAGCTCACCGGCATCGTTTCGAAATCCAAAACCTGCCTGATCTTCATCAACCAGATACGCGAGAAGATCGGCGTCATGTTTGGCAATCCCGAAACCACCACCGGAGGGCGCGCCCTGAAGTTCTACGCTTCCGTCCGCGTGGATGTGCGGCGCATCGCTTCCATCAAAGATGGCGATGCCGTCACCGGAAGCCGCACCAAGGCAAAAATCGTCAAGAACAAGGTTGCTCCGCCGTTCCGTGAAGCCGAATTCGACATCATGTACGGCGAAGGTATTTCGAAGGAAGGCGATCTGCTCGACCTTGCCGTCGATAAAAGCATCGTTGAAAAGAGCGGCGCATGGTTCTCGTTCCAGGGTGAACGCCTCGGCCAGGGCCGCGAAAACGCTCGCCAGTTCCTGAAGGACAACCACGATTATCGCGGCCGCGTTGAGCTTGCTCTCCGCGAAATCATGGGTCTTTCGATTCCTACCGTTCCTCCGGCCACAAGCGCCGCAGCCGCAGCCGACAACGGCCAGAAGCGGAGATAATGAAACGCGGGCTAAAGCCTGCGACTACATTGGGGAACACGGTTCCCCATTGGGAAATCACGTCGTCCCCCAATGTAGTCGCGGGCTTTAGCCCGCGTTCTTTCGTGCTACATTAGCTAGATGTTCAAGCAGCTGTCGGACAAGCTGAGCCTTCCGGCTCTCGAAGACGAAGTCCTCGGCTACTGGAAGAAAAACGATCTCTTCAAAAAGAGCATCGAGGCTCGCAAAAACGCGCCGGACTACACCTTCTACGAAGGTCCCCCCACCGCCAACGGCAAACCCGGCATCCATCACGTTTTCGCCCGCACGATCAAAGACCTGGTATGCCGCTATCAGACTATGCGCGGCTTCCAGGTGCATCGAAAAGCGGGGTGGGACACGCATGGCTTACCCGTCGAAATCGAGGTCGAGAAGCGGCTTGGACTCAAGCACAAGGGCGAGATCGAAACGTTCGGCGTCGCAAAGTTCAACGCGGAATGCCGGAGGTCCGTTTTCGAATACAAGGGAATGTGGGAAGACCTGACGTGGCGGATGGGCTACTGGATCGACATGGAGCATCCGTACATCACCTGCGAGAACAATTATATCGAGTCCGTCTGGTGGGCCCTCGACCGTTACTTCAAGGAAGGACTGATCTACCAGGGCTTCAAGGTTCAGCTCTACTGTCCGCGCTGCGGTACGCCGCTCTCCTCGCACGAGGTCTCGCTTGGCTACCGCGAGGTTCAGGATCCGTCGATCTACCTCAAGGCCAGGATCAAGGGCGAAGACAACACGTACTTTCTCGTGTGGACGACGACACCGTGGACTCTAATTTCCAACGTCGCGCTTGCGGTGGGCCCTGACGTCGAATACGTCAAGGTTCGTTTTAAAGACGATCTCCTGATTCTTGCGAAGGATCGTCTGTCTGTGATGCCTGAAGGCACGGAAGTCGTCCAGAGCATGCGCGGAAGCGATCTGGTCGGCAAGGAATACGAGCGATGGTTCAGCTTTTTTCCTGTCGACAAAAAGGCCTGGTACGTCATCGGCGCCGACTTTGTCACGACGACGGATGGTTCCGGCATCGTCCATATGGCGCCTGCCTACGGCGAAGACGATTACCAGGCTTCGAAGAAGTACGACCTGCCGATGATTCAGGCGCTCGATGCCCGCGGCCAGTTTGTCGAAGCTGCCGGACCTTATGCCGGCAAATTCTTCAAAGTCGCGGATCCGGAGATCACTGCCGACCTGAAGTCGCGCAGCCTGCTCTTCAAGAAGGAAACCTATACGCACAGCTATCCGCATTGCTGGCGATGCGACACGCCGCTGCTCTATTACGCCCGGAAGTCCTGGTATATCCGCACGACGGACTACGCCCGCGACATGATCGCCTACAACAAGCAGATCCACTGGTATCCGCCGGAAACCGGCGAGGGCCGTTTCGGAAACTGGCTGGAAGAGAACAAGGATTGGGCGATCTCGCGCGATCGCTATTGGGGCACGCCGATTCCGATCTGGGTTTGCGGGAAGTGTGAAGAGAAACGGTCTGTTGGGAGCGTCGAGGAATTGCGGCGTGAGGGAGCCGCTCTGCCCGAACCGCTGGACCTTCATAAGCCGTACATCGACAACGTGGTCCTGAAATGCAAATGCGGCGGTGAAATGCGGCGCATTCCCGAGCTCGTGGACGTGTGGTTCGACTCCGGCGCCATGCCGTTTGCGCAGTGGCACTATCCGTTCGAGAACCAGGACACGTTCAAGCAATCCTTTCCCGCCGACTTCATCTCCGAGGCGGTGGATCAGACTCGCGGCTGGTTCTACACGCTGCATGCAATCAGCTCGTTCCTGTTCAAGCAGCCATGCTTCAGGAACGTCATCTGCAGCGATCTGGTGCTGGACAAGAACGGCCAGAAAATGTCGAAAACCCGTGGCAATACGGTCGATCCATTCGAAGTGATCGGCAGGTACGGGGCCGACAGCGTGCGCTGGTTCCTGATCGCCAGCAGCCCGACATGGAAACCCAAGCTCTTCGACGTGGACAACATTGCCGAAGTGCAGCGGAAGTTCTTCGGAACGCTGCTGAACACGTACGCGTTCTTCGTCCTGTACGCAAATGTCGATGGATTCAAGCATACCGAACCCGACATCCCGGTGTCCGAGCGTCCGGACATCGATCAATGGATTCTGTCGCTGCTCAATACGACCGCTGTCGCCTACGTCGAAGCGATGGACTCGTACGACCCGACTCGAGCCGCGCGCCTGGTGAGCAATTTCACGATCGAGCAGCTTTCGAACTGGTATGTCCGCCGTAACCGCCGCCGCTTCTGGAAGAGCGAGCCCGGAAAGGATAAGACCGCCGCCTATCAAACGCTGTTCGAGTGCCTGGTTGCGATCACAAAGATGACGGCGCCAATCGCGCCCTTCATGGCGGACGAGATCTATCGGTCGCTGATCAGCGAAACGCGCAGGGAGCCGTTCGAGTCCGTACACATTGCCCCGATGATCGAAGCCAGAAAGGAATTGATCAATCCCGAACTGGAAAGCCGCATGGACGTGGCACAGCGCGTTGTAGGGCTGGTCCGCTCCATGCGCACGAAAACCAGCCTCAAGACTCGCCAGCCGCTCTTTCGCATCGCGATTCCCGCTTCCCCGGACACTCGCCGCCTCATCGAAAAGATGAACGACGTGATTCTCGAGGAGATAAACGTCAAAGCCATCGAATTCATCGACGCGTCTTCGCCGATCGTACGAAAGACGGCTAATGCGAACTTTAAAGTCATCGGTCCCAGATTTGGCAAGCAGGTGAACGCGGTGGCAAAGCGGATAAAAGAAATGTCATCTGCGGAAGTGGTGCTGCTCGAGCAAAACGGAACGTTCTCGACTGAAGTGAACGGTACGCCCATCACAATCACGCGCGACGATGTGACCATCTCGGCTCAGAGCATCGAAGGATGGCTCGTCGAATCGGCCGACGGTCTGACGGTTGCCCTCGATACGACGCTCACAGCTGAGCTCATAAATGAGGGTCTTGCCCGCGAATTCGTAAACCGCGTCCAGAACATGCGCAAGGATGCGGGGCTCCAGGTAACCGATCGCATCCGCATCCATTTCGAAAGTTCGAATCGCGTTGCCGAGGCCATCGGGCGCATGTCCGAGTACATCAAATCCGAAACCCTCGCCACGCAGCTCACCGCAGGCCGGGACGGCGCCGAGCACTGGGAGAAGTGGGACATCGACGGCGAGTCCTGTGAGATCGGAATCTCGAAGGCGTAGGGGCCACAAGGACACAAAGAATTTTCAGCCGCGGATTACGCGAATTACGCGGATGGGCGCGCCATACAGTACTTGTATTCGTGGTCGCATGAATATATCGCGCGCCCATCTGCGTAATTCGCGTAATCCGCGGCTGAAATTCTTTATGTCTTTGCGGGGTTACCGAAAGAACACACTCCAAAACGTATCCACAAGCGCATGGGTCAGCGACGAAGCCATCAAGCTACCGGTACTCCGCCACGCCCGGCCGTAAAAAACTCCCGCGATGCCGGCCATCAGAAAATATCGATAGTTCGGAATCGGCGGTCCATTATTCAAATGCGCCGCCCCAAAGATCACCGCCGCAACGATCAAGCTGACCCTCGTATTCCCTGTCGCATGTTCGATCCAGTTCTGAATCAAGCCACGAAAAAGGAACTCCTCCGGCAACGCCGTGAACAGGAAAATCCCAGCAAACAGCGCCGGCATGGGATAAAGCTTCGAGATACTGAAACTGTAGGAAATAAATCGAATCACCAGGCCCAGCGGGATCGCAATCGCGGAGAACATCAAGAAATTCGACAATCCGGTGCGCAGGATGTTGCGGTCGGCTTCGAAACGGTATCCGATGTAGGACATCCGATCCCACACAGCAAACGCGACGACTCCTGCGTCGATCGCGAGAAGCTGCGCAAACGCGTAGTGCAAGTCCGCACCAGGGGTTGTAATCAGGATTCTGCGAACAATCCCAAGCTCCAGCGGCAGCCATATCCACAAAATAACCAGCGGCTCCAACCACAAACGGCCAGCCATGTTTCTCACCGGCCAGAAAGCGACAAACGGTACTGTCAGGTATACCGCCATCGTGATCACTGCCGTTCCTCCAGCGATGTTCATGCCGACGGCGTAGACGACATACAGCAACCACAATCCCGCAGGCACCAGCATCACCCGGGCCGGCTGCATGTCAATCCAGTGCTGCAGACGCTCCAGAACGTTCCCACTTCCCAGCATCAGCATCAACGTGAAAGCCACACCGGGACAAACAACGAACGCCGATTGCGTGAAAGAATGGGTGCTCGTCCAGAACCAGACGATGGCCGCAATCGTGACGAAAATCCCAGCGGCCGCCGCTGCCCGCGCCGAAAGCCGATACGGTTTCATTGTTTGATACTACCCCGAACCAACTTCGATCTTTACGAGACCGCCCCCGGTCCGCTATTTTTATAGGGTTCCTCGAGCCGAGGTAGCTCAGCTGGTAGAGCGCGGCCCTGAAAAGGCCGGCGTCGGCGGTTCAACTCCGTCCCTCGGCATTTTCCCTTCAATAACTTGGCATGCCAGGTCAGGTCGGCTCAAAGGCCACTTTCCGATTTTGCACTTTTTGCAACTCTTGGGCGCAGACTTCCACGTCCAGCGCGCTTCATGGATTTGCTCATCTGGCCAGTGAACATAAATGTTCTGGGTAATGGTAGGGTTGGCGTGTCCAAGCAGTTTGGAAATGGCTCCGATGTCCTTTCCTTCATTATGCAGAATCGTCGCGTGAGCATGTCTCGGTGAAGTGGTGAGTGCAATGCGGAACTTTCGCGTTCTTACAAGCAGTCTTTAATGCCTGCCGCATCTTTTTATACCGCGTTCCGTGTTGATTCAGGAACCACGGTTCATCGGGTTTCATGTTCCTTTCTTTCCGCAAGGTCTTCCTCGATGACTCGCCCTTGCCAAAAGAGGGCTTAACTAAAAACCTCGTTTCTCAGTGGGTTCTGTGAGTATTCACCAGGCTCGCAGATGACCGCCTGGCGTATTCTCCACTTCAACGTAACAGCGCATCCGACAGTTGAGGTGGACTGCGCAACAAGTCGTGGAAGCGTTGCGCATAAAGGAAGTCCTGAGCCCCAGGGTCTCCGTGGCAAAGAGCTTAGCGAGGCGGGTCATCGGATCATTCGGCGGGAGTGCTCACGCCAGAAGACTGTTGCCTCTCGGACGACCCTGCTGATCCAGTGGCAAGCTTCAATTAATCGGTGAGTTTTCGTCCGATCTGAACGGCGACCGCGACCCGAAGCGGGAGGATAGAACGGGCAATTCTCGCCTGTGCTAGAGGAATTCTGCCCTGCCATCACTTCGAGCGAATCAGCTCACAACCTCGAAAGCGATGCAGCATTGATACATGCCATTGATCGGGTGTGGGTACGCAGCGTGCAGTTTTATATGGCCGTGTGCCATATAAAATGACAGTACCACGATGCTGTAATTTCCATTTCTGAGTCTCACCCATGCCACCTGTCGGCGCACCGCGAATTTATGGAAGAAAGACAGGAACGTCTGTATGAAGAAAAGGCTGCTTTCACCCTGCGCATTACCTACTGTCGTCATCACGCTAACCGTCCTCGCTGTTTCGCTCTACTGTGTACGCTTTATTTCTGCTGCCGGTACGACGTTAGGCGATCTTGCTACGTCGATGCAGCCCGGAAGCTGGGTGGCAGTGCCTCAGACGAATATCGATTCGATTCTCGGGCACGGTACGCGTAAGGGAAACAACCTTCCCTACTCCATGAGTGGTAAATGGGATTCAGTCACTCACCGTCTGCACTTTCTCGGGGCAGATGACGGTGAACCGCACATTTATCATGTGTACTACGATGAGGCGACTAATTCGTGGGTCGATCTCGGTTTTCTCTCCGGCTTCGGATCGGCCCCAGGCATCCATGGTTACGATCAGCTGGCCCTCGATCCAGTGACCAGGCAACTGTACTTCAACCCTTACGGGGCGAATCCTCAGGGAACAAAAGTCTACCGGTATTTTCTGGCGTCAAACGGCCCCTGGAATTTCGCCAGCCAATATACGCCGTCAGGAAATGTCGCTGTGACACACGGTGTCGATTGGTTCGATGGCCCATTCAACGGAGCCGGAGTGAACGGCGTCCTGGCAATTTACAACTGTGGTGTTGCGGGCGGCGAAATCGTTATTTATGACGCAGCAGCAAACCGTTGGATCGCCGACATTACAGGATTTGGCGGAAGTTCGACTGACCATTGCTTTCTGGAACACAGCAAAGTCCACAACGTAGCGATTTTGGGCGGGGGCGACGAGAACGGACGCTCGGTCTGGCGGCTCAACGCGGATGGTACAGTCACGGCCTTGCCTGAGGCTCCTGTGGACGTCGGTATTCAGAAGGCAAACGTCGTTGCCGATCCCGTCACCGGAAACTTTCTGGTCATGGGATACGGTCAGCTGTGGGAATTGGATCCGAGAGGTCTGGGCACCTGGACACTTCAAACCGGATCCCGTACGCCTCCAAGCTCAGTCGGCAATCCCGGTAGTCCCGATTTCGATGGGATTTTCAGCGCGGCCATTTCCAATTACGGCGTTGTGGCCTACACGACCTGCCGCGGGCGCACTTGTAATATGTCTCTCTATAAGCATGCTGGGCGGACTCCAACCCCAGTGCCCTCGCCGCCATCCGAAAGGACTTCACCTGCGTTATCTATCGCTTCTCCCAATTTAGTGGCAACAGTCTCCGCGATCAGTGCACCAGGCAGAATTTTGGACATCCTGCCCGGTACTGATGTCTTTGGCGTAGCGGCCCAAAGCCTCTTGCCAGGTGACACGCTGATTGTGCATCAGGGCACTTACAACGAAACCCTTCCCATGAGTATTCAGGTGCAGGGCACGGCAGCCGCTCCGATTACCATCATGGGAGCGACAGGCGAATCCAGGCCAGTGATTACCCGGCCAACTACTGCTTTGCTTCAGAACACGATCAACATCGATGGCTTGGCTGCATATGTCACGATCCGCGGGCTTGAGATTGTCGGCAATGGCGGAAACGGGGTCAACATCGGTGGCACGGTCTCTTTCATCACTTTAGAAGACCTGGTAATCCACGATGTTAATCGGGGTATCAATTTCGGCAACAGCATGAACAATATCACCGTCCGGGGGAATCACATCTACAACACCGGTATGGGCGGCGGGACGGGCGAAGGTATGTACGTGGGTTGCAATACCGGGACTTGCATTGTCCGGGATTCTCTGATCGAACAAAACTGGATTCATGACACCCTTCCCGGAACGAGCCAGGGTGATGGCATTGAAGTAAACGTTGGCTCGTATTCGAACACCATTCGCGACAATGTCATCTACAACAGGCCTTATCCGGGAATCTTTGTCTATGGCACCGGGAGCAACCCAGTAAACATCGTCGAAGGTAACGTGGTCTGGAACGTTTTCGAAGGCATTTACGCTGTCGCTGACGCCATTGTTCGGAACAACATCGTCATGAATAGTGGCACGGGTTTGTCGTTGTACCCACACGCGCAAGTATCTCAAATGAAGAATGTCACCGCGGTCAACAACACGCTATACAACAACGACGAGGGAATCCACATGCGGTGGACTGGCGCCACCAACATGATTCTGGCGAACAACGCGGTTTACTCCCCCGGCAAGACGGCCCTCAATTTCGCTGGAAGTGTGGGCACATTTGTTGCGAACTATATAGAAGGCGCAACAGACCAGTCCCTGGATGGCACCGCGTTCATCAATGGCGGGACTTCAACCAACGCCTTTGTCAATCCGGCCAGCATGGATTTTTGGCTGAAAACAGGTTCCCCGCTGATTGGGACGGCCAATAGTACGTATGCACCAAGCCTGGACTTTAATGGTAGCAATCGCGTCTCTCCATTTGACGTCGGAGCGTATGAGACCGATGGTGCAACGACCGATCCGGGATGGCAGATAACCCCAGGGTTCAAACGTCGACGGGACACCACACCTCCCACAGTCTCTGTCACGAGTCCGACTAACGGCTCCACGGTTTCAGCCACGATCACGGTTTCGGCCACCGCTTCCGATAACGTGGGAGTCGCCGGCGTTCAATTCAAACTCGACGGCGCCAATCTGGGAGCCGAGGATACTTCCTCTCCCTATTCAACATCGTGGGACACGACCACCGCCTCCAATGGTTCGCACACGCTTACCGCCATCGCTCGTGATGCCGCAGGAAACCAGACGACCTCCGCCGCCGTCACCGTCACCGTGAGTAATACCACCCCGGACACGACGCCACCGACCGTCTCGATCAGTAGTCCCGCCAGCGGTTCCACCGTTTCCGCCACGATTACGGTTTCGGCCACCGCTTCAGATAACGTGGGCGTCGCCGGCGTTCAATTCAAGCTCGACGGTGCCAATCTGGGAGCCGAGGATACCTCCTCTCCCTATTCAACATCGTGGAACACGACCACGGCCTCAAATGGTTCGCACACGCTTACCGCCGTCGCTCGAGATAATGGGTCACACACGCTTACCGCCGTCGCCCGGGATGCCGCAGGAAACCAGAAGACCTCCACCGCCGTCACGGTCACCGTGAGTAATACTACGCCGGATACGACGCCACCGACAGTCTCGATCACGAGTCCGGCCAGCGGCGCCACGGTTTCCGCCACGATCACGGTTTCGGCCACCGCTTCCGATAACGTGGGAGTCGCCGGCGTTCAATTCAAGCTCGACGGCGCCAATCTGGGAGCCGAGGATACGACCGCCTCTCCATATTCAACATCGTGGAACACGACCACGGCCTCCAATGGGTCACACACGCTTACCGCCGTCGCCCGGGATGCCGCAGGAAACCAGAAGACCTCCCCCGCCATCATGGTCACCGTTTCCAATGGAGGCAGCAGGACCGTGGAGATCCAACCGGGTACCAACGTCTTCAGTGCAGCCGCCCAAAGTCTCATGGCAGGCGATACGCTGATTGTTCATCAGGGCACGTACAACGAAACCAATCGCATGAGCATTCAGGTGCAAGGAACGGCAACCGCTCCCATCACCATCACTGGAGCAGCCGGAGAATCGAGGCCACTGATTACCCGGCCCACTTCCGCCCCAGTTCTGGACACGATTAACATCGAGGGCTCGGCTACCTACCTCACCATCCGTGGCCTGGAGATTACCGGCAACGGTGGAGACGGCCTCAATATGACTGGCACCGTCTCCTTCATCACTCTTCAAGACCTGGTGATTCACGATATTGATGTGGGCATCAATTTTACAAACAGCATGAACAACATCACCGTCCGAAAGAATCACATCTACAACACCGGTATTGGCGGCGGGACGGGCGAAGGTGTGGTGGCGGGCTGCTACTACGCCACGTGCATTGTCCGGAATTCGCTGATCGAACAAAACTGGATTCATGACAGTCTTCCCGGAACGGCGCAGGGCGATGGCATCGAAATCAAGGTGGGCTCGCATTCCAACACCATTCGTGACAACGTCATCTACAACAGGGCTTATCCGGGAATCTTCGTCTACGGCACCGGCAGCAATCCGGTGAACATCGTCGAAGGTAACGTGGTCTGGAATGCGCTGGAGGGCATCTATGCGGTCGCCGATGCCATCGTGCGTAATAACATCGTGCTCAACAGCGGCACCGGACTCTCCTTGTATGGTCACGTGCAGGTCGCCCAGATGAAGAACGTCACCGCCGTGAACAACACCTTGTACAACAACGATGACGGTGTCTACATGCGGTGGAGTTCCACGGCCACCAACATGGTTCTCGCCAACAATGCGGTCTACTCGCCGGGCAAGACGGCTGTGAACACGGTGGGAAGTGTCGGGACATTTGTCCGAAACTATGTGGAAGGCGCATCCGATCAAACATTAGACGGATCCGCATTCATCAACGGCGGGACTTCCGCGAATGCGTTTGTCGCTCCCGCAAATATGGACTTCTGGCCCAAAGCGGGTTCCCCGCTGATCGGAACGGCCAGCAGTACGTATGCACCGAGCGTCGATTTCAACGCGGACGGCCGCGTCTCTCCCTTCGACGTCGGAGCGTATGAGACCGATGGCGCAACGTCCAACCCGGGATGGCACATTACCCAGGGATTCAAGA